>Ga0315279_10007616_pt1 | contig 13342 bp, 8 predicted proteins | sample YL17G06_20_MG_FD_203694 | JGI IMG/M metagenome (GOLD analysis project Ga0315279, IMG submission 203694) | Sediment microbial communities from Yellowstone Lake, YNP, Wyoming, USA - YL17G06_20 | ecosystem: Environmental > Aquatic > Freshwater > Lake > Sediment | place: USA: Wyoming | collected... | reverse complement strand
CGGGGGCCAGTGGAGATTTACCTGGGCTTGCGCCTTAACTCCGGCACTGATAAGGAGTTCAACAGTCTCGTTGATTTACTATTCCTGCAGGATTTCTTACCGTCTCGGGACGGGTTTTGAGGGCACTTTGAGGGCAACTCGGGGGCCCGCAAACCTTGCTGGACTGCCAGGCCCAGGGCAAAAGCCGGGGCTGGCCGAATGGCCTGTGAACCGGCGCACGGTCTCCGACGGTCGTTTCCATGGTCTTGTCGAACGGCTTGGCGTGTGGCATACTTAAGCTGCGAACGCATAGTCCCGTTTGGAGATGATTTCACGTTGCCGATTTTGGAGCTTCCGCGGCGTGGCGGGCTGGCCGTATTGGCGATGCTGGTATGCGCGTCGTTGGCTTACGCGGGCGCGCCGCCGCAGGCCGAGGGGCTGAAGGCGTTTCACCGCGCAGGACAGACTTTCATCACCTGGCAGGACCGCGAGGACACCTTCGGCGAAAAGCCGGTAACGTGGGGCAACATCCGCTCCGCCAAGCCGCAGGTTGCATACCGAGTCTACCGCCACGACAAGCCCATCGGCGCCGAGAGCGTCAAACAGGCACGGCTGCTGGGCGAGGTCCCCGCACTGTCTGGCTTCAACGTCAACTCCTGGTCGCTGGAGCGGCTCATCTCGCAGACGGTCTTCGCCAACGAGGACTGCGGCGAGCTGATGAAGTACGGGCCGTTCAAGGGATGGAGCATGGAGTCGGCCGAGGGCGGGCGGCTGGTGATCCCACGGTTCGCAATTCAGGATGGGAAGCCGCTGCCGCCGGGGACCGCGCTCTATGTCCACTCCGCGACGGCCGCGGAGAAGGCTTACTACGCGGTGACCGCGGTCAGCGAGGGCGCGGAGAACCTGACGGAGTTTTCCGCGGCCAACAGTCTCACCGAATCCCTGGCGGAAGCGCCGGGGACGTGGGAGCCGGTGGAGCAGCCGGGGGGCGGCGGGTTCGGCTTCGACTTTCGCGGCGCGCGGCGATTCTATGTCACCTGGGTCGCGCCGCCGCTGGCCCCCAAGCCCATGTACTTCAACTGGTCCGTCCTGGTCCCGCCGGAGTGCAAAGACCCGTCCCCTGTGGAGCTCTATTTCCATGCTCCGGGCTACTCCTACGCGCGCCCGCCGGTGAAATTCCTGGAGCGGAGCATCCAGATCTGCCCCCACGACTTCCCCTTCAGCGGCTGGTACGGCTACCGCGACGCCGGCGACGGAAGCCTGGTGCGGCCGTACACCATTCGCCGCATCGAGGCTTTCCTGAAGTGGGCGCAGGGAAACTTTCCGGTTGATCCGCAGCGCGTTATCCCCGTAGGCGGCGATGGGGCCGCGATGATGGCTTTGTATCGCCCGGAGCTGTTCGCGTATGTTCTGGTGACGGAGTTCGAGGCGCGGCAGCTCGATCCGAAGTCCGCGGAGGCCTACGCTCAGGCCTGGGGTCCGCCGGGCACCCAAGTGAAGGACGAGCAGGGGCGCAGCGACTGGGGCTGGGGCGAGCTGGATGCGCTGCTGTGCGGCAAGCGGATGCCCAGCGTGGTGAAGAAGGACGAGCCGGCTCCACCGCCCGAGCCTGACGCGGCGGGCAACAGGCTGGAGCTGCCGCTATTTGTCTGCCGCAGCTACAGTTGGGGACGCGATCCCACATACGGGCACGGTCGCGGGCGGTTCTACTATGCTCTGCAATCCACGCGGCACGCGCTCCATGCCCACTGGGCCTGGGGCGGCAACCTGACCACGCCCGAGAAGTTCACGGGGCTGTGGCGCGGCCTGGACCTTACCAACATCACGCCCATCCTCGCGATCACCTATTCGTCCGAGGATAAGGAGGGTGAAGGAGGGGGGCAGCAAAACCACGGCTACACCTGGAGCGAGGTGAAGGAGGACGCAGAAAGCTTCGAGGCGTCCATCGTCGGGCCACAGAGCACTTTCGACCTGACGCCGCGCAGGCTATTGAAGTTCAAGCCGCAGCCTGGCGAGAAGTTTCGGTGGGAGACGGAGTGCCAGGAAATGCCGCACTGGGCGCGCCGCCAGAAGCCGGAAGCGAAGTCAGGGCTTATCGCCGCGGACGCGAATGGCCTGATCACCTTGAAGGGTCTGGAGGCGGCGACGGGATACAAAGTAGTGGTGCGTATCAGGAAGGAAAAGTAGGGGGTCAAGAATGGGCAGCAAGGTCCTGTTGTTGGCACTGGCTGCGCTGACGGGGGCCTCTGCGCCGGCCGAGGTGGTCACCCAGCGGTTGGGGGCTGGCGCCGCCACCTACGTCGTCCCCACCGGCGGGGGCGTGGTGGTCAAGTTCGATCTCTCCGCCCTCCCCCGGGACGCCAAAGTCATCCGCGCGAGGCTGCTGCCGTATCTTAAGTTCGGCGGCCCGCCCCTCGACCGGCCCGTGGTCGTGCTCGCCCTCAAGGGAGCGGCCGGCGAGAAGAGCGAGCCGAGCGCCGCGGGAAAGCTGCTGGAACTGGCGCCGCCGCGCTTCGTGTCGTTCGACGCCACGGAACTGGTTCGTCAGTGGGCTTCGGGGAAACTGCCCAACCACGGCCTCTGGGTCCGGGGCGCGACGTTGGACCAGCGGCGGGTGTGCCTTGAGATCGCCTGCGAAGGCACGCCCAACGACCCGCTCCCCCCGCCGGTGACGGGGCTGAAAGCCTGCTACCGCGCGGGGCAGGTCTTTCTCACGTGGCAGGAAGTGAACACCCCCTTCGCGGGCCAGCAGGTGGTCAAGTGGGATCAACTGAAGGCGGACCTGGAACGCATCCGCCAGGGCCAGGGACCGGTTACCACATATCGCGTCTACCGGCACACTGAGCCCATCACGAGGCGGACGCTGGCCCAGGCTGAGTTGCTGGACGAAGTCGGGCAGCACTCCGCCTTCGACGAGCGGGAGATCAAGACCGAGTGGAAGGGCGAGCAGATCAAGAACGTGCGGGTTGGCGACGCCCCCGTGCCGCGCACGGCCGTGGAGGAGAAAGCGGAGCTGCCCGTCGGCACGGGCGTGTGGGCTACCACCTGCCTCAAGGACGGCGACTTCCACTATGCGGTTATCAGCGCCGTGGACGGCGTGGAGATCACCGTGGCGCTAGACCAGGGCAACACCGCGGGGCCGCTGCATGAGAAGGTGGCCGCCACCGAGCCGATCTTTTTCCGCGAGCAGCCGCTCCAGTATCAGAAGCGGCCCCAGCACTGCTACGTGTGGTGGCTCGACCCGCCACTGTCGGGGCTTCCCGCATTCATCCACCTGAGCGTGTCGCCGCCGGAAAAGCAGGCCGAGGGCCTGCGGCCCTTGTTCATCTACAACTGGTGGTGGGGCAGCGGCTGGAACCGCGCCGCGCAATATCCCATGGCCGAAGCCGTCGGCTTCACCATTGACCAGAACTGCATGCAGACCCGCGGCATTCACGACGGCTACGGCACGTGCAAGGCGTGGAGCCAGGGGAAGGTGCAAGGGTACTTCGTGCGCCAGTTCCGCGCGCTGCTGCCCTGGCTGAAGGCGAGATACAGTGTTGACGAGGACTGCGTGTTCGCGCTGTCCAGCGGCTGGGCCTGGCACTACCCAGAGTTGTTCGCGGCTGTCTTCGAGTGCACCACGATGAACATGAAGCGCAGCCCCGCGGGAGCAGAGTGCAAGCGGTACTGGGGCGAGCCGAAGGACCCCGCGCCGACCGAGTGGGGTGTGAGCGCCTGGGAGTATTGGAACGCCCCCGAGTGGATCAGGAACAACCCCACGGTGGAGATTCCACTTCTCACCTACGCGCCGCGAATGCACAGCGGCGACTTCGGCATCCTCGACAAGCCGCCCCTCTATCGCGCCTTGCTGGACACCAAGCGTGCGTGGTCGGCGGCCTTCGGCGAAGGCCCGCTCATCGGCCACAAGGCCCCCGAGTGGATGTTCCAGCTTCGCCGCACGGACAGCGTGGCCGCGTTCGGCAACTGCAGCCTCGATGACAACCCCGGCATCGGCTTCGGCGGCGACCCGGACGGCCAGATGAACGCCTGGCTGTGTTTCGAGCCGCGCACGCAGGTGGACCAACCGGAGCGCTGGGAGATGACGCTGTACCTGCTCGGCGGGGACAAGGGCGAGCGCCGCGGCGCGCCGCTGGACCGGTGCACCGCCGACGTGACGCCGCGCCGCTGTCAAAATTTCAAGGCCAGCCCAGGCCAGCAGTTCGCCTGGATCAACACCAGCGTCCCCGACGGCAAGGCGGTCCAGACCGGAACAGCGGTCGCTGACCAATGGGGCCTGGTGACCGCGCAGAAGGTGATTATCTCCAAGGGGAAGAACCGGCTCGTCATCCAGAAACCCGCACCGCGGTAAGCCTGCTTTCCAGCCTCCTGGCAGCGGCAAACACCCGACGCCGCTCCTCATGTATGAAGCTGGGCGGTGGGAGGCGAGGCGCCCATGTCCACCGGACAGGCTGGGCGATGGCGCCCCGCGGGTAGGCCCCGGCTTTCTGGTCTGATTCCATGTCCCGAAAAAAGGGGACCCCATGGGTTCCCGGTGGCGATGTCGGCACGCGAGATGAAGTAACTGGAGATAGGATCAGCAGCGCGAGAGCGTGTAACAGAATCTGTCCAAGGCGCTGCCTCGAGCCAATTCGTAATCCAGTAACGAGTTCCTCAAAACGGCTGGCTGGTCCGGCGGCGGACGTAGATCTCATCAATGGCTGCCCGTTCAGACAGTGACAGCAAGAACATCACCGTTTGAGCAATATCCTCAGGCTGCAGCAAAATGGAAGGATCCAGATCCGGCCGGGCGCCTGCGGCCAAGCCTGTGTCCACGCCGCCAGGCAGGATCGCGCTGACCCGGATGCCGTGCGCTTGGGCCTCCACCGCCAGCGACTTGGTCAACCCCATCACGGCGTGCTTGGTGGCCGTGTAGGCGGCTTGATTGGGATAGCCTTTGAAACCAACCACGCTGGAGATGTTGATAATGTAACCGCGGCGCTGCGGGATCATCAGGCGCATGGCCTGCTGGCAGCACCAGAATGTGCCGAGCAGATTTACGGCCGCCAATTGCCTCAAGTCCGCGCTGGCGAAGTCCACCAGCGGCCCAAACCGGCCTATTCCTGCGTTGTTGATCAGCACGTCCAGCCGCCCAAACCGCTCCCTCACTGCGCGAACACGGCGCACACTTGGTCTTCCTGCGCGATGTCCAGCGGCAGCGCCATGGCCCGGCCTCCGGCGGAAACAATCTCCCGCTCCACCGCTTCGAGCTCCGGCCGGCTGCGGGCCGCGGCCACCACCAGAGCCCCTGCCGCTCCCAAAGCCCGGCCAATCGCCCGGCCAATCCCCCGGCCCGCTCCCGTGACCAAGGCCACTTGTCCCTCAAGTTGTTGCGGCATGCACGCTGAGCCCCTGTACTGAAGCAGTCCGTAGTGTTGCGAAAAAGCATCAATGGCATCCTAACGGCGTTGCCCTCGCGCCACAAGATGCTTGCGCGCGTCTTGTTGCCTCAGTCTGGAGGCCAACGCTCATTTCTGTTCAATCGGCAAAACCCAGATGTTGCGGAAGCGGACCGGGTTGCCGTGGTCCTGGAAGTGGAAATTGCCCTTGCGCGGATCGCCGCGCACCTGTGCCTGGTCGTGGATCTTGATGCCGTTGTGGTAAACCGTGACGCGCGGCTTGCCAACGTACTTCCCATCCTTCTTCTCGACACGGTATTCGATATCGTAGGTCTGCCAGCTCTCGGGGGGAAGCGAGGCGAGTGGGAGCTTGTTTTCCGGCTTGCCTTTCAGGCTTTCGGTCTCCTCCATCGCATCAGCGTCCTTGTAATTGTACAATCCGCCACAGCTCCCACCCAGGTAGGTGGTCTCGCCGAAGGAGTCGAGCACCTGTATCTCATCGCCGCTGGGCAGGAAGACCCCGCTGTTGCCGCGCCCCTGGCCGTGCGCAGTGGGCATGAAGGGGGTCATAAACTCAACATGCGCATCGAGGCTGCCTTCGAAGGCGCGCTTCGAGTTGATCCCGCCCTTCGGCACCTGGATTGAGCCGTCTTCGCCTATGCCTAAGCCTCCGCTGTCTTGAAATCCTCTCCTATCGGCTTCGACGCGAGGGAATCCTGCGGGTCCATCTCGCCCGGGCATGAGACCAGATGCTTGACTGGCTGGATAGCATAAACCCATATGGCATCAGCTAGGGGGAGGTTTGGTGAGAGCAGAGGCAATGGCCTGACAGGCCAGTCAAAGGGGGGCAAAATGAGCGCATCGAAACTCGCTGGAAGACAAGGGCGCCGGGAGGGAACGGCAAAGCAGTTGTCATCATCCAACTCGCTGGTGAGAGAGACGCAGCCGCTCCTTGAGCGCATGGAGAAAATCACCGGCTAGCGCCAATAGCACGAAGACCGCCAAACAGCGTTTACTGGATGCGCTTGCGAGAATTGACATGAGGCACTTGCCCCTCCTGGTGGAACTGAGTTGATGCTACGATCTGACGCACAATCACCAGTCATACAGCCGGCAGCAACGGCATTGCTTGCTCCGCGTGCGCGCCGCGGTAATCAGGTGAAGGGAATGGGACCGCGGCTACCGCTGCCCAATGAATACTGCTATTGGCCAGGCCGGCCAACTGCTCTACACTATCTGCTGCCGGCAAATCAACTGTGGGCGGATGCAGCCCCAAGAGTGCAGCGCGGCCCATGCTGGAGCACCGGCAGCGGAGGGGCAAGCCATGACGCAATCCACGAGACGGTTCTGCGTCCTGTTGGCATTGGTACTCGCAGTGCCGATGGGCCTTGGCGCTGAAGCACTGGATTTTGATTACTTCGAGAACAACTGGAACGTCATTGGGCTGAAGGACTACCTGCACGGCGCGCGCATTACGCCCAACAACGAATTGTGGGTTTCCGGGAGGACGGCAATCCAAACTCGCATCGGGCAGCAATTGCGGCCTTTGAGCCGCAGGACCGGCAAGCGCGCCCTCGAAGGCTGGATGCCGATCATCCAGGTCCGGGCCGAGGATGGCCCGGTGCATTACGAGGTGTCCTTCTGGGCCACGCCGCTGCCCCACGTTCAGGAATGGCAGAAGGCTTTCGACTGGCCCACTGAGGGCGAGAACTTCCTCAATTGGATTGCCATCGAGGCCACCAACACTTCCGCTCAGCCCGCGGAAGCCAAGGCCGACGTCCGGCCCAACCCCGGCATCGTCATCCCCAGGCATCCGGAAGAGCAGGCCGAGCCAAAGAGCGACAAGAAGCACACGCGGGAATACTCCTGGTCCTGGAAGCTGGGGCCGGGTGAGTCGGCAGAAGGCATCGCGCGTTATCCATTTTTCCCCGTGGACGACCCGGCAAAGTACGATCAGGCCGATGCAGCACAGTGGCTGCGCCGCACGGCGGATTACTGGCGTGGCGCGATTCACAAGGGCGCTGCCATCCAGACGCCCTGCCGCAAGGCCACCGAGGCGCTGCTGGCCGCCCACGTCTGCCAGCTTATCGCCCTTGACCATGGCGAACTGCGGGGCGGCGAGAATTTCTACGATGTTTTCTACATTCGCGATGGCGCCTACCAGTTGATGGAACTTGAGGAGGCCGGTTTCTTCGATAGCGCGGCCAAGGCCGTGGAGCTTTACTTGAAGCGCCAGCGCCCCGACGGTCGCTTTGAATCACAGGCGAACCAGTTTGACGCCAATGGGCAGGCCGTCTGGACCCTTTGGCAGTACCACAAGATCACGGGTGACAAGGCGTTTCTCGAACGGGCCTATCCGCAGATGCTGCGCGCAACGGAATGGACGGCACAGGCGCGGCGCAAAGCCCCGCCGGAGTCGCCGTTTGTGGGCCTGCTGCCTGCCGCCCCTGCCGATGGCGAATGCCGCTGGGACGGCAAACACCACATCGTCGGTTACGACCTCTGGAACCTGCGCGGCTTGCTTTGCACCGCCGATGCCGCCCGCATCCTGGGCAAGGCGGAAGACGAGAAGAAGCTGCGCGCCGAGGCGCAGGAGTACCGGGCCGCCATTGACGCAGCCCTGCAGCGCACCGGCCTCGCCTATTTGCCGCCGTGCTGGGAGAAAGACGGCACGCATTGGGGCAACACCGAGACGCTCTGGCCGACGGAACTTTTCGACCGCGAGGACCCGCGCGTGGCAGCCTTGGACAAGCATGTGCGCCAGGAGTTCTCTGGCGGATTCATCGAAGGCACCATCCAGTGGAAGGGCGACGGCAAGGTGGAAGCGATTCATCCGTACATGGGCGCCTACACGGTGATGACGTCGCTGGTGCGGGGCCAGCATGAGCAGGTAGTGGAGGATTTCTACTGGTATCTGCTGCACTCGACCGCCGCCCACGCGTTCCCCGAGGGCATTTACTACAAACGGCGCGAGGCCTGGAACAACACGATTCCTCACGTGACCGGCGCCTGCAACTACGCCCTGATGCTGCGCCACATGCTGGTGCACGAAGCTGGCGACGAACTGCGCCTCCTTTCTGCGGTGCCGGACTGGTGGCTCGGCGATGGCCAGGAAATCCGTATCGAACGTCTGCCCACGCACTTTGGCGAAATGTCTCTGAGCGTGCGCGGCAAGCCGCAGGGCGTGGAATTGGAGCTGAAAGCACCCGAACGCAACCCGCCCAGGAGAATCGTGCTCAGCCTGCCGCAGTCCCACCCGCTGCTCGGCGCCGTGAAGGACGTGGAGGTGGTGCAGCGGACTGAGCAGAAGAAACGTTGGGACTTCCCGGCCATCATAGCTTTGTTCCAAGAGACGGCCACTTGGAACAAACCCGACGCTCCCAGCCTGACCACGGGCAAACCCGCGACCTGTTCTCATGCGCTGCCCCAGTACCCGGCGCACTTGGCCAACGACGGCCGCGTCGGCGACACCAACAGCTTTTGGGCCACCGATGTGGCGCAGCACCCCGGCGACGCGTGGTGGCAGGTGGACTTGGAGCAGCCCAGCAAAGTCGGTTGCGTGATCGTGGTCTGCTACTATGGTGACCAGCGCGTTTACGGCTTCACTGTGGAAGGTTCGCTCGACGGCAACAAATGGGACATGCTCGCCGACCGGCGCGACAACCAGGCGCCTTCCACGGCCAAGGGCTACTGCTGCGAGTTTGAGGCGCGCGCCATCCGCTATCTGCGCGTGACCCAGACCCGCAACTCGGCCAACACCGGGCGCCATTTGGTTGAGGTCATGGCTTTCGAGAAGCCGCCAGCCGCGGCGCCGGCGGGCAAGTAAGCCATGGCCATCAGTTTCTCGGGGGCATAGAATGGGGAAAAGACGGGTCAGCGCGATTCTTGTTCTGGCGGCGAGCTTCGGCGCTGCGGCGGGTGAGACTGCCGCGCCGGAATGGCACACGCCGTACGCCGACGGCGGGGGAGTCTGGCGCGAGAGGATCACGATTGAGGCCGCCAGCCAGTCTGCTCAGGAACTTATGGGCAGTCCGCTGAGTCTCACGGTGGGCGACAAGCCGGGCGAGGTCGCACTGGCGGGGGCGAACGCCAAAGACATCCGCGTCTGCAGCGCCGGGGGCGTGGAATACCTGTTCGCGATTCTGGGGCCGGATCGGCAGCCACAGCGTGAGGGCCTGATCCGTGACGGGGCCACCCTTATTCTGCCGCTTGAACTCAAAGCCGGTGCGACAGCACGATACTGCATCTACTTCGACAATCCCGCAGCCTGGGAGGTGCCCGATTTTCTGAGCGATGCCGTTGAGGAATGGCGCAACGATTTTGAAGGCCCGTCATCTTGGAAGCTGGGCGATGCGGTCCTCGCGAATGATGACGCGCACGCGGGCAAGCGCAGCGCGAAGCTGGTTGCCGCTCGCAGTCAGCCGCAAGGCCCGGAATCCACCTTTCTGACCATTGCTCCCGGCAGCGTGTATACGCTGTCGTTCTGGTACCGGACCACGACGTCGGCGGGCATGTGGTGGGCCTTGATCGCCCATTACGATGCGGCCGGCAAGCCCACCGTTCTGGACGGCCTCGGGCACCGCGCGGCCTTGAATGTCAAGGCGGACAGCGGCGGCTGGAAGCGCTTCGAGACCACGTTCGGACTGAAGAATTCCGGGGCGAAGATTCTGCTGCCCGACAACACCGCGAAGGTCAAGGTGCGCTTCAACTATTGGGCGCCGGACGGCGCCAACACCGGCGAGACCTGGCTGGACGACGTAGCCGTGGACGAGACCAAGAAAGCCCGCACGGACGGCGCTGCGCAGAAAGCCGCGTACACCATTGCTACGGGGCGCGTGGAGCAGTCGCGGCTGCAAGAGGCCGGTGCGCCCGCAGCTTGGGCCGAGAACGCCGGGCCATTTCGCGTGCCCATCGAAATCCGCAATTACGGCGCGGCGCTCGACAACGTTCTCGCGTGGGTGAATTTCACCCGCTTCAACGCCCTCATGCAATTCCACGTGGTGCCGTCGTCGCTCAAGCTGACAAACAATGCCGGCGCGGTGCTGCCTCACACGGTGCTGGACAACGACCTGCTGTTCCGCGCTAGCGTGCCGGCTGCGACCGCGGCGCGCTGCTATCTGTATTTTGCAGCCGATGCCGCAGCGCAAGGCGGACCTGCGGTACCGTACGCGGAACTGCTCGCCAGCAAAGCCAATCTGGCCGTCAATGCGGATTTCGCAGCGGGCGATGGAGTGCCCGAGGGCTGGCTGAGTTCGGCGCCGTATGTGAACGTTGGGGGAAAGATGACGTTCAACAAACAAGCGCCAGCCGTCCAAGCGCTGGAAAGCCCCGGTCTGTTTGGCAAGCGCTGCCTCAAGATGACTGTGCCGGCCACCGCGCCGCTGCAATGGTACGGCTGGCGGCAGTTGGTGAAGGACCTCAAGCCGAACACGAAATACCTTTTCAGCGGCTGGGCGCGCGCGGAGAACATCACGGATGGCGACGTGCGCCTGCACGGCCATTTCAAGGATGCGCAGGGGAGCACCATCGGCTACTTCTCCACGCCGCCGCTCGGCACGGTGGGCACGATGGAACAGGCGGGTACGATCAGCAAAGGTAAATGGGAGCGGTTGTCTACGGTGGTGCAGACGCCGCCGGACTGCACGGGCATCGAGATGCATCTAACGATGCAGGCACGCGGCACGGTGTGGCATGACGGTATCCTGCTCGCCGAAGCGCGGGACGCTGTGGCCGGGCCGCTTGAGGGTGGGCGGACCAGGCTCAAAGAGGACTTCGCCGTCTGGCAGACGAACCCGATTGCGAAGACATTTAAGGACAGCCTGCCGACGACCGGGGCGCCGGGGGAATTCCGTATTGCTGCGGCGCGCAACGAGCGCGAAGGACTGCATCTGGCCGTGCGAAGCGTGAAGGATCTCAAGAAGGTGCGCGTCAGCGTCGGCGCTCCTGTGGATAAGAACGGCATCAAGCTCGAAGTCAGCCGCCTTGACCGCGTGGCCTTTGTGCCGGTGGATTTCCCGATGGGCTATGGCAACTTCCCGCATCCGCCCTGGCAGCGGACCATTCCCACACACAGGGATACCGACGGCTGGGAAGGGCTCTGGCCCGACCCGCTCATCCCGCAAAAGCAGCCGTTCGACATTCGCGCCGGCGAAACGCAGCCGTTCGTCATTACCTTCGCGATACCCAAGGAGCAGAAGAGCGGACAGTACCATGGCACGGTGGTCATCGAAGCAGACGGCACAACGCTCAAGACAGTGCCATTGGACGTCACGGTGTGGGATTTCGCTCTGCCAGACGAAGCGCATGTCGGCGCACTGTTCGATCTGCGTTCCGGTCCGGGCTGGAAGACTTTCATGCCGGAGCAGGTGCGGAACGCCTGCAAGGTTTACGCTGAGCACCGCGCATGCATTGACATGATCCGGCCCGAGCCGAAGTTTTCGTTCGCCAACGGTGTGGCGGCAATAGACACCGCCGAGTACGACGCGATGGCGCGCTACTGCTTCGACGAACTGCACATGAGGGTCTGTTATCTGCCTCACATATTCTACGCGTTCGGTTGGGGCTTCCCGCCATCGGATTTCCTCGGGCGCAAGGCGTTCACGCCTGAATACAAGGAAGCGTACCAAAAGTGCCTCAAAGCATTCTGGGAGCACCTCAAGCAGCACGGCTGGCAGGATCACTACACGCTCTACATTTCCGACGAGCCGCATTTCGACGTCAAGGCAGTGCGGCCGATGGTAGTTGAGCAAATGCAGAAGCTCTGTGCGATGATCCACGAAGCCGTGCCGGAGATGACGATCTATTCCAGCACCTGGAAGTACGAGCACGAATGGGACGGCTATCTCAACCACTGGGGCGTGGGTTTCTACGGTTGTTTCTCCGTTGAGGACATGCAACGCCGCCAGAAGGCCGGCGACCACTTCTGGTTTACCACCGATGGCACGTTCTGCCTCGACACGCCGTACTCGTCCCTCGAACGGCTCTACCCCTACTATTGCTTCAAATACAACGTCACGGCGTATGAGTTCTGGGGCGGCACGTGGTGGACTTACGACCCGTTCAAGTATGGCTGGCACACCTCGTTGCCACACACGTTTACAGCCACTGATACCACGCCCCAGATGGTGCGGTATCCCAACGGCGACGGCTATTTCCTATACCCGGGCTGGCTCATCGGTGAAGAGGGCTTCTTGAGCTCGCTGCGCTTCGAACAGGTGCGGGATGGAGTCGAGGACTTCGAATATCTGTATCTGCTACGGGAGCGCATCGCGCGGGCCAAGAAGAACGGCAAGGACATGGCCTCGGCGGAAGCGGCCCTGGAACAGGCGCAGGCGCTGGTTTCCATTCCCAACAAAGGTTCGCGGCGCTCCACGGAGATTCTCAAGGACCCAGAGACCGTTATGTCTGCGCGCGTGGCGCTCGCGCGGGAGATTTTGAAGTTGGGGGAGTAGGGGAGGAGTGGGTTGCCACAGCACGATACGCTGAAAAGGAGCGAAAACGGTCTACGCTAGCTTGCGGCTTCCACGTTCCATAGTCTACTCCTTAGGGGACGCCTTCATTTCCACCCCGCTGATGTGCTTACGTATCGCCAGCTTCGCCTCGGCGGCAGTTGCGACTGGTTTGCCGTTCAGGCTGAGCCCCTCGATGCTCACGCCGGTTACGCCGTGTTCAGCATCGCGGCGCAAGGAAGACGGAATTATACCGATTACAGTTTTTGAACGGACATGCCGATAGCAATTACGTGGGGGCTTCCTGAGAGGAGGCCGGGCATGTCGCGAGCACTGAGCATCACCTACCCGATCAGTACCATGAAGTTGGAGGCCTTGACCCATCAAGAGACCAATCCCCAAGTTCGGGTGCGCCTCTTGCTGATCCGTTTAGTCAAACTTGGGCACGCGGCGACGGCCGCGGCTCGGGACTTATTGGTCCGCGCGTAGCTAATGCGCCAGGATTGGTGGGGCGGGCGTCCTCGCCCGCCTTGGCCT
>Ga0315279_10007615_pt1 | contig 13342 bp, 10 predicted proteins | sample YL17G06_20_MG_FD_203694 | JGI IMG/M metagenome (GOLD analysis project Ga0315279, IMG submission 203694) | Sediment microbial communities from Yellowstone Lake, YNP, Wyoming, USA - YL17G06_20 | ecosystem: Environmental > Aquatic > Freshwater > Lake > Sediment | place: USA: Wyoming | collected... | reverse complement strand
GACTAACACGGACTAAAATCAGACACGGATTAACACGGACGGACACGGGATAGCGGGTTATCAGGCAATCAGGATAACAGGTTATCAGAAAATCAGGTAATTTGTGATTTCGTGTCTTGGTGGTAAGCGTGCCCGTTGATGAAGACGGGCGTTTTTGTTATTATACGCTGTCTGATAGACCAACGACTATCGACTAACGCTATTTGAAAGGATTGAAAATGGCGATTGATAAAAAGAAAGTAGCTGGCTGTCTTGAGGAATGTAAGAAGCATTTGACTGCGGAGCTATTGCCGTTCTGGCTGGACCGATGTAAAGACGACAAATACGGCGGATTCATAACGCATTTCGATAAAGACGGCAAAGACGCCGGCACAGATGAAAAATCGCTTATCTCACAGACCCGCACAGTTTATTCGATGTCCGCAGCGCATCGGGCCGGCTATGGCGGCGGCAAATGCGCGGAGTTTGCCCGGCACGGTGTCGATTTTCTTATTAACAAAATGTGGGACAATCAATATGGCGGGTTTTACTGGATGTTAGACCGTCAAGGCAATGTTACTATCAACAAGAAGATTCTTTATGGACTTAGCTTTGCAATGTACTCGCTTAGCGAATATACAATGGCAACGGGAGATGCACGCGGTCTGGAATATGCTGGCAAAGTATTCAACCTTGTTAAAAAGCATTGTGCCGACACGATGTATGGCGGATACTTTGAGATGTTCGAGCGAAACTGGGACCTGTGCGGGCCGGGCAGTAAAGGCGGCGACAGAAAAACGCTCGATGCTCATATGCACCTGATGGAGGCGTTTACCAACCTCTATGAAGCCAGCCGACAGAGTATCCACCGCAGAACGCTGATAGAAGATATTGAGATTCTAATAAAGAGGATTCTGCATAAAAGATATGGCACGGGCATACCGCAGTTCTGGGCCGACTGGAAGATTGCTCCGCAGATAAAGTTCGACATTATATGGGGCTGGGACCGCTTTGCGGAGGGCGGGAAAAAGCCGCACGCAGAAGACAATACCTCAGCGGGCCACAATGTTGAGTTTGCATGGCTGCTCGCTCACGCGACGGACATTCTTGGCGAGGGCTCTTTTGAGCAATATAAAAAAGTGATAAAAAAGTCGATGGACCACGGGTTGAAAAACGGCATTGATTGGGAATACGGCGGAGTGTATGTGGAAGGTCCACACGCCGGCGGGGTCTATGATATAGAGAAAGAATTCTGGCAGCAGGCGGAGGTTATGATTGGAATGCTCGAGGCGTGCCTGCGTTTCGGGCCAAAATACTTTCCTGCATACGAAAATGTGCACCGGTTTGTTTTCGACAAAATGATAAATCATCCGGTAGGGGAGTGGTGGCCGCTGACGACCAGAGAAGGCAAACCTATCTGGACGCACATGAGCCATTCGTGGAAAGTCAATTATCATACAATCCGCTGTATGGTAGAGTGCATAAAGCGGCTCGAAAAGCTGCTTGCAAAAATCAAAAGGTAGCCACGTATGGACTACAACGGCAAGTATAAAGTCTTTAATCCTGAGCGAATCAAGACATATCCGATAAGGAACCGCACCAACAAGGTGACAATTGAAGACCTTATGCGGTCTGAAGATGTCTTCAAGCTTTCTATTGACCTGCCTGATGAAATTTGCGGTGACATTGACGTAGTTGCCGAGGCGGTTGTTTCTGCCAGGCGGGCTGGCAAACCCGTTGTTTTGTTTACCGGCGCACATTTGATAAAAAACGGCCTGGGGCCTCTGCTGGTTGACCTTGAGAACCGGGGTCTTGTTAGTCTCGTTGCCGGCAACGGCTCAACAGCTATTCATGATTTTGAGCTGGCGCTGATAGGCCAGACCAGCGAATATGTCCCCGGCTCGCTCGGCAGGGGGCATTTCGGAATGGCCTACGAATTCGCATATATCAATTGTGCTATATCTTTTGGCAACCAGCGTAAGCTCGGTTTCGGCGAGTCGCTCGGCAAAATGATATGTGACGAAGATTTCCGCAGCCGGGTTTTTGCAGCGGTTGCGAAAGATGATTCGCCGCGCGAGTTCCTGCACCCTGAGGTTAGTGTCCTGGCGGCCTGCTACAAGAACGATATTCCCTTTACCGTTCACGTCGGAGTTGGCACGGACGTAACCGACCAGCATCCATCCTTCGATGGCCAGGCAAAAGGCGGCTGCTCCGGCAGAGATTTTCTGATATATACAAACGAGATAACCAAACTGACGAACGGCGGCGTGGTGTTGAATGTTGGAAGTGCTGTTACCGGCCCGGAGGTTCTTCTTAAGGCCGTCTCAATGGCTGCCAACACGGGCCGCCCTGCAAAAGGAATTATTACTGCCGACTTTGACCTGCGCGACTATGACCCCGGCCAGATGACTGACGAATCATCCGAGGGTTATTACTTCCGCGACCAGAAGAGCATCGTGACACGAATTCCGCAGGCCTTTGCCGGCAGAGGTTTCTACATAAAAGGCAACCTGAAACAAACGGTTCCATTGCTGTATAAAAAGATTATGGACAAGTTGTAACCAGAAAGTATGGAGCGATGAAGGAAGAACGTATCAGGGAAATCCTGGCTCGAATCAAAGAGGTCAAGATAGCGGTCTATGGCGACTTTTGTGTCGATGCCTACTGGCTGCTTGACCCATGTGGGTCAGAGCAGTCTGCCGAAACCGGCCTGCAGGGCCGGGCGGTCAGCAAACACTACTATTCTCTCGGCGGTGCGTCGAACGTCGTTGCCAATCTTGCTGCTCTTGAGCCGGCGGCCATACAGGTTATAGGCGTTATCGGGGATGACATCTTCGGCAGAGAGCTGATGCGCCAGCTTCGCGAGCTACGGATTGATACGACATATCTGGCAGTTCAGAAGAAAAATTTTGACACCGTGACATTCGGCAAGCCATATCTTGAGAGTAACGAACAGCCGCGAATCGATTTCGGCTTTTTCAATAAACGAACTGAAGAGACCAACCGGGTTTTGCTGAAAGGTATCTGCGATGCCCTTGAGACTGCGGATGCTTTGATTTTCAACCAGCAGGTCCCCGGCAGCATCACGAACGAATCTTTCATCGAGCGGGCCAACGCGTTTTTCCAGCGGTTTTCCGACAAAATAGTTCTGCTCGATTCGAGGCACTATGGTCGCAAATTCAAGCATATTTACCGTAAGACAAATGAGCTGGAAGCGGCCCGGCTGAACGATGTTGATGTCAAATCAGACGATATTCTTACCTCGGCGGATGTGAAAAAGTATGCCGAGAATCTCTATCGACAATGGAATTTGCCTGTATTTCTGACGCGTGGTCCACGCGGTATCATAGCTGCCGACTCGGAAGGCATTTATGAGATACCCAGCATCCAATTACTCAAAAAGCTCGACCCTGTCGGAGCCGGTGACACCGTAACAAGCGCATTGGCTTTGTGTCTGGGTGCGGGAATAGCTCCTGATGAGGCGGCGGAATTTGCCAACTTTGCCGCCAGCGTGACAGTTCAGAAATTATTTCAGACCGGCACCGCCTCCGGTGCGGAAATCCTGGAGGTCGGCAGGGACGCCGACTATATCTACCAGCCGGAACTGGCTGAGGACCGCCGCAGGGCCCGCTATCTCGATGAGATGGAAATAGAAATTTGCTATCCCGCCGAGGGCGGACCCGTCTTTGGCAGGATAAGACACGCTGTATTTGATAACGATGGGACGATAAGCACCTTAAGACAGGGGTGGGAGCAAATAATGTCGCCGGTGATGATTAAAGCCATTCTCGGCGACAAATACAAAACCGCTGACGAGACAATCTACAATAAGGTCCGAAACCGTGTCCTCGATTACATAGATAAGTCCACCGGCATTCAGACGATTATCCAGATGGAGGCCCTTGTCGAAATGGTCAGGGAGTTCGGGGTTGTCTCGCCTGATAAGGTTCTCGACAAGCTCGGCTATAAGGAGATTTATAACGATGCCTTGATGGAGCTTGTCAATCAGCGAATTGCGAAGCTCAAGCGAGGGGAACTGGACATCAGCGACTACACAATCAAAGGTGTATTAAAATTCCTGCAGGCCCTCAAGGCACGGGGCATAAAACTTTATCTTGCAAGCGGCACAGACCACCAGGATGTTGTCGCTGAGGCGACAGCGCTTGGCTATGCACACTTTTTTGATGGCGGCATCTATGGTTCCCTCGGTCTGCCGAAGGCGGAGCTGCAAAATTCAAAGAAAGCGGTCATCGAAAGAATAATGAAAGAAAACAAACTCCAGGGTCCCGAACTTGCGGTCTTCGGTGACGGCCCTGTTGAGATGCGGGAGTCTCGAAAACGCGATGGAATCGCCGTCGGCATTGCGAGTGATGAGATTCGCAGACACGGTCTGAATGTCGAAAAGCGAACCCGGCTGGTAAAGGCCGGCGCCCACATTATCGTTCCCGATTACTCCCAGCAGGACAGGCTGCTCAAATTATTGTTACCCCAATAGTGTTCGTCGCACCTGCCTATGGTGGGTCGCTAATTGGCGATTTTCGATTTACGATTTGCAATTTGCACTTTACAATCAGCGGCGGAAACGATGGACTACGAATTCGCCAAAGGCGGATAAACTATGAACAACGAAATAAGACATCCGAGCATTACGAAGACATTTAAGGCACAATTGATTTGGTTGGCGGTGTTTCTGATGGCTATCCTGGTTAGCGATTCGGCAGTCTATGGCCGGTATTGTGCGCTCATAGGCCCTGCCTCACGGGTGCAGTTCCCAGGCGTGATACGGGAGGGTATGGACCCTAATACCGAGGGGGATATTGATTGCAGCAGCCCCGCGCATTGGGATGGTGATACTATGTATATGTTTTACTCTACGGGGCATCCGTTTCGCTCGTCAGGTCCTGACCTTTTTCACATGAGCCGACCTTCGCAACGTGTCAGCTTTGATAATGAAAAGGGCTGGACTATGGGCGGACGCTGGATTGAGTCAACGCACAAGGCAGATGACGGCAAGCTGTATATGTGGTATCACAATGAGCCGCCGTTATCTGACAGAACGGCGCCGCGAATTGGCGAGATGGTCTCAAGAGATAATGGTCTTGCCTGGCGGGACCTGGGTATCGTCCTTGAAGCGCCGGCTGGTTCCAACAATATGGAGTCGGCCAACAAGTATTTTGTGGGCGGTAACGGCGATTTCTTTGTGATTGCGGACAACAAAAAAGAGTACCTGTACTTTTTCATAAGCACCTATCACAAGGACAGAACCGAACAGGGCGTGGCTGTGGCACGTATGCGGTATAAAGACCGTGATGCTCCGAAGGGCAAGGTCTTCAAGTGGTATAAAGGGGTGTGGAATGAGCCGGGCATTGAGGGGCATGTGACGCCGATTTTTCCTGTTGCCATTGATTGGCACCGCCCGGATGCCGATGCCTTCTGGGGTCCTTCGGTTCACTGGAATACTTACTTGAATGCGTGGGTGATGCTGCTCAACCGCACCAAAGATAAGGATTGGACGCAGGAAGGAATTTATGTGAGCTTTAACGCCAACCTTGCCGACCCGAATGGCTGGACACAGCCGGTAAAGATTCTGGACGCCAACGAACTTGAGAAATCAAAATGGTATCCGCAGGTGGTAGGGCTGGATACAGTGAAGCGCGAAACAGATAAACTGGCTGGAAGAAATGCACGGCTTTTCGTGGCGGGAGTCTCAAAATGGGAAATCGTTTTCTATTTTCTGACCCCGCGAGAGAAACAGTAGGTTGATTTTTTATTTGAGGTGTTATGAGATTGAACTGGGCTAATCGGATTACGATTCTGCGGGTTCTGCTGATAGTTCCTTTTGTTAGTTGTATGCTGAAGATAAACGACCCTTCCATTGATAGCAGACTTGACACGGCCTTGCGTTATATTGCGATTGCGATTTTTGTATTTATGGTGATTAGCGATGCCCTCGATGGGTATTTTGCCCGCAGGAAAAAGCAGATTACCACACTCGGCGCGTTCCTTGACCCGCTTGCAGACAAACTGCTTATGACCTGTGCGTGTCTGTTGCTATCCTCACAGCGAGGCCATGTCGGCGATGTTCTGCTGCCGTCAACAGTGGTCGTTTTAATAATCGGCAAAGACCTGTTTTTGCTCATCGGTTTTGTAATTATTTATCTGATTACCTCGCAGATTCGTATCGCTCCGGTCTTTATCGGCAAACTTGCCACCGTGCTGCAGCTTTCGATGGTTGGTGGAATTTTGATTGCTCCGGAGGTTTCGCGTGTTTTGCCCGGCTGGATTTGGTTCCTGCGGGTTCTTTGGTGGTCTGCTGCGGGAACTGCTATTCTGGCGACACTTATTTACATCCGGCACGGAAGCCGCTATATTGAAGAATACGAATCGCTGAAAGTCAAAACTTAAAATTTAAAATTGAAAACTAAGGAACGGCTGTGCAGTTTAGCGAAATACCGGAAATTCTCGAAGAGCTTCGGCAGGGAAAAATGATTGTCCTTGTTGATGCTGAAGACCGTGAGAACGAGGGGGACCTGGTCTGCGCAGCCGAGAAGGTAACGCCGCAGATTATCAACTTTATGAGCAAGTTTGGCCGCGGCCTCATTTGTCTGCCTCTGACTGCCCAGAAGTGTGATTCGCTTGGTCTTTATCCGCAAACGATTGAGAATACCGCGCGCTTCGGAACGGCGTTCACGGTTAGTATTGACGCAGCCGAAGGCGTAACTACCGGTATCAGTGCTGCTGACAGGGCAAAGACAGTTCAGACTGCAATTGCAGACAATGCCAGGCCCGCCGACCTGGTTCGCCCAGGACATATATTTCCACTGCGTGCTCGTGACGGTGGGGTTCTGGTTCGTGCAGGACAGACCGAAGGTGCGGCGGATTTGATGCGGCTGGCCGGTCTAAAGATAGCCGGGGTCATCTGTGAAATTATGAGCGAAGATGGCTCAATGGCGAGAGTGCCCGAACTATTGGAGTTTTGCGAAAAGAACGACCTCAAGATTGTTTCAATCGCCAAGCTGATTGAATATCGTCTGCAGCGTGAGAGCCAGGTCAAACGTATCGAGAGCGTTAATCTGCCCACCGACTATGGCGAATTTAAGCTCATCGCATACGAGAGTATAACCTCGGCTGAGCCGCACCTGGCGTTATGCAAAGGCGACATTGGCCAGCTCGACCAGAATGGCCAGCCCGTAGAGCACTATGAGCCGGTGCTGGTCAGGGTGCATTCAGAATGTATGACCGGCGACCTGTTTCATTCGCAGCGATGTGAATGTGGTTATCAACTGATAACCGCAATGAAAATGATTGAAGAGGCCGGCGAAGGCGCTTTGATTTACCTGCGGCAGGAAGGGAGAGGCATCGGCCTGACAAATAAACTTCGCGCTTATAAACTCCAGGAGCAGGGCCTCGATACAGTCGAGGCAAACTTGAAGCTTGGTTTTATGCCTGATAGACGCGATTATGGAATTGGCGCTCAAATATGTCGGGATTTGGGGCTGCGGAAAATACGAATACTGACTAACAATCCCAAAAAGATAAGCCGCCTTGAGGTTTATGGCATAAAGATTGTCGAGCAGATACCGCTGATAGCAAAGCCGAGCGAACACAATATCGACTATTTACGAGCCAAAAAATACCGCCTCGGCCACATACTTGATGAGGATTTGTAGTCGGCATGAAGATGCATGCGTGAATGCGTATATGCGTTGAGTCGTTCACTCATTTACTCATTTACCTGCCTTCGGCCCGCCGAGAGCGGGCTGATAAAGTGTTAAAATGAAACAGCGATTAGGAGCAACGAATATAAAGATACTTGCAGGGGCGATTATTGCTGTTGCTGTCGTAATTGCCGTATTTGTTGTGGTGCGGCTTGATGTAATTGGCAAAAAGAGCAGCGGGCTGGGCAAAGAGTTTGTGTATGACATCGAGGGTCTGGCAAAGATTGACCCGAACCTGATTCTGTATGAAGAATTGGGCCAGCCGATTAGCACCGGCTTTAGCGAATCGCACGGTATTGCTGTTGATTCCGAGGGGCTGGTTTATGTGGCCGGCGACAAGGCCATTCGAATATTTGCGGTGGGCGGCACTTTGTCCGGCGAGATTAAACTTATTGATATGCCGAGATGTTTAGCTGTGGCAAGTGACGGGAATATCTATGTCGGAGTCAAGGGACACGTTGAAGTTTATGACAGAGGAGGAAAGCAGTTGGCAAGCTGGCCCGCCTTAGGGGGGAATAATGGTTCGCTTTTGACGAGTATTGCTGTTTGGAAAAATGACGTTTTTGTTGCAGATGCAGGCAACCGAATTGTTTTGCATTACGATGTCAACGGCACTTTGGTCAATCGCATCGGCCAAAAGGATAAAGGTAAGAATATTCCGGGCTTTGTGGTGCCGAGTCCTTATTTCGACCTTGCGGTTGGTGGTGATGGACTTTTGCGAGTGGTCAACCCCGGCTGTCACCGGGTGGAGGCATATACTTATGACGGCAACCTTGAGTTCTGGTGGGGCAAATTTTCATCGGACGTAGCGGGTTTTACCGGCTGCTGTAATCCGGTGAATTTTGCCGTACTTGAAGATGGCAGCTTTGTTACCTGTGAAAAAGGCCTGATACGGATTAAGATTTACAGTCCTGAAGGCAATTTTGTTGGTGTTGTGGCAGGGCCGGAGCAACTGCTTGAGGATGGCATCTCACATATCTGCGAAACGGCCGCTGAGTGTCAGTCCGGCGGTTTTGATGTGGCGGTCGGCCCTCGTGGGCAAATTTTTGTGCTGGATACAATCAAGAATGTTGTCAGAGCATTCTCAAAGAAAAAGGAGCAAGCCACGAAGCCACGAAGTCACAAAGAAATTATAAATTAAAAAAACTTGGTGTCTTTGTGCCTTTGTGGCAGAAAAAGGAGCAAAACTGTGGCCGAAAGCAAGAATGATACTACCCCGTTAGATACGAAGTTATCTCACGGGGCTACGAGGCGTCATTTTTTAAGAGATGCTTTCAGAGGGGTGTGTTTGGCTGGTCTTGGCGGCGTAGCTGCCTTTCTACTAAACAAGACCAGAAAGACCAACACGGTCTGGCAGATAGACCCGCACAAATGTGTGGCGTGCACCAACTGTTCGAAGTATTGTGTGCTGGAAAAGTCGGCGGTGAGGTGTGTGCACGCATTCTCAATATGCGGGTATTGCAGGATTTGTTTTGGGTTTTTTGGGCCGGAGCCGTTTGATATTACAGAAGGGGCGGAAAACCAGCTTTGTCCGACAGGGGCCATAAAACGCACATTTGTTGAGGACCCTTATTACCAGTACACAATCGACGAGTCACTTTGTATCGGCTGCGGTAAATGTGTTAAGGGATGCAATACCTTCGGCAATGGGTCGCTGTTTATGCAGGTCCGTCACGATTTGTGTTTGAATTGTAATGAGTGCTCGATTGCCTCGGCTTGTCCTTCCGGGGCGTTTAAGCGGGTTCCTGCAGACAAGCCATATCTACTTAAGACGGTGGACCACGCTTAATGATACGTTTTGCTCATATTACAATCGGCGTAACTGTGTTTTTGACCTTATGCGTTGTTGCGCCGGCAGTCGAACGGTTTCCTCCACCTGATTTCGAAAGCGGCTACACGCGGCCAAGCCCTACTACCCCTTCCCCACGCCAGGATGTTTACGAATATGTGGATGCCGCTGTGCTTCTAGCAGCGATTGGATTGTCTTCATATCTGGTCCTGAAGAAACGCAGCCGGCGGGCCATATTTGTTCTTACGGTGTTTTCTTTGCTTTATTTCGGCTTCTGGCGAAAGGGGTGTGTCTGCTCTGTAGGGGCGATTCAGAATATCACTCTGTCGATTTTTGACCGTAGCTATGCTGTGCCGGTTGCGGTTGCGGTGTTTTTCTTGCTGCCGCTTGTGTCAACGCTATTTTTCGGGCGGACCTTCTGTGCAGCAGTATGTCCTCTGGGGGCAATTCAGGATTTGGCGTTGCTACGACCGGTCTCGGTGCCGAGCTGGCTGGAAAGCGGCCTGCAGTTGTTTGCATATATTTATCTGGGAGCGGCGGTCCTGTTTGCGGCCACCGGCAGCGCTTTTGTGATATGCAGGTATGACCCGTTTGTTTCATTTTTCCATTTGAGCGGGAGCATCGACATTTTGGTGCTTGGGGTATGCTTTTTGCTCGTGGGGCTGTTCGTAGGGCGTCCCTATTGCCGATTTTTTTGTCCTTACGGCGTGCTCTTAGGGCAGCTTTCACGGCTGTCAAAATGGCGTGTAACTATTACTCCTGATGAGTGCGTTCGGTGCAAATTATGTGAAGATTCGTGTCCTTTTGGTGCTATTAGAAAGCCCCGCCACACAGAAGGCGGGCAAGCGACCAGCCAACAGCGGGATTGGTTATCACGTGATTATAGCAGAGGTAAAAAGACCCTGGCTTTTTTAATTCTTCTTTTGCCTGCGCTGGTGCTTTTGGGTGGATGGGTGGGGTTTCGTTTGAAGACAGTGACATCACGTATGGATGCAACCATCCGGCTGGCTGAACGTATATATTTAGAGGAGAACGGCAAGGTAGTTGGGACGACTGATGCCAGTTTGGCATTCAGGGCGACCGGCAAAGAGATAAAAGAGCTTTATGAGGATGCTTCGAATATCCGGGCCAGGTTTGGGCGTGGCGGATGGCTATTGGGAGGATTTGTGGGGCTGATTGTCGGGCTTAAACTTATCGGCGTCTCTGTCTGGCGGCGGGGAGAGGATTACGAGCCGGACAGGGCAAGGTGTCTGGCGTGTGGTCGATGTTTCCAGTATTGCCCTAAAGAGCGCGTCCGACTGAAGAAGGCAAAAGACCCCGCACCAATTGACCGGTTGATAGCAGTTGACCCCAAATCTTCGACAACAAACGACCTCGGCAGTTCAATTGGTGCGGGGTAAAAGATAAGTGGAAACTCATACAGAAAATACTTCAAGAAGCGTTGAAGCAGCAAACCCGTGGTATAAAAGCGCGGTGGCAACGGCCATTGTTGGGGGAGTATTTTCTATCATCATATTCGGATTTCTCATTGCCAACTACTTTCAGAGGCAGGTGGTCAACGCTGAGCGGGAAAAACAATTGGATGCTCTGAAGGTAGAAATTCGCAGCAGCCCTGATAACCAGCAGCTTATAGAGCAGATTCGCCAGTTGGATTTACAAATCAGGCGGTGCAGGATTCGTGGATTAGATTTTTCCCGCAGAGGCAGCTACCTGCTTGTTGGTAGTGTCGCAGTATTATTGGTTGGTGCTATGTGGGCGGGGACTATCAAAAAGAAGCTGCCGGCACCGGCCAAGGGCGGGTTCAGGAATGAGCTGGATGAGCAGATGCGACAGGGGACATTCGCTCGGTGGGCTATCGCCGTCGGTTTAGCGGTTTTGATGTCCGGGGCGTTGTTTCTGACATTAAGGCCCGCCATTGATTTTGGCGAAAAGGGTACACCGACTGATTTTTACCCTTCGATGGAGGAAATTGGTAAGAATTGGCCTCGATTCAGAGGCCCCGGCGGACTGGGAATAAGTGCTTATACAGATGTGCCTGATAACTGGAATGGTAAGACAGGCGAAGGGATTATCTGGAAAAGCGAGGTGCCGCTGCCGGGGCATAATTCGCCGGTTATCTGGGGCGACCGGATTTTTCTTTCCGGAGCCGACGGAAACAATTGCGAGGTTTATTGCTTTGATGCGCCTTCGGGGAAACTTTTATGGACAGGTCCTGTCGTAAATGTTGCGCAAGGCGGCATTAAGAAACCTGCTAAGGTGCCGGAATCAGGTGCGGGTTTTGCCTCGCCTACCGTTGTAACGGATGGCCGATATGTTTGTGCCATTTTTGCAACGGGCGATGTCGGATGCTTTGACCTGCAAGGGAAAAATCTCTGGACCAAAAATTTGGGGACACCCGACAGCGCTTATGGCTATGCCTCTTCGCTTGAGATATATCGAAACCTGCTTCTGATACAATATGACCAGGGAAGTGCTGAGGACAACAAGTCTAAGTTGATGGCTTTGAATACATTTTCGGGTGTAACTATTTGGGAGACGAGGAGGCCGGTCCCGAATTCGTGGGTCTCGCCGATTGTAATTAGAATTGGCGACCGAGACCAGGTAATAACCTGCGGCGACCCGTGGGTCATAGCATATAACCCTGATAACGGTGCGGAACTGTGGTGGGCAAAATGTATAGGGGGTGAAGTTGCACCATCCCCAATCTATGCCGGCGGGCTGATATTGGCCATAGAACCATACACTAAGCTGGTCGCGATACGGCCGGATGGACAGGGTGACGTCACCAAGACCCATATTGCCTGGAGCATCAAAGATAATACCCCGGATATATGCTGTCCGGTCAGTAATGGGCAGTTGGTATTTCTTCTGTCATCGGAGGGAATGCTTTTCTGCTATAAGGTCACAGACGGAACGAAGCTGTGGGAGAAGGACATTAGGGAGAATTTCCGGGCATCGCCGAGTCTGGTCAGCGGTCGCCTGTATCTATTAAGCGAACAGGGGATTATGTTTATTATGGAGGTGGGGACGGAATGTAAGGAGCTGGCCAGATGTGAGCTGGGTGAGGATTGCTTTGCGTCGCCGGCTTTTGCTGATGGCCGCATCTATATCCGGGGATTGAAGAATCTTTACTGCATAGGGAAGGGGGCTTCTAAAAGTCCTTGATTACGCTCGTTTATGGATAAGGTCGATTTGACATTTGTGGACCAGCTCGTTGAGAGGGTCGGGACCGGAAAGGAAAAGACGCTTGAGATTTTGCAGGCCATCCAGGGCCGCTTTGGATACCTGCCCCAGGAAGCTCTCCAGCGGGTCTGCGAGCTGACGGAGATTACTGCTGCATCGATTGTCGGTGTTTCCACTTTCTACAACCAGTTTCGCCATCAGCCCGCCGGCCGTTACACAATTCGGGTTTGCGTCGGGACGGCCTGCCACGTTAAGGGCGGCGAGCAGATTTACGATGCCTTCAAACGCCGTCTCGGCATTGCGGAAGGGTCCGATACGGACAAGGACAGGGTGTTCACAGTCGAGAAGGTAGCGTGTCTGGGATGCTGCACGCTGGCGCCGGCGACCCAGATTGACCAGGTGACATACGGGCATCTTACGCCCGGCGCGGTTTCGGTGGTCCTCGATAGTTTTCTGCGAGGCGAGCAAGCAAAAGTAACTGGGCGGAAGAAGATACGCAAGCGTCGAGCCGAGGCGACAGAGCTTTGCGGCGAAATTCGCATCGGTCTGGGTTCGTGCTGTGTGGCTCGAGGCAGCGCCCGGCTGCACCAGGCCCTGGAACAAACCCTGGATGATAGCGGTATTCAGGCAGTGGTTAAGCGTGTCGGGTGTGTTGGAATGTGTCACCAGACGC
>Ga0315279_10007614_pt1 | contig 13343 bp, 8 predicted proteins | sample YL17G06_20_MG_FD_203694 | JGI IMG/M metagenome (GOLD analysis project Ga0315279, IMG submission 203694) | Sediment microbial communities from Yellowstone Lake, YNP, Wyoming, USA - YL17G06_20 | ecosystem: Environmental > Aquatic > Freshwater > Lake > Sediment | place: USA: Wyoming | collected... | reverse complement strand
GCGGAACCCGGAACCCGGAACAGCGAAAGGCGAAACCCGGAACCCGGAACAGCGAAAGGCGGAACCCGGAACCCGGAACAGCGAAAGGCGGAACCCGGAACCCGGAACAGCAAAAGGCGGAACCGGGAACCTGGAACCTGGAACCCGGAACAGCGAAAGGTGGAACCTGCTGTTGAGGCTTGCTCGCTTCAGCGAGCATGGAAGCACGCATTGCGAAATCTGAAATCTGGAATCTGGAATCTGAAGTCTGAAGCCTGAAACCTTCTCCTGAGGCTTGCTCGCTTCAGCGAGCATGGTGAAAGGTATTGAGCGCGGTCGCGAGCGAGGCTGGGTGGGCGATATTGCCCACTCCTGCGGAGTTGTTGGGGGGGGAACCGTGGTTGTGCGGGCGGTTACAGGACGCTCGTCAATACGGTCCGGCGTAGTGGTGGATTTTAGGCGGTCATATATCTATAATGATTTGCGGAAGTTATACGCGGCCTATGGCGGCCGGGGTGTTTCCCGGTTCTTGTCGTGGCACGTCGAATGCAGTTTGAACTGGCAGGCGCTGAGTCTGGGCATGAACATGGCATTTGAGCCCCAAGCTCAGAAGGACAGTACTTAAGGTAGATAGTTGTACTTGTACTTGCGGTGGCTGGTTCGAGGCCCCAGGGATTCCTGCCCGCTGAAGCGAACAGGCCTCTCTCTTCGGCTACCGGCTACTGGCTACTGCTGTTGAAAACAGGAGAAGCGACCATGGCTTCACCAACGCAGCTTCATCGGACGATCGCGGTGGGCACGCCGCTGGGCGATGACGTGCTCTTGATGCGGAGCTTCACCTTCACCGAGCGGCTGGGCCGGCCCTTCGAGATGGTCCTGGACATGCTCAGCACCAAGTCGAACCTCGACTTCAGCCAGATCGTCGGGCAGAACGTGACGGTCCGCATTCAGAAGCCCAAGGACAACGAGCCGCGGTACTTCAACGGGATAGTCCGCCAGTTCTCGCAGGTCGGCGCCAGCGGCCGGCTTACAAACTACAAGGCCCTCGTGGTCCCCTGGCTTTGGCTGCTCACCCGCACGAGCGACTGCCGCATCTTCCAGGAGATGACCGTCCCGGACATCATCAAGAAGGTCTTCAAGGACCACGGCCTGACGGACATCGACGACAAGATCAGCGGCTCGCACCGCACGTGGGAGTATTGCGTTCAGTATCGCGAGACGGACTTCAACTTTGTCAGCCGGCTGATGGAGCAGGAGGGCATCTACTACTACTTCACGCACGAGAACGGCAAGCACAAGATGGTCCTTGCCGACTCCAAGAGCGCCCACGAGCCCTTCGGCGGCTACGAGGAGATCATCTACCGCCCGCCGACCAACGAGTTCCGCCAGAAGGAGGTCCTTACCGAGCTTACGGTCAGCCAGGAAGTCCAGCCGGGCACGTACGCCCACACGGACTTCGACTTCAAGGCCCCGGCCAAGGACCTGCAGGCCAAGTCGCAGATCCAGCGCCAGCACGCGGCCGCGGACTTCGAGATATACGACTACCCGGGCGAGTACGACCAGACCGGCGACGGGCAGAACTACGCCAAGAGCCGCATCGAGGAACTCCAGAGCGGTTTCGAGGTCGTCCACGGCTCCGGCGACGTCCGCGGCGTCGCCACCGGCTGCAAGTTCTCGCTGAAGGACCATCCGACGGCGGGTTTCAACCGGGACTACCTGATCGTCGAGACGAACATCGAGGCCAGCACGGACGAGTATGATTCGGCCGCGCCGGGCACGGTCCGCAAGGGCGTGTCGTTCAAGAGCAGTATCGTGGCGATAGATTACAACACGCAGTTTCGCGCGGCCCGGACGACTCCGCTGCCGCTGATTCGCGGCCCGCAGACGGCGATAGTGGTCGGTCCAAGCGGCGAGGAGATTTACACCGACAAATACGGGCGGGTGAAACTCCAGTTCCACTGGGACCGCTACAGCAAGGCCGACCAGAACAGCTCGTGCTGGGTCCGCGTCTCGCAGAGTTGGGCGGGCAAGAAGTGGGGCATCATGTTCATCCCGCGGATCGGGCAGGAGGTCATCGTCGAGTTCCTCGAGGGCGACCCGGACCGTCCGATCATCACCGGAAGGGTGTACAACGACAAGGCCATGCCGCCCTACGACCTGCCGGGCAACATGACCCGCTCGACGATCAAGTCCAGCAGCTCCAAGGGCGGCGAGGGGTTCAACGAGATCCGTTTCGAGGACAAGAAGGGCGAGGAGCAGATCTTCATCCACGGCGAGAAGGACATCGACATCCGGATCAAGAACGACCGGCGGGAGAACATTGGGCACGACCGCCACCTGGTCGTGGAGAACGACAAGTTCGAGGAAGTGAAGAACAACCGTCACGAGACGGTTTCGACGAACCACAACGAGGAGATCGGCGCCGACCGCAACCTGACGGTCAAAGGCAAGGAAGACAAGGAGGTCATGCAGACGTTGACGCTGACGGTTCACCAGGACGTCAAGGAGAAGTTCCAGATGAACCACACGGAGGAGACGACGATGAATCTGACCGTCAAGGCGCTGAAGATCACTCTGGAAGCCCAGGCTTCCCTGGAGCTCAAGGTTGGCGGGTCGAAGATATCGATGAATCCCGGGATGATCGAGATCTCGGCTCCCATGGTGAAGATTAACTGACATCCGAAGAGGGAGAAGCCGCAATGCCCCAAACGCCCGTAAAACCCAATGAGGCCGCAAAGGACAAGCCAGGGGATGTCCTCAAGCCGACGCCGCTGAACGGCACAAAGGGCAAGTACACGATGCCCAGTTCATCAGTGGCCGGCAAGGGCGGCAAGGAAGAGGCGAAGGAGGACCAGACGCACTGGATCGAAATCAAGCTTCTGGATGACAAGGGCAAGCCCGTCACCCAGATGCCCAACGGCAAGGGCGTGACGTTCCGCCTTGCTTATGGGGGCAAGGAATACGACGGCGAACTGGACGGCGAGGGCAAGGCCCATGTGGACGGTCTTCCGGCCGGGAATGTGGACGTGTCCTTCCCGGAAATAGACGGCAACGAATGGAAGAGGAAATAGCGGGACGCGCCCTGATGTGCGAGAAAGTCAAATGCAAGATCACATTGCCCAGGATCGTGGGTCGGCAGTGGAAATAAGAGGGCCAAGCCATGGCTGAATCTGAACACGTCTGCAAGAACTGCGACCACATAATCAAGATCGCCAAGGATGAAGGCTTTTTTTCCTGGAAGACGATCTGGGACAAGCAGTCGGGCGAGCTCAAGGGCACGCGCAAAGACCCCAGCATGCTGTTCAAGGGCGACAGCCACAAGTTCGGCGGCGATCTCCTGAAGATTCCGGACAAGAGCAAGCACAAGGAGAGCTGCGCGGTTGACGCCAAGTACAAGTTCGAGGTTCCGACGTCCGAGTTGTACCTGTACATACGGATCCTGCGGGACAACTTTGAACCCGTCAAGAACGCATCCTACGAACTGACGGTTCCCGGCGCCAACGAGGACAAGCCGTTCACGGGCAAGACGGACGCCGACGGGCTGATCGACGTGAAGAAGCCGATTCCCCTCGGCACGGTCAAGGCAACGCTGACCGTTCGCGTCAAGGCCGAGGACACGGACCCGCCGCCGGAGAAGCCCAAGGAAGGGAGCGGGCCGGCGCCAAAGCCCGCCGAGCCCAAGCCGACCCGGGGCGAGGTGCCCGTGACCTGGGAACTGGAGGTCGGGGCGCTGCATCCGGTCCTGGTCGACAACGCCAGGGACAGTGACTGCATCAGCGGCGTCCAGCAGCGGCTGAACAACATCTGCATGAACACCGGCCCGATCGACGGGATCCTTGGCCCCAACACCAAGGCGGCAGTGAACGCCTTTCAGGAACTCTACGGCATGAAGAAGAATGTTCAGGCCGGGGTCCCCTGCAAACTGACCCAGCAGAAGCTGGCGGATGTCCACGACGGGCCCGGGCCGGCGCCCAAGCCGCCTGAGAAGACCGAGCCGAAAAAGGAACCTGCCAAGTGAGAACACTGCCGGACAATACGCCCGGAAGCAGAATACGAGGTTGAGCACATGCCAAAGGACCCGGGAGCAAATCTGGGCAGCAGTCGGCTGCCGACGAAGAAGGAAGACATCGGCCATGTTCGCCCGAGCGTCAAGGACCCCAAGGGCATCAACACCCTGGTCATTCGGCCGACATATCGGATCTCTCTTCAGCTCGGCGAGATTGAGAACCTCTTTCCCTGGCCGATCGACAGCTACCCCGGCCGAGCTGCGCGATTACAGGTGCTGGGGATGTTCTACTTCCCGCTGAACCACCGCTGTGCGGCCGGGTCGGACACGGACCCCGTCAGCGGGCTGACGCGGAAGCCTGACGTTCCCAAGGCCAAGATGGCCGAGAACCGAGAGGGCTACAAGGTCGCCTGGGACTACTTCCTCCAGAAGTTCTGCGGCGTGGACAAGGCGGACCTGAACAAGGACGCCTCCGACCGCAAGGGCGAGGCGGAGCTGAAGAAGCGGCTGAAGGAGTGGATCGTCCAGCAGATGAACAAGACGGCCAACGGGGGCCCCGGCGGGCACCTGCCCAAGGCCGCGCCGCTGGACGACAAGGAGGAGCCCAAGGCCGACGAGGCCGAGGGCCACTTCGCAAAGATCCGCCTGCCCGGCGGCTGGCCGTCGCTGAGCAAGAACGAACTCGGCGAGTACACCGCCGACCAGACGATCAGTGGGATGTTCTTCTACGACTCGCGGTACGAGCATGAGTGGAACTGCTACAAGGCCAACCCGGTCCTCGGGCTGATCCCGCTGGTGGCGACGGTCGAGAAGTGCGACCCGGCCAGCGACGAATGGAAGCCGGTCGAGAACGTCACTGTTCACTTCCAGTTCCATAAGCCCTACGACCTGCCGGCCTACGACACCGCGCGCAAGCCCAACGAGCAGCTCAACCGCCCCGTGCTGGTGGGCTCGTCGTTCAGCGTGACGCATCCGGACCCGCCGAACTACGTCTCCGGCGTCGGACAGGAATACTTCACCGAGTTGTGGGAGAAGTACCAGGAGAACAAAGACACCCCGCTGACCAACAACGCCCACGTGGATTGCGGCGGAAAGCGAATCGCCGGCAACCCGCAGAACGGTTCGGACGTGGCCGCCGCCGGGCGCAGCGCCGACGACCAGCGCCAGAAGAGCCTGTTCTGGCTGGGCGCATACGCGGGGTTCACCAAGAAGCACGACGCTCCCCCGGCTGGATTCCACAACTTCAAGGTCAATGCCGACGGCGCCAAGGGAGGCGTCCTTGCGGCCCGCGAGATCACGCCGGAGCCCAAGTGGTTCAAGGAGGCCGAGGCCGTCGACGACGCCAAGCACCCGCATTGCGTCAAGGTCAAAACGAACGTGGAGGGCAAGGCGGGGGTGATCTTCCTGCCGAGCCGTTCGGCGGGCGACCGCTACCGCTTCCGCGTGTACTTGGCCAGCGACGGCAACGGGTTCAAGAGTGACGGGAAGGACGCCAAGGCCGTGCGCGTCGAGACCGGCACGTTCGTCACGTGGCGCCACTTGCGGCTGTCGCGCGTGGTCCAGCTCGGTGGCGCCAACGACGGCATGCGCACGGCCGCGCCTGGCAAGCTCATGGCCCACCAGTATCACCTGTCGGTTGGCACGGCGGGGCTGGCGGCGAACGCCGCGGGGATCAGCGATGACCACGTCACGGATTACGTCAAGATGTTCGGTATGCTGAACGACACGACGGCCGCGTGGGTGGGCCTGCCGGCATTCAACCTGGACACCGTCACCACCGGCGCCCTCAACGCGCCGTACGACGGGATGTCCGCCAGCTTCGCCCGCGGGTTCTGCGAACTGGAGACGGACCCCGGCGCCATCGGCGGGTTCACGGACGACGAGTACAAGGTGTCGGCCAAGCAGGGCTTCGACGACAGCCTCCAGTACCAGAAGGTCATCACGACCGACCCCGACATACAGTCCCTGCGCCTGGACGTGCTGTTCTGGCGGACCAAGGTCACCCCCGAGCAGCTCAACAACATCACCGACGACCTTAGCAAGCAGCAGGGCTTCGCCTGCCCGATGCGTTCGCGCAAGGGCTACGACAACGAGGCCACCACGCGATGGGGGGACGCCGCGAAGATGGATTGGGCTCTCGGCGGATCGGACGCCTTGTGGAAGAAGGTCGGTAACCTGGTGACGGGGTACTACTTGCAGGGCTTCGCGCGGCACAACAGCATGAACGGCTTCCTGCCTGGCATGGTGGTCATCCAGGGGGCAGGCTGCTACAGCGGCGAACCCGAGCAGCAGATCATCCTCTACGGCATCGCGATCGTCAACGCCAACGCCTGCTACGCGACGCGCGGGGCGGCCGCCTTCCGCAACCAGATCGGCAAGACGGTCGACAACGACAAGCTCGACCGCACCAATGTCGACCGCCAAACCCTCATGTGCGGTTTCATGAAGCTGGTGATTCACGAGATGGGCCACGGCCTCTTCCGCGTCCACGCCCCGGGGCTGCAAGGCACCGCGCCGGCCAGCGGCGTCCTGATGCAGCGGCACGACTGCTATGGGCACCTGACCACCGAGACCCTCGACGGTAGCGGCGGACCCATGGGGGAGCCGCGGTACGGCAACTGTCTGATGAGCTATAGGAACACCGACGGGCTGTTCTGCTCGCGGTGCCTGTTCGAGCTGCGCGGCTGGAACATCCACGGGAAGATGACGACCAAGGGGATCGACCCGATCCCGCCGAAGGCCGTTGTGGGCGCCCCGGCCGGCGTGGGCCCCCATGCCGCCGCGCCGGAGAAGGTGACCAACGTCAAGACCGTCTCCGGGGACAAGCAGGTGGAGGTGACATGGGACGCCGCCGCCCGTGCGGCAACTTACGAAGTCAAGCGGGGCACGGTCTCCGGCGGGCCCTACGGCCATTCGGTGGGCACCGGCCTCAACCAGCTCAACGTCGTCGACAGTGGTGCGGCCAATGACACGGACTACTGGTATACTGTCCGTGCGACCAATGCCGTGGGCAACGGGCCTTGGTCGGACGAGGCAGAGGCCCGGGCGGGCACGCTGCCGGCGCCGGTGAACCTCCAAGTGGCCGAAGAGCCGGGGCTGAAGGCGAAACTGACGTGGAACGCTGTTGCCACAGCCACGAAGTACCGCGTTCGTTACGGGACATCCTCGGGCAGCTATCAGGAGCCCGATGAGACAGCCGGCTTGCAGTACACGCTCAACTTCGGGGCAGGTTGGGCGGGGACGAAGCTGTTCTTCGTTGTCAGCGCCGTGAGAGGCTCGCAGGAGTCGGGCAACTCCAATGAGGTGACGCTGACCTTCAAGCCCGCCGCACCGACCAACCTCGCCGCCAAGGGCGGGGACAACAAGGTGGACCTGACCTGGGACGTCTCCAGCGGGGCCACGAAGTACAAGATCCGGCGTAAAGAGGGCGCGGGCGCATATGCCGACCTGGCAGAGGCCGGGGGCGGCTCGAACGCCCACACCGACGCGACGGCGAAGAACGGCAAGACGTATACGTACGTCGTCAAGGCCGGCAATGCGGGCGGGGACAGCCCGGACTCCAACGAGCCGAACGTCACGTTGAAGCCCGATGCCCCGGCGCTTCAGGCGCTGACACGGGGCAACCTCCAGTTCACCGTTCGGTGGGCTGCCGTAACCGGCGCCACGAGCTACAAGCTCCAGCGCAAGACGGGGGCCGGGGCGTATGCCCAGGTCGCCACGCCCGCGGACGGCGACACCAACTACGTCGATAGCGGGCTCGCCGCGGGCGAGAGCTACGGCTACAAGCTCCTCGCGGTCAACGCCGCCGGCGACAGCAAGGAGTCCAACGAGGTCACCGGCACACAGGCGCCGTGATGAGCCCTATTGGGCCGACCGGGCGGACGAGCCCGGGAAAGCGAGACAGACCATGCCACTGGACGTGAAACTGGAAGCGCCTAAGGACGAACTGCTACTAGGCGAGGACATGCAGCTCAAGCTGAAGCTCACGAACACCGGTCCCGGCGAGGTTTCGACGATCCGGCCGACCATCGGGGTTACGCCCACCTTCCGCGTCGTCCACACCGACACCGGCGCCGAGGTCCTCTCGAAGGGCGACGACTCTGTCCAGCGACCGAGGCCACCGCTGAAACTGGCCATCGGTACACCCGTCCAGCACTACCTGACGCTGAAGGAATACGTGACCTTCCTCGTGCCGGGCACGTATGCGGTGTCGGCGATCTACCCCTACAACAACAACAAGGCCAAGGCCGAGTCCAACGCGCTTCGCCTGAAGGTCCGCCCGCTGGCCTGCCGGAACCTTCGCCTCGACCTGGCCCACGGCGACCTGGTGACCGGCGCGTTCATCAACTCCGCCAACGAAAAGCCCGACGTGGTCCTTGCGCGGTTCGCGATCCGCGCCGGTGGCGGTGTCGAGGGAATCTTCCCGATCGGCAAGGGGACACTCCTGTCGGCCCCGGCCAAGAGCAATCCGCCCATCACGCGGATCGGCAACGGCGATTGGATCGCGTGGATGGACGGGGACACGTTGTCGGCTGTCCACTGGCTGCGCCAGGCCGAGGCGAATCCCGAGGACAAGATCAGGCTGCCGGACGCCAAACACTCCCTGATCGCGCCGCTGTTCATCCAGCCGCGCGAAGCCGGCGGGCCGCGGGGCGAGGGCGAGGCCCTGGTCTGGGCCGATCGGAACGGCACGACGTACCTGCATCGTGTCAAGCTCCAGGCCGACCGGAAGGCCAAGCTGCGCCTGGCCTCCTCCACCCCCGTGCCGGGCACTCGGCCGGTCTGGTCGATGAGCTACGCCCCGTCGGATGCCCGCCCGCGCCTCCTGGCGCTGCGTGAGGCCGGGGACGTCGTGGCGTTGTCGAACATGCCCTGGCCGGAGGGCGGATTGGTCGCCGAGAAGCAGCTCCGAGAATGGCGTGGGGAGTTGGTGGCCGCCGGCGCGACGGTGCGGGTCGACGACACCCTTCGCGGCGCCATGCTGCTTCGGGTGGGGTCCGGCGACGATAGCCGGCTCGAACTGGTCGGCTGGTCGGTCGCCGCCGACGGGAAGGTCGAGGAGACCTTCCGCGAGGTGGTGCCGTGGGCGCCGTCGGTGCCGATCGCCGTTGCCCGCGTGAAGGTCCGCATCACCGGGATGCCGGCCGTGCTGCTGAGAAAGCAGGAAGGGGCGTGGTCCGTCTTCGACGCCTTCGGAAAGATGATGGAGGTGCCCAAGCCGTACAACGAGTCGAAACTCCCCTTGGACTTCGTCTTCTGGGGCCTGCGGGAGGTCGTGCTGATCGCCGCGGAGACCAAGGGCGGGTTCTCGGTCAAGCGGATGAACGGCGAGAACCTGCCGCCCGAGGCGACCTGATCGACAAAGGATAGACACCATGCCCCCAGCAGCAAGAGTTGGCGACATGCATACCTGCCCGATGGCGGAAGGCCCCAAGCCCCACGTCGGCGGGCCCATCCTGCCCCCCGGGTGCGTCACGGTCCTCATCGGCTCCATGCCCGCCGCACGAGTCGGCGACATGTGTACCTGCGTCGGCCCGCCGGACACGATTGCCAAAGGTTCAGCCACGGTGATGATCGGCGGCATGCCGGCCGCCCGAATCGGCGACAACACCGCCCACGGCGGGGTCATCACGGTGGGTTGCCCGACAGTGATGATCGGCGGCTGAGCTTCACGCCCAGTCGCCCCCGGCCGGTTGGGCTCATGTCATGGGCGCCAAACAGGCCAAGGCCCCGGTGAAAAGTTTTGACAGCGGAGCCCCGTGAGCGTAACTTGGCAGGATAGTGGAAGCATTGCCCTCTGGGCCGCATCGCTCGCCGGCGCTTTTGCCCGGGCCCGAAGGCCCAGTGGTCCGCGTTGACTATAAAGGTGGTGTGTGCATGTCTGGATCGGACGTGAGAGACGCCCTGCCGCAAATCCCAGCGGAGTACGCCGCCGTGCCTGTCGCGGCGGACCAGACCGGGCGGTCGCTCAGCATCTGCTCGCTGGTCCGCAAGAAGCCCGACCCCGTGGCGGGGCACCTGGTTGTCCTGCGCGACCTCATCGACGGGCGGGTCCTGCTGGGCTGCCTGCTCGACGCCGGCGGGGTCGTCCAGGAATGGCTCGAGTTGTGGATCCAGGACTCTCAGGGCCTCTCGGCCACCACGGCCGCGTTCCGCGAATCGCTGACCAACGCCGTCCTTGACGACCGCTGGAAGAGTTGTTTTTCGGCCATGTCGCAGTCCGACCCCGCCGCGATCATCCGCACGGGCTGGGAGGCCGCCAATCCCCTGCCGACGTACGTCGACCTGTCCACCATGTCGCCGATCCACCCTGTTGACCCGCAGTCCGGGAAGAACTGGGAACTCTGCCGTGACGACGTGCTCCTCAAGGGCCGGAAGCTGCCGACCTACAGCGGCTCGCTTCACCGCTATCTGTACATCCCGTCGCTTGCGGCCGAGTCGCCGCTGATCCCCGTGACGCCGGAGGCCCCCGGAGGCGAGGGCGTGCTGTCGATCACGGAGATAACCGGCGGGCGTCGCGGCCTGCTCGCGCTGAACGCCGGGGCCGGGCTGATGATGGTCCGCCGGCACTGTCCGATCCGACTCGAGCCGTTTATCGACCTGCTTTCCGGCGGATCGTGGGGCGGCGTGTTCCACGGGCGGAGCATCCTGAACCTCGGGTCAACCGGCGAGGCCCTGAAGAACAGCAACCCGGACCTCGTCAGCAGCGGCTGGCTCTTCCTGGGCCGGCACGGACAGGCCGGGCGCATCGTCGAGGCCTTCCACCTTAAGCTCCGCCTGCTCGCCGACGTGGTCGAGGCCGTCAGGCAGATCTCGATGGCGGGGCAAAGGCCCATGCTTAACAGTTCAGCCGACAGCTTCCAGGTCCGCCTGGCGCCTCCGGGCGCGGGCCTGCCGTTCCTGTGGACTGCCCGGGCTCTCGTGTGCCATCCCGGCGAGGCCGTTGCCTTGCCGATCCGCACCTCGACGGTGCAGTACTTCCTCGCCGGCGGCCAGGCGGGCGCGTCGGTGTACAAGCCCGCCTCGGCGGGCCAGTCCGCACGCGGGCGGTGCAGCGTACGAATACGCCAGGTCCTGCCCGAGGCCGGCGTGCAGACTATCATCGAGGGCACGCTGGCAACCCAGGAACGCTTCCAGGCCGCGCGGCTGGACCTGGTCTGGCTGAGAATGAACCTCACCTGCGGGCGCGTCGATCTCTACGGGCAGTTGGAGCAGGCCACGGCCCTTGCGGCCGGGGAATGGCGGTTCCGCACCATCGGCCAGAGGTTCAGCGAGGAGATGGTGGCTGCCCTTCGGTCAGCCGAGGGCGTGCCGGTTTACGACACGCCGTTCGAGATCATCCCGCTGCTGAGCACCCCGTGCGACCTGTACTCGCTCGCGGTGCTGGCCGTCCGAACGCTGCTGGTCAACGACAAGACAACCCTCCCGGTAGCCCTTGATGAGGTGCTTAGCCTGGCCCGACAGCTTGCGGCCGGGTATGACGAGGCGGTGGCGCTGCCGCAACGGATCCGCCAGCTCTTCGAGTCCGACGGGCGGTGGGCGGAGTCGCTTGGCCCGCAGCGGCTGGTCAATCAGGCCCTCACGCCGGCCGAGGCGATGGACCTTATTCCCGCGGAGGTATGGTTCGACGTGCTGGCGTTGGTGGTCCCGCTGTTTCCGGGCATTGGCCCTGACAGCCTGGCGCGGGACTACGGCGACGCGCCGCAGGGCGGCATTCACAAGGTGTTCGACCCGGTGGTCGAGGCCCTGGACGACCTGGTGCTCCGGACGCGGAGCCTTATAGTCATCGACTGGCGGTACAACCGCGAGGTTCACGCCGTCGTTCGCAAGTGCCTGGTGGGGCTTGGCGGCGAAGGCTGACCGCCCGGCGCCGTGTACCGGCACGACAGGGTCGGGGCGCCAAACGGCAAATAGGACAAGGAGCGACTTATGAGAATGATCAAGCGGGTTCTGGTTGGTGTGGCGGCGGCCTGCCTGGCGGGCTTGGCCGGCGGATGCGAAGGCTTCAACGTTCACGTCCTGCTGGACAAGAACGATCCGGGCCTAAAAGATGCAAAGGGCACCCTGAAGTCCATTGAAGTCAACATCGTGGCGGTCAACGACACCGAGCTGCCTCGATGGGAGCAGATGTCGATGAGCTCCTACTGGGAGCCGGACAATCCGATCCGCAAGAGCGCCGTCAAGTACGTGATGACCTTCGGGGAGAAGGCGCCCGAGGAGCAGCTCTTGAAGAAGACCGATCCGATCTGGCAGACCTGGAAAGAGCGCAAGGCCACTCAACTGCTCATATTGGCGTTCCTGCCCGGCATCGCGGACCAGCCCGGCAAGGCCGACCCCCGGCGCGTCATCCTGACCCTTGACTCGAGCAAGTGGGAAAACCGCTATTGGGGCAACGACACGATCAAAATCCAGCTCGGCTCCGGCGGCCTGACGCCCCTTAGACAGCCCAACAAGTGACCCGGCGAATTGCTGCGCCGGATTGGCCAGAGGATCAGTTTACATGGCGTCGTATGGCGGCTATGAGACCGTGCGGGAGCTTTATCGCAGCGGCCTGGCCTCGAGCTTTTCCGCTCACGGGGCCGGGGAGGCTGCGGAACGATACACGGTCAAGCTGTATCAGCCTCTGGTCGCCGACGACATGTCGGACCGGTTGCAGGCGGAGATCGACTGCTTTCTGGACGGCGCCCGCGTCCAGCAGAAAGTCGCGTCGTCCGGCGCGCAGCACTGGTCGGCCGTCCATGAGGTCGGCACGGTCGAGGGCGGGGCGTTCTATGTCGGCGATTATCATGGCAGGAGCGTCCAGCAGCTTATCACCGGGCGCGTGAAACTCAGCGGCGCGGGGCTTTACCAACTGATCCAAGCGGTCGTACAGGGCCTCTCGGAACTCAAGAAGGCCTGCAACCGCCCGCACGGCAACCTCAAGCCCGCCAACATCCTGCTTACCGGCAAGGGGCGGATCTCCAAGGCCCGCCCGCTGCTGGCGGACCCGGCCGGGGCGGCCAAGCTCGATCCGCAGGTGGGCGACGTGGTGGATTTCCACGCCATTGGCGAGATCATCTACCAGCTTGTCCTGCACCGCACCGGCAAGGCGATGGGAGGCTGGCCCGCGCCGGAGGGCCCGGAGTGGGACCGCCTCGGCAAGAAGGGCGAGCCGTGGCGGCAGTTGTGCAACCGCCTGCTCAACCCCAACCTCGCGCCGAACCTGCTGACCTTCGAGGACCTTCTGCAAGACCTCCAGAAGCTCCGCCAGACCGAAGGCGTCCCCTGGCTGATCGTCGGGCCCGTCGCGGCGGCGGTTCTGCTTGTGGCCGGGGCGGCTGCGCTGTTCTGGCCGGAGGCCCCGCCCCCGCCCTGGGGC
>Ga0315279_10007613_pt1 | contig 13344 bp, 10 predicted proteins | sample YL17G06_20_MG_FD_203694 | JGI IMG/M metagenome (GOLD analysis project Ga0315279, IMG submission 203694) | Sediment microbial communities from Yellowstone Lake, YNP, Wyoming, USA - YL17G06_20 | ecosystem: Environmental > Aquatic > Freshwater > Lake > Sediment | place: USA: Wyoming | collected... | reverse complement strand
ACTCTCAACAACGGTATTATTGGTACCGGGAACATCACCGGGCTTGGAAACATTACCAACTCAGCGAATTTACTTTTACGTTGCGGAAATAATGGCAGAGTGGATGAGCTCCGTGTAGAAACAACCGTGAGAAACAGCAGTTGGATTAAGACATGTTATAACAACCAGTTTAATCCCTCTGCATTTTACGCTGTTGCGCCTCAGGAAACACTTGTTTATATTCTCTCCATTACAGACGCAAATCCGATTGATGGAGCAACAGGCATTGCTTTGACGCCTACCTTGCAAGTGACAATCCATAATACAATACCAAATCCTGTTTCCTGGAAGATCAGGAGTAATGCCTCAGGGAGTTGGAATGACGTTACACAAGGCACTCTTCCTACCGGCAGTGGAACTATCAGCGGCACATGCACGTCCATGAATCGCTATGAGACCACGTACTACTGGAGTGTCAACGCGACCGATGGCACTCTTTCGACCAGCGCAACATACCGGTTCACAACAGCAATGGGACATCCACTCGTTTCTAACGTACTGCCTTCTAATGGGGCCTTGTATGTCGGCTTGACTCCATTGTTACAAGCAACTATCACTGACCCACAAGGAGACCAGGTCCACTGGTGGATAAAAAGCAACGCCTCAGGCAGTTGGGCCAAAGTTGCAGAAGGCAACCTCACCGGTTCTGAAGGAATCAGCGGTACCTGTGCGTCTATGAATAATAGCAATACCCTGTATTACTGGAGTATCAATGCAACCGATAACATCTTTTGGACTAATCATACGTACTCGTTTAAAACACGACCTTATTTCCCTGGCGTGGTAGAAGACTTTGAGATCGGGTACACCAACGGCCAACGAGTCGGTACAAATCCGAATTGGTACGACGCTAGCACTGGCCCTGCCGTCACCTTAGGTATCGGTCTCGTCGGTACCATGGGCCTTGCACCAGCGAACAGCACGTTCATCTGGACTGCGCATCCTTTTGACTGGAACGTGACAAGTCTCCTAAAGGTTACTGTTCAAATGGATTTTGAAACCAATCAATACGGACACTTTGACAACAACCGCATTGGATGGATGATCAACAATACCAACATCAATACTGACAATTTCTTCGGTGTCCAGCTACAACCCAAAAACGGTGGATACAATATCGAAGGATACTGGGATCACGTGATCGGCGTTGACACCGATAAAAGACCTAGCATCATTAATATCGCGTCACTTGTCGGCAACAGTTGGTATCGCTTCCGAGCAAATTTCACGAAACTTTCTGCAACATCAACACAAATCGATGTAACCCTCACCTCGTTAGACCCGACTGGGTATCCAATCGCAGTGATCGCATCCGGCTCCATCCTCGACACCAGCACGCTTGGAAGTGACTCACCTGACACCGCCTATTTCACCGGACCGATATGGTCAGCGTTCAATAACAATCAACCTGCTGATAATGCCAATTATCAAACGATATTCCTCTGAAATCGTAACGTAGGAAAATTCCTCCAGTAATTTCTAGTTTCTTTCACAGGTACGAAACTAGATTTTTATTCATCAAAGCATGTGGATGTTACAAAATTGCAGGAATATCGATTCGACGTAACATTTAAAGGTATAACGAATGTAACAATCGGAGAATTATTGTCGGACGGTACCTGGGACACGATCACAGTGAGCGGCTCTGACCAGCTGCTATTCGAAGCATTTTCATCCTGGGCTATGGCACGGATTGTAAAGGTTGAAACCTGATTCCATGTGTGCTAAAATGATACAGATGCATTCGAGCTTACAAGGTTTGACCAGCTGCTCAGCGATCCGTCGCCCCAGTCAAATCGCAGACGAACGCGACCCCCCTCGAGATCAAATGTAGAGCTATTGTACACGTACGTGGTTCCAACTTCAATGAGGGTCGGTCCAATCGGTTTTATTGGTGGAAAAGGAGGCTTGTTTTCTGAAGGAGGAGGTGACGGCGGTCCGCTTGGAGGGGGATTGTCCGGTAGAGCACTCCCCCCGACAACTGTGACACTCCCAGAATTGACATTCACAGTAATATATTCTGTTTCGTTGGTAAGCTGCACGCCATACAAAGTCAGAGCAGTTGTCCCGGAGACAGATCCCACGGTAAAAGTAATCGTGACCAACGTGCCATTGTTCGTTACATTCCCCAGTCCAACGATCAAATCATACACATTGATAATGGAACCAGCCTGGTTGTTAATCGTGCCAGAGTTAAAGAATGTGGTATGACCCCCGAAGAAATTCCCCTCTGACACCGAGCTCGCCTACAGAATGGACAGGTCGAACGATAGTTTGAGCTCAAAGCCCCTCACCGGCCGCTCAGGCGAACAATCAACGGTAACAACGACACCACCCCTCCCGCGGACACGGTTTGGCTCGTTGGGTTGATTTTAACGATCGTGGGATCACTTGCCGTAACGCCGATCATCAGGGATGAAAACAACAGGATGAATGCAATAACAAACGTAGTAATCAGGGGAAAGAAACCTTGCGTTGCTTTTTTCATCGTATTCACTCTCCCCATAATTCCTACACCCACCAAACTTCACCAAAATGACCTGACACAAATACGATATCAAGGACCTGGATAACACCATTATTATCCACATCCTCCCGAATCCACCCATGACCTCCTGTTTGACCATAATGATTCGATACTAGCACCAAATCAAGAATAGTACAATGGCCATCTTTGTTGATATCCCAGTTTGGTGGTAACGAGAACACGTGGCTTGATGAAACCGCAACGTTGTTACTGGTATCGGTCGCCTGAATGAAGTAGCTGTAATTTCCTTGGAGATGCAGACTGCGATTCGAGTAATACGTCGCTGTACCGATTTTTTTAGTCATAGGAACGTTCGTGGTCGATGCATCCGGATTTGTGATCTTTAAAAGAACAGTACTTACCCCAACATTATCCGTCACCACGCACGTAAAATTTTCCCAGCCATACCCTGCCAGGGTATCAAGGGGACTCGAGGTCGTAACCCCCACCTGAGAAATCACCGGTGGGGTCGAATCCCCAGAGCCTTGCCCTAGTTGATAGATTTGGAACCGCTGGGTGCTCCAGACATTGTTCGAGAAATGAATATACCCTGACGCATTTGCGGTACTTGTTGCTATGGGGTTTCCGTTTCTTTTAATCGTATAATTATTGGTTGCTGGAAAACCAGAGATGTTGAACCAGACCGTGCCAGCGGTCGTTGCTGCATAGAAATCCAGGACCTTTTCTCCATTTGTCGCACCAGCAATGTTGTTCCTGATATACACAAGCGTAATCGTAATACTATTTGAAGAAACCACATAAAAACCCGTCGTATTAAACACGATATAGGTTGAATCAATGATTATCTGGGAGAAAACCATCGTGGCATTTACTTTATAGGTTTCGTTGCCTACGACGAATTGCATATCGGGAGTAATGATAATCGCTAATGCCGATGGTGACAGCAATACCACCAGGAATGTACTTAGCAGCACTAGGAGTAGTTTTTTCATAGTGAAACCTAGGAGTATACATTGTTGCGGCTCGGTGGTTCCCATACCTTTGTAATGAGGTTATCCCTCACCACCTCTGCCGATCCAGCTCTCCAAATCGTTAAATATTTTTTAACACTTATCTCTATGTCTTTGAACCCTTATTAATATGATGAGTGAAAATGCCAAAATGAACAATATCCATGGTTTATCGCATCTGTTCCACTGTCCCATCATCTCATACTGTAAAAAGATAAGTGCATTTAATCTTTGCCACCTGTATGGATTTAATCACGAGTCGCAATCACTGCCTTGATTCCATTGATAGTGATACTTGCTGGGTTAACGCTACCAGTGAAATCCCTGCTCCACCTTCCAAATATCCAACGAGGGCCAACAGTCGCAGTGAGTTGCACGACATCATTGAAATGATAGGTTGTTTAATCAGGAACTTCTTAGTTTATAAAAAAAATATAAAGAGAAATCTGCTCCTTCTTAGAAGTATTTACCTGCGTTGTATCAAGCAGACCCAGGTTGTTCTTACTTTTCCCTAATTTTCCGCCTTCCAAAAAAGGCAATAAGGATGATGAAGAGAATCACAACACCCATACCAACCAGCAACATCGTGTACTGAGGCTCAAGCTGCTCTGGGTATTTGCTCAAGGTATTAGATTGCACGTCATATTGATAATTAAAGGCGCCAGTCCCATTCGAATCAATCGAATACACCCCATTCTTTTCAACCTGAACACGAGTAAGATTCCCTGTCTTATTACTAAAAAACATATCAAACGGTCCCACACCATCGACATTAATGAGATATCCAAGGTGTTGCACATACAACACATCAATAGCCACCCTCATCGAATATTTGTCTGAGGTCGCATTGCTTGAATCTTGTGCAGATACTTGGATAGTATAAAACCCGAAAGAATTCCAATGATGCAGCATTTGAATCATATGACCACTCCGATTAAACGGGGATATATCTTGTGAACCATCACCCCACAGAATGATGTATCGCACGTCATCGTTATCTGGATCAGTGGTCACCATGCTAAACTCATATGAGACATTTCGAGTACCCTCCACTGGTCCACTAAGAGTAGGTTTGAGAGGCGCCCGAGCCGATATCTTTATTTGCGCAATCGTCTGAAACGTATCGGTTGCACCATCATCATCAGTAACCGTTAATAAAACCGTATAAGTCCCCACATCAGTGTATACGTGAGTGACAATAGAACCACTTGCGGTTGTTCCATCGCCAAAACTCCAATGCCATGAGACAATCCTACCATCTCGATCATAGCTACGCGACCCGTTTAATTGCAGTGCCTGACCAACGAAGCCTTTGTATGGCTCACCAGCAGTTCCATCAGCAGTAGGTGCATGGTTGCTTGGATAACTCGGTGGTGTTGGTCCCCCTTGCTCATTAAGAAGATACATTCCAGCATCCCAACTTGTATCATGCGTTGACTGATTCACAACAATCATGGGTGTTCTTCCGGTAGAAGGATTCGCATCGCTATCTTTTGTATCATCTATTCCTTGATGTTGTGGGCTGAATCGGTATCCCTGTGGTAAGACGAACTGTATCGAATAATTTCCACTAACTAAATTTGAAAACGAATAATATCCATTGATGTTAATAATTGTCGTTGCAACCATCGCATTCGACGCGTTGTATAACTGGACCGTCACACCCGGAATCCCTGGTTCTCCTGCATCCTGGATCCCATCTGCATCGTAATCATTCCACACCAAATCACCAAGCGTCACTGCGGATGGTAAGGAAAGCTCCAAAAACGTCCGTTGAATCGAATAGATTCCGTCTATCATGTCATCAAGAATCGCGATTTTTTGACCAGGTTGTGGAACAAAGTCAGCACCATTTGTGTTTGCATCAGCAATCATAGCCTGCGCTGGTGTATCATTTGTTGGATAGGAACTATGGCAGATGTAGTACCAGATGACCTTCTGGATACTCTCTTTGCCCCCTTGTTTATGGTTGATTACATAGTTTACCTTATCCCAATCACTACTTTGAAACTGGATAGGCATTTCAGAATCATAACTTGAGTAAAGAAAAACCGAATGATTCACATGAAGCCTCATTAACGCACTTCTTTGTACACACCATCCCTGATACGTCCCATTCGTAATATCAAAACCAACGGGAATATCAGAAAGACTCATGTCAAAAAAAGAGTCTATCCCACCGGTCACACGCATCGTCACAAGCCCGGTAGGTAATCGAACATCGGGCTCACCACTTGATGCAATAACAGGAAAAGCCGAGCATACCAACATAACAAGAAGCCAGAGAGCCATCACATATCGCTTCATCATCCATTCATCTCCGTATCATTATATAATCAATATTCTCTGATACTTTCATATGTATTGTCCCGCTTATAACGAGAACCACCATAAAAATGTAATCACCCAAACATTCTTTCAAAAAGGTCACTCATCCTCATCCCAGTGGTACGGTTTATCCCGATACTTGTCAGAGACCTCTTTAATCTTCAAAAGGGTTCCTTTCTTTGAGATTTTCACAAATGCAACCATTGTCTCACCTGTTCTAGCAAGAGCATCTCTTCACGATACAACCTCGAAGGGTTCTAAAGTGTTCGAATGCTTCCTTACCAAATCACGGTGGTTTTGCGAGTATTTAAAATTTTATTAACAAATAGTATCTATTTTATTCCTCTGTGGCTTCCTGAACAACGCACACTGAATATGAAAAACCACCGTCTGTTTCATCATCATCCAAACGAAAGAACCCCGAGCTAGTCTTGGATAAAGATTCACCCAACACCCCGGCCACAACCCCGGACGATCCATGCAGAAAGTCAGATGAAACATTGTAAGAAACTCCCGGTTTCGTTCCAACGTTTCCTCCGTTTGTATCTCTGGCAAACTCCTTTCCAATCGTCTCCTTTTTCAACACCGAGGAAAGAGACAACATCCCAAGCATGCACACGCCCCAGAGAAACACAAGACACATCACATCCAGGTACTGTTCCCCGAAGCGATTCACCTGGATCGTCACGGATTTGCTCTCGGTTCCAAGAGCAAGCAAGGTTCGATACGTGATCAATACTAACCCACCAAGACCCACACAATACCCGGGCAGAACAAGCAGCGTTTTCCTCATAGGATTCACTCTGGTGAATATGACAATTATTATATAAATTTCATGAAAAAAACCTGTTTTTTCACACGACCAAGTCCCTATTATCATAAAAAATTAATATAAAAATATTCGAACAGAACCGATACCAATCGTACAGAAACCGGATAACAGTTGTACAACAGGAGCTTAATAATATGACACCCAACACAAGAGAATAACAAAAAAAGGACGGAAATAATCATGCTAAAAAACATCCTCCCTGAGAGGAATACAAATAGGCTTGTTACAACACTGGCTCCCTACGCCACCATGTTCCTTCTCATCGCCCTCTGCTTCGTACCACTGACAAGCGCCTGCATCCCACAGCCAGGAATCCACCTCGTAAAAACAGGACCGACCTACGCCTACGCAGGAGAGAATATCACCTACACGTACTACGTTAGCACCACAGAAGATGTACCGCTTAGCAACGTAATAGTCACGGATGATAGTTGCGGACCAGTAAGCTACGTCTCGGGTGATGACAACCACAACGACACACTCGACAAATCCGAGACCTGGACCTTCACCTACACCACCAACCCCGATTTCACGTTCCCCGACCCCTTGACCAACACAGCAACCGCGACCGGAACATGGTATGAGCAGACCGCACGAGACACAGACCAATACACCCTGTACCCGTTCATCCTACGCAAAGCAGTACTCCTCTACTGGGAAGGAGAAACCATTGACTACGCAGACCCCGACACCCTCTTCACCATCCAAATGTCAAAAGGAGAAGAAACCCTAGACACCTTTTCCATCAGCAAATCCGCACCCATGAACCTCTGGCTCAGCCAAGGAACCTACCACTTCACCGAAATAAACATCCCGAATGGATACCTTCCTGCCTATGACACCATCACGATCACCACCGGCGAAACCTACCCGGACTTCTCCCAGCTAAACATCATCACCTTCGATCTTAGCGTTGAAAAAACCGGGCCAGAGGCCTGCTACCCCAACGATCAAATCACCTACCATTACACAGTCCGAAACAAGGGACCCGCAAGCGTCACGCCAGTCCTCCTCGATGACCGGTGCGGCACGCCGGTCTACACTGGCGGGGACAACGATTCCGATGGACTCATTGATCCTTCAGAAACCTGGACCTACGAAGCAACCTCTACTGTCAATGCTGAGCCAGGAAGCACCATCACCAATACAGTCAACGTCACCGATGCGGAAGGGGCGAACCGAGCCTCCGCGGACTGGTGGCTCGGCGGAGACGTCAACACGAGCAACAATGTCGCCAATTGGTCGGTCACCGTTATTTCACCACCAGAGGAGCCAAAAGAACCACAGGACACAAACGATTCACAAGAACCAGAACCACCCATACAAATCACGACCACAACCACCCACGGACACTACAACCACCATGGCGATATCGCACCCGTCGCGAACGCAAGCGGCCCCTATAACGCACTGTACAACGAGGAAATCACATTCAACGGTTCACACAGCTACGACCCCGATGGATTCATCGTTAACTATAGCTGGAACTTTGGAGATGGAAGCATCGGAACAAGCGAAACAGTCACCCATTCCTATGCCCAGGGCGGGACCTATATCGTCACACTGACCGTGACTGATAATCTCGGCGTCTCAGCTACAAATTCTACAACGGCCACTATCATAGTACCAAATAGACCTCCGTCGAATCCGATCATAGGTGGTCCCGAAAACGGAAAAATAAACACGGACTACTCCTATGTTATTGGATCCACCGATGAAGACCATGACGACATCACCTATCTCATCGACTGGGGCGGAGGAACAAGCTACCAGATCGGACCGTTCCACAGTGGAGTGTATATCTCCCTCACCCACCGCTGGGATTCCCCTGGAAAACACACGATAACAGTGATTGCATCCGATGGCAACGCAACCGCATCATCAGAAAAGCACATAACCATCCAGGAGACACTCATCGCGGACAACATCGCAATCATCGCTTTGGCGTTCCTCGCCATCCTCGCGCTCATAGCAGTAATGCTTATGTCAAAAAAGAAAAAAAACGGTAAATAAACCGTTCACACCCTTTCATCTTTCTTTTTTTATTTTTTTATTACCTCTTCCATCTCCGCATTTTTCAAAGAATAAAAGGACGACCACCCCAATGAACACCATCTTTTAGTCTATTTCTTAAATCTCGTGGACATTAAGTCACCCCTTCCACATCATAAATGATGTGGCTTTCCCCTCCGAGGGGAAGAAAAGGTCTAGCGGCATTTTACCAATAACTTTCCGGGCGATTCATCCCTGACTTAAAAGTCATGGATTTCTCGCTCGGAATCCTTTAAAAAAAAAGATTTGCCATACTGACTACATCTAATCTGTTTCTAGTCCCAACAAAAAGGTCACTCATCCTCATCCCAATGGTACGGTTTATCTCGATACTTGTCAGAGACCTCTTTGATCTGTAAGAGGGTTCCTTTTTTTGAGATTTTTACAAATGCAACCATTGTTTCACCTGTTTGAGTAAGAGCATCTCTTCACGATACAACCTTGAGAGGTTCTAACGTGTTCGGATGCTTCCTTACTAAATCACGGTGGTTTTGCGAGTATTTAAATTTTTTTTAACAAGCGGTATCTATTTTATTTCTCTATCGTATCCTGAACGACCTGCACCGAATACGAAAAACCAGTACTGGTTCCTTCAGCAACACTGTAGCAACAGACAAAAAGCCAATCAAAAGATCAATAACAACAAACCTACAAGCAGGAGATAAAGGCACATCCACAAAATCCTTCGAACAGAAAGCCATTTGATAAAAAAAGGAAAAAAAGAAAAAAAAGATCGATGAGAAGCGAAATTATCAAAAATTGGCGAAAATTCAACGGAAACTTTTTCATATAACGATGGATTAACGAAAGTGAATCAGAGACGAGGGAGTGATAAATGACCATAAAAGAAGGATATTTTTCAGATGATGGAACCGAAATTAATCCTGCCACAGTTCCCCTACCCACCCTCTGTCTCTCCTGTCTTAAGAATAACGACGCGACAGAAGAAGTACCCTGCATGATAAACCGCATGGACCAGATGAAGGAGACAAAAAACGGGGAAAGGTTCCTCTGCTTCTCCTACGAACCAAATGACCCTTCGATAAACAAAAAACAAGCACTTCGGGATATGGACAAGTATTAGATGGAACAGAACCGACAATACCTGGCGCAGAAAAAAAGAAAAGATTACTTACAGAACAGCACTTCTCCAAGAAAGAATGCACACGCCAGCACCAAATCAAAAATCAACAAAACCCGGTAAATCCCAAAGTCGTCGCCTGATTCTTTTCCCATATCTGTCACCTGATGTTTCCCGAATTTATCATCTGATCGACGTCCAAAAGACAAGACGCGACTGCTTTTCAAAACGGGGATCTCTAACGCTCTTATTTTATACCCTTATTGACGAGGTCAGTTATTTGTACAAAGTCGTAAACTTTATGTAGACAATGAACGTATGAAGTATTGTAGGAAGTCACATATGGCAATAAAAACAAAGATCTATGTCGATACCTCAGTAATTGGTGGAATATTCGACAGCGAATTTGAAACATGGTCAAAGATATTGCTTCAAGAATTTAAACACGGACAGAAAATAGTTGTTCTTTCAGATTTAACGCTGAGAGAGATCGAAGACGCCCCGCACCATGTTGGAACAATACTTGAGGAAATACCAGATAAACATAAACAGTATGTCGTATTAAATGACGAAGCAAAAGAACTCGCCAGCCATTACCTTAAAGAGGGGGCGATAGCTAAAAAATATTTGATTGATGCGCAGCATATCGCAATCGCTACAGTATATCGCGTAGATGTCCTTGTTAGTTGGAATTTCAAACATATCGTTAATTTGGAGAAAATTCGATTTTACAACTCTATCAATCTTAAATATGGATACCCAACGATAGAGATACGAAGCCCTCGGGAGGTGCTCCATGAAGAAGAAAGAGTTTGATGCGGTGCGCATGATGCGGAAGATCCGGGAGAGTCTCAGTGCCACCTACACGAATCCCCGTGTTGAAGAAAAAGAACTTGAAAAAATACGGAAAAAATACGGCATAATCATATAGCAGATGAAGTTGCTGATCTGTATCGTAGTTTCAATCCTCAATGATACAGATAAAACACAAGAACCTCAGTGGAAAAACTCTCTCATCTTCCCTCCTACTTCCTCTTTTTTTTCTTTTGTTTGAAACCTGCTTTTTTTGATGAAAACCAGGTATTTCCTATCGACGTCATCTGATAAACATCTCATCGACCATCAAAACAATTATGGTAGTAACCAGCAAGAACCAGGAGAAAAAAAATCCCCGTCTTCTTCGCTTTTATCCTTCCCACAATCGTCGTATAGTATTCCCCGCTGCGGTTAATAAAAAAAAAGAAAAAAAAGCCACTCATTTTCATCCCAGCCCTAAGGCTGATCCCGATTTGTATCAGACACCTCTTTAATCCTTACGAAATACCCCTCTTTTGATACTTTTACGACGACTTAACCTTTTTTCCAAAATGTGACCAAAACGGTTATCCTTGTGAAAAAACATTAAGTAAGAACAATCCCACTTGATTCTTCAATCACAAAACATTTAGGATACTAATCCCATTTCGCATAGGTAACGTCGAGAGAATGATTCGACGTCCCAGAGGAGGAGGTCAATGACAGTAAAAGAAGGATATTTTTCAGATGATGGAACCGAAATTAATCCTACAACGGTTCCCCTACCCACCCTCTGTCTCTCCTGTCTGAAGAATAACGACGCGACAGAAGAAGTACCCTGCATGATAAACCGCATGAACTAGATGAAGGAGACAAAAAAACGGGGAAAGGTTCCTCTGCTTCTCCTACGAACCAAATGACCCTTCGATAAACAAAAAACAAGCACTTCGGGATATGGACAAGTATTAGATGGAACAGAACCGACAATACCTGGCGCAGAAAAAAAGAAAAGATTACTCACAAAACAACACTTCTCCAAGAAAGAATACACACACCAGCACCAAATCAAAAATCATACAAAACCCGGTAAATCCTAAAGTCGTCGCCTGAAAAGCCCCTCATCGACCATGAAAACTACCACTGCATCAATCCAGAAAAACCAGGAGAAAACTTGTTCCCATATTCGTCGCTTAGGTCTTTCCCAAGTTCGTCAGCTAAAAACCGGGTCGTTGATTACCTGCTCTCCTGAACAGATTTCCCAAAATCGTCGCCTGCATCATTTCCCAGATTCGTCACCTAACATTTCCCAAAGTCGTCGCCTGATTGTTCATATCAACGATTATTTCAGCTAACGTATTAATCGAGATAACTTTTGCGTTTGCAACATAAAATTCTCCGGTTGTTTTGTTCATTGCAAAAAAAAAAGAATGGCTTTTACTACATCATCCACAAATACAAAATCCCTTATTTGGGTACCATCATCAAAGATGATCGGAGGCTGATCAGCTATAACTCGAGTGATGAACTTTGGGATGACTGCCGCATACTCCCCCTCCCCAAGGATTACTGTTGTTTCCTGTTGTTAGATTTCAAATTCATTAAAGAGATTGCTGATAACGGTGTTAATTGAACCGGGAGGTTCTCCGATTATTTCCTCACTTTCTCTCATTAGTTTTTCATCAATGATACCTTTTACTTGTCTTACAGTATCAGGTGCAATATATTTTTTCAATCCTTCAACAGTGTTCTTAAAAGATTTTGGTGAATAAAAAAGTAGACTATAGAGGTCACAGAGATCTTTCACACGTTTGTGATGAATATCTCTGCCGGTGATACATCGTATCTTGATTGCAGAAAGTATTTCTGGTATTGGCATAAATAAATGATGACTAATCTGAGGTATTTCTACTTGATTCTGTCGATTACGATAGATCTCTTCAAGAAGTGGTTCCTCGAAGAAGTATTGAGGGATGATACCTGAATAGCTTGGTGGATACGAATTGACGATGATATCAATATATAGTGGAAATGATTCTTTTTCATCTTTGGTAACATAAGTAATATCTTTTCGATATCTTATTCCATCTACTTGAAAATCCTCTGATTCAAGGAAATGTATGATTTTAAATAGTGTTGATGAAGTAAGTTTGGTTTTACTCATCATTGGCTTGATATACATTCCAAAATCAATATCATGTGAACCAAGATACGGACGATTTTTCTTGTTAAAAAAAGAGTTGTTAACGCTATAATATACAGCCCAACCTCCAAGAAGACAAATGCGATTATTAATAGATTTCATGAGAGTGGCAAGATAGTTTGCTGAGATGCTTGTGATTTGATCGCTATAATACTTCAGAATACCACTCCGAGATAAGCATAGTTGCAGCTTCCATAGCTACTCCCCCTTCCATGAGAAGATCGCAGATAAGTTGTGATCTGGAGACAAGAGCATATCCTTTACGATTGATGGTCTGTTTATTAACAATTGCAGGATCAGCAATGATGATGCGGGTGTTTCCCGCTCCGACCAGTCCATTGGTGATGAGATGATTATGCCATAGGTTCAGTTCATCCGGGAGAATGTAAAAATCTGTACGGGTGGGGAAAAGATGCCCGTGAAGAAGATTTTCAGCTTGATATGTGGTGAGTGCATAGCTCAGACCACTACTTCGAATGGTTTTGAGCGGATCACTTTTAAGATGATAATCTGCACACC
>Ga0315279_10007612_pt1 | contig 13346 bp, 11 predicted proteins | sample YL17G06_20_MG_FD_203694 | JGI IMG/M metagenome (GOLD analysis project Ga0315279, IMG submission 203694) | Sediment microbial communities from Yellowstone Lake, YNP, Wyoming, USA - YL17G06_20 | ecosystem: Environmental > Aquatic > Freshwater > Lake > Sediment | place: USA: Wyoming | collected... | reverse complement strand
TATCCCCGATAATACACGATAATCCACCGATAAACAATAACCGTCCCGATTATCCTATCTTTCTTCTCCGGTTCTCCCAAGCGTTAACGATGTGATCCAGTAGCCTGAAGACCATCTGCAAAATCGTTTTGTACCGTGGGAGAATCCTCATGCACATCAGGGACACCGGGAGGAAGAGGATCACGGCGAGCACCCATCCGATGGGCGAGTTTTGGCCGTTCCGGTAGATGAGCAGACACAGGAGGGCGGCAATGACACCTGTGAAGAGGAATAGCAGCAAATACTCCCATATCCCTGCCGGAGGCGGGTCGTGCTTTGAACGACCTACTACCGCTCCATTCTCACCCATGCCCTTCTCCTTAGTGAAGCCGTCTTACGGGCCTCACTTGTCTATGGGCGCAAGCCCAGAGCCCTGATCTTCTCGTGGGCGTGCCCTCCGTGGCAGACACTGTAGCCGGGCTCACCCGACCATCCCTGATCGTCCTCTCCCAATGTATCTATCGGCCGTGGTCGCAAAAAGGTTAGGAAATTCTGCTTCCTAGTTAAGTCAAGCTCCTAGAACGCCAATAACGTATCATTTGGCACACTGCCCATGCAGGTCAGTGGAATGACTGTAATTGATATAGCTGCAAGTGGTTAGACCAGCTAGCGTGACACGCCCGAAGCCCTGTCCGTGGTTACCATTCCTGTCGCATATGACGCTCGTCATGTCACTCTCTCCCTTTTACACCGTAGCCGCGGCACCCGCTGGCTGGCCGCCGCACCCTTGGTCGGGCGCGGCGCCCCTGGCCGGTCTATTGTCCCTGCCAGTCGATCTCGACGCGGTGTTCCGGCCCCGTCACGTCGGCGAGGTTCACCGCGCGGAAGACGAAGCTGTTCGGCTTGTTCTCCAGTGGCAGCGATAGCCGGTCGGTGCAGTCGGTCCACTGGCCGTCGCCGGCCTTAAGCTGGTAGGTCTTGAAGCCCGGCGTGAAGGAGGCCAGCTCGATCTGCCCCTGGCGGCCGTCAACCTTCACGCTGGAGTTGATGGTGTTGGGCGTCCATTCCAGCCAGTCGCGGTTCTCGACGCCTATGAACAGCCCCGGCCCGTATGCCCAGTGCTTGCTGCCCTCGTAGTACCAGGTGTTCTCCTTCCAGAACTTGTCGGACCACACCCAGTAGGTCGAGCAGGGCGCGGCCGGGAAGGAGGTGAAACGGTTGGTGTTCACGTCCCAGGCGACGAACCTGTAGCAGTCCGGGTCCGGGCCAAATGGCTCGGAGTACTCCGGGGCCTTCAGGTCCGTGCCCTCCGGGACGACGCGCTTGACGGACTTAGCGCCATCCTTCAGCACCTCGTCGCGGATCTCCAGGGCCGAGAGTGGGACGCCGTCCTTTTCGAAGTGCTGGTCGTACTTGGCGTCGACCATCACCCACTTGCTCAGCCTGTTGACCCACGTCTCGTCGGTGGCGTGGGCGCCCTTGTCCGCGGTTCCCGGCCCGCAATAGACCCGCCTGGTGAGGTAGCCGCAACTGTTGAGCGTGGCGTTGAGGACGACGCAGAACTGCCCGCAGTGGAACTTCCCGCCGGCCAGCGCGCTATCCATTATCGCGAACTCCTCGCCGCGGACGGGCGTGGGGTGCTTGTTCTCGATCTGCATGTGGGTCTTCACCCAGTGGCGGAGGGCAAGTATCCGCTCCCACTCGTCGGTCTTGCCGGCCAGGGCCTCGTCGAGCTTGTAGCGCTTCCGCCACTCCTGGCAGCGGGGGCTGTGCAGGTCCTCGCAGGCCATGAATATCTCGTTAGAGCGGTAGACGGGGTTGTCCACCTGCTTGACCACGAACTTGCCGGGCTTTGGCTGCTCGTCGGCCGCCAGAGCCACCGCGGCCAGCACGCACAGCGCCGCTAACATAATCGCGATTCGCATGTTCCTTTGCCTTTCGGTGTGAAGCGGCACGGGCGTCCCTCGGCGGCGGGCCATGATGGGCGCCGCGGGGGCTACTTGACGAGGTTCTCCGTGCCTGTCTGGACCATCTCGATGTTCTGGTTTGGGCATCGCCAGACGCACATGCCGCAGGCGACGCAGGCCTGCTCGTCGCAGATGGCCCGCCCGTCGTGGTCTATGCTCCAGGCGAAGACCTTGCAGATGTCCTTGCAGATCTCGCAGCCGGCGCCGCAGCCGCAGGCGAGGCACCGGCCGGCCTCCTCGACGGCCTTGGCTGCCGCGAGGGGCTTGGTGTATTCCTTGAAGTTCCTGATCCTCTCGGCCGGGCCGGCCTTGTCGAGGCTGACCCGCCACTTCCTTGCCCGCTGCTCTTGCCTGGCCAGCACGCTGTCGGGGTCGGAGAGGGTCTTGGGCGGGTCGTATGCCAGGAAGGCCTGGTCGCCTGAGAGGTACCTGTCGATGGAGGCGGCCGCCCGCTTGCCGTCGGCGATGGCGGTGATGACGTTCTGAGGCCCGCGGGCACAGTCGCCACCGGCGTACACGCCGGCGACGTTGGTCGCGCAGGTCTGCTCGTCCACGTCGAAGCTGCCCCAGCGGGTGAGCTTCAGGTCCTGCCCGGCCTGGACGGCGACCGCCTGGCTGACGGCCGAGATCACGGTGTCAACCTGGAGGTCGAACTGCGTGCCGGGGACCTCGACCGGCCGCCGGCGCGACGAGTCGTCGCGCTCGCCCAGGACGTAGTTGAGCAGGCGGATCCTGCGGACCTTGCCGTCGCCGACGATCTCCTGCGGGGCGACGAGGTACATGATCTTGACGCCTTCCTCCTCGGCCTCGTCGATCTCGTCGGCGGCCGCGGGCATCTCCTCCCTGGTCCTGCGGTAGAGGATGAAGACCTCGCTGGCCCCCAGCCGCAGGGCAGTCCGGGCAGAGTCGATGGCGGTGAACCCGCCGCCGATGACGGCCACGCGCTTGCCGATGGCGGGCTTCCTGCCGGCCGAGGCGTCCTTCAGGAAGTCGACCGCGCTGATACAGCCGGGCATGTCCTCGCCCTTTATGCCAAGGCGCACGCCCTCCTGGGCGCCTATGCCAAGGAAGACGGCCTGGTAGCCCTGGTCCTTCAGGGACTGGAGGGTCATGTCCTTGCCGAACGGGGCGTTGGTCTTGAACTTCACGCCGAGGCCGGCGATGACCTTGGTCTCCCTGGCGACGTCGTCGGGGCTGAGCCGGAAGGAGGGAATGCACGAGGTGAGCATGCCGCCCAGGCGCGAGTCGGCCTCGAATACGGTTACCTTGTACCCGGCCCTTGCCAGGTCGTAGGCGGCCGCCAGGCCCGCGGGCCCCGAGCCGATGACGGCCACCTTCTTGTTGTTGTTCTTGCCGCGGGCGTCGAGTATGCGGGGCTTCCAGCCCTTCCGCTCGGCCATCTCGATGACGAACCGCTTTATGTCGCGGATCATGATCGGCTGGTCCATCAGCCCGCGGGTGCACTCGCCCTCGCAGGGGTGGTCGCAGACCTTCCCGCAGATGGACTGTAGCGGGCTGCGGGACATTATGAGCTGGTAGGCCTCCTCGAACTCCTCGGCCGCGACCTTGCGGACGTAGCCCTGGGCGGGCACGGAGTTCGGGCAGGCGTACTGGCACGGGGCCGACAGGTAAGGCTGCTTTATCCGGGCGTTGCCGGCGTAGATGGTCAGGTCGGGGGCTGAGGTTATCGCCGGAACCAGCAAGTCTCGCATCTGGCGAGGGCGGCTGTATCCCTTTTGCCTCATGTACTCCTTGAAGCCGCGGATGAAGTCGGGCATGAACCCCAAGCCGTGCACCAGCGTGGCCGTGCATATGCCGACAAGGTCGGCCCCGCACATGATCATCTCGGCCGCGTCCTGCCAGGTGGTGACGCCGCCCGTGCCGGTGAGGACGGCGTCGGGCCCGGCGAGCTTGCGCATCTCATAGACGTCGCGAAGGGCCAGCGGCTTGAGCCACTCGCCGTTCATGCAGGCCATGCCCACCTCTTCCTGGAGCAGGTACATGCCCCTGGTGGGGTCCTCGATGTTGATGGGCGGTATGGCCAGGCGGTTGGCGTTGCCGCCCACGGCGTCGGCCCCGGCGTCCAGGGCGGCCTTGGCGACGTTGGCCTGCCTGCCGCCCTCGGGAGTGATCTTGACGAACAGCGGGATGGTCGTGGCGGCCTTGATGGCCTTGACGATCTCCGCGATGGCTTGCTCGTTCTGGCCGAGGCTTGCGCCGGTCTTGGGCCCGCCCTTGTCGGCGCCGGTCAGCTCAACGTTGAACGACATGTTCGGACAGCACATGTTCAGTTCGTTGATGTGCACGCCGGCCTCCTGGCACTTCCTGGCCATGTTCACCCAGCCGTGGATCCCCGCGTCTCCGGCGTAGGTGATGTTGGACCAGAGCACCAGACCCGGCGCCTTCTTCCTGCCTTCCTCGACGAGCTTCAGGAGCTCAGCGAGCGTCAGCCGCCGCTCGGCTGTGAAGCTAAGGAAGTTCTTGGTGGGATAGTAGCCGTACCTGGGGTACCTGTTGATGTAGGGCGCCGGGTCGATCGTCAGCTTCAGAGACGCCCCGCCCCAGCCGGTCTGCTCCACCCGCTGAAGTTGCTCGACCGTCATTGTGGTCGGCCCGGAGGACACGTAGAACGGATTGCGAAACTTCACGCCGGCATATTCCACCGGCAAGTCGAAATCTGTGTACTTGGCCACAACAGCACCTGCACTTTCCTGAGGGAGTCCAGGAGGGAGCATACTCAAGTCTTATTAGTAAGACCATTCAGGGCGCCGCGGCCGTGAAGGAGCGGACCAAAGGGCCTCCAATACCGCTGGTTTCTCCGTCCGCTCGCCGACGCCCCGCCCGCCCGGTTTGCGGCAGGCGGGTCGCGGCTCATTGGGGTTTTCTCCGCAACGTCTATGCTTCCAATCCAGGATCACCACTGGCCCTTTATGGTCCTGCCCTCGCGGGCCGACTGGTACATCGCCTCTATCACTCTATTGCACGCCAGGCCCATCTGGCCGCTGACGCCATAGACCGGCTGGCGGTCGTTGAGCACGCAGTCCACGGCGTACTGAAGTTCGTGGACGTAGCCGAGGTTGTAGAACTCGTCCACCGCGGGCCGGGTCCAGCCAAGCGCGTTGTCGGCCTTCTCTATGCAGTACGAATAGCCCGGGCGGCTGTAGACCGACAGCGGCGAGCCGAACGTCAGGTCGGCCTTGACCACACCCTGGCTGCCGTAGACCTCGATCTTGTCGTCCATGCCGCCGACGGTTATGTAATTGCCTTCGACGAACGCGTGCTGGCCGCCGGCGAACTTCATTATACCGACCGCCCAGTCCTCGCCGGTGTTGTCCTTGTGCACGTAGTTGTCCTGGCCGCCGCCGTTGACCTTCCCAATGACCTCGACGACCTTGTTGGCCCCCTGCCTGCCCAGGAAGTGCAACGCCCAGCCGATGGGGTGTATGGCCAGGTGGATCAGGCACCCGCCGCCGCAGGTCTTGGCGTTCTTGGCGAACGGGCTGTGTGTGCCGTTGTGCGTCTCCTTGGTCTTCACGTAGAGCACGTCGCCTATCGCGCCCTCGGCGACGATCTGCTCGATCTTCCTCAGGGCCGGGGCGAACACCCAGTCCTCCGCGTAGAAGAGCTTTACGCCCGCCTTCCCGCACGCGGCGACGATCTCCTCGGCCTCCCTGGCGGTGGTTCCCAGGGGCTTTTCGCAGACCACGTTCTTGCCGGCCTTCGCCGCGGCTATGGCCACGTCGTGATGCAGGAAGTTAGGCACGCAGACCGACACCAGGTCGATGTCGTCCCTGCCGAGCATCTGGTTGTAGTCCTCGTACACGTGGGGGATGTTCCACTTGGAGGATATCTGCTCCAGGTTGTCTATCGCCGCGACCGCCACGAGCTGGGCCTTGTCGTTGCGGGCGTACGAGTCGCAGTGGAAGTCGGCCGCGAACCTGGAGCCCACGATTCCGATTCTTGCCTTGTCCATCACCGTGCGGTTTCCCTTCTATTTTACCATCAGGGCCAGCAGCGCCTTCTTGGCGTATATGGCGTTGTTGGCCTCCTGGGGGATGATCGACTTGGGCCCGTCCATCACCTCGTCGGTCGCGCAGACGCCCCTGTGGGCCGGGCCGGAGTGGCTGTAGAGCGCGTCGTGCCTGGCGCGGGCCAGCACCTCTTTGGTCACCGTCCACTTGGGGACCTCGACGGCCTTCTCCTCCGGCGACTGTTCGCCGGCGAGCATGCTCCGCATGAGCGTGCTGGCCTGGATGAAGTCGGCGTCGAGGACGGCCTCCTTCAGGTCGGTGCATATCTCCAACCTCGTGCGGGACTTCTTGGCGCGCTTCCTGCCTTCGGCCAGGACGTCCTTGTTGATCGTCTCGGCGTAGGACTTCGGCACGGCCAGCGTGAGGTTCATGCCCATCACCGGGCAGACGCGGATGAACGAGTGCAGTATCCCCCTGGCCATGCCCGTGTAGACCAGGTTCAGCCCCTCCAGCCTGCCTTTGGCCTGCTTGATGGCCATCAGTTCGCCGATGACGTGCGTGGTGTGGTCCAGCGGGGTACAGGCGTTCAGCACGGGGCAGTGCATGTTCTGGCAGGCTGCCTCGATGTCCTCCTGTTTCCACAGACGCCCGGAGAAGACGTCGATGTACTGGTCCAGCGCCCTTGCGGTGTCGGCCATCGACTCGCCGCGGCCCATTTGCGTGTCCTTGACGTTCATGTAGACGTTGGATCCGCCAAGCTGCGCCATGGCCGCTTCGAAGCCCAGCCGCGTGCGGGTGGACTCGTACACGAAGAGCAGCCCTTGCACCCTCCCGCGGAGCAAGTCGACGTAAGTCATGTCGTAGCGGTTGTCCCGGAACCACTCGCCCAGGGCCACCACCTCGTCGAGTTCATCGCGGGTGAGCACTCCTATGTGCGGCAACTGCCTGCCGCGAAGCCCTTCGCTAAGCTTGGGGGCCGTGCCGCCAGCCGTCGATCGCGCCATTTCTCGCTCCTAGAGAGTTATTGGCCTCTGAGTTGCGAGCGCGGCCCGCCAACGGCGGGGTCCGGCGGGGAATCGGGGCGAAGCTCCTCGATCTCCTGTTACGCTCGCCATTCAAGGCTCAACAAGCCGTTTCGCAGAGGGCAAGGAAGGCCTGCCAGCCGGCAGGCGGGCCGGAATTGTATGCCTTCCCGCCCAGACCAGTCAACAGCACCTTGCAGGCGCGGGCACACTGCGAGCTCGTCGAGGGAGACCTCCCGTTCGCCATCCGGCGGAAACGATACCGCGCGCGACAGGACTCGGACCTGTAACCTTCGGTTCCGTAGACCGATGCTCTATCCAATTGAGCTACGCGCGCGGGCGCACGGTGCGATTCATCAGGATACAGCTTCAGGCCGTCTTTGCAAGTCATCTTGGCGGGCGCCGCGGCTACGGTGTTTGTAGCCGCGCCAGTCATCCGGCGTTCTGACCAACCCGGGGTGCATTAACGTTCCGGGGAAGTCGCGGCATGCAGCCCCAGCCGGGGCGGCTGGGCCGCACGTTCAAGCCTGTGTAGGAGCCTGTGGCATCCCGGCGGGGTGCATCCCCAGAACGTCAATGCCCCCCAGGCAGCCGGCGGACTGTCCGACGCCCGCCTGGGACATTACAATGGCCGGCCGTCCAGCGCCTTTGGCGGTCAGGATCAGCCGGTATGCGTCCCAAGGAGATCAGCATGTTGAAGGGCAAGCGGTTCGTCGTAAGCGTCTCGGTCGTGAACACCAGGGAGTTCGGGACCTTCGCCGCATTGGCGGCCAGGTTGAGGCGGTTCGCGGGCGTGTCGATGAGCGTCAGCCAACTTTCCCGCAAGACGACCGAGGACATCCCCGATGGCGGCAGCCCCTGGCACGAATACACCGCCAACCTGCCCGTCCTGACCAAGAAGTTCTTCCCGCACCCGAAGGAAGAGCCCTTCCTCAACATGGACTACGTACACAAGAACGTCGCCCTGCTGCGCGGCTGCGCGAGGATACTGCGGAAGCACAAGCTCGGCGCGGCGTTCTCCACGCACGACCCGTTCTACATGCCGGAGGCGTTCTTCGCGGAGCACCCGCATCTGCGCGGCGCCCGGCTGGACCACCCCCGGCGGACGCGCCAGGAGGCGTTCGGCATCTGCCGGGACTGCGCGGAGGGGCAGGAGATGCTGGCCTACAGCATGGCCCGGCTGATGAAGGAAGTACCCGAGATGACCGACCTCCGCTGGCTGACCAACGACGCCGGCGGGGGCATCTGCTGGAACGAGTATCTATATCCGGGCCCCAACGGCCCCGACCACTGCCGGAACCTCAATACCGGCCAGCGCGTCGCCAACGTCCTGACCGGCTTCGACCGCGGCAGCGGCGCCAGGAAGCTCGACGTCCTGGTGCACGCCAACTTCACCCAGGCGGAACGGCAGCTCATCCCCCACTACGTGGATCGGGAGCGGGTCTTCGGGATCAGTCCGGAAGACCGCATCGCGTCGGTCCAGCCGGTGATAGACAACCCCGTCGTGGGCATCCTCGACCCGGTGGCCGTCGTGGCGGCGCTGGAGCACGCGATGGACCCGCAAGTGCGGAAGATCTGCGTGAACGTCGGCACGAACTACTGCCGCGGCCACGAGCTGCCCGAGGTGGCCGAAACTCTCGTTGGGATCATGGAGGAGTATTTCGACGCTCCGGCGACGGGCACGATCGGGCGGCTGACGTTCGTCCGCAAGCTCTGCGCCAGGTGGGCGGGCCCCAAGCAGGCGGACGAACTGCTGGAGGCGCTTATAGCCCTCAACGAGGCCTACAAGTACAAGCACGCCACGCTGCCGCGATTCACCGGCAACTACGTCGGCGTCTCAATGCGGCACATCACGCGGCCGCTGCTGGCGCTGCCGCAGAGGCTGTCGGAGGAGGAGGAAGCATACTTCCTGCCACACGTGTTCAACCCCGACCTGAACGAGGCCCGGATGGATTACCTCGACTTCCACGGGGGCCGGCTGCCGACAGGTTCGCCGGCCGTGCAAATGCCCAACCCTCTCCTCCAGGAAGTGCGGGCCGCATGCGGGCGGTTCAACGGCGTGGCCGACCGGCTGGCGAACCTGAAAGGAAAGGGCGGCGCGGTGGTCTTCCGCGACATGGCCGTCTCGCTGCGGATGTTCGCGAGCATACTCCGCAGCATAGGGAACTTCCACGCGATGCAGGTCCTCCGCGACCGCAACGCCGAGCGGTTCGCCGGCAGCCCCCAGAGGCCGCCCAAGGTCGCCAGCATGACGGGCGACCCGGACTTGCTGCTCATTCACGATTACATGCGGGATGAACTGGACAACACCTCCGGGCTGGCGGACCTGCTGGCCGGCGGCGCGCTGAGAAGGCTCATCACGGCCTCGCGGCCCGGCGACGTGGAGGACACCTTCATGCTCGGGGCGGACATCGTCGACCAGCTCCGCCAGAAGGTGGCCATCATGCGGCGACACTGGCTGGACGCTTCGGAGTACCTGGCCACGCCGCTCAAGTAGCCTGGCCGAGCCTTGCCCGTAGAGCAGGTCACGCACGCATGTATCCGTGGCACGGGCATCCTGCCCGTGCGTCGCAGGGCCATCTTGGCCCTGCGCCCCGGCAAGTGCCCCACGGGAGCGACCGATACATCCGACCGTGAACTGCCCATAGTCGGCCAGGTCAGCAGAGGAACGGATCTGCCGCCGGCAAAGAGTCCCGCGGAGCAGCAGGGGCGCCCACAAACTGGGACCGCTACCGGGCGATCCTGGCGGCGACGTCCAGGCCGAGCTTGTAGCAGTCGCCCAGGTCCTTGTCGGTGGGCAGGTAGGTTGCGTTGACCGGCGGGCCGACGAGCTCCACCTCCATCTGTTCCATTGCCGCCTGGAGCTGCTTGGTTGCCTCCTTGCTCCAGCCCGACGATCCGAAGACCCCGCCGACCAGCCCCTTGGGTCCCAGCCCGGTGAGGTAGCTGAGCACGTCGGCCAGGGAGGGGAACATCTGGCCGTTGATGGTGGGCGAGCCGACGATCAGCCCGCCGGCGTCGAGAATCTCGGTGGCCACGTCGCTTCGGTGGCTGCCGCTCATGGGCAGGAGCCTGGCGCGGGCCCCGCCGGCGGCCAGGCCCTCTCCCACCGCGCGGGCCATGAGGTCGGTGCTCTTCCACATGGTGTCGTAGACGACGACGGCCTTGTCGGTCCGCTCCTGACGCGCCCAGCGGGCGTAGCTGGCGACTATCCGATGCTCCGACCGCGACTTGCCGCGATTGGGGGCCTCCCGCCGCGGTTCGTCCCGCCAGATGGGCCCGTGGTCGGGGGCGATGATGCTCAGCGGCACGTCCATGGCCGAGAGCTTATCCAGCGCCTTGGCGACGAAGCCCGACAGCGGCAGCAGTATGTTGGCGTAGTACTTGGCGGCCTCCTCATCCAGCACGCGGGGGGCGACCTGGTCGGCGAACCGCTCGTAGCCGGCAAGGTGCATCCCGAAGATGTCCTGCGAGAACAGCAGTTGGCGGTCGTGCAGGTAGGTGACCATGCTGTCGGGCCAGTGGCACATGCGGGTCTCGGCGCAAGTGAGGCGCATGTCGCCCAGGGGTATCTCCTGCCCGTCGGCGACGGCCTGGACGCAGTCGAGCCGGTAGAGCTGCTGTAGGGCCCTGGCGCCCATCTTCGAGGCGAAGACGGCCTGTGGCTTGACGGCTTCGATGACCTTGGCCAGCGAGCCGGCGTGATCGGGTTCGGCGTGGTTGCAGATGATGTAGTCGATCCTGTCCGGCTGGATGACCGACGCGATCCTGGCCAGCAGCTCGTCGACGAACGGGGCCTTTACCGTGTCGATCAGCGTGACCTTCTCGGCCAGGATGAGGTAGGCGTTGTAAGTGCTGCCCCTGGTGGTGCGGTAGCCGTGAAAGTCCCTTACCGGCCAGTCTATCGCGCCTACCCAATGGACCTTGTCGGCGATCTGCGTTGACTTGAACACGTCCTTCATCCGCGGTTCTCCACCTGCGCGTCGGCGCACGCCACAGCCCGGCAGCCGGCCATCGCCGCCGGGGCGACGGCGACAGGCGGCATGGCTTGCGCGCCGGCCTACCTCGCGGCCAGTTCGCGGTCGAGCATCATCAGGCCGCCGGGGGCGTCCTTGATCGACTTGAGTTTCTCGACGATCAGGCTGGCGTTGGCCTCCTCCTCGACCTGCTCGGTTACGTACCACTGGAGGAAGACGGCCGCGGCGCTGTCCTTGGCCTGGGCCGCCAGGGCCAGGAGCTTGTCGAAGCAGCCCGTGATGTGCCGCTCGTGCTTGTAGGCCGCCTCGAAGGCAGCCAGCGGGGACGCCCATTCCGCCTCCGGATCGGCGATGGCCGCCAGGGCCACCTGCCCGCCGCGCTGGAGGATGTAGCTGTAAAGCTTCATGGCGTGGGCGGTCTCTTCCTGCGACTGCACCTGCATCCAGTGCGCAAAGCCGCACAGGTTGGCCGACTGGAACCAGGCCGACATCTGAAGGTAGAGATACGAGGAGTACATCTCCTCGTTGATCTGCTTGTTGAGGGCGTCCTGCATCTTCTTGCCTATCATCCCGCATTCCTTTCCGCGTTACTGCTCTGGGGCGTCCGTTTCGGGACGCTGCCGGTCACGATTTCCACAGGCCGTGGAGATTGCAGTATTCCCGCACAAGTTCCACGTCGCCGGCCTTGATCTTGAACTCGGCTTCGGGCTTCTGGCCGGGCTGGAGGAATTGCCTGTAGGCCTTGCCCGCGGCGATGACCTCTATCCATTCGATGTAGTGCTTCTGCTCCATCGGATGGGGGACGCTTCCGACCTTGACTCTCACGCCGCCGTCAATGGCCTCGACAACCGGGACGTGCTTCTCCTTGGCGGCGTCGACGGTGTTCTCGACCATTTGCCGCATCGGCTGGCCGCAGCAGACCAGCTCCCCCGCCCCGCCGTCGAGCACCTCGACGATGATCCCGCAGACGTTGCACTTGTAGACCTGGAGTTTCTGTGTTGCCATGTGTCTCTCCTCTGTGTTTCAGCAGCAGCTCTGGTATCCTTATCTATCCGCCCGCAACAGGCAGGCAAGCGAAACGCCCTGTATTAGTCCGCAGCCGCCTTTCTGGCGGCGGCCAGGGCGGCGTCGTAATCCGGTTGGTCGGACATCTCCTTGACAATCTGGCGGTAGCGGACATTGCCCTTGCGGTCCACCACCCACACCGAGCGGGCCAGAAGGCGCATCTCCTTGATCAGCACGCCGTACGCCAGGCCGAACGAGGCGTCGCGATGGTCCGACAGCGTTGAGACGCCCTTAATGCCCGCGGCGCCGCACCATCGGGCCTGGGCGAAGGGCAGGTCCATACTTATCACCAGGACGCGGACGTCATCGCCAAGCGAGGACGCTTCCTGGTTAAACCGCCTTGTCTCCAGGTCGCAGACGTGCGTGTCCAGCGACGGCACCGACGCGATGAGCACCACCTTGCCGCGGAAGTCGGCCAGCCTCGCCTCCGAAAGGTCGTTGGCCAGGGCCTTGAAGTCCGGGGCCGCCTGGCCGACCTTCACGTCGGCGCCCAGCAAAGTTAGCGGACCGCCCTTGAAGGTCACGGCTGCGGCTTCCTCATTCATTGGGTGCGCCCTTTCCTTCCCGCCGGACTCCTGCCGGCCGGTGCAGCCCGGCGCGCCACAACAAGCGGCGGCCAGCACGACCCGCGACAGAATTATACGCACCTGGCGTCCAGTCACTTGGTTACCTTCCTTCCGGCGACTTAAGCATCGTCAGCAGCATTTTGAATCTTCCGGCCGCCCGCAGGGCGTGAGGAACGTTGGCGGGCATGAGAACGATCCGGCCCGCCCCCGCCGGGACCGTCTTGCCGCCTATCGTCAGCTCGACCCGCCCGTCCAGGACGTGCACGAAGGCGTCAAACGGCGCGGTGTGCTCGCTCAGGGCCTGGCCGGCGTCGAACGCAAAGAGCGTCAGCGTGCCGCTGGGGCTCTCGGCGAGCGTCCGGCTGACCACCGCGCCTTCGGCGTAATTGACCATCGAGGCCAGATCGACCGCCTCGGCTGCGGGCAGCCCGGCTGCCGCGCGGGCGCTATCCTTCATTGCCCGCCTCCCGCCGCGAAAGCGGCTCGGCGCCGTAGCCGGCCTCTTCCACGGCTGCGGCCAGTTTTCCGTAGTCAAGGTCCGCCCCGTAAACCCCGGCCTGGCCGCAGTCGAGGTCAACCTTGACGTCGGTGACGCCAGGGCAGGCCAACAGGGCGGTTCTGACCCTGTCTGAGCAGTGGGTGCACGTCATTCCGGTTATCTTCAGCTTCATGCCGACGCCGCTCCATCGCCGGCGCCCGGTCAGCCTCGCCAGCCACGGACGGCTCACGGCCGGCGCCAGCACCGCGATCAGCACCACGCCCGCGGCGTTCTGGATCCATGCGGGCAGCATCCAGTGTC
>Ga0315279_10007610_pt1 | contig 13349 bp, 10 predicted proteins | sample YL17G06_20_MG_FD_203694 | JGI IMG/M metagenome (GOLD analysis project Ga0315279, IMG submission 203694) | Sediment microbial communities from Yellowstone Lake, YNP, Wyoming, USA - YL17G06_20 | ecosystem: Environmental > Aquatic > Freshwater > Lake > Sediment | place: USA: Wyoming | collected... | reverse complement strand
CACACACAGGCGGACACCATTGAAAAGCTGGATTTTGACTTCATGGTGAAAGTCTGCAAAGCAACGATTGCCACAACGATTGATCTAACGACCAGCTTGGGACGCTGAACTCAGTAGCGACATAGAAGCGCGCTCGCTTTACCAACTCAACAAACACAAGTTCAAGGAAAGAATATACCCCGTAGCAAAAATGAAATCAGTTCTCTCTGAACGCTTTGACATACTTGAAACGAATCTCAGAGAAGAAGGCAGAAAGCTTTTGTTTGTTTGCAGAAAGAAGTAATCTGCCAGTTTCTGGTTTTGCGGCGCGCGCTTACGAGTTTGGCACTAGAATACTGTTCGTTTCTGTGGGCACAAGTCATAAGAATGTCAATGCAAATATAATATCTAGAGGTCAATGGAGAGGTCTTTCTGGCATCGCTTGAACATGGTCGCGTTCCGAGTCCTCGTCCCATCACTACGAAAGAGGTTCCGCTTGTCGACAGAACTGAGGAAATGAATGCTCTGAAGGAAGCTGTCTACAGAGCAGTTCACGGCGAAGGGGGACTTGTTTTCATTCATGGTGAAGCGGGCATTGGAAAGACACGGCTAGTCAGGGAGCTCGGCGCCTATGCACGGTCACGTGGCGTGCAGGTTCTGTATGGCAGATGCCCAGCACTATTTAGAATGGATGGCGTTCCTCCCTACATCCTCTGGAAAGAGGTTATCAAAGACTATTTGGAAACGTGTTCTCTTGATCAATTGGACAGAGTCATTGGCTCTTATCCAGCTGAAGTTGCGAAGTTGGTTCCAGACCTCAGCAAAAAGCTCAAAGCAATTCCCCAGTCTTTCCCGATAAGCCCTGAACAGGAACAGAACAGACTCTTTGAGGCAGTCTCTCAGCTCATCACAAACATATCCAATGAGACTCCGCTGCTAGTGGTTCTAGACGATTTGCAGTGGACTGATTCATCTTCACTTCTACTATTGCACTATCTGGCTCGAGGCGTGCAGAAAACATCACTGCTTCTCTTAGGGGCATATCGCAGCACCGACATCAACGATAAGCATCCCTTGACTCCAGTCTTAACTGAATTGAAGAGAGAACGCTTGCCTCAATCTGTTTCCTTGAAGCGAATGTCCCTGGACGACATTTCAGAGATGATTAAGCAGATATTGGAGCAAGACGACATCCCGACAGAATTCTGCAACATGGTCTATGAGAAAACGAGAGGCAACCCATTCTTCGCAGAAGAAGTCATAAACTCACTGAAAGAAGAGGAGATAATCTACCGAGAAGAGAATAGGTGGAAGATTAAAGAAGTTGCAGGGATCGAGCTACCTGACACTGTTAAGAATCTTATAAAGGCGAGAATAGGTCGACTGGACGATGAGCATCAGCACGTTTTGACGATGGCTTCTCTTGTCGGAAACGACTTCACTTTTGAGGCGTTGCAGGGAGTCATCGGTCTAGAAGAAGATAAACTGCGCAAAATAGTAGACGAATTGCTCAAAACAGGACTACTTAAACACAGAGTTGTCCGTGGAGAGGACGTGTGTTCCTTCACCGATATAATCGTAAGAGACGTTGTGTATGAGGAAATTGGAACCTACGAACGCAAGAAACTCCACGGATTAGTCGGAACGACTCTGGAGAAGGTCTATGCCAAGAAGATTGACGAACACTTTGGCGAACTTGCCTCTCACTTTCTTGAAAGTGGAGACAAGGAGAAGGCTCTTGGCTACTTTTTGAAGGTTGCAGACAAGGCTGCCAAGATCTATGCGAATAGCGAAGCAGGTTCCTACTTCCGGTCTGCTCTAAAGCTTCTTGAAGAAAAAGAGGGCGAAACTCGGGAAAAATCACGTGTCCTTGAAAGGCTTGGAGACATCAAAAAGCTTGTTGCAGAATATGATGCTTGTATGAAGTACTGGAATGAAGCCTTGCTATTGTGGAATCAGCTTGATGAAAAGGAAAAGGTTGCGGGACTGCACCGAAAGATGGCAGAAACTCTTTGGCGGAACATTGGCAATGCGGAGCAAGCTCGGGAGAATTTTGATGAAGCTTTAAAGATTCTGGAAGCAGAGCCCGAAAATGCCGAGTTGGCAGCACTCTATGCCGCCAGAGCAACTATGTCGTTTTTTACTGAAGACGTAACGAAGGCTCGTTCATGGGCTGAAAAAGCCCTTGAACTCGCAAAGAAACTGAATGTTTCTGAAGTTGTCGCAAGCTCATATGTCGACTTGGGACTCGTGTTCGGTGCTGCAGGAGAGATCGAGAAAGCCGTCGAATGCGAAGAAAAAGCCTTGAAAATAGCACTCGACAACGGTCACGTGGCCGTAGCATTACGCGCTTATAATAACCTTGCAACAGAACTTCCAGCAGGAGAAAATGAGCGAATACTTGATTGCTTTGAGAAAGGATTGGAACTTGCAAAAAAAGCAGGAGCCATTGACTCGATATCATGGTCTGGCATTATGTTGGCAGGAATGTATGGAGGCATGGGAAACAGTGACAAGACTCTCAGCTTGGCGGAGCAATCGGAATCATTAGACAGGAAAATAGGCAATTTGTTTAGCCTTAGCGTTTCAACGCTTTATCTTGGATCCTATTATCATTGTTTGGGAGAATGGAACAAAGGCGAACAGTACCTGAAAGAGTCATTAAGCATAGCCAAAAAGACAAACAATGCTCGAGATATTGCGAATGGCTACGGAAATCTTGGATGGTCCTACTATGACATGGGCGAATACTCGAAGGCCAAAGAATTCTTTGACTTGCGGACCGAAATCGATGAAAAAAGAAAAAATAAAGTCTACCAAATGGCTACGTATCAATGGCTTGCTATGAACGACATAGAGCTTGGCGAAATTGATAAAGCAAAAACCCTGCTTGACGAGGTGCACAAGTTTGCACACGAAAAACAAGACAAACAACTCATCGCCAATGAAGACGCAATAAGGGCAATGCTGCTCCGCGCAGAGAAGAAATGGGACAAATCCATAGAACTCTTCGAAAAAAGCCTCCAAGAAAACGAAGCCTTAGGTGCAAGAAAATGGAACGTTTACTTTTTCGCCAAGTATATCCTCTACGAATACGCCCGCATGTATTTTGAGAGAAACCAGCCGGGCGACAAAGAAGAAGCCCGCAACCTGCTCAACCAAGCATCAGAGATCTTCCAGAAAATGGGAGCCAAGAAAGACATTGAAAAAGTAGAAGCCAAATTGCTCTACATAGAAACGGGCAAAGCAGCCTTGGTGCCCAAGCCTGCAGAACTTGTTGCCACGGGCTATGCGGATCTTGACAAGCTGCTGTGCGGAGGCCTACGCTCAAGCAGCGCTGTAGTATTGACTTCACCTTCATGCAACGAGAGGGAATGGCTGATCGAGAGCTTTCTCAAGACAGGAAGAGAGAAAGGTGAAGTCACATTTTATCTTACCACTACTGCTAGAGCAGCGAGAGCTTTCATGGAGGAGCCCCAGTCTGACTCTTACCTCTTCGTTTGCAATCCTCAAGCAGATGCTATCGCCGAGAGTTCACCTAACGTTTTCAAGATGAAAGGTGTAGAAAACCTTACCGAGATTAACATCGCTTTGACTTCAACCATTCACAAATTGGACGCATCCCTGAAAGGCTCTCGAAGAGCCTGTATCGACATAGTTTCAGACGCTCTGCTTCAACATCATGCAGTTCAAACTAGGAAATGGTTGACCGCTTTGACCACGGAATTGACATCAAAAGGCTTTACCATTCTGGCAGTGGTTGATCCGCAGATGCACTCTCCAGAGGAGCTTCATGCTATTCTCGGACTGTTTGATGGAGAGATTAACGTCTACGAGAAAGGAACAGAAAAGTCTTTACGGATCAAGAGGATGACCAATCAGGAATATCTGGAAGACGAACTGCTTCTTACGAAGGAGAGCCTGCGGAAATGAAATGACACACGTCTGGCTACGCGTGTCACCCGCTGAGTGCCGCTCAGCGGTAAATATGCTTTGAGATGAAAGACAAGGACTAACCAACTCAGGATTTCTGACTACGCTCTATCTTTATGTGACGATCGTCTGAAATTAAAGATACAAATAATCTCCAACCATTCCGTGAATGTTGTCCACCTCTGCCCTGTCCAGACACATATCATGCAGCGCGCGCTATCGAATCAGTATAACTAGAACAATTCTCTATCAGTCTTTATTATTGCGTAATTGCTTGATATTTCCCTAGAAAAAGCGCGCTCTAAGGTCAAGCTGATGGAGAAGGGAGAAGGCATAAGAAAGGTGACTTTCCTATGCATAGTCATTGCAGATGCAATCATCTTAGGCGCCGTCGTAGCCTATGCCGTAGACACAGAGAAATACCACAATCTTAGAGACCCAACATATAGAGAAGCGCTACAATTCATAGGGTCAGACGAGACCGATAGGAATCAATACAATCAAAGCTACAGGTGCACGAACTTCGCCGATGACTTCATGAACAACGCTTTCAGAGCAGGATACAGATGCGGATATGTCACTATAGAATTCCTAGATATCAATCATGCGATAGTCTGCTTCAACACCTCAGACAACGGTCTAATATTCATTGAACCCCAAAGCGACGAAATCGTAGCTTTGGCAACTGAAAAACCCTACTTGGGCAGAATGGTTCTTCAGTTCTCAGTAACTTGGATTGCTGTCTCGGAGTCCCGCTATATGCTGGTTCTGTTCCTTGCCTTTTTGCCACCATCCATGCTGGGAGCATTGCAGGTAGCTGAAGATTACAGAAAGAAACACCCATCTTTTCCTAAAGAATAGAGAGAGGGGGAGGATGTGGAGGTATCTCAACCGCAGCGCGTTCCTCATGTGTGTGAAGCCAGTTTGAAGAAGTCACGTTCAGTTAACATGCCTACTAGCTTCTTATCGTCAACAACCAATAGGGCTCCCACGTCTCTTTCCTTCATAGTTCTTGCAGCTTCAGTTACGTCTGCATCTTGGGAAGTCGTTACCAGTTTCTTCGTGCCTATCTGAGCCGCTGGAGTCTGGAGGACTTGGAGGATGGTTCCAGAGCGTAAGTGTTGAAAAACTTCGCCCGATCCAAAAAACCTAACAATATCCATAGCGGTGATTATGCCCACAAGTCTTCCGTCTGAGACAAGGGGTAGACGGCGAAAGCCTTTTCCCACCATTTCTCTCCCAGCTTCGATTATTGTTGTTTCGCCAGTGCCAGTGACCACTTTTTTTGTCATCAAAGCTACGACCTTGACTCCTTTGACTCTTCCTTCGAAGACGCCTAGTAAGTCTTTTTCAGTGACAATTGCAAGCACTCTGTTCGCGCTATCTACCACTGGCAGACCGCCTACTCCCTGTTGCTTCATAAGCTCAATCGCGTCTCCTATGGCGGCAATATCTCTCATTGTGGGTGGGTTTGGTCGCATAATGGACTTGATTGGTTCATTTATCGCTTTGAAAAAGGATCCACTGAGTCCTCGCTGAATGATCTCGAATTTTCTGCCTCCTCCTAAGTAGTCTACAATATCGGTGCTCGTGACTATTCCTTGAAGCGCCCTTGTTCTGGGATCCACGATCGGTATACGCCGGAAGCCTTCTTTTGCCATGATTTGAACAACGTCATAGACAGAAGTCGTGAGTACTGCTGTGATAACTGGACGCTTGGCGATTGCCATGATTTCTCCTTGGCGATCAGGCCATTCAGCTTTCAGCTTTGCCAGCTTACAGTTCCTCCTCTTCACCTGAGGTTCCTACGCATTTAGTCGTTTGGATCCGTACTCGATAATTATGAACCCCAGGCATTGGTCCTATATGAGCTGGAACTAGTATAAATCGCACACGCTTCAAACAGTTTGTTCTTGCAAGCGTGCTTGCACCGCATAGAATAAACGATCTTTTAATGTTGGGGTCGGTCACTCTTAGTGTCTTGTTGATATTGGCAGCGTTACGTCTTAGAAAAATTGATGACACGTTAGTGTGTGGATAAGACTTTGCCTCACAGCCATCAGTAAATAGAAAAAAAGAGGGAAATGCGGGTGATATCTCCACTTGGTGGCGGGTTCAAATCCCACCCCCTGCACTTTTCGCTTCGCGGAATACATAAGAACCAGACAGAGACAATGTGGAATGATGTGCCATGAAGTCTATATGGTCTTCCGTCTTGATAGTGATGCTAGTTATTTTGTTCTTGTCTCCTAAGGTCTTGAAGGTCGGAGCAGTCACAACGATTTACATATTGCCTGATGGGACGATTTCTCCTTCAGATGCTCCGATCCAACGTTTCGGAGATCTCTATGTTCTTAACGGCAGCATAAGTATCACGAGCGGAAACGGCACCGTGATCCTGAAAGACAACATAGTCTTAGATGGCGCAGGCTACACTATTCAGAGCTCTAGTTCTAACTTTGGTTTTGATGTTTCAGGCCGAAGAAACGTAACGATAAGAAATATATGCATCAAAAAGTTTGGTGTCGGAATTTATCTTTTCAACTCGAACAGCTGCTCGATAAGCAAGTGTGTTGTTGACACGAATCTCGAAAACGTCTGGCTCGAGCAGTCCAACAACAACACTATAAGCGAAAATAACGTGAAATCTGCCGGCAATCATGGAATCGTACTCAGAACCTCCTCAGAAAATAACACGGTTACCCAGAATCAGCTTCAAAACAATCCTGAAGGAATAATGCTATGGCATTCTAGATACAACAGCGTATTTGCAAACTTTGTGAATGGAAGTGCAAATTCTGGCATCTACATGACAAATGCGTCCAAAAGCCTCATCTTCGATAATACCGCCTTAAACAGCGCCAGTGGCGTACACCTCGATACTTATTCTCATGAAAACAGAATATACGAAAACACAATAGAGAATTCCACAGGTTGGGGCATTTATTTTGGCAGCTCTTCCAACAACACATTCTATCATAACAACCTTCTCAACAATCCAATTCAAGCGGTGGGCGACAATTCTCTAAACTTCTGGGATAACGGTACGCAAGGCAACTACTGGAGCGACTATAATGGGACCGACGCGAATCATGATGGAATAGGCGATACCGTATATGCAATAAATGCAAACAACATTGACCGGTATCCGCTGATGAACCCGTACGTGGTTGAGAAGAAACATGAGATTCAGCTTTCGAGCGTGCATGCGTCACGAACTATGGTGAGGTCTGGCAGCCCGATGATGGTTAACGTTCAAGTAATGAACACTGGAGACTATGCTGAAACGTTCAAAGTAACCATATATGCTGGCAAAATAGTCATAGGAACCAGATCAGTCACCCTTAACGCACACTCAGTCCAAACCGTGCCTTTCCTCTGGCAAACCACAGGCTTCAAGATAAACAGTTACGTCATAAGTGCACAAGTGACCCAGGCTAGCCTTGGAACATACGTCATAAACAACGGGTTAAGCGACGTTCACGCTACACAGGTCATGGGAGACGGATGTTGCATAGTGATAGCAGGCGGCAGAGGTTGGGACCATGAAACAAGTCCCCTGATACATCAGGGCTGTTGCGAAGTCTACAACACGCTCCAACAGGTTGGATACAGCGATGACGACATTTATCTCATGTTGCAGTCAGAAAACTATGCTGCGGGAGACCTGGACGGTGACTCCCAAAGGGACGTGGATAATAATTCAACACTGGCGAACCTTCAATGGGCAATAGAAGGATGGGCCAGAAACCGAGTTAGCCCGAATGCGCCTTTGGTGATATACATGTTTGACCACGGTGGTTGGGACTACTTTCCGATTGGGATATGGCAAAATGGAACGGTTCCCGTTTTTGATAGTGTAAATTCATCTCAGCTGGCTACATGGATTGGCAACTTGGAGAACGAGACTGGAAGCCAAGTGCACGTGATATACTCTGCTTGTCACAGTGGAAGCTTCATCGACGATCTGTCAAAGCCTGGAAGGGTTATAGTGACTTCATGCAACAGCTCCGAGTCTTCTTGGTGTTCATATGGACGGTGGGAAATCTTTGGCGAGACGTTCTGGAGCCAAATCAAATCTGGACATTCCGTGGGATTCTCATTTGCGGTCACTTGTGACTTAATGCCTTGGGACTCTCATATCGGAGGCCCATACCAACAAACGCCTCTACTCGACGACAACGGAGACGGCGTAGGCCACACCTTCCCACTACTTAACGGAGACGGTTACTCAGCGGCCAATCTCTTAATTGGAAGATGCGAATGGCCCTATCCTTGGATAAGCTATACCACGGCAAAACAAACCTTCACATCCCCCCCATCGTCCAGCGTCACCTTGTGGGCTCAGGTAGAGAACGAAACCAGCATAGCTCATGTTAAAGCGTATATGCAGCCCCCCGATCTGCTACCTTCTTCGCAAAACGATACTCTCGGCATCTTGAACCTTGAGTGGTTTGAGATGGCTGATCCGGACCATGACGGAAATTGGATCGTGGATATCCCAGCGGTCAATTTCACCAAACACGCTTCGGGGCCGAGCAATTTCACCTTCTTCATAACTGCCCAAGAAGAAAACAACAACACAGCCATTCCACGAATCGTCAATGTCGAGTTTACCGCAACAGGCGACCCTTCTAGCGATACAGTGAAGCCAGTCCTAAATGTCGAACGTCCACTGGAGGAGACTGTGGTGCACGATTTGATAAGCGTAAACGGTTCAGTCTCAGACGATACATGCGTCAAAAGAGTTGAGCTTTATGTGGATGGCGGCTTGATTGATTCGCTGGATTTGCAGCCTTACTCAGTCTCATATTTTGAATTCGATCTCGATACGGCAAAACTTGAAAACGGAGCAAGAAACATCCGCGTCAAAGCCTTTGACACTTCAGACAACAGCGCCAACCAAACCCTGACCATTTACGTGAACAACTTCGTTCACGACATCGCCATAACAGCCCTCACACCTTCAGAGACATCAATCCAAGAAGGAACCATTTTAAACGTCAATGTCACCGTTGCAAACCATGGCTCCTACGCAGAAAACTTCAACTTGTCCCTTTACGCCAACAACACTCTCATAGGGACTAATCTCGCAACTCTCCAGAGCAGCGGTTATACAACAGTTACTTTTGCCTGGAACACGACAGGATTTCCAGAGTATAATTACACGCTAAACGCATATGCTTGGCCAGTGCCAAACGAGGAAGACACGACGAACAACAACCTGACCCTGACCGAGCAGCCAGTCGTGATAGTACAAGAGTTCCCATCAGTGCTCATCCTTCCAACATTCATGCTTGCAACTCTAGTAGTAATTATGGCGTGCAGAAGAAAACTTCCTAAGGCCTCCAGAAAATAGAAAAAGGGGGTTGTGCGGGAGACATCTCCACTGAAGTATTATAAAGGCTTAGGTAGGTGGTTTTTGCGTTTAGGTAGAGTATTTCTATTTTCTTTTTCTGAAGAGCTTGCCGCCGTCATCGTATTCTCCTGTTACGTACTCGAAACCTGATTCGGTTAACTTGCAGGCTTCTTGGGCGTCTCTTGCGAGTGCGGCGTAGAACTGGTCGCTTTTGCCATCGAAGATTGCTGCCTCAGTGTGCACGTATACCCTAGTGTTCTTGACGTTTTCATGTCCAAGCAGGCTCATGACGTGGGGAAGATCATGCAGGCTTGGTAGTTGTTGACCATAGAATTGTGGGATTTCGGTCAACGACTTCTAAGCTTGAAAGAGTGCCTGCGCTTTGTCAGTCTAAATGGAAGAGGCGTTGAGATTTCTTTGAGCCGAATGTTGAGAAAGAACTGTCTTTTTTTGGGTCATCAGTGATTTTTGATTTGCAGGCATATGATTTGCGAATTGGTGATGTTAGCGGAGTCCTTTGAATCTTGTATTGGCAGTTTCGAGACTGAAACGTTTCAGGTTTTGGCGATATGAAACGGTATCCTGCAACTCTGTTATTCCTAGTTGCTTGCGTTGAAGACTGCTCCTCTCAGTGTTTTGTGCTTTGAAGCAGGTCGTCAGTATGTTGGCAAGGTATGAGACTGTTGACTGGGGACGAAAGTCGGTTGTTGTTGTTGGTGCGTCTGCAGGAATTGTGTTAATACCAACAACCACAAGTTGCGCGGGGTCAGAATTGATTCTGGGCATAATGGGGCCTTAATCAACTGGTGGAAGAAAGAGGCAAGGACGGCTTTGCGGTCCCGCTGATTCTATGCATAAGTAGTTGTTGTTCAAGCAAATCAGGAATTGTCGAACAACAACAACCAAGCATGGATCAGAGCCAAAGACATGGGTGCGATTGGAAAGCTGCTTCACAAAAGCAAAGGCTCCGCGTGCATGAAGGTCAAGCGTGCTGGGTTGAAGAAGAAGGGACAAAAAAATCTGCGCCTTCTTCTACTTGTGCGCGAAGCCACACTTAGCTCATGACCATTGAAGATGCGCTGAAGAAGCTTGGTTCCGCCTTTCAGCTCTGCGCACAAGTAGTAGTAGTCGATGAGAATTTTCTGACTACTACTAGCAAGACTGGGTGAGCGTAACTCCTTGCAGAATGGTATTAGTCGACTGATAGAAGAAGAGACTCTCAGTGTTTTCTCTTCTGCAAGACAACTTTTGCAATGCGCCAATGTTCTCGCAGCTTGGCTTTTTTCGGAAGTAGTTGTCCAGAGTGTGCGGAAATCGGTGGACGACTACTTCTAAACTGAGCCAGACTCTGCCATGTGGCATAATGGAGACCTAGCAGAAGCTATCAAGCGCGCGCATGAGGCCGCCTTCAGAGAGCTTCGAACTAGCCCAGAACAGTGGAACCAAGCACTAACCGAATTCATCAACGACGTAAAAGATGATGAATAGGTCTTCTACTTTCTAGCGTTCTGCCGACTCTCAGAAGCTTATGATCCAAAAGCCTTAGGCTACAAAAACTGGAGATATCTCCCGAAGTCCGTCTTCACATGACCGTTTTCTTCTGAAGAATAGACGGGTCAAACTAGCTTATAAACCCAAATAGAGGATACTCCTATTGAGACTTGGAATTATGTGTTGGAATCTTAACCAGATTCTTGTGGTTGTTGGTTTAGTGTTTCAATTTTTCTCATTTGCCATGACTGTTAGAACGGTATTCTGGGACATCAGGAGGTATATTGAGGAACGGATTTTGCATAAACCAATTTCGAAATACCGAGTGACAAGAGAGATTAAACCGAGAGATATTGAAATCGCTATTGTGTTACTGATAGTTGGAATGGTTCTTCAAGGATGGTCTGTGTTTGTTTAGAGTTACCGTTTATCTCTCATCCATTTTTCGAATTGCTCGGACTCATCTAGTCTTGTTCTTCGGTCTCTAGCCATTCTCTGAGTTTTCGTCTGTCTAGCCTATTGATTCGTTCAGTCTCTTAGCGCGCGCAATAGCCCGGCACTTTCAAGAATCAGACCCTAGGAAACATAAGACAAATCTCTACTACGGTCTTCTCCAATTTTGCTGATTAGTTCATGCTGAGCCTCTAAGAGCACGGCTAGGGTCTCAATATTCTTTTTTATGTCTTCAATGTCTTTAGTCTTTTCCAGTAAGCCCGATTTTGCAACTTGTTCCTTAATATTGTCAACGGAGATCTGCAGAATCTTCACTTTGAAAGCAAAGATCTGAAGAATGTATAGGAGGCTCAATTGAGAAGATAACCTTTCCAGCCTTTCATATTCGAGCATTTTCCCAAAAATGGCTTTGGTTTTTTGTGTCTCAGAGGAATCTTTGGATTTTAGCACGTTCTCATATGCTGCCATTTGAGTAGAAGTACGCTTCTTGCTATTATCAACGTCTTCTTGCATTCTCTTTGCAGATTTTTCCAGCATTTCCAGGATTTCATTCAATCTCTGACACTGCTCCTTTCCTCAAATTCGCAGACGATGGAATTAAGCCTACCGTCGTTGCTCCAACTGAAAGCGTCTGATTCCATGCTTGCGCTATGAAGACCTAAAGTGATTTTGCCAGTTCAGCGACTTTCTCTTTGATCTTCTCGTAAACTTTTTCTGCGTCTTCATTCTCCAGAAAATATGGATCTTCGATATTCCACACCATGATTTTGCTATTGCATTCTTGACAGATGCCTGCTACAGCAGTCCTGTGTTTCTGCTCCATACCAACGATAAGATCATAATCTCTCAGCTTCTTCTCAGATATGCTTTGAGGAATTCTCTTGAGATATTGCTCCGCGTTCTCTCTTGCCAAATACTCTCTCACCTGTTCCGAAATAGGAATAGCAACATGCAGTCCAGCAGACTCCACCTGCAAGTCAGGCCGCATTTTCTTCAGCAGTGCTTCAGCTAATGGACTGCGATGAGCATTGCCAGAACACACGAACAAGACTCTCATTGTACCTCACGTCAGCGCGCGATATGGACAACACAGTGCTATATAACTGATCACTACCTGCCGCAGGTACTGTATCCACAAAGCGCACGCTTCAATGCCCGCTCCAATGAAAAAAGCGTAAAAGGGTTGATCTTGAATGCATGTGGGAATCGGCAGGAGTCGCCATCTCTAATGCAGCTATAATCAGTGCACGTACAGGCGAAAGTCTCCATTCTCCATCTCGTCGTATGTCCAAGTCAATCTCCCCAAGTGGATTCCGAATCGATGCTCGCTAACGTGGAGAGTGAAGTATATATTTCTGTTTGCATACGCTAAAAACCTGAGCCTTTCAAGTGGAGATTTCTCAAATGGGCGAAGAGCAAAAACAACCGAAGAACGACGAAGCACAAACTGAGACGCCTGAACAGGCCTTGGAAACTGAGAAGAGGCATTCTGAGGAATACCTCTCAAGATTGAAGTATATGCAGGCGGATTTTGAAAACCTAAAGAAAAGGCTAGACAGACAAATAGAGGATGTCAGAGATTACTGCAATGAGCGTCTCGTCGTTGATTTACTCGAGGTCGCTGACGAACTTGAACTAGCTGTAGACTCCGCCGAATGTTCTGACTCTTCAGACACACTGGTTCAAGGAGTCAAGATGACGCTCAGGAAATTAAGAAAAGTGCTTGAGAACCAAGGGGTCGCACCTATAGATTGTATGGGCAAGCCTTTCGATCCGTCGAAACATAGTGCAGTCGCCCACGTAGAGAAAGAGGCCACTGAAGAAGGCATGATAGTCGAAGAAATCAGGAAAGGATATATTATGAAAGGAAAAGTGATTAGACCAAGCATAGTCAAAGTCACAGTAAAACCCTCATCAAAACCAGAAAAAGGAGTATGTAAGAAATGAGTAGCACGAAACTCGTAGAGAAAGTGATAGGTATAGATCTGGGAACGACAAACTCAGCTGCAGCAATCTTCGAAGGAGGACGAGCAACCGTCATACCCAGCGCTGAAGGACCGACAATGGCTGGAAAAATGTTCCCCTCAGTCGTAGCTTTCACCAAAGACGGACAACTTCTGCTAGGAGAAACAGC
>Ga0315279_10007609_pt1 | contig 13349 bp, 8 predicted proteins | sample YL17G06_20_MG_FD_203694 | JGI IMG/M metagenome (GOLD analysis project Ga0315279, IMG submission 203694) | Sediment microbial communities from Yellowstone Lake, YNP, Wyoming, USA - YL17G06_20 | ecosystem: Environmental > Aquatic > Freshwater > Lake > Sediment | place: USA: Wyoming | collected... | reverse complement strand
AGGCAGAGTCAGATATCTGCTGTACCTCCGCCAATGCCGTCGAGATTGTAGAGAGCCTGGATGCTCCGGAGATATTATTTGTCCCTGACCAGTATCTCGGGCATTATGTCTCGGCCAGGACGGGCAAAAAGATGATTCTCTGGCCCGGCTTCTGCCCCGCCCATGTCCGGATAAAGCCTGAAAGGATAAAGGAGTTGAAGCGGGAGTATCCTCAAGCTAAGGTGGTAGTTCATCCCGAGTGCAAGCCGGAGGTCATTGCCCTGGCCGACGAAGTAGCCAGCACCAGCGGGATGTGCAGATATGCCCGGCGAGATGAGGTCAGAGAGATGGTTGTGGGCACGGAGATAGGATTAATACACCGGCTTAGAAAAGAGAATCCCGGCAAGAGGTTTATCCCTGTTTCCGAGCAGACAATCTGCCCCGACATGAAGTTGATTACCCTGGAGAAAGTTTTGTGGTCTCTGGAGGAGATGAGTCCTGAGGTGAAGGTTCCCGAAAAAATTCGCCTTAAGGCGATAGCTGCCGTGGATAAAATGCTTGAGGGGAAATCAAAAATCAAAGGTCAAAAGTCAAAATGACAAATCAAAATGCAAAGGTTTCCAACTTTCTGTCATTGCGCGGTGTATTTTCCTTTCTGTCGTTGCGAGGAGCGTTTTCCCTCTTGTGATTGCGAGGCACGATAGTGCCGAAGCAATCTCTGTGGGCGATTCCTCGCTTACGCTTCGGAACAGGCTCCGCAATCCTGGGGATTGCCACGTTTTGCTCGCAATGACATAAAGGGTGGGCGGGGACAAGTCCCGCCCCTACAAGTTAATGTAGTGGCGAGGTTTATCCTCGCCTCATGAGTGGGGACGAGCCTCTGAAGAAACCCAAATGTCAAAACTACTCCTTCTTCTCATTTGGGCTTTGGATTTTGTCATTTGTCATTGTTTGGGATTTAGATATTAGGATTTAGAATTTAGCTAGTGAAATTGCCGTGCTTCGCTCGCAATGATAAGAGGCAAAGGACTCGCGATAATGAAAAGGAATCCGGTGCCCTCTTGACTGGGTAGGGGTGATATAATGTAAACTGGAGTTTTGGAAAAGCCAAACTTCACAAAAGCGGAGAGTTTCATGCGCAGGAAAGGCGTTGCAGTTTCTATATGACGGATACAGGAGGCAGTAATGAAAAATAAGAAAATACTCCTATTAGCTATACATTCTATCTTTTTGGTCTTCAGCCTGATTCTCACTGCGTCGGTGGCGGAAGCTTCTGTGACTGCTCATCCGCCAGATGGCACGTCCATTCATTCGGCGGTGGACAGCACTAGCGCTGCTTCGGAAGCAGTATTGAATGCGCCTCAAGGGCAAGTGATATCCATGGTCGCTGCCGGTGGCTATCACACGGTGGGGCTTAAGGCCGACGGCACCGTGGTCGCCGTGGGGTACAATACCTCTGGACAGTGTGGTATCGGCAGCTGGACGGGCATCGTCCAGGTTGCCGCCGGTGGCTATCACACGGTGGGGCTAAAGGACGACGGCACTGTGGTTGCCGTGGGGGACAACCAGTATGGTCAGTGCGAAGTTGGCAACTGGACGGACATCGTACAAGTCGCCGCAGGTGCCGGCCACACGGTGGGGCTTAAGGCTGACGGCACCGTGGTCGCCGTAGGGGACAACAAACAGGGGCAGTGTGATGTTGGCAACTGGACAGGCATCATCCAGATCTCTGCAGGCTACAGTCACACGGTGGGGCTTAAGTCCAACGGTACCGTGGTCGCTGTGGGAAGTAGCACCTTCGGGCAGTGTGATGTCGGCCACTGGAAAGGCATTGCAAAGATCGCCGCGGGCGGCTTTCACACAGTGGGGCTTAGGAGGGACGACACTGTGGTCGCCATGGGAGATAATGACTATAATCAGTGTGATGTCGGCAACTGGATGGACATCGTCCAGGTCACCGCAGGCTGCTTTCATACGGTGGGGCTCAGAACCGACGGCACTATGGTCGCCGTGGGGTACAATACCTCTGGACAGTGTGGTATCGGCAGCTGGACGGGCATCGTCGAGGTCGCCGCAGGCTTGGAGCACACGGTGGGGCTCAGGGCTGACGGCACCGTAGTCGCCGTGGGAAATCACATCTTTGGACAGTGCGCTGTCGGCGGCTGGGCAGGCATCGTCCAGGTTGCCGCAGGCTGGGGGCACACGGTGGGGCTCAGGGCTGATGACACCGTGGTCGCCGTGGGAGATAACAAGGATGGACAGTGTGATGTTGGCAACTGGACGGGCATCAATCAGACCGCCGCAGGCTGGGGGCACACAGTGGGGCTCAAGGCCGACGGCACCGCGGTCGCCGTGGGGAATAATGATGATTACGGACAGTGCGAGGTTGGCAACTGGACAGGCATCGTCCAGGTCGCCGCAGGCTATGGTCACACGGTGGGGCTCAGGGCCAACGGCACCGTGGTCGCCGTGGGAGATAGCTACTATGTGCAGTGTGATGTCGGCAACTGGACGGGCATCATCCAGGTCACCGCAGGCTGCTTTCATACGGTGGGGCTGAGGGCTGATGGCACCGTGGTCGCCGTGGGGGATAACGAAGATGGGCAGTGCGATGTCGGCAACTGGACGGACATCATTCAGGTCGCCGCAGGCTGTGGTCACACAGTGGGGCTTAAGTCCGACGGCACCGTGATCGCTGTGGGAAACAACGAAGTTGGGCAGTGTGGGGTTGGTGGCTGGGTGGGCATTGTAAAGATCGCTGCAGGCTTCTTTCACACGGTGGGGCTCAGGACCGGCGGCACCGTGGTCGCCGTGGGGCGAAGTGACTACGGGCAGTGCAATGTCGGCGTCTGGACGGATATCATCCAGATCTCGGCAGGCTACAGTCACACAGTGGGGCTCAGGGCTGACGGCACCGTGCTCGCCGCAGGCCTTGAAGTCGAGCTTGTCAAATGGAATCTGGGGAGTGCTGCCCTCTACCTTACAATCTCCAGCACCACTGGCGGCGAGGTAACTCGACCGGGGGAAGGGACATTCCCCTATTATCCTGGTAGGATGCTCAACTTGGTAGCCAAGCCTGGGGATGGCTACCGCTTTATCAAGTGGACTGGCGATGTGGGCACCATTGCCAATGTTAATGCTGCCCAAACCACCATTACCATGAGCGGCAACTATTCCATAACGGCTAACTTTGAGGAGAGATCACCAGTCAATTGGGCTCTCATTGGCGGGATTATAGCAGTGGTAGTAGTAGGACTGGCGATTTTCTTCATGCGTAGAAGGAGAGCTGCCTCGACCAAAAGACGCTGAACTGAGACAGTTCGAGGGCGGGGACAAGACCCGCCCCTACAAGTTAATGTAGTGGCGAGGTTTATCCTCGCCTCATGAGTGGGGACGAGCCTCTGAAGAAACCCAAATGTCAAAACTACTCCGTTTTGTCCTTTGGATTTTGAGCTTGGTTTGACATTTGAGCTTTGTCCTTTGACATTGTTTAGGATTTTACCCCTTAACAGCATTTTAATATTTAGATGTTACACTTCAAGTAGTAAAAGAAAAAAGGCCAGAGTAAAGCGCACACAAGGGATAAGGTTGATTGACAAAGACCTGAAGATAATATATAATCAAAGGAGGTATATGGGAAAAATGGAGGCTCGGGGGGATCTGTCAACAACTAAATTGACAACAAGAATCGCAGATAGTCAAAAGGTCGAGTTCCCAACGAATTTATTTGGTCTCCCTTTCTAGGCTTGCCCCGACGGGCAACAAAAAATCGGAGGACCAAAAGCACGAAAGGAGGTGGGTCTATCGGGTAATGTATAAAGATTAAGGTTGCTGGAGGCAACTGGTAGTCGACCGGTCTGTTCCAGCACCGAAGGTTAGCTCCGATGAAATCGGAGCAACTACAAGAACTAACAAGGAGGTTGAATTGAAAAGGATTGTTTTTCTAATTATTGCCACTCTTCTGGTGATAGGCTTGGGCCTGCCCGGATGTGGTGGTGGTGGTGGTGGTGCCTATGTACCCTGGCGCGCACTCAAAACAGCGGGCACGCTCACGATCGGTGTCACCGGGGCCATGGGTTATGACCAGGGCCTACATGCCAAGTATGGCGCCCAATTGGCAGCCACCGATGTTGGCTCGTTTGCCGTAGGAAACCAGACTCTCACGGTAACCATAAGAGCAATTGAGACCAATGAAGTATTGAACCCAGGAGGAGCTGGTGGCACGGCAGCCGTGTCGGCAGAGATAGCCAACTGTGACTTTATGGTCGGTGGCTTCCGCACAGAAGGCGTTTTAGTCTACCGAGAGCCGATTATGACCGCCAACATGACCTTCTTCAACTGCGGCGCCGCCACAGAGGTTCTGCAGAACGCGGTGCTCGTAAATTATGCCCGCTACAAGTGGTTCTTTAAGGCCACCCCCCCGAATGAGTACCTATTGTCCGTGATGCAATCCAAGTTGCTGGGCATGTGTACAGCGGGACTTGGTGCAGCGAACGCGTCGTTCGTTCCGAAAATCGCCCTGCTGGCTGAAGACGCGGAGTGGACCAGGGTATCGCGGGAAGCCGCTCAAGCAAAGTTTAATACCCTTGGCTACAATGTCAGCACGACACCGTGGCTGGTATCCCCCACGTCAACTAACATCGGGACTACGCTGGGTTTAATAACGGCAGCACAGCCCGACATTGTCTACACCATCTTTTCCGGTCCGGTCGGCGTGACGTATGCCAACACGGTTGGCACCTATATGCCTAACGTTCTGACCCTTGGTATTAACGTAGAAGCCCAGAGGCAGGAATTCCCTTCGTCAGCCGCATTCGCTAATGGCATGCTTTTCCTGGATGGCTGGGCACTGGGCACAAATATGACCGCCAACACAGCGAAATTCGTAGCTGACTTTATGGCTGCGCACGGCGGCAAGTGGCCGATTTATACCGCAGCTACCTACGATGCTGTCAGAACCCTGGCAGAAGCCCTGCAGGCAGAGGGTTATGTCGAGGGCAGCACTGTCAAATACGTCCCTGAGGACATCGTTTCGTACCTGGAAGGAGCCATCCGCACGGGCACAGCCAGCACGAGCGCCGTTTATCCTACGTGGGATGGCGTGACGCGAGGCAACTATACACCAGGTTATGGCAGTCCGGCTCAACTCAATTTGCCGGCACTCAACCAGACCCAGGTGCTAGCCCTGTATCCATGGTTGACCTCGGCGGTGTTTGTTAGTCCTGTTACCAACGTAACATATAACTGGACGTATCTTCCCGGCCAGTGGACAATGCCACCAGTCACCGTTCATGACCTGGTCTTTGGCATACGGAATGCAACTGGTGCCACGTGGGCAACCGGCATTGGTTCCCAGTGGCAGTGGAACGGTACAGGCCTGCAGAAGGTCTGCGTCTTTCCGAAGCCTTACTTGTTTGGCACCCTACTTAACATTACCGACATGGCAACCTGGCTTGCCTCAGTCCAATTTATCCCAGGCGCCACCATGTACAAGCTGCAATGGAAACTTGGCTTGTGGGACCAGTATGGCTTCTGGCACTGGCAATATCCAGGCACCGGCACTGTTAATATAACTGCTTGGCAAACCTGGATGGTGGGGAGATGGGCTGGTCTTCCCTACTAGTGTCGAAGTTGTAATGTTGTGAGGATATCGCTGGAGCGGTAACCCAGTGAGAATCTTGGCGGTGACCCCGAGGTAACTCGGGGTCACCGCTCTTTTTCCCCGCAAAAAATGTAGTGGCGGAGTTCATCTCCGCCTTATTGGGCGGGGATAATGTGGGCGGGGACAAGCCCCGCCCCTACAGCTCGTAGACTAACGACCCGGAAAACGGATAATCTTCCCAATGTTCAACAATACCATTTCTCACCGGGTTATGAATGATGTAATTGGCAACCATCCGGCAATCCTCGTCCTGCCGCAGAAAATGGTCGTAAAAACTCCTTTGCCAAATGCTTCCTCCGTAGCCATGTTGCCAGGCTATCCTGGTAGAGCGGCTCTTTACTTCCCTAACAAACTCGATGATGCCTTTCGTTTCCGAAGCGCTCAGCAAAAAATGAGCGTGGTCTGGCATGATGCAATATGCATATAGTGGGATATTATTCTCTTTACATACCATCCTCACTAAGGTCACGAAATCTTCCGCTAAATGCTGATGAGAAAAGATTTTTTGTTTTCCCTTCGTAGCTATGGTTACAAAACAAGGTAGGCCAACTGTCCGGTATATTTCTGGGTCTAAGCGGATTTTCTGACGATGTTTCAGGTTCATGTAGACACCTTGATAATGTTAACAACACCAATGGGCGGGGACAAGACCCGCTCCTATGGATCAAGCGGGGGATGTAGTGGCGGAGTTCATCTCCGCCTCATTTGGGGGACAATGTGGGCGGGGACAAGACCCGCCTCTACGAGTGTTAAATCCTAAACAACTTCCAAATTCCAAATCCGTTTCATCCTTAGGATTTTGCGCTTGATTTGACATTTTAGCTTTGTCATTTGACATTGTTTATGATTTGAAATTAGCCAAGGGGATTGCCACGCGGAGTTTACCCTGAGCGAAGGGGAGATTCTTCGCCTTCGGCTCAGAATGACAAAAAGCGAAGGGCTCCCAATGACAGCCCTCTTCTGTCTTTGCGAGGAGCGTTTCCCCTTCTGTCTTTGCGAGGCACGTAGTGCCGAAGCAATCTCTGAGATTGCCACGCTCCCGCCTGCCTGCTCGCCGTATGACTCCAGCAGGCGAGCCAAGCCTTGGCGGGCAGGTCGCTCGCAATGACAGTTAAGTTTGAGATAAAATTGTCGGAAAATCGGGAAAAGGCCTTGACAGGGTGGGGAGACGTGATATATAGTATCTGCCAATTAAAAGGAAGGCGAAGGGTTTGTAGAGTGTCTGGATTGAAACCGACGGTCAGAATTGGACAATGTAGCGGCGGGGTTTACCCCCGCCTCCTCAAAATTAAAGGGCAAAAATCAAAATGACAAATCAAGATGCAAAAATTGGGCGGGGACAAGTCGGGGCTCACAATAACAGGAGTTTCCTGGGAGTAAAAGTGCCGTGACCGAGTTAGCCATAGTTCAGACGCTGGTGAACGGAAGTGTATATGCCCTTCTGGCGTTGGGCCTGTCTCTCATCTTCGGGGTAGGCCGGCTGATTAACATGGCTCATACGGCTTTTTTCGTGGTGGCTGCCTATATCTTGTACTATTTTACCCGTCAACTGGGCTGGGGTGCCGCTGAATCAATCGCCATAACGGTGGTTGGCACTGTCCTTTTGGGCGCCTTGTGCTACCAGTTCCTTATTAACCGGGTCCGCCAGCATACGCAAGCTGTGTTGCTGATAACCGTGGCCCTAGCCATGGCTTTCCAAGAGCTGCTATATATCGGGTTTGGCTCTTTCTATCTCTCGCTTGACCCTCTTATCCCGGGAACGATAGTTATATTAGGAGTCATAGTCCCCAAACAATATCTGCTGGTAATTGCCGCGGTGGCAGTGGTCATAATCGTTTTGTGGCTGCTTTTGTCGAGGACAAAACTGGGCATCTCCATCAGGGCCGTAGCCAACGACCCTGAGATTGCCAACGTGCTGGGGATAAATGTGCCCAGGACATTGCTGCTAACCATGGGCATAGCTACAGGCCTGGCAGCTGTGGCCGCCGTCCTGGTGGCACCGATATGGATACTGTATCCCCCCATGTGGATGAGTACACTAACGACGGTTCTGGTGATTGTGGTGCTGGGAGGACTGGGCAGTATCAAGGGGAGTATCATCGGAGCTTACATTATCGCATTAGTCGAGCAAGTGGTCCTCATCTCGCAGATTAGTCCGAACCTGGTCATGACATTCATCCTGCTAGCTATGGTCGTAGTACTGGTAGTGAGACCGGGAGGACTGTTCGGCATAGTACTCGAAGAAGAGAGATTGTAAATTGTTAAGACGTCTGCTCAAAAACTTCCAGTTCAGTGTGCTGCCGGTCCCCGGGCGGGTTATCGCCGTTGTTTTCTTTGTCGCTCTGTTTCTTGTCCCGCTGGTCACTGTTGACCGTTACATACTCCTTGTTTTTATCTTCACCAACATATTCGTTATCTTTGCCGTGAGTTGGGACGTGTTATCCGGCTATACGGGACTGGTGAATTTTGGGCATGCCCTGTTCTTCGGCGTCGGCGCTTACGGTTCGGCACTGCTATACAAGTATCTCGGTTGGCAGCCGTGGGCGACGATACCACTGGGTGCTGTGGCCGCCACATTGATTGGAGTAATCACATGTTGGCCTGCACTCAAGCTGAGGGGGCCTTATCTGTCACTGCTTACGCTGGCCTTTCCCCTCATGCTGTACGGAATAGTTTACGCTTTCCCCACTGTCACCGGCGGCCCTTATGGGATATGGGGAATCCCGGTAATTTCCGACTCGCGGGTTGTTGAATATTACGTAGTCTTGCTAGTGATGACCGTGTCGGTGTTGATAATGTGGAAGCTCACCGATGCCGGGAGCCGGTATATCAGGACCGGTCTCATTTTCCATGCCATCCGGGAAGACGAGATTGCCGCCCGCGCCACAGGAATAAATACCATAAGATACAAGGTACTAGCCTTTGCCATCGGTGGCCTTTTCGCCGGGATTGCCGGTGGCTTATATGCCCATGTCCAGATGATTGCCGCCCCCGAATGCCTTACCATGACGACATCTTTCCAGGTCATCATATGGGTGATATTCGGCGGCATCACCAGCATTTACGGACCAGTGGCCGGGGTTTATACCCTGTTTCCGCTTCTCGAGTTTTTGCGGGGCATCGTTGGCAAGTACAATTATCTCATTCTAGCTATTGTGGTGATACTAGTACTACTGTTCATGCCCCAAGGGATTGCCGTGTGGATACGGGACAAGATTGAGCGAGAGTGTCCGCGCTGTAAGCTCACCAATGCCGCCTGGCGCCGGGAATGCCGGGCCTGTAGTGCCTCCCTACGCTGAGGCCATGGTTAACCGCACTGGTAGAGCCAAATTCCAAACTCTAAACTCTAAACAAATCCAAATATCAAAATTCTAAACTGTTTTGGTCATTGGTATTTTGATGACAGGAATTAAATTTTTCCTTTCCTTTGTTTAGGATTTAGTGCTTTGAGTTTAGAATTTAACTTGGAGATTGCTTCGCCGCTACGCTCCTCGCGACAACACTCCACATGTCATTGCGAGCCCCGACTTGTCGGGGCATGGCAATCTCATTAACCCCTCCACAGAGATTGCTTCGGCACTTATCGTGCCTCGCAACGACATAATGGGGGTGTCATTGCAAGTCCCCCTCCTTTTTTGTCATTCTGAGCCGAAGGCGAAGAATCTCCCCTTCGCTCAGGGTAAACTCCGCGTAGCAATCTCACTGGCTAAATTCCCAATGCCAAACCTACCCAGTTTTGTCATTTGTATTTTGAGCTTGATTTGACATTTGAGCTTTGTCATTTGTCATTGTTTAGGCGGGGTTAATCCCCCCCGCCACCGAGATTGCTTCGGCTGACGGAGTCAGCCTCGCAACGACAGAAAGGAAGAGGTGCGGGGTGCTATTACATGCCCAAGTATGTCTTCCTGATAGTCTCGTCCTTGAGCAATTCCTGGGCTGTTCCCTGGGCAATGACGTGTCCCCTCGACATGACATAGTTCCTTTTGGAGAGGGCGAAGGCAAAGCTGATATCCTGCTCAGCGAGGAGTATGGTGACTCCCAGCTCATGGTAAATCTCCTCCACGCGTTTGAACAGGTCATCTTTTATCTTGGGGGCCAGCCCGCTGGACGGTTCATCAACTAACATCAATTTAGGACGGCGCATCAAAGAGCGGCCCACAGCCAGCATCTGCCGTTCCCCGCCTGACAAAGTCCCGCCTAACTGTTTTTCCCTCTCTTTCAGCCTGGGAAACAGGTCATAAACTCTGGTCAGGCTCTGCTGGACTTCTTTCCTATCCTTGCACAGGTAGGCTCCGGCGAGCAAATTATCCCTGACCGATATCTCGACGAAAGGTCGGCCCATTTGTGGGCAGAGCTGGATACCCTTCTTAGCGATTTGAAATGCTGAGAGCTTGTCAATCCTTTCCCCTTCAAATTCTACGCTGCCTTCAAAGGTCACCCCTTCCTTACTGCTGCCTCTACTGGTGCCTCTGAGCATCTCCCTGTCCCAGTTAATCAAACCGACGATGGCCCGGAGCAGAGTGGTCTTGCCGGCGCCGTTGGGACCGACAAGCCCGACCAGTTCCCCTTTTTCCACCGTCAGGCTGGCTCCATCCAGGATGGTGGCTGTATCATAGCGGACAATTACATCTTTTACTTCAAGCAATGAGCACCTCCTTGCCGGTATAGGCTTCAATCACGGTGGGGTTTTTGACTACTTCCTGGGGGGTACCCTGGGTGATGATTTCTCCATAATTGAGGACAATCACCCGGTCCACTATTTTCATGAGTTCACTTAGCTTGTGTTCGATTATCAGCATGGCCGGTCCTTCGCTATGAAGCCTGCCGAACCGACCTCCCTTGTGCAATCTTTTCAGGGATTTAGCGACAAGCTCTGTTTCGGCAGGATTAAGCCCCCCGAAGGGCTCATCGAGGATAAGGAGTTCGGGCTCGGTAGCAATGGCCCTGGCTACCTCCAGTCGTTTCAAGTCTCCATGAGACAAGGTGGAGGCTGGCTCACGAGCACGGTCGGCGATGCCTACGAACTCCAGCGCGTCCCGCGCTTTCACCACGGTGGTCTTGGTCCATTCACCGCTCTTGGTTATCCGCGGGCAGAGGCAACCGACCATGACATTGGCGATAATAGGGAGGTGGCGGAACGGCTTAACTACCTGGAAAGTCCCTACGAGCCCTCTCTGGACGATTTTCCAGGGACGCCATCTGGTTATATCCTCGCCCTTAAATCGGACTTTTCCGGAATCGGGCTTGAATATGCCGATTATGCACCGCACGAGGGTGGTCTTCCCGGAACCATTGGGCCCAATCAGGCCCACGATTTCGTCCCTGCCTATTTGGAAGCTAACATTGTTGACGGCAACCAGCCCGCCAAAACGCTTGGTCAAGTTTTCTACTTCAAAAAATGGTGCCATTCTATAACTACTCCTCTCTCAGCTCGCGGCGTGATACCTTGCCGATGTCTGTCTTGGGCACCTCGCCCCTGAACTCCACTATCTTGGGTACCATGTAGGCAGCCAGTTTTCCAGCGCAATACTTTATAATGTCTTCTTCCGACACTTTCCCTCTGGCTTCCGAATCCAGAACGACGATAGCTTTAACTCTCTCGCCAACATCGGGGTCGGGGACCCCGATGACGCCTGCCTCCCTGACTTGAGGATGAGAAGTGATTACTTCCTCTACCTCTCTGGCAAATACTTGCAGACCCTTGTATTTAATCATGTCTTTCTTCCTATCGTAGAAGTAGAAATAGCCCTCTTCATCCATTCTGGCCAGGTCCCCGGTGCGCAGCCAGGTTTCACCGTCGATTTCCAAAAGTACTTCCTTGGTTGCTTCCGGCCTCCCCCAGTATCCCGGGAAGACATTGGGCCCTTTGAATACCAATTCGCCTGTTTCCCCGACGGGAAGGAACTTGGTGCCTTCCGCCTCCATTATGCCCGCCACGCAGCCAGGCATAGGTACACCGAAGGAACCGATTTTCGCCCTGCCGTAGGGATTGACCATACCGGTCGAGGTCGTCTCGGTCATTCCCCAGCCCTCGTGGATTCTAGCGCCGGTCCGCTTTTCCCAGCCCTTGGCAGTGTCCTCAAGAAGAGCATCAGCACCGGAGATAAGGACTTTTATCTTCTTCCAGTTTACTCTGTCCGTCTTTTCATAGTCCTTGAGATATTCATACAGGGCGGGAACGCTGTAGAAAATGGTCCCTTTGTAATTTTCTAGTGCGCCCAGAATGTCATCAGGGTCAGGAGTGGTGATTAGTATTGAAGTGTAGCCCTCGGTCATTCCTCCCATCATGACCACTGCTTGACCATAGATGTGATAGAAAGGCAAATAGGCTATTACGATTTCTTTCCCTTCCTGTACGATATCACCCCAGAATTTACTGCCGAGCTGTCGAGCGGCGGCAAAATTGTAATGAGTTATCTTGGCACCTTTGGGCTTCCCCGTTGTCCCTCCAGTGTAGGGAAGAGTTACTATGTCCTCTCTGATATTGAACTTGATATCGGGCGGATTCGGAGGATATTTCTTAAGCAAATCCTGGAATCGATAAAATCCCTCTCTTTTAAACACCTCAACAGGCGGGGCGGCCATTTTTTGATATACAGCCCGGAGCACAGTGCTGCCCATAAACTTTTTCATTGAAGGCAGGTATTCGCCGATGCTGGTCAGGATGACAGCATCCAGCTTGACTCCGCTTTTTTCCACATTATCATAAAGAATATCCAGGCAAACAAGCATTCTCGCCCCGCTGTCTTCGATCTGGTACTTGATTTCGGGGCTGACATAAACGGGGCTGATTGCCGTCAAGGTAGCTCCGGCTTTCAGGGCTCCGTAATAAGCTATGATGAACTGAGGCGAATTAAGCAGCAGGAGGGCAACCTTGTCTCCCTTTTTGATGCCTAAATCATGTAGCGCCGCAGCAAACCTGTCAACCTGGTCTCGGAGCTCTTTGTAGCTTACCTTTCTACCATAGAATATTACAGCAGTCTTGTCCTTCCATTTTTCTGTAACCTCATTAAAGGTGTCCACCACGGACTTTTCCTCGACTGTAATATCTTTTGGCACACCCGGCAGATACCATTTTAACCACGGCTTGGCTTCATATATGGCTTTGTTAGGATCCTGTGTCATTATCTTACCTCCATTTTGTTACAGATAGTGTTTGTAGTTAAGCGCAAAACATAATAATTGAGTGTTTCCCAAAATCCAAACCCATCTTACCCATATTTTATCAACCTGTCAAGCTTTCTCATACCCCTCCCAAGGATTGCTTCATCTGACTTCGTCAGCCTCGCAATGACATAATAGGGGTTGTCATTGCGAGCGACCTGCCCGCCAGGGCTTGGCTCGCCTGCTGGAGTCATACGGCGAGCAGGCAGGCAGGAGCGTGGCAATCTCCTGAGATTGTTTCGGCTGCCAAATCCAGCCTCGCAATGATGAAAAAGGTGTCACTAATCATATGAATGAAGACGACTTGACTGTGCGGCGAGAGTGGTATAACATAAACAGGCCATAATTTCGGAAAATGGAATGAAAAATAAAATAATAAAGAAAGGAGACTAATTATATGGAAGAAGCTGTAATTGTCAGTTATCTAAGGACACCCTTTTCCAGATCGAGGCCGCGGGAGCCAGAGAGGGACGTGTTCAACGGTCTGAGAATGGACGACCTGGCTGGCAGGCTGGTCCAGGAAATGCTAAAGCAGACCAAGATA
>Ga0315279_10007608_pt1 | contig 13350 bp, 12 predicted proteins | sample YL17G06_20_MG_FD_203694 | JGI IMG/M metagenome (GOLD analysis project Ga0315279, IMG submission 203694) | Sediment microbial communities from Yellowstone Lake, YNP, Wyoming, USA - YL17G06_20 | ecosystem: Environmental > Aquatic > Freshwater > Lake > Sediment | place: USA: Wyoming | collected... | reverse complement strand
ATGCACCCAGAGGTCATCATCGCTTGTGGGGTTGGTATATGTAAGACTGTTTGTTCCAGTGATGGTGGCGCTTCCATCCGGACCCAGAGAGAGGATGGTCATGCGGTCAAACTTGTGCTCAAGTTCATTGGTGGTGATGAGTCCGGTCAAATCCACAACGCCAAGTTCCGTCAGCATCAGATAGGGATTGCCCCATGGGTCAAGAGGAAAGTCGGCGGCGATATTGCCGGGATCCGGGTTCGGCGGTTCCACATAAATACCGACACCCATATAATATCTCTTGTAATTGATAAAAGGTCCCTGCCATCCATAGTAAAGAGTCCCCACGGACTTAGTGTCGTCCTTGTTGGTACTGAGTCTGAACTGTCCGTTGGTGTGTTGGTCCTGGATGGGTACGCCGGTGCTTATGAGATAGGGATTGATGGCATCAGCCGTGTTCTGGACATCATCCACGCGAGCGGGACGGTTCTGAGTGCGATACGGGAGGTCATCCAGCATATTCATGGGCACATAGAAGCCATGAAGTATGCCGCATTGTTCCTCCGCATCCGCCAGTTCCCTCAATTCAGTCTTGGCGGTATTAATCTTCGCCAGTTCCATCTTGTTCACATAAACAGGCACGGCGATTGTGGCAAGAAGCCCGATAATCGCCAGAACTACCAGCAGCTCGGTCAATGTCACGCCGCGCTGCCTTTTCCTTTTAATGCTCCTCATCTTCTAATCCCTCCTTAAATTTAATTGTCAATTATCAATTGTCAATTATCAATTAATCGAACTACCATTTTTGGATAATATCATCACCGGTGCCGAAATTGGTTCCGGGACCGTCGCCGGGAAGTCCATTCGCCCCGAGACTCAGGATGATGAAACGGTCAAATATCTTGCAATTATAATCCCCTCCCGAAACAACGTTTCCATTGGTATCAACACTGCAAGTGGGGATAACAACCCCATCCGGTTCAAGAACAAGCCCTCCTGTGACAAGCCCCGCCGGGGTAAAAAAGAGATAATCATGGTTCCAGGGGTCGTCAGGGATATCATTTCTGTTAGAGTCCTTATGCCATGTGATATATCTCCCATTCCAGTTAAAGGCAGTCTCATTCCGAATCATCCGGGTAAATATAATGGAGGCGGATATGTCTGGATAGATGTCCCCTGTTGTGTAATTGATGTACATGCGGGTAGGATTCTGTGCAACCAGGTTTAATGGCTCATCCCACAAGCCATCATTAACATCATTGCTATTGCCCCAGCCATAGCCATCTCCCCCCCGGTTATCGTCAAGCACATACAGTCGATAATAATATCCCGTATCAATTCCGGCATGCTCTTCAGCCTTGCGAATCTCCTCAAGGTCGGACTCTGCGGCACGGATGCGAGCCTGCTCAGCACGGGTTGCCAAGCGGGGGATGATAATGGCAACTAAAATCCCGATTATGATGATTGCAATCAACAGTTCTATTATGGAGAACCCGCGAAATGCCTTTTTCAAACCCATAATCTTCATATTATTCCTCGCGCGTGTGACGTGCAATCCCTCCCTTTCAAAAGACATATTTAATATCATCCCCGTATCCCAGGTGAGATGGATCGATTGAATCCCTGTCGAGGTTGTCGGATGTAAAATTAACTCCGTTACCGGGTACCCCATCGGGACCCATGGAATAAATCACGCCATTGCCATAATTATAATCTGTCTCACTGGCGGGGGCATAAAAGATATATGGACTACCCCATGGGTCAATAGGAATCTTGTCAATCAAACTATCGACAGAGCCATCCCAAGCATTAACACCTAATCCGTGACCAAGTATAAGTATTGGATGTTTGTGTTGAGTTGATGTTATGCCGAAAAATGCACCTTGTAGTTGTGGACTCCACGTCAATGCCGTTCCAAGAAGCACGGATGCCATGTTTTGCATAGCAATATAAGGTCCTTGCCAGCGGCGGTAAAGGACTTCACGCTCACTTTGCGTCAGGGCACGTTCCCAGGTGGCGTATGGGACGGAGATATCCCGGTCCGTGTCTGTGCCGGGGTATAATTGTGTATTGTCTAAGTCCTGTAACCGGAAATACAAGCTTGTATCCGCATAGGCGAGCATTTCTGCCTTGGCAATCTCCTGAAGGTCCCCCTGGGCGGCAGCAATTCTAGCTTTATCCGCCCGTTTCTGGAAAAGTGGAAGGATAATCAATGCGAGGATGGCGATAACCGCCGCCACCATGGTTACCTCCACAGCGGTAAATGCCCTTGCGCGCCGTCTCATAAAAAGACCTCCACTCTCTGCTTATCCAATATTATATCACATCCCCCGCAAAATAGCACCTGAATTTTTAAAACTCCTCAGAGCCTCTTAATCAATATTATAAATCAGGTCGTCTGAGCCGGCATCCACGATGCCAATCCGAGCATCGTTGGGATTTATCTGCTTGAATGAATACCTTTCCCGCCTTGCATTATTATACTGCGCCGGTAACAACGCATTGAACTGGCCGACCCTCGGGTCAGGCTGTTCAAACAGGCGTGTGCTCAAGAGAGAGTCAACCGTGTCACCGCCGGCGGGAGACCCTGGTACGCCATCCGGTCCGTAGCTGACCACAGCCGCCCAGAAATTTGGCTCCTCGCCAGATGTCTGAACAAACTCCCACATGTCCGTTGTCTGAATATATTTGAAAAGATAGAGCACATAGGGATTGCCCCACTGGTCAGCCGGCCAGTCAATATCATCTACTGTGGGACGGTATGGGCTGAGGCGCATGGTAACAATGCCTCTGAATTTGTAGGAGAGCTGATTCCGGGTCGGCGAGGCGGCAAAATATGGTCCGCTCCATTTATCATAGGTGTGTTGCACCCTGAGACTGGTAACTGTCAGCCCCATGGAATCGATGCGCGCCCATCCATAACGCGTATTGAGCTGGTCTCTGTTATAAGACAAAAACCCAATGGCGGGATAAAATCCAATATCCTGGTGGGCAAAGATGAGGGAGGAGCCAACCTGGCGAGTCTCTCCAATCACCGCCTTGAGTTTGCTATTTTTCAGCATCTGCTGGACGCCAAACATGGCAAGACCGGAAAAAAGGGAAATTAATGCAGCAACAATGATGATTTCAACCAGGGTGAACCCGCCGGTCGCCCGCCCGTTTGTAATTCGTATTATCATATCACTATATTACATTACTCTAAGGTGCATATAGGTCAATGAAACATATCCTGTCAACACTTTTTAGGTTATTTTTTGGCATACATTACAAGGCAACTTGTCGGGCGATATGCGAAACAATGTGAAGACTAAAAAATCCCCTTAAGGCGTTTTTTGGCGCGGTATGCGCTCTCATGCAGCCAGAGGAATTGTTTCATCCCCTTTTGTCCCATCAGTCGGGCGAGATTCCCATTCAAATTATTCTCTCGCTCCCTTCTCACCTCCAATTCCGCATTCTTCAGCTTGTTCTGAACGCGGAGTTCAAAGATTTCCTTCCACTGGCAGTCAAAAACTTTGTTCAGGTTTTCCAGAAATTCCGGATGTTCTTCAAAGAATGGGCTGGAGAGAATGGCTTCCAGTTGTTCATCTGTGAAATCAATCTCCTGGATAAGAAAATAGAGTGCGTTCCAGATGCGATAGTGCTTCTCAGTCACCACGCGTTTTTGCCCCTCCGTCTCCTTCTGCACCTCATAATTGGGGAAAAGGGAGAGTTTGGAAAGACGGATGCGGAATGGCTTGGGAAACCTGCGCAGAAGGTCAAGATTCTGCCGGCAATCCTCCTCTGTCTCCCCGGGAACATTGGTGATAAAGTCATAATTGACGTTGATTTTATATTTGTTCAGGATTTTCGCCGCCTCCACAATCTCATCCGGCGTCTGCTTCCGATGGAAGACATCTACCCCGATATGGTTGGAGACGGATTCAACCCCCATTATCATATATTCAAAGTTTGGCGAGGTGGCGAGATGACGGATGACGTTTTCCTTGCAGCAACGGGGGTGGGTATAACACCAGAATGGCTCATCAATCTCCTCGTGATAACGCCGGCAGAATTCTTCCACACGCGATTCCTTCAGTGTAAAGATGTTGTCCAGGATTTCGAGATAGAAATGCCCCATCCTTTTTTTCGCCTGACGCAGTTCCTCAAGTGCATTATCCAGAGAGCGTTCGCGGACAAACTTCTTTCCCTTGTAAAGAGTTTTCAGATAGGACTGATAGCAGTATGTACAGGCATAGGGACATCCGCGAGTCGTCATGACAAGATAGTTACTGTTGAGGGCGCTCTCAGGGAACGGCACACCGCAGCGGAGCTCCCCATTGTCAATGAAAAATATGCTCTCCTTTGAATAATCGGGGAAAGGGAGGGAATCAAGGTCATCTGTCATGGGACGCTCCACATTTTTTATGACCTCGCCGCTGGGAAGACGCGTCCAGATATTCTTGATATCAGTGAAGGGTTCACCGGCATTAATCTGCCGGGCGACATCAAGCAGGGCTTCCTCTGCCTCACCCCTGCATACATAATCCGCATACTGGATGCACTCATCGGGTGCGGTGGTGGGATGAGCGCCTCCCCACATGATTGGAACTCCAAGTTCCTTCCTGATAAGGGCGGTCAGTCGACGGGCTGCCATCTTCTGCACACAGGTGAGCGGGATGCCCACAAGGTCGGGCTTGAGTCGCCGGAGGAGGTCAAGCAGAATCTGGTCCTCCTTCTGAAGAGGAGGATAGGAATAGGCATTGATGTTATCCCCCGTGCCCGGGAGAACCTGGATGTGCATGCCATCATACAATTCCTTCACATTTGAAAGCGGTTCCTGGGAATAGGACTTGAAGCATATCATGCAGGCGAAATGACCGTGCTTCTTCAGATTTGCAACAAGAAGTCGTGTCCCGTGGGCAAATTCATCATAAAGGGTGATGAATGCAATGCGAGCCATTTTTTTCACTTCCTTATTTTTTACAAAAAAGATATTATAACTTTTATCTCTCCGAGCATACATAATATGCAAGGGAAAAAATCCCCACCTCTCACCCGGAAATCCTCCTCCGAAATGGCTCACGGGGTTTTAACACTCAGATTTGTTGACATGCCGCACCTGCACGAGTGACTATATTTTCAGTATGAAACATAAAGAAAAAACGCAAAAATCTCCAGTGATTCAGGTGGTAATATATGCCCTGATTTACTGGTCTCTTACGGCGCTTGCGGCAACGGGTCAGGTGAATCTGGGCATCCTCATACTCTTTGCAGGACTTGTCACAATCACTATCAGTCCAAATTCGCCCTTAAAAAAACTACCGCCGTTCCTATGGACATTCATGACCATTATGTCCTTTATGGGAGCGTTTTATCTTGCCGATTATGACTTCCTCCTCTCCCTGCTTCTCCTCTTCTTCTATCTCATCCTGAACAAGATATCCAATCCGATGCAGCCGCGGGATGAGATGCAGACCCTTGCCCTTTGTTTTTTCCTGTGCGTCAGCAGTACGGTTATCACGGATTCACTGATATTTGCCCTGTTTCTTACAGGGTATCTGTTTTTGTTCACAGTGGGGATGCTGACCATCACGATAAGGGCGGAACAGGAAGAAACGCTGAGGGCATCGAGTGTCTATATGCCCGGTCTTCCCCAACCCATCCCGTCACGGCTGGACGCCGCATTTTTCAGGCTCGATTACCTGTCCAAATTTACCGCATTGATTCTTTTGATGCTCCTGCCTGTTGGAGGCATCTTATTCCTCCTGATACCGCGATTTTCCACCCAGAGATTTTTATCAAACCTTGGAAGCCTCCATCAGCAGGCACCAGCCATGGGCTATAGCGAAACAATTGACCTGGGTTCCATGGCGGGCGTCAAGAAAGACCCAAAAGTCATGCTCAGGGTTCAGCCGCTGGACCAGCACGGAAGGGCGATACGCGTTCCGTCTCTGTATATGCGCGGGACATCTCTTGATTTTTATGACGGGAAACGATGGTTCAAGAGTGCTCGCGCCACAAGCCTGAATGATTACACGCCGCTCACAAGAATCGCCTCGTTTACAAGCCGACCCGCCATAAAGGTCAGCGGACTTGTCCAGAAGATATTTCTCGAACCGGACGCCCTGCCATACATCTTTTCCGCCGGTTACCCCTATGCTTTTTCTTTTTCCCAGCCCTATGAAATGATTATTGACAATGAGGCTAGCTCAATACGCCTTACGCGGGGCATGAATGAAAAGATTTCCTATACCGCTTATTCACTAATGGAGGATGGGGACGTCAGGAAGAACCTTTCCTCCCAGACCCAGCCACCATCGGATGATTTGCTGAATTCACGATTTTATGCCCGCCTGTCAAGATTGTACCTTCAGCAACCCCGCCAGGGATTGGATGAACGAATCTCAAACCTGGCACATGAGATAACAAAACAGGCGAAAACCCCATTTGAAAAGGCTGACCGGCTCGAAAATTTCCTCAGAGCCAATTATACCTACAGCCTTGATTTCACGGAAAAGGGCACTGAGAACCCCATAGTTGAATTCCTCTTTGACCGCAAGACCGGCCATTGCGAGTTCTTTGCAACCGCCATGGCAATCCTTTGCCGCACCATTGGACTGCCGGCACGCGTCGTCAACGGGTTCTATACGGATGAGTGGAATAAATTCGGTGAATATTTCATCGTCCGTCGCCAGGACGCCCATTCCTGGGTGGAGGTCTGGTTCAATGAGACCGGCTGGCTCAGCTTTGAACCCACACCGCCAGCGGGACGCATCCGCGAAACCACCGGAACATGGGTCCCTGACGCCATCCAGAAAATATATGATACAATCAAGTTCCACTGGTATCAATATGTGATTGATTACAATCTAACCGACCAGATGCGAATTGGACGCCATCTGCGGGGACTGACAGGCGGGCTTGGCAGGGCGCTGGATAACGTAACTCTCCGCATCAGGCTTCTCCTCCAGAAGGGGAAAAGCACCTCGGAGATAGGTCATATAATGACCCGGCTTGTGCTCATCGGAATAGTCCTGCTTATCCTGAGTGCCTTGGGCTATATTTTCAAACACCTCCGGCAGGATAAAAAAAGAGAGGCGCAAGAGAGTTCCTCTCGCCGCTATAAAGGCGCTGAAATCACATGGGTCTATGAAAAAATCCTCGCCTGTCTTCGGGAACGAGGATTTGAACGGCGCCTATCCCAGACCCCGCTTGAATTCGCCGAGGTCGCCATACGGACTGGTTCAGCGCCGCAGGATTTCCTCCCCCTGACAAGACGCTATTACACCTTGCGCTTCCGTAATGACCCGTGGCTGCCGGCAGATGAGAAAATGTTCGCCGATTTTATGAGAAGGCTCGGCGCAACGGCAATACCACGAAAGAAAATCACCGTCTGATTATGTGAGGGTAGATATTTTTTTGACGAGGGGCAGAAGGTTGCCCTGCATCGTATCTATATAATAATTGCGGAAGGCGCGGACGAACCATTCCTGTGCCTGCTCCCTGTCACCCGATAAAAGATATGCAATAGCAAGCGAATAGGTGACATTATAATCATCCGGTCCCTGGACGGGAACAGCCTTTAGAAGCGCAAATCCGCGGTCAATTTCCTTGAGAAAGAGATAAGCCGTCGCCAGCAGCACCATCAGATGAGGGTCGGGGCTATCGGATTCCCTTTTTAGATGTTCAAGAATGATTGTCTTTGCCCTTTCATAATGTCCGAGTTCCATGAGGGATAGTGCGAGATAAAAAACCACTTCTGTGGTATGAAATCCCCGCTCATACAATGTGCGAAAACCCCTTGCCGCCGATGCGTAATCTCCAGAATCGAGGCATTTCATAGAGGATTTCAAAATCTCTCTCCGTTCTGAAAACCTGAGCGGGATTCCGGCATTGGATGGAGGTTCCTCCCCCGCCGGTGACGGGACGCCTTCCTTCACCAGTAATTCATTTTCAAAAAGGAGGCAGAAACGGGCGAGGAAACCGGCATTACTTTCGAGCACGCCGCTATTTCGGAAAAATCCAAGCGCCTCCCCGCGCTCGCCGGAGGCAAACTGTGCAAGGGCTCGGTAACTCCGTGCAAGGGCATTTCGCGGCTGCCTTTTCAGGCATTCACTAAAGGCGGCAATCGCCTCTTCAAAACGTTCCATATCATAATAAAGGATGCCTAAGAAAATGAGCGGCGCCGGATTTCCCACGTCGACATCACAAGCCTTTTTGAGGAGCGTTTCAGCCTCCATTTTCCGCCCCGAACCGGCAAGGGCGTGTGCACAGGGAATGAGCACGCGGGGCTCTTGAGGAGCCATAGAGGCGGCCTGGGTAAAAAGCGCAAGCGCCTCCTCCATACGACCCGCATCCATGAACCTCTGCGCCCTCGCTGTCAATCGCTCAGAACGTGAACAAACCATAGACTTCATTTCTTCCTTTTTCGCCGGTAAAGAAAGAGTTTCAATGTCTCCACAATTGTAGTGAAAAGCGGGAGTTTACTCCTGCCAACCTTGTTATCATATCTTAAAACAAACGGGATTTCGGCAATACTATTCGTGAATGAGGCAAGCTGCACAAGCAGGTCATCCGTGCAGGCAAACCCATTGCGTGTAATTATGCCATCGCCGTATTCCTCAAGGGCGCGCCGTATCAAACCTGCGCGGTAGGCGCGATAGCCGCATGTATAGTCACGGACGTCAGGGAGATGGAGAAATATGGTAAATAAGAGCCGTGCGCCGCGACTGTAAAGCCGTCTCATGAAGGGGACACCGACCTCACGACTCCCCGGTTGGTAACGCGAGGCGATAACAATATCCGCTCCATCGTGAATCTTTTCCAGGAGGGCGGGGATATATTCCGGCAGATGAGTATTATCTGAATCCATGCAGACAATCACATCATCATCGGAGGCGGCGCGTGCAACCGCCTCCCTCAGACAGGTCCTTATTGCATGACCCAGACCCATATTCCTATCGTGGTTGACAACTTCAAGGGGAAGACGGTTCTGACAGGCTCGCAAAATCTCCGGCGTCCTGTCACTGCTACCGTCATTAACAACAATGAGCCGCAAATTGAGAGCGGGGTTGGATTGAATAATCTTTTCAAAGGCATTAAGTAGAAAAGTAATGGATGCCTCCTCATTATAAGCAGGGAGGGCGACAATGGTTTGCCGTTCAACAGACATGCGTGGGTTTTGACGTCGGTTCCCATCTTCCGTCAAGTAAATTCAGGTGGAAAAAGATAAACGAGAAACATCGCTACCGCCCAAGAACTGTGGGGTCCCTGATAGAAGATGACTGACATACATGTCTGACAGAATCGGTTATTTTCTTGACAGAAATTGCTTCCTTTTTAGTCTAATTATGAAATTGTATAATCTGCTATATTATTTTTAAAATATTAAAGCCCAGTCTGCTCATTAAAGGAGGAATAGATGAAAGTAAAAGAGATAATGACAAAGGATGTAGTTAGTGTAAAACCCGATGATAATGCCAAAGATGCCTTAGGTCTTTTGCTTAAGATGCAGATCAGTGGTTTACCTGTAATCGATGCGCAAGGAAAGTTGATAGGGATGTTTACGGAAAAAGATGTCTTAAAAAATATTTTACCATCTTATATTGAAAAAGTAGGCAGGTTTGTTTACGAGGAAAATCCCAAATCAATTAAAAAGAAATTCGAAGATTTGGTAAATTTGACAATTTCCCAATTAATGCGGAAAGAAATAGTAACTGTGGATGAGGATACAAGCTTATGTGAAGTAACGCATCTTATGCTTACTCAGAATGTGAGGCGCATTCCAGTTTTAAATAAAGAGAAAAAAGTAGTGGGTATTGTGGCGAGAGAAGATATTATTAAGGCATACGCAAAAGAGGCAGGATGGTGAACAGATTAACTCTCAAATTTGTTTTTTGGTTCTTTTTAATTACCTTGGTGGCGTTTGCCAGTCAAAAATTAGGTCTGAATACTCAGCAGATAACCGCTGTTGTTATATTTTTCGCTTCGGTTTTCGCAACGCTTCTTTTCTGGGATTTTCGCGTAGCGATTGCTTTTTTAGGAGTGGGGATACTTCTGGTAACCCATACGGTGGATTTGGAAAGTTTGATGAAGTTTGCATCGTTAGAGGTAATTCTATTTTTGGTGGGGATGATGGTTTTGGTGGGATTGCTTAAGGAGTCCGGGTTTTTTGCTTGGTTAATTACCCTTATCCTGAAAATAAGGAATTTGACTGCCAAGAAATTCGTTTTTATTTTAGTTGTATTTTCCGCTTTGCTTGCCTGTTGTGTTGATGAAGTCACCTCTATTATATTTATGGTAGCGGCGATCTTGGAGATTTGCGATTTTTTCGAAGTAAATCCCACTCCTTATATTATTATTAGTATCTTTTCCACCAATATCGGTTCAACTGGCACGGTCCTGGGGAATCCCATTGGCATTTTAATTGCTTCTAAGTCTGGCCTTACTTTTGAAGATTTTATTATTAAGGCGTTCCCTCTAATGGTGGTTTGTCTTTTAAGTATTATATTGCTGGTAATGGTTTGGTATCGCAAGGAGATTAAAGTGTTGGAAAAAAGGATAAAGGAACTTGGTGCCAACGAAATATTTATGAGACTCATCTCCGTTCCTCCCGAAAGACAATTAAAAATAGCATTGGGCGTTTTTGGTTTTACTCTCTTTTTCATTGCTTTACATCATCGTTTAGAACTTTTATGGAACTTGGAGACCAATACTTTACTTTTGAGTATTCCATTGATTTCTGCAGGATTGGTAATGGTTTGGAAATGGAAGAAGGCGCGTAGTTACATTGAGAAAGACGTTGACTGGTGGACGCTCCTATTCTTTTTGCTTTTATTTGCCAAAGCGGGAACATTAAAATATACAGGGGCAACTGATGTTTTAGCTATGAAGATATTCTCTGCGGCAGGAGCCAATCCTTCGGTATTAATAGGCACAATACTTTGGACATCGTCGTTCGGTTCATCTATCCTCGACAACGTGGTTTTAGTAACTGCGTTTATACCTATAGTGCAAAGTTTTAAAGATTTGGGGTTTGCGCTTCAGCCCTTATGGTGGGCGCTTTTGTTTGGCGGCTGCCTTGGGGGGAATATTACTTTGGTAGGCTCAACGGCTAATATCGTTGCTTTAGGGATAATAGAAAAAGAAAAAAACATCCGCATAACATTTTTTAGATGGTTTTGGATAGGACTTACAGTAGGCGTAGTTACTACCAGTATTGTATGGCTTGCTCTAACATTCTTGCCATTTTACCGATGAAGTATATGTTGCATATCAAACTGCTCACCAATTATCTCCACAACTCCCTGCGGTGCGAAAGCCTCATCATCGCTATTCAACCGGAAACGCTCGGTTTTGCCGTCCTTCCGTCAAAGTGCGTCTGCAATGCCTGCGAACGTCTCGCGGACATACTGGTGGACATCCTGAAAAATCCATCCGGATAATCACTTTTTGCCAAGTGGCGAGACGGCGGGCTGGGCAAAAGGACCGGACTTCAGTCCCGGCAGGTCATCTTCCAACTTGCCCGAATACCAGAACACAATTCCCTTTGCACCCTGTGATTTTGCAAATTTCATCTGCTCAAGGATAACCTCAGGCTTAAGACCCGCCGCATCCAGACCGGGGAATATCTTCTCACTCCAGTATGGGAATGTTTTAAGATTCATGATGCGCTGATTGAAATTGGAATCCCCGTAAAGCATGGGCATGGCGGCGTCAATATATCCCTCCTTGAGCCAGTTATCCCATCCCTGCCCCATAGAATCGATACTCTCCGGCGGTATGGCGGAAAGACTCACTGTCAAGCCGGGACGGATGGAGCGGAATTTTGCAGAGGCGCTTTTCATGAACCGGTTGAGCTGCTCCTTGCGCCATTCCGCCCACTGGCGATATTCGGGCGTGCCTTCCTTGTAAGGCTTTAGTTCAAGACCTGTATCGCTCTTGAAATGCCCCTTGCAATAATTGCAGTAGCAGAAATGTTCATTCGGGAAGCGGATGCGGTCAAGGTTGATGCCGTCAAAGGGATAACGTGCGAGAATCTCTGTGAATACACTTATGAGGAGCTCGTGAGACTTCGGGTTTGCGGGACAGAGGGAAAAGAAATCGCCCCACTCCTTGTTATGGAGGTAGGTAACCCCATCATCTGCAATAGCCGTAAGTTCGGGATACTTGTTCAGAAAGACGCCGCGGTCAGTTGTCTTTCCGGCGTCCGGCGTGTGAAAGGCATAGAAGCCGTATTCCACCCACGCCTCAGCGCGCATCCCGCGTTTTTTGATTTCGGGGAGCAGCCATTTTAGAATGTCCGGCTCGGAGACTTTCGGAAATTCGGGCAGATACCGGCTGTCCGGATAGATGACACTCCCCTGGAAAAAGACGTCAACATACACTGATGTGAAGTGCGCCTCTTTCAGGTCGTCAAGAAGTTTAAGGAGTTTTTCCCGCGGGCCAAACATCTCAGTTCGGTTGAGCCAGACGCCGCGCTCCTCCACAGTGACCGTATTCGCAACGTCACCCGGCTTGGAGGTCACAAGTGAACACGCCGGCATACTGCACATGAGAAGGATTAACGCCCCTGTGACCCTTAACAATTCACTTTTTTTGACCATTGATTGCCCCTTTCAATGTGATTTGAATATACTCACCACCTGTCATAATGTATCCGTTCGGGGATAAAACGTTTTGCCGGGGGTTTTTCCTCGGCAGGCAATCCGAGTGAGATAATACAAAGAGGGATTATATAATCGGGGAGTTTGAGAATCTCTTTGACACCGATAACACGTGGCTCGCGGGGATACACGCCAAGCCAGACAGCGCCCAGTCCTTTTGCATGTGCGGCGAGAAGCAGATTTTCCGTTGCCGCCGAACAATCCTGCACCCAGTAACCGTCATGAATCTGTTTTTCAAGGTCGCCACAGACAACAATACCAAGGGGCGCCTCTTTCAGCATCTGCGAATACGGGTGAACCCTGGGGATGGCGTCAAGGATGGCGCGGTCGCGAATAACGATGAAATGCCAGGGTTGCTGATTGCCCGCAGATGGCGCGCTCATTGCCGCCTCCAGCAGTTCCTTCACCACTTCATCCGGAACCGGGTCGGGCTTGTACTTCCTGATGCTCCGCCTTGACAAAATTGCCTTTATGGTCTCCATATCACTCCCCCAATAAAAATTTTAACCCGCACCGAATCCCGTCTCCTCTTTCAGCCACAAGAGAAATGCCGGATTGCCACCACTAATGGGAAGGGAAACAATACAAGGACATTCGTATGAATGAATTGACTTCACCTTTTCGACCGCGCGAGCGACAAGTGTGTCCATTGTTTTGGCAATAAGGAGAACCTCATTGCCGGTCTGTATCTCACCCTTCCACCAATAATGCGAGGTGATATTCCCCA
>Ga0315279_10007606_pt1 | contig 13351 bp, 8 predicted proteins | sample YL17G06_20_MG_FD_203694 | JGI IMG/M metagenome (GOLD analysis project Ga0315279, IMG submission 203694) | Sediment microbial communities from Yellowstone Lake, YNP, Wyoming, USA - YL17G06_20 | ecosystem: Environmental > Aquatic > Freshwater > Lake > Sediment | place: USA: Wyoming | collected... | reverse complement strand
CGTCATTTCCGAAGAAGCCCTCAGGGAGGCGGAGAAGTATATTGAGGAGGAAGAAGGACCTTCCCGCCGGCTGACCGGGAAGATGGACCTCTTCATCACCGTTGTCGCCGTGGTGATGTCACTCATTCACCTCTACGCTGCCGTCGGGATCATCATGACCCAGGTGTTGAGAGGCATCCATGTGATGTTCGTTCTCTTTCTCACCTTCTTAGTCTTTCCCTCCCTCAAGCGATTTAAGAACCGGATTATCTGGTACGACTTTGCTCTCGCCCTTCTCGGAATAGCTGTTATCGTCTATATGCTGATCGACTTTGACGCATTTATTTATCGCTCCGTGATCCCAAACTTCTGGGATAAGTTCTTTGGAGTCATTCTGATTCTCTTGGTCTTGGAGGCCACCCGGAGGACCACAGGCTGGATCATGCCTGCGATTGTCATCGTTTTTCTCACTTACGCGTTCGTTGGGCCAGAGCTTCCGAGTCCCTGGACACACCGGGGATACGATATCGATCGCATTGTCGGTCATATGTACATGACTCTCGAAGGAATCTTCGGAGTTCCGATTGATGTCTCATCAACCTTCATCATTCTCTTCACCATATGGGGTGCCTTCCTGGAGGCTTCGGGTGCAGGAAAATTCTTTATCGACTTCTCTTTTGCGGCGATGGGTGGAAAGCCCACCAGCGCAGGTCGAACGGTGACGCTGGCCTCTTTTCTCCTTGGGGGGCCCTCAGGAAGTGGTGTGGCGACCACCGTCACGTTGGGATCCGTAGCCTATCCCATGCTAGCCAGGGCAGGCTACAGTAAGGACGCCGCGGGTGGCCTCCTCGCCGCAGGAGGGATCGGAGCCATCCTCTCTCCTCCCGTTCTCGGAGCAGCCGCCTTTCTTATCGCCGAATTCCTGAAGATTTCCTATTTAGATGTCATTGTGATGGCTTGTATCCCAACCTGCCTTTATTACTGGTCCATCTTCTTGATGGTGGAATTGGATGCAAAAAAGTTTGGAGTAAAAGAGATTCCCTTCGATAAAACCTATAGTCTGGGCCGACTCACTTATCTTTACGGATTTCATTTTATCTCTCTCATTGCGATCGTCGTGATCATGGTCATCGGGTTTACACCCATCATGGCAGTCTTCTGGGCAACGGTCATCACCTTTGCCGTCAGCTTCGTAAGGAAAGATACGGCCCTTACTCCTAAAAAGTCAATTCAGGCATTGAGGGGAGGTTCGATCGGGGTTCTGACCGTCGCCTCTACTTGCGCGGCGGCTGGAATCATTGTAGGTGTGGTAACTCTGACCGGCCTGGGATTGAAGTTCAGTTCGATCATCATCGCCTATGCGGGCGGAAAACTTTTCTTGACGGCGATCTATACGGCGATCATCGTTTGGGTGATTGGTCTAGCTGTTCCGGTCACCGCTTCTTATATTATTGCTGTGGTCATTTGCGCACCCGCTCTCATCCAATTGGGAGTTCCCGATTTTGCAGCCCATATGTTTGTCTTTTACTATGCGATTCTCTCTGAAGTCTCTCCACCTACCGCCTTGTCCTGTTTCGCGGCTGCAGCCCTGACCAAAGGGAATCCCTATAAGACGACTCTCTATGCCTGGAAGTATACCTTGCCTGCCTTCATCGTCCCCTTTATGTTCACCCTCGATCCCAAAGGGGTTGGGATCCTTCTAAAAGGGCCGGTGGTCGATGTCATCTGGACGATCATCACCGCCTTTATTGGAATCGCGGCCCTAGCAGGTGGTGTAGAGAGTTGGTTCTTAAAGAAAACGACTCTTTATGAACGAATCATGTTGATTGTGGCAGGGTTATTGCTGGTCTATCCGATTGCCCTCTACGATATCGTTGGATTCGGCCTGATGTTTCTGGTGGTGGTATTACAGAAACTAAGAAAGACAGAAGACACCTTGTAGGGCGTGATCCCCGATCACGCCTTTAAAACGGTGCGTTCGGGGAACGCACCCTACCTATAGCTGATGGATTACAGATGCATGCTGAAATCGCCAACCTTGGGGTTAGTCAGCCGGGCATAATCACTGTATTTGATCCTCACGGTTTCTATATGGTTCCCAGCCTGAAAGACAATGGATGCATCTTCTGTAAGCACCTGATCTACCCAGACCTCTAAGTTGTAGAGATTTCCAAAAGGAGGCATGGCTCCTACCTCGCAGTCGGGAAAGAGTTCTTCAAACTGCTTCTCTTTTGCCATACTCACCTTCTTGCACTTAAGAACTTTTTTCAGCTTCTTCATATCGATCTGATAACTGGCCGGCAGGACCAACATGAGCATCTTCCCATCGGCCTTCACCATGACCACCTTGACCATCTCTTTACCTGGAATATGCTGAGCTGCTGCAATCTCTTGAGCTGTGAAGACCTCTGGATGGAATCCCACTTCATAGGCGACTTGGTTCTTTTCAAAATAGTCCCTCAGTTTCTTTAAAATCGTCATCTCGGTCACCCCTTTCATGGAAAATTATACTCCAAACGGGTGGAGATTTTAAGAGGATCTTGTAAGCGCTGGGTCCATTGATTCCCTCCATCAGATATATTAGAAAGGAGGCATCATGAGGTGTTTCAAGCGAATCCTCCTCCTCTTCCTTCTCCTTTCCTCTATGGGCTGCGGAGATGTTCTCTACCTCTCCAGGCTGGGGTGGCATCAAAGCTACATCACCTTTCACAGCGTCCCTGTTGAAGAGCTCTTAAGAGATGAAGAGGCCGGCCCACTTACCAAAGAGAAGCTCCGTTTCGTCCAGGAGGTGAAACGCTTCGGTGAAGAGCGTTTTGGTTTGAGGAAGACAAAGAACTATTCAAAAGTTTTTGAAGTAAAGGGACCGGTCCTTCATGTGATCACCGCTTGCGAGAAGGACCGGCTGCACCCCTATTCTTGGGACTTTCCCATCGTGGGAAAGGTTACGTATAAGAGCTTTTTTACGGCCGATGAAGCGCTCAAAGAAAAAGACCTTCTCGATCGGAAGGGGTACGACACGTTTCTTCAGCAGGCCGCGGCCTACAGCACGCTCGGGTGGCTGAAAGATCCCATCTTCTCTTCCATCCTGGAATGGAATGAAGGTGGACTGGCCAATCTCATCCTCCATGAGATGGCCCATGCCACGGTCTATTTTAAAGATCGGACCGATTTCAACGAACAGCTTGCCACCTTTATTGGAAATCAGGGAGCCATTGATTTCTTAACCGAAAGGCATGGGCCGGAATCGCAAGAGGTGAGAGAGGCCATTGACCATCAGGAGGATGACTTCCTCTTTTCCGGCTGGACGGATCAGGCCTGCCAGCAACTGTCCGCTTACTATGGGAGGGAGATTTCAAAAGAGGAAAAATTGAAAGGGAGAGAAGCATTGTTCCGATCCATCCAGGAAAATTTTCAGAAAATGAAGGGGCAGTTCAAAACGGAAGAGTATCGAAATGTGGACAAGATGGGACTGAACAATGCGGTCCTGCTGGCCTACCGCCGCTATTTTTATCGTCTCGAAAAGTTTGAAGCCCTTTATCAGACCTTGGGACGGGATTTAAGAAGAGTGGTTGAGTATTTCAAGATGATAAAAGACTCAGACAATAAGACGGCTCTTTCTTCTTTTCTGGAATGATTCAATTGTCAAGAAATTTGGGGCAAGATTTGGGGCAAGAAATAGTTTCAACAGGAACCATTTTTCTTGACTTCCCTAATTTTATCTGATACTTTCCGCACAAACAATGATTCCCCTCAGATCATGGGAAAGATCAAGAAATCAAAGATTCTCCGAAAACCGGTTCGCCATCTAAACCTCAAGGGAGTTCAGAGCCTTTTCGACTTGGTTCAAGCCTTCCAGCATACCTCCTTTCAAAGCCGAAATGTCTACCGATGCTTTGAAGTTTTCCGAAAGATGCTCAGGGATCCCGAGTGCATCGTCTTCCTGGGTCTCTCCGGAGCGATGATCCCCGGTGGCATGCGTCAGGTGATCTCCGATATGATCCGGATGAAACTGGTTGATGTGATTGTCTCCACGGGTGCCAATATGTTCCACGACCTCTTCGAAAATTTTGGGTACCAGCATTACGTGGGCTCCGAAGAAGGAGATGATGATGCTCTCCGGAGACACCGGATCGTGCGCGTTTACGATGTCCTGATGGATGATCATGAAATCAACCGGGTCATCCACCTTCTGTCGAAGGTTCCCAAGGAATTGGAGGACAAGGTCGTCTCCTCGAGACGATATTTGGAGGTCTTGGGGGGCCAACTCAAGGACGAAAGGTCCATTCTCAGAACCGCCTACCAGTGCGGGGTTCCTGTCTTTGTCCCCGCGCTCAGCGATAGCTCCATTGGCATCGGCCTGACCTTCCTCCACGCTCGAAAGAAAACTTCCCAGGACAGGCTCATCATCGATCAGATCCGAGATAGCTATGAGATCTCCCAGTTGAAGAAGAAGGCTTCGGCGACCGGAGCGATTTATATTGGGGGAGGAGTCCCGAAGAACTATATTCAGCAACTGGGGCCGGTGACCGAGCTCCTGTTTCAGAAAGAAAGCGGCCATCGATATGCCTTCCAGATCACCACAGACGATCCCAAATGGGGTGGCCTTTCTGGGTGCACCTTCGAAGAGGCGAAGTCCTGGGGAAAGATTGGGAAAGAATCTTCCTACGCCGCTGTCTATATGGATGCCACCATCGGACTTCCTCTCTTGGTAGGGGCCATCCTTCAGGAAGGTAAGATCTATCGTGAAAGGAAGAGACGCCGTTTCCTGTGGAAGGGCGATCACCTGAAATCCATCCAGTTCGTTTGATCCAAATCTGTTGATGGGTTTTCCTCAAAGATTGTCTGCCCTTCGACCCTACGGAGTATATTGAAGCGCCTCGACCCCGCACATCCCGCCAACAAAGGGGTAAAACGGGATGAAATTTCTTGAACCCGTGCTCCCTGAGCCCTTGGACCCTTGATCCCCTGAACCCTTCTGCATGGGAGGAAAGAGTTGAAAAAAGTATGGGGAATGGTTATACTAACCAAGAAGTTATTAAAATAAAAGGGGAAAGACCTCGATGAAGGATTCTGATTTCAAAGTTCCTGACCAGAAAGAGTTGGAAAAGGAATTGAATGAATATCTGGGAAAGAAGTATGGAGACCGGATCCGGCTGGTCGTCCCAATGCTCTTTCCAAAGGCCCAGACAGAGGAAGTTTCAAAAGAAGAGAAGGATTTCGATGAGGGGAAGAAGGAAAAGATCAATTTCGATCTAAAACCTGAGGAGCTGGAAGCCTTTCTCAATGACTATATCATCCGCCAGGATGAGGCGAAGGAAATTCTTGCCACAAAGATATGCACCCACTTCAACCGGATCAAATTTACGGAATTGACCAAGGGCCGTAATCGCTACGAAGGGGTGGGCTATATCAAAAATAATATTCTGATGATCGGTCCGACCGGGGTCGGCAAGACCTATCTGATCAAATTGATTGCGAAGAAAATTGGCGTCCCCTTTGTGAAAGGGGATGCCACGAAATTCAGCGAAACCGGCTATGTGGGAGGAGATGTGGAGGATCTGGTCCGGGATTTGGTTTATGAAGCGAATGGAGATTTTGACCTGGCCCAGTATGGGATCATCTATGTCGATGAGATTGACAAGATTGCCTCCGCCAATAACATTATCGGTCCAGATGTTTCCAGGACGGGGGTCCAGCGAGCATTGCTCAAACCCATGGAAGAAACGGAGGTAGACCTTAAGGTTCCCCACGATCCCATCTCCCAGCTCGAAGCCATTGAGCACTACCGGAAGACAGGGAAGAGAGAGAAGCGGACGATCAATACCAAGCATATCCTCTTCATCATGAGCGGTGCCTTCAACGGTCTGGAGGAGATGGTGAAGAAACGCTTGAACCGGGAGGGGATCGGTTTTGGAGCAGAGATCCGGTCGAAGGACGAACGGGCCGAATATCTCAAACAGGTGAAAGCTGAAGACCTCATCGCTTACGGCTTTGAATCGGAGTTCATCGGAAGGCTTCCGGTGACTGCGGTTTTTGAGAAACTGGAGGTCGAGGACCTTTTTGCCATTCTGAAAAATCCCAACAACCCCATCACCCTTGGAAAGAAGAAGGACTTCAAGTCCTACGGGATTGATATTCAGTTTGAAGAAGAGGCCCTCTATGGCTTAGCGGTGAAGGCCTTTGAGGAGAAGACGGGAGCAAGAGGGCTGGTCAGTGCCGTGGAAAAGGTTCTCCTCAAATTCGAAAAGCGGCTTCCCTCCACACAGATCCGCCAGCTTGTCGTCACCCGGGATGTGGTGGAACACCCCGAGCGGGAACTGGAACGCTTGCTCGAGAATCCCTCAAACCCGGAAACGCAGGCAAAATTGGAGAGGCTCCTCTCTCGGGAAAAGGTGGCCTTGAAGGAGTCCATCATGAAGAGGGGGGCAGAGTTCAGAAAGCGATACGGGATCGTCCTCCTGGAAAGCCGGATCGCTCTCATTGCCAATCGGATGATTGAGAAAGGATACGATGTCAACACGGTCATCGAGGAGGTCGTTGACATTCAGCGAATGGTGGAGGACTTTGAGAGAGATTTTTACCGAAAGCATGGGATCTCTCTCCGGTTCAGCAATGAAGCCGTCGATCGGGTTACCGAGATTGGATTGGAGGAGGATGGAAAAGGGATCGGGATCTGTTCACGACTCTCGAAGGATTATGAACATGGATTTAAATTGATCCGGGATCGAGTCGGTCAGAGAGAATTCATTCTGACCCGAGAGGCGATCGATAATCCAGAGGCTTATCTGAATCAGGTCATCCGTGAAATCTTCAGTCAGCAAACAGATGTCAGGGTTGAGGATCAAGAGTAATGGCCACCAGAGACTACTATGCTATTTTAGGGGTGAATAAGAAGGCCAGTGATGAGGAAATCAAACGGGCCTATCGAAAAATGGCGATGAAGTACCATCCCGATCGGAATCCCAACAAAAAGGAAGCCGAGGAACGCTTTAAGGAGATCAACGAGGCTTATGCCGTCCTGAGCGATAAAGAGAAGCGCAAGCAATACGATACGTTTGGTGCAGAAGGATTCCGTCAACGATTCACTCAGGAGGACATCTTCCGGGGCTTCGATTTCGATGAGATCCTTTCGGGCCTTTTCGGTGGAAGGGGAAGACGGGAGTTCCGGTTCGGGGGAAGAGGGGGATTCGATTCCGGAGATTTTTTCTCAGGGCAAGGCGGTTATCAGGATACGGGTCGGATGCCCCAGAAAGGAGAGGATATCCTCTATGAGCTGTCTATCTCCCTGGAGGAAGCCGCTTCTGGCGGTGAAAAGAGGGTGTCCTATCGAAAGAATGGAAGGGTCGAGGAGGTTTCCGTCAAGATTCCTAAAGGCATTCCTACAGGGAAGAAGTTGAGGCTGGCTGGAAAAGGAATGGAGGGGAGGAACGGAGGACCTCCAGGAGATCTCTACCTTCAAATTTCAGTGAGGAATCATCCCATCTTCACTCGGGAAGGAGACGATCTCGTCGTGGAGAAGGAGGTTAGTTTCTCAGAGGCAGTCCTCGGGACAACGGTTGAGGTTCCCACCCTGGAAGGGAAGAAGAGGGTGAAGGTTCCTCCCGGGACGCAGAGCCAAACCAAGATGAGGCTGAAAGGGCTCGGCCTCCCTCGTTTTCAGAGAGAGGGCAGGGGGGATGAACTGGTCAAGGTGATCGTTCGGGTTCCCAAAAGGGTGTCGGAGAAAAGTAAGAAACTGATCGAGGAACTTGCTCGAGAAGGAATTTAAGTTAGAAATTTTGAATTTTTAGTTTTGAATTTTGAATGACTGACTTTTGGTGACTTATAGCCCATAGCCTGCATCCCGTCATTTATGTTTTTTAATCCATAACTCATAATTCTTAACTCTTAACTTTTAACTCTTAACTTTTTCTAAAACCTTCGTTGACCCGTTCGGCCGCGGCAAGCCTCGTCTTTGAAGACGGGATCAAGAAGCGCGGCTCAGGGTCAACCCTGAGCCCTCGGCCTGAGCTCGGGTCGAAGGCAAGCCCAGACCTTTAGGCCGGGGAGTCGAAGGGTTGACTTTTCTGCGATTCTGATAGTAAACTGAAAAAATAGAGAACAATTTCTTGGATGAGAGGGGGATTTATGGCCGGTAAAGTCTTTGAAGAGGTTCCAGTGGAACAGTTGAGGTGGAGATGCGACCCCAAATCATTGCCCTTTGAAACCACCGAGGTCCTTCAGCCCTGTGAAGAGATCATCGGTCAGGATAGGGCTATTGAGGCAATCCGGGTGGGACTGGATATTAACAGCATCGGTTACAATATTTTTGTGACCGGCCTGGCAGGGACAGGTCGTTTTACAACCATTAAATGCGTTCTGGAAGAGATGAATGTGAAAGGAAAGATTCCCAATGATCTCTGTTACGTTAATAACTTCAAGAATCCGGATATGCCCCATATGCTTAGTCTGCCTGCGGGACAGGGAAATGCCTTCAAAAAAGAGATGGAGACATTGATCGAAACCCTGAAGAAGAAAATCCCACTGATGTTTGAAAATGAGACCTATCTCAATAAGAAGAAAGAGGTGGTTGAAAAGTTTCGGAGTAAACAGGCTGAGATGTTTAGAGAATTTGAGAAGAAGGTGAACAAGGAGGGCTTTGCTTTAGTTCAGATCCAGATGGGGCCTTATTCCAGGCCCGGTATCTTGCCTGTTGTCGAGGGGAATCCAGTTAACATTGAACAGCTGGAAACGATGGTGGAGGAGGATAAGTTCTCCAAAGAGGAACTGGGAAAGATTAAAGAGAAACAGACTGGACTGATCAACGAGTTGGAAAATATTTTTAAGGAGACCAGAAAATCGGAGAAGGAGGTTAAAGAGGGACTTACTGCCTTAGACAATGAAGTGATCTCTCCAGCGGTCATCGATATGATCTCTGATATTAAGGAAAAATTTGATTATGAGAAAGTCCATCGCTATCTGGACGAAGTCCAGGAAGATATTTTAGCCAATCTCAATCGTTTCAGAGAAAAAGAAGAACCCGCGGCCCCTCCTATTCCTGGCCTCGTTCTCCCCCAGACGATGGACTCGTTCACCGAATACCAGGTGAATGTACTGGTAGAAAATTCAGAGGCCAAAGGGGCTCCCATTATCGTCGAGACCACACCTAACTATCGCAATCTTTTCGGCACGATGGAAAGGGTGGTCGAACGTTCTGGAATCTGGAGGACCGACTTCTCTCACATCAAAGCAGGCTCTTTTTTAAGAGCCAACGGAGGGTATCTGATCTTCAATGCTCTGGACGCCCTCATAGAGCCAGGGGTTTGGCCCACTTTAAAACGGACGCTGAAGAATCAGGTTATCGAGATTCAGACTTATGATCCTTTTTACTTCTTCTCCACTTCTGCCCTCAAACCAGAGCCCATTGAGTGCAATACAAAGGTCATTATGATCGGAGAAACCCAGAGCTACTACCTTCTTTATAGCTTAGATGACGATTTTAAGAAGATTTTTAAAATCAAGGCAGACTTCGATTCAGTAACAAATAAGGATGCAGAAAAGATCCAACAGTATGCCTCCTTCATTCGAAAAATCTGCGATGAGGAGAAGTTGAAACCCTTCGATCAAACAGGGGTGGCTGCTGTGGTGGAGTACGGGGTGAGAATAGCAGGGAGGCAGAAAAAGCTTTCAACACGCTTTTATATCATTGCTGATCTTCTGAGAGAGGCCAGCTACTGGGCCGTGAAAGATGGAAGTGATGTGGTAACTGAGAAACATGTGGATAAGGCGATCGAGAAGAAGGTTTACCGCGTGAACCTGATTGAAGAGAAGATTCAGGAGATGATCGATGATGGAACCATCATGATCGACTCCGACGGAATGGTCGTGGGCCAGGTCAATGGTCTCTCTGTCTATAGTTTTGGGGATCATGCATTCGGTAAGCCCTCCCGGATCACTGCCAAGACCTCCATGGGAAAGGCAGGGATCATCAACATTGAGAGAGAGGTAGAGATGAGCGGCCCTATCCATAACAAAGGGGTCTATATCCTCGCTGGGTATCTCAGGGATAAATATGCTCAGGATAAGCCTATCACCATGAGCGCCAGCATCTGCTTTGAACAGTCCTATAGCGGTGTCGAAGGAGACAGTGCCTCCTCTACAGAACTTTATGCGCTCCTCTCGAGCCTTTCAGGGCTCCCTTTGCGGCAGGGCATTGCCGTCACCGGTTCGGTCAATCAGAAGGGGGAGGTCCAACCCATCGGCGGTGTGAATGAGAAGATTGAAGGTTTCTTCGAAGTCTGCAAGGCCAAAGGATTGACAGGAAAACAGGGGGTGATGATCCCTCATCTCAATATCGGTGACCTGATGTTGAGAAAGGATGTGGTCGAAGCAGTGAAAGAAGGGAAATTTCATATCTATCCCGTCAAGAGTATTAATCAAGGGATTGAGATCCTCACCGGTGTGGAGGGGGGCGAGAGCTTGGATGGTGGAAAATTTAAGGAAGGCACAGTAAATGATCTGGTGGACAAAAAACTTCGAGAACTGGGAATGAAGATTAAAGAGTTTGAAGGGGCGGGAGGCGAAGAGGGAGCGAAGGAGGAAAAAAAGAAGAAGAAAGGAAAATCCTCTTGCCATGGATAGAATTGTTCTCGATGAGAACGTCGCGATAGGCAAAGAAGTAGTGATCGAAGGGCCTCCACTGGAGGCCCTTCGTTTTCAGGGAGGCCGTGTGGGAAGCATCCTCACCGTGACTGACTCTGGAGGGAAGGACTTTAGAGGGAGGATCCTTTCCCTTTCGGATAAAAAGGCCTCTCTTCGGATCTTTGAAGTCTTTCGATCTTCCACGGAATCATCTGTTGAGATCGTCCTCCTGCAGGCCTTGCCCGAAAAGGAGCGGATGGAGCTGATCATCCAGAAGGCGACGGAACTCGGGGCTTCAGCGATCGTCCCATTTAAATCGAAGAGGTCGATCTCCCTCGAAGAAAGGGATGCGAAGCAGAGGAAATCCCACCGATGGCAAGAGATCGCCATGAAAGCTGTTCAGCAGTCGAGGAGAGGGAAGGTCCCAAGGGTGGAGACCTACCGCTCTTTTGAGGAAGCGTTAGAGTTAGGTAGGGGAGAGGGGTTAAAACTCCTTCTCTGGGAAAAAGAGGGTGAGCCTCTAAAAAAAATCCTGCGGGCTCACCTTCCAAAGAAAATCTATGCGATGGTTGGTCCGGAGGGTGGTTTTACGGAAGGAGAAGTAAAATTAGCTAAGGAGAGAGGATTTATCCCAATCAAATTGGGTCAGCGGATCCTAAGAACTGAAACAGCCGCCATCACCTTGGTAGGCATTATTCAATACGAACTAGGAGATTTGAGTTAATCATTTTGTTTTTCGGGTTTATAGAGTTACTCGGGTTTCTTGGGTTGACACAGTAAACTCAACAAACCCAATAACCCGAGAAACCCAATGAACTCAACAAACCCTATAACCCGAGAAACCTTGGCATGAAGGTCCTCCTCATTCAACCTCCCGTCAGAGATTTCTACCAGACATCGATCAGGACGCAGCCGATCGGTCTGGCCTATCTCGCCGCTTCGCTGAAATCTCACGGCTACGGGGTTGGAATTCTCGATTGCCAGACGAGCGAGAAACGGTCGATCCCCATCCCGTCGGAGCTTTCTTACCTTAAGGATTTTTATCCCTTCAATGACAGGAGCCCCTTCAAACTCTACACGGGCTACTACCATTTCGGAATGGCTTGGGATGAGATTAGGGAGAAGATTAAAGATTCGAAGGCCCATGTCTTTGGAATTTCTTCCTCCTTCACGCCCTATTATCAGGAGGCACTGGAGGTTGCCCGCATCATCAAGGAATGGGACCACAAAAAGATTGTGGTCATGGGAGGGTGCCATGTCAGCTGCGATCCTGAAAGTGTTCTTAAGAGCCCATGGGTCGATTATGTGGTTCTGGGCGAGGGCGAGATTCGGTTCCCATATCTTTTGCAGCAGATTGAGAAGGGAATGGGTGGCCAATTAAAAGAGATCGAGGGAATCGGATTTAAGGAAAATGGAGAGATAAAGATTAATCCTCTTTCAACCTTCATCGAAGATATAGAGGGTTTTCCCTTTCCTGCCAGAGAACTGTTCGATTTAAACCGGTACAGAATAGGGAGGAGGCGATCGACGATGATTATTACGAGCAGAGGTTGTCCTCATGGATGCGCCTACTGCTCGACCCATCTGGTCATGGGTCCCTCTTTTCGTTCCAGATCTCCGGAATCGATCCTACAGGAAATGGTGGACTGCACCAATAGATTTCATATTCGAAGCTTCGATATTGAAGATGACAATTTTACCTTTGATCAGGAACGAGCAAAGCGTTTGATGAGCCTCGTCGTCGAAACCTTTGGAGAAGGGAGTCTGGAACTTTCGGCCATGAACGGCGTCTCTTTTGATTCTCTGGATAAGGAACTTCTGACCTTGATGAGGAAAGCAGGTTTCAAGACCATCAATCTCTCTTTCGTCAGCACCGATCCTTTCTTTAAAGAAAGGATCGGCAGACCGGGAACAACAAGTAATTTCGATAACATTTTGAAAGATGCGGAACAAGTTGGCCTCAACGTCGTCGCCTACGCCATCTTAGGAATACCCGGTCAAATAATCGGAGAGATGGTGGATACGATGATCTATCTGATGGGGAAAAGAGTCCTTATTGGTCCCAGTGTCTATTATCCTACTCCTGGGACTTCTCTTTTTGAGCAATGCAAGGCAAAGGAACTCCTTCCTTCTCACCTCTCCCAGTGGCGTTCAAGTGCTCTTCCCATTGAGACGGAAGACTTCAATCGTCTCGATCTCGTCACCCTTTTCCGTCTGGCAAGGGTCGTCAATTTTATAAAAAGCAAGGTGGACGAAGGGGAGCTGAATGAGGGAATGACATGGAGGGAACTCTATGACGTTTTGAAAGAGAAAGTCGAGGCCGAAGGCATTTCCTCCAAAGAAGCCCTGACATGGATCGGCCTCCTTTTAGTCTTTTTTAAGGAACGGTCCTTCTTCAGTCTGAAGAAAGGTTATGTGGGAAGAAAATCGATCTTCAGGGAGAAGACCTCGAGAAGAGTCTTAGACTATTTCTTTAAGAAAGCCTGGGACAAGCCAATCCTTAAGAGTCGTTCCCTTCCGTAATTGGAAACAGAAAGGGTTGAAGATTTCCCGCCGGGATATGGCAACCATGAAGCTCACCGGGAGCCCGGTTTTTGGGCGATCCGATGGAGCGGTTGGTTATCGTCCATTGGCATCCTCCGCTCATATCTCGAAGACTGATCCTGTCCTGCAGTAGCGGGTCCCGCTCAGTCGGCCGATCACATCAAATCTAATCGGATCAACGGTCTTTCCCGCCTCCAAGAGTTCGTCT
>Ga0315279_10007605_pt1 | contig 13351 bp, 10 predicted proteins | sample YL17G06_20_MG_FD_203694 | JGI IMG/M metagenome (GOLD analysis project Ga0315279, IMG submission 203694) | Sediment microbial communities from Yellowstone Lake, YNP, Wyoming, USA - YL17G06_20 | ecosystem: Environmental > Aquatic > Freshwater > Lake > Sediment | place: USA: Wyoming | collected... | reverse complement strand
CTGGGCCGGCTATCAAACCAATAGCGATCAGGTGCGTGGCAGACGTTGCCAGGACGGTGAAGATCCCTGTGATAGGGGCTGGGGGAATATCTTCCGGGAAAGATGCGATAGAATTCATCATGGCCGGAGCTTCGGCTGTCCAGATTTGCACAGCCGCCATGATCCGCGGGCACAAGATATACGGGCTGGTAGCGGACGAGATGGCGAAATTCATGCGGGTCAAGAATTATAACTCCATTTCAGACTTCAGAGGAGCGGCACTCCGCCACATGCCGAAAGAGCCGCTTCACACGACGTCCAAGCCAGTTGAAATCATCTCATCCAGATGCAATGCATGCGGGCTCTGCGAGCAGCACTGCCCTTACGACGCCGTGCACGTGATCAGAAAGGTTGCGGTTGTCGACCAGACCAAGTGCTACACCTGCGGGCTGTGCGTCTCCGTCTGTCCGACAAGGGCGATCAGGTTCTAAAAACTATAAACGCTTCCAGAGCTCTGAAGCCAGCTGAGTGGTCTTCTGGGTTATTGATTCCTCGTCCAGCCCCACTAATTTTTTATCACGCATCAAGACTTTGCCGTTGCATATGGTCGTGTCCACCGTCGCATCGACCAACCCGAATATCAGGTGACCTAAAAAGTTGTTCTCGTTCAGGGCGGTTGGCGGGAGATAATCTATCAAGATTACGTCGGCTGGGGCACCATTCGCTATTTCTCCAACCTTCCAGCCGGCGACCCTCTGCACGATCTTTGGGTTGTTGTCCAGGAGCATCGCGGGAGCTTCCAGAAATGCGACTCTGGGGTCCTGCTTCACGTGGCGGTGGATGAGGTAGGCGCATCTCATCTGTGAGAGCATGTCTGAGCTCATTCCATCCGTGCCCAGCCCGACCTCGATTCCCTTCTTCATCATCCCCAATACATCGGCACAGCCCACGGCATTGTTCATGTTTGATTCTGGGTTGTGGACCACGTTGGTGCCGGTGGCTTTCAAAATCCCCATTTCTTTTTCATCGATGTGGACGCAGTGGACAGCAATGGACTTCTCTCCCAGCGCCCCGTGTGAGTTCAACCTCTCAATCACCCTCATTTTGTATTTTTTCAGGTTTTCATCCTGGTCTGCCTTATCCTCCGCGCAATGAACGTGGACCCCGACTCCGAACTTTTTCGCAAGCTGGACCGACTTGTCCAGCGTGTCATCGTTCACGGTAAAGAGGGCGTGCAGGCCGACCATCCCCTTCACGAGCTGCGACGGCTTGGAGCTGAGGTGGGAAAGGAAGCGCTTGTTTTCCTCCAGCCCCGCTTCACCCTTCCCGTAGCGGTCGGATGTCCCGAAACACAGTGCCGCCCGAATTCCGACTTCCTCCACTGCCCTGGAGATTTCGTCCAGGCTGCCCTTCTGGAAAGACTGGCTCTCGTGATGGTCGATTATCGTTGTGGTGCCGTTCCTCACGCATTCGATCAGCGGGACCAGCGAGCTGTAGTAAATGTCCTCCTTAGTCATGGCTTTGTCCAACTTCCACCAGAGCTTCTCCAGTATCTCCACGAAGTTCTTCGCGGGCTCTCCTGGAATCGCCATCCCTCTGGCAAAAGTGGAATAGAGGTGGTGGTGCGCGCAGATCAGGCCGGGCATCACTATCTTTCCTGCCGCATCAATTGTTTCATCGGCCCGGTGCTTGCCCTTGGCTTCTGCCTTTTCAACGCTTGCTATTTTTCCGTCCTCGATGATTACGTTACCTCGCTTGAGAATCCTGCGCTCCTTGTCCATAGTCACGATTAACCCGTTTTCTATTGCTAAACTTGCCATACTCCGGCCCCTCCGGCTGAAACTGGTTTGCAAGTCACCATAAAAACTATTGGCCTCGAGCAAACGGCAGGAAAGGCAAAGATGTGGTAACCCCTTTGAGGATCACGTACATCTCCGCTGGCTCGACCAAGGAAAACTCTTCTCGGAAATCCTTTTTCGATTTCATGCTCTTGATCTTGAAATCTGGAGCGAGTTCCATCTTCATCCGCTCGTCCTCGAAGACCATCCCTTTTCCATCTTCAGACAGACGCGACTCTTTCCCGCCTTCCCGCCTGCTGATGGCCCAACCCCGCTTGCCTCTCTCGATGTAGAACGCGTTTGAGTCTTCCCTTTCAAAATCTTTCTTCTCAAGGAAGAGCCTGGGTTTGTCCTCGTAAGGTTTGCCGTTGTGCACGCAGAATGTCGCGCAGTCCCCGCACTTGTTGCAGAAGTCTTGAACATGAAGGATTTGCCTGGCCTGTGAAATTCCGAATGTTTCCTCCCCCAATTCTTTTAACTTTCCTTGCTTGCAGGAGACCTTGGACAACTTCAGGCTCATGGGCGAGACAAAGAAAGTGTAATTGGCACGGTTGGGACACACCTCCACGCACTTGTCGCAGAAGCTGGAGCACTGCATGCACCTGGCCGCCTCCTCCTGCGCCTCCTTTTCCGACAGCGTTACCTCGACAAGGTCAAAGCCGCTCCGCTCTTTGGGAGAGAGCACGGCCCCCTTGTGCTGTGCCTCTTTCCTCGCCCGGACGCGCTTCACCTGCACGATGTCTTCTTTGGAAAGCACTGGAAGTTTCCTGGCTGGCAAGCTGCATTTCACTTTCAACTGACGGCAAATCGCCTCGGCAGCCCGCCTTCCGTCAGCACACGCCGCGATGATGGTTTCCGGTCCTCTAACAGCGTCTCCTCCAGCATAGATTCGCTCGTTCCCCGTACGTCCGGTTTGAGGATCTACTACGATGGCGCCGTCCTTGTTCAATGAAACGGAGCTTTTGTCGAGGAGGGAGATGTCTGAGCGCTGGCCGATGCCCGCGATTATTGAATCCGCCTCGATTTGGAATTCGCTGCCCTCTATTGGGACTGGCCTTCTCCTTCCGTCGGGGCCAGCCGCTCCCAGCTTGTTCCGAATGCATTCCAAGGCGACGACCCGTCCATTCTTGAGGATAATCCGATTGGGCGCAACCAGTTCGTCAATAGTGATCCCTTCTGAGAGGAGTTCCTCAACCTCTTCCTCTGCGGCCGGCATCTCCCCGCGGGTCCTTCTGTAGACGACCTTGACCGACCCCGAAATCCGCTTGGCTGTCCTAGCAGCGTCCATTGCCGTGTTCCCCCCGCCTATCACGAGAACTCTTTTGCCTAGGTCAACCTTTTCACCGCGGCTCACCCGCTCAAGGAAATCGAGGGCCCGATAGACTCCTTTTCCATCTTCGCCTTCGATGCCCAGGCTGGCATCTTTTTGGAACCCTGATGCTATGTAGACCGCACCGAACCCTTGACTCAGAAGCTTCTCCGGAGGAGCTGCAACCGGATGAGAAAGCTCAATCTTGACACCAAGCTTCTCTATGCGCTCGATGTCCTTCTTGACGATTGCCTTTGGCAGCCGGAAGCTGGGCGCTATCGCCATCATCCCTCCCGCTTGGTCTTTGGCTTCATAGATGACCACATCGACCCCGTTCATGACCAAGAAGTATGCCGCGGCCAGCCCGGATGGGCCGCTGCCAATCACCACCACCTTGTGACCACTCTTCTTGGCCGTCTTCATCGTCACCTTCCCCTTCTCTGTGGCGAACCGCTTCAGGGCCCGAACGGCTACCGGCTCGTCGTAGTTGTTCCGCGTGCATCTGGTCTGGCACAGGTGAGTGCAGATGTAACCCGTTACATTTGGCAGAGGATTTCGAGATAAAATAATCTCCAACGCTTTATCGTATTCTTTTTGAGAGATCAGCCGGGCGTACTCTGGCACGTCTTGAAGGACTGGGCACTGTTCCATGCAGGGCGCACTTATGCAATCAAACAGACCAAGCTTCGACTCAACCTTTGGAAGGCCATATGGATGATAGTCCTTCTTGTACCGCGGGTCCTCCAACGCCCTGGCGGCTTCAAGTTTTACGTTGGCCAGCTTGTCCCGCGCGAGCTCCTTCAGGCTCGTCGCTCCTCTGTCGCGCATGTCTTTCTCCAGGTTTTCCAAGTATTGGGCCAGCCTAGCGTAGCCACCCGGTTTGAGGATGTCGGAGACAGTGGAGACCGACCAAGCACCCGATGCTAGGATGGGCGTCAAGTTGAACGCGTCCGCTCCTGCAGAGAACGAAACATTCAGGTCGCCTCCGAACTCCTGGGCGAGCTTGTGAAAGAGATTGATGGTAATCGGGTAGAGCGCGCGCCCGGACATGTACATTTCATTGCCGGAAAGCTGGCCCTTGTGGTTCACCGTGGCCAATGTGTTGCTCAGCTTGACGCCGAAAATCAGGCCCCGCTCCGCGGCGACCTTCTGGAGCGTTCTGATCAATTTCATCGCAAGGTCGTACTTCAGGTCGTGTTCGAACACGGCGTCGGGGATCTGGATCTCCTTGAAGCCGAGGTTGTCGTGTAGGATTCGCATCACCACCTCTTTGCCGAGCAGGGTGGGGTTCAGCTTGACAGTCGTGTGCAGCCCCCTTTCCTCCATCAGGTACCTGCTAATCTTTTCGATTTCGCCCGGGGGGCAACCGTGCATGGTAGAGAGGGTAACGCTGTTGACGATCTTGGAAGGAATCTCTATGTCGACGAACTGTGGGAACTTTTCTTTCAGGACCTTCTTGATTTCGGAGATTTCTCTAGACGCATCCTGCATCCTGTCCATGAAGCGGAGCATTGGCGGGCTCTGGATTCCTTTCATGTCGTAACCGACGCTCATGTTGAAGATGGTCCCGAGGGGAACCTTGCCCTCAAAACCGAGGACCCTGTGGAGGATGTGGATCAACGCCCAGGCTTTGATGTATTCCGGCGCGGACTGGTCTAACTTTAGTTCTTGGGAAAACTCCACGTTGTACCCCTCATCCTCCATGTCGATGCATGGCCGGGGGATCGTCAGCTCGTCCATGATCTGCACTGTCTTCAGCTCGATGAACCTGCCGCCGCAGAGCCACGCGGAGATGATGTTCTGCGCCAGTTGGGTGTGGGGGCCTGCTCCCGGCCCAATGGGGGTGGCCAGGTGCTGCCCGAAAACGTCTGAGGATGCGTAGGGGCTGTTTTTCTTAGGGGTGTAAAAAAGGGAGCGGTGGATCCCAAAGATGGACTGGTTCTCTTTGAGCTCCGTCAGGACCCAGTTCATAAGAACCTCGAATGATTGTGGTTTCATATCGTCCAAATCATCACTCCCTGGACTATGATGGGTAAGAAAAGCACCGTATTAACCTTTTACCCCTAGCTCTTCGGAAACGCTGCAAGCTGCGATAAACTTTTAATCATCGGTCTCAACGAGAATTCGGTCAGATGGTGAAGTACTCCCACGTCGGCGACTACTCTTGCGGGCTATGCGCCTCTCGCCCAACCGACTTCAGGGGATACTCGTTTTAGGTGGGCATCTTATGTGGGAAGTCCTTTTCTGGTCCACGCTCATTTTCCTCGCCCGGCTGACCGACGTGTCCATGGGTACAATGAGAACACTGCTCATCGTCCGGGGGCGGAGGGGAATAGCCTCGATATCAGCTTTCTTTGAGATAATGATCTGGCTGGCCGCTGCGAGCCGCGTTTTTGCCGACCTCAACAACTGGTATTACATGATTGCCTACGCCCTCGGTTTTGCTTCCGGCAACTTTCTCGGGAGTTACATTGAAGAAAAAGTCGCCCTCGGACACATGTTTGCGTACATCATCCCGAAAAAGAGGGGCTTCGACATGGCTCACGAGCTCCGGAAGGCCGGCTTTGGCGTGACCGTGATGTACGGGAAAGGCCTGCGCGGCCCCGAGCCTGTGTGCAACGTGATCTTCAGGCGCAGGGACGAGAAGAGACTGATCAGCTTGATCAAAAAACACGACCCCAAATCATTTTACACGTTGATGGACGTTAGAGCCGAGCGCGGGGGATACATCCATACAGAAAGGAAGGGGAAGTGAAGGGGAACCATGTCCGGTGACATTGCCATGCTGAGCCTGGCGGCAGAGCTTTTGAAGGATGGGAGAAAAGCCGCCATCTGCACTGTCGTTGGGAAGACCGGCTCCGGCCCTTCCGACGTGGGGCGGAAGATGCTTGTGACCGAGAACGAAGTCTTCGGGACAATTGGCGGCGGGGAGTGCTTCGAGCGTTCACTTCTGGCGGAGGCGCGCCAGGCCATCAGGGACGGCCGGTCAAAGACCCTCGAGTTCTCCTTTTATGGCGGGAAAAAAGAAGGTGAGCTGGATACAGGCTTATGGTGTGGTGGGGAGATGACCGTGTTCGTGGACGTGATGGAGCCAAACCCGAAGCTGGTGGTCGTGGGGTCGGGACACATAGCTCTGCCGACATGCAGGGTGGCAGAACTGCTCGGGTTCGAAACAACTGTGGTGGACGACAACAGGGACACCCTGACAAAGAAGAGGTTCCCCAACGCGAGGCTGGTCTACAACAGGAACTTCGGGGCGGCCCTGAAGAAGATCAAGGCGGATAAAAACACTTACGTGACGATCGTGCACGGGGAGCCGAAGCACGACCTAGCGGCGCTGAGGAGGTTCATCAATGAGGAGACTGCATACTTGGGCATCCTGGGGAGCAGCGGCAAGGTGGCCAAGCTGAAGAGCATCCTCAAGAAGGACGGGGTTGTGGAAAAGAAAATTGCCCGGGTGAGAACTCCCATCGGGCTGAAGATAAACGCGCGGACGCCTGAAGAGATAGCCGTGAGCATAGCAGCCGAGCTGGTCAAGGAAAGGAGGTCCAGCAGCGGGTGAGGTCTTAGAATGCTGATGCTGAAAAAACACTTCAAAACAAACTCCCGCGGGCAGCTCGTCATAGGAGACGTCAGCGCTGGGGAGTTGGTGGAGCGCTTCGGGAGCCCGCTCTACGTCATGGACGAGCAGAGGATAAGGGAAAACTACCGCCGTTTCTACAAGGCATTCGCGGACAGGTGGCCGAGCGTGCTCGTGTGCTATGCGCTGAAGGCCAACTCCAACTCTGCCATCGTCAAAATACTGCAGAGCGAGAAGGCCGGAGCAGACGTGAGCTCCGAAATAGAACTGAACATCGCACTGAAGGCGGGCATACCAGGAAACAAGATGGCGTTCAACGGGAACCACAAGAATAACCGGGAGCTCGACCTCGCGGTCTCTAACAATGTCCTGATCAACGTCGACAACTTTCAGGAGCTCGAAGCCATTAACAAAATCGGCACAAAGACGAAGAGGAAGGCAAGGATCAGCTTCAGGATCAACCCGGACGTCAAGGTGCCCACCCACCCGTACATAGCGACCGGGCTCAGGGAGAGCAAGTTCGGGTTTGACGTGGCGAGCGGCAAGGCCATGGAAGCATACCGGACGGCCTCAAGGATGGAAAATGTGGAGGTCGTCGGGATCCACGCGAACATAGGATCACAGATATTGGACCCCGCACCGTTCGAGGAGGAGGCCAACAAACTCATGGAGCTGGTCGCGGAGATAAAAGACTTCGGAGTTTACATCTCGCACATTGACTTCGGCGGCGGCATTGGCATCCCTTACAAGCCCGAAGACAAGGAACTGTCCCCCGACCATGTTGCTGAAAAGGTGGTCGGCGTCGTGAAGAAGATGGTGGAAAAGAAGGACCTACCAAAACCAATCCTGATGTTTGAGCCGGGAAGGTACATAGTGGGGGACGCCGGGATCCTGCTGGCGCGCGTCGGGTACGTGAAGGAGCGTCCAGGGATGCCCACGTGGATCTCTCTCGACGCCGGGATGAACGCCCTCATAAGGCCTGCGCTCTACGGTGCTTACCACCATATAGAGGTCGCGAACAAGATGACGGCTAAAAACGATATTTCATACAACGTGGCCGGGCCCCTCTGCGAGTCCGGGGACTTCCTCGGGAAGGACAGGAAGCTCCCGCAGGTTGCACAGGAGGACATTGTGGCGGTCTTTGATGTCGGGGCGTACGGCCTGTCGATGTCCAGCCAACACACGGCGCAGCCCAGGCCGGCCATGGTCCTCGTGAACGGGAATAAGGCTGAGATCGTCAGGAAAAGGGAGACTTTCGATGACCTGACGAGGCTTGACCAGATCCCCGAGTGGTTGAAATGAGAACTATTGCTGTGAAGTTCGGCGGGACGAGCGTCGGCAACATGAGGCGCGTGCGCCTGGCCGCCAGCTCTGTTTACAAAGAGATCAAGAAGGGGAACAGGGTGGCCGTTGTCGTTTCAGCCATGGGGCACACCACCGATGCCCTGGTAAAAAGTGCAAAGAAAATGATTGAAGATGTGGACGCGAACGAGATGGACTACGTAATGGCGCTGGGGGAGAGAGCGAGCGCGAGGAAATTCGCGGCTGCCCTCCGGGAACTCGGGGCGGAAGCCGTGGCAATCGACCCATTTGATGAGAGATGGCCTGTCGTGACGGACAGCACCCATGGGATGGCGAACATAGACCTGGCCGAGACCACGCGGCGTTTCAAAAGGCACATAGCTCCGCTGCTTGAGAAAAAAATCACCCCGGTAATCTGCGGGTTTTTAGGAATGGACAGGCACGGGCATGTGACGACAATCGGGCGCGGCGGGAGCGACATAACAGGGTTCCTGGTCGGGAAGTGCCTGGACGCCGATGAGGTCGTCATAGTCACGGACGTCAGCGGAGTCATGACGGCTGACCCGAACTTGATAGTGGACGCTCAGGTTCTCAAAAAGATAACGGTGGAGGAGATGAGGGACCTGGCCAGGTTTGGGGCACAGGTGATGCACCCGCGGGCCATGACATACAAGGACCCGAACATTGACGCCAAGGTCCTGCACTTCAAGAATGGAGATTTATCCTCAGGAGGAACTACAATAGTCGGCCCAAAGGAGGCGGAATTTATGGGAGTGAAGCTCTACGGGAAGCCGCTGGCCATGCTAACGGTGGTCGGGGAGGCGATGCAGACGACTCCGGGAATTCTCACACACACAACCACGCCGCTGAGTCGCGCCGGCATAAACATCTTCGGCGTCTCCATAGGACCAAGGTCGTTCTCCGTCTATGTTGCTGAAGACGACACAAAAAAAGCCATCAAGCTCCTGCACAGTGTTGTTGTCAGGCGGGGGCACATGAAGTCCGTGACCGGGCAGGGCAGGCTGGCCATGATAGTCGCGGAGAGCGAGAGGTTCATAGACACCCCTGGGTCAATCGCCAAGCTGACGCTGCCGCTTCTAAAGGAGAAGATAAACATCGTCGAGATCCTGTCCAGCAGGACGTCCATAAGCTTCTTCGTCGACTGGGAGAACCGCCTGGAAGCCGTGAAGCTTTTCAAGCGGGTGATGAAGGAAATGGGGTGCTGAGGGATGTTTGAGGGAGCTTACACTGCAATGGTCACTCCTTTCGACAAGAGGGAGAATGTCGACGAGGCCGGGCTCAGGGAGAACGTGAAGTTCCAGATAAAGAACGGGATCCACGGCCTGGTCCCTGTGGGCACGACTGGGGAGTGCGCCACTGTCTCATATGAGGAACACAACCGCGTCATCGAGGTGGTGGTCGACGCGGCGAAGGGGAAGGTCCCGGTGCTTGCGGGGACGGGGAGCAACAGCACATGGGAAGCAATCATGCTCACGAAACACGCGAAGGAGATCGGGGCCGACGGTGCGCTTCTGACGGTGCCATACTACAACAGGCCCACGCAGGCCGGGCTCTATGCCCACTTCAAGAAGGTGGCCGAGGAGGTTAACATCCCGCAGGTGATCTACAACATCCCGTCCCGCACGGGCGTCAACATGCTGCCGGAGACCATGGCGAAGCTGGCCAAGCTGAAGAACGTCGTCGGGGTGAAGGAGGCGACCGGAGACATGAGGCAGGTGAAGGAGATAATCAGGCTCACGAAGAAAGAGGACTTCGTGGTCACTTCCGGGAACGACTCCGACACCTTTGAGATAATGAAGCTCGGCGGCGTCGGGGTGATCTCGGTCATGTCGAACGTCGTGCCTGACAGGGTGGTCAAGCTGGTGAACTCTTTGAGGTTCGGAGACCTGAAGACCGCCAGAAAGATAGACGCAGAACTTGCGCCTCTTTACAAGGTCCTTTTCATAGAGACCAACCCCGGGCCGGTGAAGCAGGCCATGAACTGGGTGGGGATGGCCGCCGGCGGGATGAAGCTGCCGATGGTGGGGCTTGAGCCTGAGAACAAAAAGAAACTTCGCAAAGTTATGGTTGGAATGGGATTGGTGAAAAAGTGATCCGGGTTGCCCTGTGCGGCGCCTGCGGGCGGGTGGGCCAGCTCATCATCAAGCAGGTTTCGCTGCAGAAAGACATGAAGCTGGTCGCTGCCGTTGACGCCCCGAATGCTACTTGCTTGGGGAAAGACGCGGGGGACGTGGCTGGCGTGAGCGGGCTCGGCGTGAAAGTGGTCGGGTCTGACGGGCTGGCTGATGTGCTGAAAAACTCGAAACCAGACGTGCTCGTTGACTTCACGAACGCTTCCGCTGCGGTCCAGAACTTGAAGGCCGCTGCAGACGCGGGCGTGGGCGTGGTCGTCGGCACCACCGGGTTCAGCCCAGCGCAGTGGAAGGATATCGAAAAAACAATCAAGGAAAAGAAAATCCGCGCGGTGATCTCCCCTAACATGTCCGTGGGCGTGAACGTGTTCTTCAAGACGGTCGAGGAGCTGGCAAAAAGGCTGGGGCCGGACTACAGGATAGGGATAACCGAGGTCCACCACGTGCACAAGCAGGACACCCCCAGCGGGACTGCAAAGAAGGCCGCGCAGATACTCGCGAAGGCGCTGGGCAAGAGCGCGGACAGCATCGCCATCAAGTCCATCAGGGAGGGCGAGGTAGTGGGGGACCACACCGTGATTTTCACGAAGTCTGACGAAAAGATAGAGATAACCCACAGCGCGTTTACCCGGGAGACTTTTGCAGTCGGGGTCATCAGGGCCATCCGGCACGTTGCTGAAAATGGCAAGAAGGGAGAAATCCACGAGATGCAGGATGTTCTCGGGCTCTGACCTCTGGTCTACTTTTTTGATTTGTTCCCGGTACCGTGGTAGGGGCACGGACGCCCGAGCCTGCAGTATCTGCACTTCTCCGGCTTCGGCGGCTGCGGGAGAGGCCCGACCATGTGCCCGTACTTCCTGCGTGGCAATCGAACACCGAACTCCTTCGCCCGCCAAATGGTTATAAACTTGCGAAAAAACACAACTGGGTATAAGATGGTTAAAATCCCTGTGGGAATACTGGGCGCGACGGGCGAGGTCGGGCAGAAGTTCGTGGTGAACCTGCAGAAGCACCCGTGGTTTGAGATAACGGGGCTCTACGCCTCGGAGAGGTCTGCGGGGAAAAGCTACGCCGACGCCCTCAACTATGGGAAGGAGAACTCACGGTGGTTCCTCAAGGAAGCTCCACAAAAAGAAATCCTGGGCATGAAGGTCAAGAACATCAACGAGGCGAAAGCCGAAGACTGCCGGCTGTTCTTCTCGGCCCTCCCATCCGAAGTCGCGCTGGACATCGAGGGAAAAATGGCGAAAGAAAGGCCGGTCGTGAGCACCGCCTCCGCATACAGGTACTTCGACGACAGCTTCACATACATGCCCGGGGTCAACGAGTCCCACACCAAGATGATAGAGGTTCAGCAGAAGTCAAGGGGTTGGAAGGGGTTCATCGTTCCCCAACCGAACTGCACGACCATAGGCCTCGTGATGTCCCTGAAGCCGATCTACGACAAGTTCGGGCTGAAGAGCGTCACCATGACATCGATGCAGGCTGTGTCCGGCGCGGGTTACGAGGCCGTCGTGAAGTGGGCGGAACAGAGGAAAGCCCAGGGTGCCGGAATTCCCGAAGAGCTTGCGCAGTACACTCCCAAGACCTTTGAGGGCAACGTCATCCCCCACATCGCGAAGGAGGAGGAGAAGGTGAAGAAGGAGACCGTGAAGCTGCTCGGGGAATTCTCAGGTGGGAAGATCAAGTCTGCCGATTTCAAGATAACCTGCAAGTGCAACCGCGTCCCTGTGCTGCACGGGCACACGGAGTCGGTGTTCATCCAGACTTCCAAGAGTTGCTCGGTTGACGACCTCAAGGCGGCCTGGAGGGAGTACAAGACCGGGCTCCAGAAGCTGGGCCTGCCGAACGCTCCAAAACAGCTGATTTTTGTCATGGACGATGTCGACAGACCGCAGCCGAGGTTCGACTCGCTTGCCGAGGAAGGGATGGCGACCGTGGTCGGCGGGGTGGAAGCCAACTCTTTCGATAACGGGTTCCAGTACACCGTCCTTTCCCATAACACAGAGCTCGGGGCAGCGAAGGGTGCCGTGCTGGCGGCCGAGTACCTGTACAAAGCCGGACTGATCAAGTGAAAGGTGTCAAAGGAATTGCAACAACAGTAATTGCGTTGATTGTGGTTTTGGCGGTCGTGGCCGGCGCTGGCGCATATCTGCTCGTGACGGGAACGCCATCCTCGAGTGGGACATCTCATGGTGGGTCAGGGGACAACAAACCACCGGAGAACGACAACCAACCTGGCTCGTCTTTGCCCACCAGCGGCCCATATTACCATCAGATTTACTCCGCCACCTCGTCAAACGGGATTGACTGGACGGTGGACAACACCCTGCTCTTCAACCACGCTTCTGTCCCCGGGGCGGTCTACTTCGAGAACAAGCTTTACGTGTATTTTGTGAACGCGTCCGATCTCGAGGCTGGAGAAAAACTGAGCGTCGGAATCAGCGAGGACCGTGGCGAGACATTCACCACCTATGACTTACAAATCAGCGGCTCCAACAGTCCCTACCCGGTGGACCCGAACCCGATAGTCGACGACGACAAAATCCGGCTCACCTACCTCGGGAACTTCAACCAGGGGGAAACAACCAACAAAATCGTCACAGCACACTCGACGGACGGCATCAACTTCACCGAGGACGGGGTAATCTTCACCGGTGCGGAGATCTACGACCCTGATTTGTTCTACGATGACGTCAGCGGCGAGTGGGTGCTTCTCCTCAACACCGGGGGCCTGACAAAAGCAACGGCATCCTCTTCCACGGCCACATTCACGGAAGACCCGAGTTTTAGCTGGTCTCAAGGCAGCATCTCATCAACCCACAAAATCGGGAACACGTACTACACTTACTACTTCGGGATGGGGGTCTCGGTCGCCGAGTATTCAAACGGGAGCCTCACTAACGTTGCCAGCAGCATTTTGGATTTCCCGGGCTTGAACGCCGACCCGACCGTGGCCATCTTCGGCGAAAATGATTACGAGATGTTCTTCAAGACACAATCTACGTAGCCGGGCCATGTTGAAATTGAAAATGATTTTGCGATGCTGGTCGTGGGGTACATTCACAAAACAGGACTAATCAAGTAAAGCGCTTTTTTTTCCTTACTTTTGTTTTGCGCTCCATTTCTACGTGGAGCTTCCTGACGGACCTGTACATCTCCCGCACCGTCCTCTGCTCGTGCAGCTTTT
>Ga0315279_10007604_pt1 | contig 13351 bp, 9 predicted proteins | sample YL17G06_20_MG_FD_203694 | JGI IMG/M metagenome (GOLD analysis project Ga0315279, IMG submission 203694) | Sediment microbial communities from Yellowstone Lake, YNP, Wyoming, USA - YL17G06_20 | ecosystem: Environmental > Aquatic > Freshwater > Lake > Sediment | place: USA: Wyoming | collected... | reverse complement strand
ACTCCCAGAGCTTGCCTTGGGGCGGTTCCGGCTTCTCCTTGGGCGGCAGGCCCAGGTGCTGGTAGGCGCGGGCGGTAGCCACCCGGCCGCGGGGCGTCCGCTGGAGGAAGCCCACCTGCATCAGATACGGCTCGTAGACGTCCATGATCGTGTCCGCGTCCTCGGAGATAGAGGCGGCAATCGTCTCGATGCCAACGGGCCCGCCGTCGAACTTCTCGACGATGGTGCTTAGCACCTTGTGGTCCACCTCGTCCAGGCCCAGTTCGTCGATCTCCAGGCGGGCCAGGGCCTCGCGGGCCACGTCGCGGGTGACGACGCCGTCGGCCATCACCTGGGCGTAGTCGCGCACGCGCTTCAGCAGGCGATTGGCCACGCGGGGCGTGCCCCGGGCCCGACAGGCGATCTCCAGCGCCCCGTCCTCTTCGATGGGCAGCTGAAGGAGGGCGGCGTTGCGGTGCACCAGGGTGGCCATGTCCTCCTGCTGGTAGAAGTCCAGGCGGTAGACGGCACCGAAGCGGTCGCGCAGGGGCGGGCTGAGCATGGCGTAGCGAGTGGTGGCCCCCACCAGGGTGAAGGGCGGTATCGATAGCCGGATGCTGCGGGCGCCGGGCCCGCGCCCCAGGACGATGTCCAGGGCGAACTCCTCCATCACCGGGTAGAGGATTTCCTCAGCGGGTCGGGGAAGGCGGTGGATCTCGTCGATGAAGAGAACGTCGTCCCGCTGAAGGTTGCTGAGGATGGCCGCCAGGTCGCCGGGCCGCTCGATGGCGGGGCCCGAGGTGAGGCGGATGCTCACCCCCATCTCGTGGGCGATGATGTGGGCGAGGGTGGTCTTGCCCAAGCCTGGCGGGCCGTAGAGGAGGTGGTGGTCCAGGGGCTCGGCCCGCTGCTTGGCGGCGGCGATGGCAATGCTGAGGTTATCCTTGATCCTGGCCTGCCCCACGAAGTCGGCCAGTCGCTTGGGGCGCAGGGTAGTATCGAGGGTGGTGTCCTCGTCGAGGGGCTGGCCGGAGACGATGCGCTGGGTCATGTCCAATGGGCGTCGTCCTTCGGTGCTTTGGCCGTATTATAAAGTCAGCGCGGTTACAAGTGCACCCCTTCAGCTTCAGGCTCCCCTTTCTTGCGTGCCTGGCAGGCGTTGGTCTACAATAAGAAATGGCAAGGGGTGTGATTGACGTCCCGCCCGATGCCAGACCCCGGCGGTCCCGGCCGTCCGGGGCTTTTTTCTCCCCTCGTTCTACCGCCTATCCGCTTGCGTCGCTCCCCTCCACAAAACTAATCGGCAACCGACCGTTGCCGATTACCGTACTACCCTTCCGAGACCGAGGCCGGCTCCCGGCTGCTCTTACCCCTCGTCTCGGCTAACGGCCTTAGGGTTATCTTCCGTGTAGGCTGCGTGCATGCTAGCTATACACCAGTCGGTATAACTTATCAAGGGGTTGCGTGGCTGAATTTCGAGCTTTTCCGATGCGTTACCCTGCTGACAGGCGACGGGCCCTGGCCAGACAGGCCCCCGCTCGCTATACTGTGCCCCGTGACTATGAGCCGAGGAGGAGCACCGTGGCCGACTTCAAGAACCTGATCTACGAGAAGAAGGGGCGCATCGCCTACGTCATCATCAACCGGCCGGAGCGCATGAACGCCATCGATGGCGACACCAGCCGCGAGCTCTACGACGCCTTCAGCGACTTCCGCGACGACGACCAGGTCTGGGTGTCCATCCTCACCGGCGCCGGCGAGCGGGCCTTCTCGGCCGGGGCCGACCTGGTGGAGATGTCCCAGGCCTTCTCCGGCGGCGGCATGTGGCTTGAGGGCGCCTTCGGCGGCATCACCCGTGACATGGAGATCTGGAAGCCGATGATCGCTGCCATCAACGGCTACTGCCTGGCGGGCGGCCTGGAGCTGGCCCTGTGCTGCGACGTCCGGGTGGCCGCCGAGCACGCCACCTTCGGCCTGCCGGAGCCGACGCGGGCCATCATCCCCGGCGCCGGCGGCACCCAGCGCCTGCCGCGCGCGGTGCCCCTGGCCTTCGCCATGGAGCTCCTCCTGACGGGCGGCCGTTTCGACGCCCAGACGGCCCTGCGCTTCGGGCTGGTGAGCCACGTGGTGCCCGCGGCCGAGGTGATGACTACGGCGGAGGGCATCGCCGCCAAGATCCTGGAGTGTGGTCCGCTGGCGGTGCGGGCCATCAAGCAGGTGGCCTATCGGGGGCTGGACATGACCCTGGAGGAGGGCCTATCCTTGGAGGCAAAGCTGTACGGGGAGGTATGGCGTAGCGAGGACGCCCGTGAGGGGCCAACCGCCTTCGCCCAGAAGCGCAAGCCGGAATACAAGGGACGCTAGCTCGACCGAACGTGTGCCCGTTGCCGTGTCGCTGCTGGCGGTGGTCAGGCGGCGGTTTTTCGGGTAGAGCAGCAGTCTTCGCACTGGCCCTTGTTCAGCCCTTCGTCTCCCGCATGTCGTGGAACACCGTATTGTTTGACTTAAGGTAGGAGTTTATACTAATATCACAGTGGTAAGTTCTATTGTGAAGACTCGCACAACCATCCCCTAACCCGGAGGAGGCCCAATCATGCCAGTCACGCTGCCTCATAACCTTGACGAAGATGGCTTCTACGGCATCCGCCTGGAGTCCATCGGCGGCCTGGGAGCCCACCTGGCGGGGCAGATTCTGGCCGAAGTGGGCGTCCTGCGTCTAGGGCTTAACGGATCGCACTTCTCCTCCTACGGCTCCGAGAAGAAGGGCACACCCATTAAGTCCTATATCCGCTTCTGCGACCCCGATAGGTCTGTCCGGACCAACAGCCCCGTGGAGCGTCCTCACCTCATCGCCGTCTTCCACGAGGCCCTCATCGGGCGGGAGAAGGTGGCGTTGGGGCTGCGGCGCGATGGCACCATCATCGTCAACACCACCGCCAGGCCGGAGCAGATCAAGGAACGCCTGGGCCTGCCTGGCGGCACCATCGGCGTGGTGGACGCCCAGGGGATCGCCATGGCCGAAGGGGCCCGCGTCAACATGGCCATGCTGGGGACGCTCGTGCGTGGCGCCTCCTTCATCGACCTCCAGGCGGTGAAGGAGACTGTACGCGACACCTTCGAGCGGCGCTATCCCCGCCTGCTGGAAGCCAACCTGCGCACCCTCCAGCGCGGATACGATGAACTGGTGCTGAAGACCTTCCCTATCGAAGGGGAGTGGGAGACGGGGGTGGCCCGCCCCCAGCCGGCCTACGGCTACCTCAACGCCCCCTGGGGAGGCCTGCTGCCCAACCCGGGTAACAGTATGCTCAAGGATCTCTCGGCCTCCCGCCAGGGGATGCTCCCCGAGCTGGAGCTGGAGAAGTGCGTGCATTGCGGCCTGTGCGACGTGGTCTGCCCTGACTACTGCTTCGTCTGGGAGACCATCCCCAGCGACGGCGGCGAGCCAGCTGTGCACCTCCTGGGCATCGACTATAGGTACTGCAAAGGCTGTCTTAAGTGCGTGGACGCCTGCCCCACCGGCGCCCTAGTGGAGATACGGGAAACGGAGGGCTATGCCGAGGCCCATCGGCTGCCCCTGCTTCCCCGCTTCCAGGGGAAATCGGCCTAGCAGGCGGCTAGGAGAGCATCATGGCCCAGCTACTGGAACGACCGGCGGAAGCGAGGGCGAAGGTCAGCCAGAAAATCGACTTTCGCACTGGCAACGAGATGGCTGCCCGCGCGGCCAAACAGATCAACTTCCACCTGATGGGTTACTATCCCATCACCCCCTCCACCGAGGTCGTTGAGTTCCTGGACGAGATGAAGGCGGAGGGCGAGCACACCATCCGCATGATCCCCGCCGACGGCGAGCACGGCGCCGCCGGCATCTGCTACGGCGCCACCACTGGTGGCGGTCGCGTGTTCAACGCTACCAGCTCCCAGGGCTTCCTCTATTCCCTGGAGCAGCTCCCGGTGCAGTCGGGCACCCGCTTCCCGATGCTCCTTCAGCTCGTGAACCGCTCTATCAGCGCCCCTCTAGACATCCGTTGTGACCACTCCGATCTCTACTACGCTCTGAACCTGGGTTGGATCATCCTCCTGGCCCGCGAGCCGCAGGCCGTCTACGACATGAACATCATGGCCATCCGCATCGGGGAGCACCCCAAGGTGCGACTGCCAGTCATCGTGGCCTACGACGGCTTCTTCACCAGCCACCAGAAGCGCCGCGTCCGCTACTTCGCCGAGGATGCGGTGGTGCAGGGCTTTGTCGGCGAGCCGCCAGAATTCCCGCACGCCCTGGACCCACGCCACCCCATCACCATCGGCGCCTATATGAACGACCCCGACCTCATCAATAACAAGTACCAGCTCAAACTGGCCATGGACGCCGCTTACGAGGTGATCCCCCAGGTCTTCGAGGAGTACGCTCAGCTCTCGGGCCGAAGCTACTCCTTCCTGGACCTGCACCGCATGGAGGATGCCGAGGTGGCGGTCGTCCTCCTCAATTCTGCCGCCGAGACGGCTAAGGATGCGGCCGACCGCCTGCGCGCCCAGGGCCAGCGGGTGGGTGTCCTGAGCCTGAACGTGCTCCGTCCCTTCCCCGCCCAGGAGATCCGCGACGCCCTGCGCAACGTGAAGGCGGTGCTCATCGGTGAGCGGGCGGACTCCTACGGCGCCCAGGGCGGCCCCCTGACCCATGAGGTGAAGGCCGCCCTCCACGACGATCCCGACAATCGCACCGTCTGCCTCACGCGCGTCTACGGCCTGGGCGGCAAGGACTTCTACGGCGAGGACGCCGAGGACTTCTTCCGTCTCGCCCAGGAGGCGGCCCGCAGCGGTCGCGCCGAGGCCGCCCGCTACGACTACCACGGCGTGACTGCGGGCGACCCCCAGAAGCAGCCGCAGCAGGTGCTGCCGCCTCTCACCCAGGAGGAAGTGACGCCCGGACTGATAACGACCGCAGTGAACGAGGAGACGGGCGAGTTGAACGTGAACGCCCCCGCCCGCTGGCTGCTGGCAGCCAAGCCCAAGCGCATCGCGCCCGGCCATGGCGCCTGCCCCGGCTGCGGCATCTTCCCGGCCCTCAACCAGTTCTTCAAGGGCATCGAGGGGGACATTGTGGTCCTCTTCCAGACGGGATGCGCCGAGATCGTCACCAGCGGCTATCCCTTCAGCAACCACCGGGTGACCTACGTGCACAACCTGTTCCAGAACGGCGCGGCCACCCTGGCCGGCCTGGCGGAGATGTTCGAAGAACGCAAGCTGCGGGGCGAGCTCCCCGCCGACGAGGACATCACCTTTGTCATGGTCTCCGGCGATGGCGGCATGGACATCGGTCTGGGGGCGGCCCTGGGCGCGGCCGTGCGCAACCACAAGCTGATCATCCTGGAGTACGACAACCAGGGCTACATGAACACCGGTAGCCAGCTCAGCTACTCCACGCCCCTGGGCCACATGACTAGCACCAGCCACGTGGGGCCCGCCGAGGCGGGCAAGGCCTTCCACCACCGCGATACGCCCCAGATCATGGCCGCCTGCCACATTCCATACGTCTTCACTGCCACCGAGGCCTTCCCCGATGAGCTGGTGAAGAAGGGGGCCAAGGCCCAGTACTACGCCAAGCACTACGGGATGGTCTATGGCAAGATGCTCATCACCTGCCCCTTGAACTGGCGAATCGAGGAGCGCAGGGGCGTGGAGGTCCTCCAGGCGGCGGTGAACTGCTGCTTCTTCCCGCTGTACGAGATCGAGCGGGGCATCACTAAGCTTACTCATGACCCAGAGCTCCTGCACGAGCGTGTCCCCGTTCGCGACTGGCTGAGCCTGATGGGCAAGACTAAGCACCTGCTGGACCCCCAGTTCGCACCTCAGTTGGAGGCGGCAGAGTCGGAGATCGAGAGGCGCTGGCGCCGTATCAAGGCCATGAGCGAGCACCCGGCGCTCTAGACTTAGCCCCAAGCTAGGGGAGGTAGGGCATGTCCATAATAGGACTCCATAAGACACGCTGGACCGTCCTCGACGCGGAGCAGCGCCGGCGCAACTTCGACGAGGTGGACCGCGGCTACACCCTGGCCGAGGTGGAGGCCGAGGCCCTGCGCTGCCTGCGCTGCCAGGACCCGTGCTGCCAGCGGGGCTGCCCGGTGGGTGTGCCCATCCGCGACTTTATCGCCTACATTGTCCAGGGCGACCTGGCTGCCGCCTATCGCCGCATCATGGAGGTCAGCCGGCTGCCCGCCATCTGCGGCCGCGTCTGCCCGCAGGAGCGCCTGTGTGAGGGGAGCTGCGTCGTCAACGGCAAGCAGGAGGCGGTGTCCATCGGTCGGCTGGAGCGCTTCGTGGCCGACTGGGCGCGGGACAACGGTGTCAGCGTCCTGGAGCCAGCGTCGCAGCGGCACGACCAGCGGGTGGCCGTCATCGGCTCCGGCCCGTCCGGCCTGGTCTGCGCCTACGATCTCGCCTCCCTGGGCTACCAGGTCACCATCTTCGAAGGGCTGCCCGCCATCGGCGGCGTCCTGGCCTACGGCATCCCCCAGTTCCGCCTGCCCAAGGCGATCGTGAGCGAACTGGTGGGCGACCTGGAAGCCGCCGGCGTGGAGATCCGCACCAGCACGGTGGTTGGGAAGACGGTGACCGTTGATGAGTTGCTGAACGACTACCAGGCGGTGTTCCTCGGCGTGGGGGCCGGCGTGCCCAACAGCCTGGAAGCCCCCGGCGAGGACCTGGAGGGCATCTACACCGCCAATGAACTCCTCGCCTGGCTCAACCTCAAAGGCCGGTTCGACTACCGTGGCCCGCTGGCCGAGACCAACCTCGCCCAGCCCGGCGAGGGGTCGCCCAAGGTGGGTCGAAAGGTGGCTGTCATCGGCTCCGGCGACGCCGCCATGGACGCCGTCCAGGCGACCTTGCGCCTAGGCGCCAAGGAGGCCCACATCGTCTACCGCCGCACCATCGAGGAAATGACCGCCCACCGGGGAGCTTACCACCAGGCCCTGGAGGAGGGCGTCCAGTTCCACTGGCTCACGCTGCCCGTGCGCTTCCTGGGCGATGAGCGGGGCTGGGTACGGGCCATGGAGTGCATCCGGATGGAGCTGGGCGAGCCGGACGAGTCCGGGCGCCGCAGTCCGGTACCTGTGCCGGGCTCCGAGTTCAGCATGGACGTAGATACGGTGATCATGGCCATCGGCTACAGCGCCAACACGTTGGCTCTGGCCCAGGCGACGGGCATCGATGTGGACCGCCGCGGCCGCATCGCGGCCGACCGGGAGACGGGAGCCACCAGCCGGCCGGGCGTGTTCGCCGGCGGCGACATCGCCACCGGGCCGGCCACCGTGGTGCAGGCCATGGGCTCCGGGCGCCGCGCCGCTGCGGCCATCCACCGCTACCTGACCAGCCTGGCCCCCGCCCACTAGGACCCCTCCGATCGATGGGCCCACCTTGGGCGCCGCCCACCGGCGGTTAATGCCTTCTTAATGTTTCCGGCCTATACTGAGAGAGACCGATGTCCGTGATCAGCGGGTGGGAACCCCTGGCGCCTGTACTCGTTCGTCGCGGCACCCTCTGTCTAACGAAGGGCTATGCGAGTTCTCGTGGTTGAGGACGAACGGAGAATAGCGGACTTCATCCGCAAGGGGCTGTCCGAGCACGGCTATGCCGTCGATGTGGCGTACGACGGCGATGAGGCGCTGGAGTGGCCGGCGGTGGCGGACTTCGACGTGATTGTCCTGGACGTGATGCTACCTGTGCGGGACGGGATCGAGGTCTGCCGCCTGCTTCGGCAACGGGGAGTGCGCATCCCCATCCTCATGCTGACCGCAAGGGATGCGGTGGAAGACCGGGTGCAAGGCCTAGACAGCGGAGCCGACGACTATCTGGTGAAGCCCTTCGCCTTTGCCGAGCTGCTGGCGCGACTCCGCGCCCTTACCCGCCGCGAGCGGGCCGTCTTGGCGCCAGCGCTTCAAGTCGGCGACCTGGTTCTCGATACAAGGACCCGGGACGTATCGCGCCAGGGCCAGTGCATAGGCCTGACCACCAAAGAGTACGCCCTCCTAGAGTACCTCATGCGCCACCCCAATCAGGTGCTCACGCGGACCATGATCGCCGAAAGCGTATGGAACTACGACTTCGACAACGCCAGCAACGTCATCGATGTCCATATCCGAAACCTGCGGCGAAAGATCGACGATCCATTCCCGGCCAAGTTGATCCAGACCGTCCGCGGGGCCGGCTATCGAATCTCGGACCGGCAGTTGGGCTGAGGTGCTGACGCTTCGCTCGATCCGCCTCCGGCTAACGCTCTGGTACGTCCTCCTGCTGGCCGTCATCCTGGCGGCGTTCAGCACCGGGATCTACTTGACCTTGCGCCAGAACCTGTATGGGAACCTCGACGACTCCATTGAGACGCGCGCCAACGACCTTCTGGCGGTCATGCGATATGACGGAGAGCGTCCCACCCTTTCCGGGCGGATTCCGTCAGACAACCCGAACCAGGGGGAGCAGTTCGTTCGGGTTTTCGATCTCGCGGGGGAGCCCACCTTCGACAACAGCACGCCGGAAGGCGACATCCCCGTCGACCGGGGCGCGGTCGGAGCGGCGCTGGCTGGCAAGACCGTCACCCGCACCGTCGATGTCAGCGATGAGACCATCCGGGTCCGCACCCTCCCCATCGAGCCAGACGGCCAGATTAGCGGCGTACTTGAGGTGGGCCGCTCCGAAGGTGACGTCGGCGATACGCTACGGACCCTTCTCTTGGTCCTCGGCATCGCCTATCCGGTGACCCTGGCCCTGGCAAGCTTCGGTGGGGCGTTTCTGGCCGGCCGCGCCCTATCCCCCATTGACAAGTTGACCCGCCTGGCGCGCCGGGTGTCGGCTAAGGACTTGAGCCAGCGGCTTAATCTCCGACTCCCCGACGACGAGGTCGGACGGCTAGCGCGCACCTTCGACGAGATGATCGCTCGCCTGGACGACGCCTTCCGCCGCCAGCGTCAGTTCACGGCTGACGCCTCGCACGAGCTCAGGACGCCGCTGACGGCGATCAAAGGCCAGGTCGAGGTTGCCCTGCGCCGCCGCCGTGATGCAGCCGCCTATCGTGAAGTGCTTCAGGCAGTAAACGAAGAAGTGGACCGGCTGATCCGGTTGGTGGGGAGCCTCCTGACCCTGGCTCGGGCGGACGCCGGCCAGATCCCCATCGCCTTGGAGACAGTCAGCCTGCCAGAGCTGGTCGCCGGCGCCGTCGAGCAGGTAGACCCCGTGGCTAAACAACGGGATATCGAGCTCAGCGCGTCGGCCGGCCCCGCTGTCACATTGCAAGCCGACGAAGATCTGCTGCTCCAGCTCCTGCTGAACCTCCTGGACAACGCCATCAAGCACACCCCGGCGGGAGGCCGGGTGACCGTCGGCTGGCGCGTAAACGGCCGTCAGGTTGAGCTATGGGTTCGTGACACGGGCGTCGGCATCGCCGGGGAGCACCTGGCCCATATCTTCGACCGTTTCTACCGCGTGGACAAGGCCCGCAGCCGCGCTGAGGGTGGGGTGGGGCTGGGGCTCAGCATTTGCCGCTGGATAGCGGAGGCCCACGGGGGGCACATCTCCGTCCGGAGTGCGCCCGGCCAGGGCAGCACCTTCACCGCTGGCCTCCCAACCGGTCGTCTGTAGCCTCGCGTCACCCCCTTCCCAACTTCATCCTCCCTTCATCTCTACTTCCTACGATCGGCCTGGATCCGCCCCGGAAAGGAGGACGCTGACCATGAAACGCTGCGTTGTCGCCTTCGTTGCTTTCACCGCGGTCGTGGCATTGCTTGGCGCATGCGGGGGTGGAGATGCGAAACAGGCGTCGGCTTCCCTAAACCCGGCCGACTTTCAGGCTAAGGTCGACCATTCTCTCTTCCCGCTGGCCTCGGTCGGCCCAAAGGTCTTCGAAGGAGAGGAGCGCGATCCGGAAACGGGCGAAGTCATCAAGACGCGCCTCGAGTCCACGGTCCTGCCCCAGACCGATGTGGTAGCGGGCGTCGCGGTCACTGTGCTCCAGGAGAAGAACTACGAGGACGGGGAGCTGGTAGAATCGACGCTCGATTACTTCGCCCAGCACCGGGATGGCACGGCCTACTACTTCGGCGAACGGGTGGATGAGTACGAGGGGGGCAGGGTGGTTGGCCACAAGGGTCAGTGGCTCGCCGGCGAGGGGAAGAACCAGCCGGGCATCTTCATGCCAGCCCATGTGACGCTAGGCCAGACGTTTGAGCAGGAGAAGGCCCCCGGAGTGGCGGAAGACACGTCAACGATCGTTGCCGTGGACCAGAGCGTCACAACACCAGCCGGCTCGTTCAAAGGCTGCGTGAAGGCCGAGGATTTCAGCCCTCTAGCCAAAGAGACCGAGTTCAAATACTACTGCCCCGGGGTAGGCGTGGTCCGGGAGGAGTTTCCGGGCGGCCATCTCGACCTTATCAGCTATTAGGGGCGGTCATTCTTAATGCTGACTTCACGGCGGCTTAATGCGGACGCCCTAAGCTGCTACCAGAGGGCGGAAGTGAAGTTTGGAAGGAGGAATACACATGACCCTCGGAAAGCGTATCTACTGGGTGGTGGCCCTGGTGGCGGTGATGGTCCTGGCTGGCGCCGCCGTCACAGTCACCTCGCGCCTCACCTCGGCAAGTGGGCCCGACGACCCTACGCCTGCCGTCCAGACCTGCGACTGTGCCCAGCAGGATGGGCCCGACGACGCCAGCGAGAGCGCAGTGAAGGGGGCCGACACTGACAACATTGAGGAGGAGTGCCAGTGCGGCTCGCAGGATGAGGCCGACGACGCCGGTACCGACACCGTAGTCCCCTGCTCCAACCCCACGGGCGCTGACGACGACGCCGCTGAGGCGAAGGGCGTTCCCGACACCGACAACGTCGAAGAGCAGTGCGGCCCGCAGGACGCGGAAGACTAGGATTCCACGCGCCCGACCATCAAGCTGAGGGGGCCGACCGGCCCCCTCAGCTTTGCTGCCATCGGCCCATAGGCTGCCGACCCTCTCAGAGGCAGATCGATATGATGCCAGCGGCGGAGACGCTGCCAGAAGGAGGCGGAGAGATACGGTTCCTTCTCAACAGTGTCTCAGAGTTCCTGGTCGCCTCCAGCGCACTAATGATTGAGTCTATTCCGGCCCCGGCAGCCCCTCCAGGTGTCGGAGCCGGCATGCCGGCCCCTTCACTACTCCTACCGATGGGAGTTCGACCTGCTTGGCGACAATACGGATGAAGTTGTGAGAATCGTCGTGGAAAATTCACTTTTGCTCGGCAAATCTTACGTAGTGGTTACTTGCTGGCTCGAACGCCCCAGGGTATTGACAAACGGACGCCTTGCGCCTAAGAATGGAATAGAGCTAATCGTCAGGAGGTGACACCCCGTGATGAGGCTCCATGTGTTGTACGTGGTGTTCCAGGTGGACAAGCGGCGCTCCCGTGAAAGGGAGCTACTGGACCACCGCCTCTAGCCCGGCTTCAGGGCCGATAGGTTGGGCTCGGCCGATTGGCGGATAACCGCCAGCGTTGGAGTAAAAGACGGCCGTCGAGAGACGGAGAGGCCTCGGGGACAAACCCGAGGCCTCTTGGTTTTCCACCGATTGCTGATCTATGTCTCTTGGCCGGCGGTCGCAAACTCCATCAGGCCTGGCGGCCAGATGTTAGCCTCTTGATCGACCTCCACCTGGATCACCGCCGGCAGGCCCGACTTCGCGGCCGCATCCAGGGCGGGCCGGATCTGCGCCGGGTCGTTGACGAAGGCGCCGAAGCAGCCGAACCCCTCAGCCACCTTGTCGTAGCGCGCCCGAGAGTGGTCGAGGCCCACCAGATTGTCGCGGCCCAACAGCATGATCTGGCCCGGCGTCTCCATCCCCCAGCGGTAATCACAGTTGACGACGCAGATGAAGGGCACCTTCTCGCGGAAGGCCGTCTCCAGCTCCTGGATGTTGAAGCCGAAGGCGGAGTCGCCTGTCACCAGCACCACCGGTCGCTGTGGCTGGGCCAGCTTGGCGGCGATGGCGTAGGGCACGCCGGTGCCCAGGTGGCCGAACTTGGAGGTCCAGAGGTGGCTGCGCGGCTCGAACACCCGCAGGTACTGGAAGCAGAAGAGAGCGGTCATGCCGCCGTCCATCACCAGAATGCCGTTGCGTGGGAAGAAGCGGGCTACCTCTGTCATCAGCCGCGCCGGGTGGATGGGGGCGCCGTCGCGGGCCAGGGCCGCCAGCCCCTTCTCCCACTCGTCGGTCAGGCGGCGAAACTCGTCCAGGCGCTCGGAGGGCGACCGGGGTGGGGTGATGGCCTCCACCTCCTCCAGCAGGGCGGCGAGGGTGGTACGGGCGTCGCCTAGCAGCCCCAGTTCCACCGGCCGGTTGCACCCGATCATCTCAGGGCTCGCGTCTATCTGAATGAGTCTCTGCTGCTCTGGTGGAGCCCACGTGGGCGGCCGGCCGTAGTTCTCGAGCTGCCCCAACTGAGTCCCTACCAGTAGGACGAGGTCGGCCTGCTGGCGGAGCGCTGCGGCGCCCCCCGAGATGGGGACGAAGCAAAGGGGGTGGTCTTCGGGGATGAGCCCCCGCGCCGAGGGGCCCAGCAAGACGGGACAGGCCAGGTGCTCGGCCAGGCGCCGCACCTCGGCCCAGGCCCCTGAGTGGCGAACGCCGCCACCAACGTAGATGGCGGGCAGTTCGGCGGCGGTCAGGAGGGCAGCCGCCTCCTTCACCAGCCCCCGGTCGGCGGCAGGGGGATGGGTGGCTCGGTAGTGCTCTGGTGGTGGCAGCGTCACCAGCGTCTCGTCCACCTCGGCGTAGAGCACGTCCTCGGGGATGTCCAGCTGCACCGGGCCCGGCTTGCCGCTGGTGGCAATGCGGAAGGCCTTCTGCACCATCTCCGGAATGCGCTTCCAGTTGGAGACGTAGGCGTTCCACTTGGTGGCGCCCTCGAACAGGCGCCGCTGGTCGGCGTACTGGAAGACACCGCCGCGCTCAGGGTAGATGGCACGGCTGTCGCAGCCGGCGGTGATGGCCACCACCGGGCTACCTTCGGACTTGGCGGTGATGATGCCCGATAGGAGATTGGCCGTCCCCGGCCCGGCGCCGGCTATGCACACCCCCGGCTCGCCGGTGACCCGCGACCAGCCGTCGGCCATGTGGGCGGCGGCAGCCTCGTGGCGGGGTGGCACCAGGCGCACGCCGTACTCCTTCAGCTTGCCGAGAAGGGGGTTGTAGGCGACATCGGGCACGGCGAAGATGGTGCGAACCTTCTCCTGGACGAGGCACTTGAGGAGAAGCTCGCCCCCTTTCATCGCAGCCATGGTCAAGCCTCCTTTCGGTTCCCTACGGACAAGGCCAACCCGATGGCCATATTAGCAGCCGAAGAGTCGGCGGACAAGCGC
>Ga0315279_10007603_pt1 | contig 13352 bp, 11 predicted proteins | sample YL17G06_20_MG_FD_203694 | JGI IMG/M metagenome (GOLD analysis project Ga0315279, IMG submission 203694) | Sediment microbial communities from Yellowstone Lake, YNP, Wyoming, USA - YL17G06_20 | ecosystem: Environmental > Aquatic > Freshwater > Lake > Sediment | place: USA: Wyoming | collected... | reverse complement strand
CCTCGTTTGCGTCGTCAGCAGGACGAGCTGCCGATGCCTGGCAAGGTTGCCCCAGTATCAGCAAAGAAACGACCAGGATAATACCAATTGCTCTACCACTCATAACAATCCTTCGACTTCGCTCAGGATGGTGAGCAAAGTCGAACCATTCCTTAACGACCGATTTCATTGGCCACTCGAAGCATATCGTCGCCTGCCTTTATCGCACGCGAGTTTATCTCGTATGCCCTCTGGGCGGTTATAAGGTTGACCAGCTCGGTTATCATCTGGACATTGGATTTTTCCAGAAATCCCGACAGGATAGAGCCAAAACCATTTTCTCCCGGTGTGCCGGTCGTTGGCGTGCCGCTTGCCTCGGTCTCGGCCAACAGATTATCTCCTTCGTTAGAAAGACCAGATGGATTGGGAAATCGCACCAGTTGAATATTACCCACGACCGATTGCGTGCCGGCGGGGTCAGTAACATTTACACCACCATCTTTTTCGATACTTACGGAGACGGCTTCTTTGGGAATTGTAATGGCCGGCTCGATGCTGTATCCGGTGGTAGTAACCAACTGGCCATTGGCATTTGTTTGCAGAGTGCCGTCACGGGTATATCTTTTGTCGCCATTCGGCAGCGTTACCTGGAGGAAACCATCGCCTAAAATGGCTATATCAAGAGGCCGATTGGTACTCTGGAGCTCACCGGCAGTAAAAACTTTTATGGTGGACGCGGCGCGGACTCCACTACCTATTTCCATACCGCCGGGAGATTTTATGCCCGAAGCCACTTCGGTGCCGGGCTCTGCCATCTTGATGTAAAGCAAATCCTGGAAATTAACCTGGCTCCGCTTGAAACCAGTGGTGTTAATGTTGGCAAGATTGTTGGCGATAACATCCACCATCATTTGTTGGCCCGTCATCCCCGTGGCCGCAGTAGAAAATGCTCTTAACATAATACTGTTCTCCTTGTTATACAGTGATTAGCTCATAGTTTGCTGTCAATGAACAACAAACACAGAACCGTGAACTCCTTAGCCCATAGCCACACTCATAGCACTGTTGGAAGCTTCTTTCTGGGCCGCGACAAGCTTCATATTCGCCTCATAGAGCCGCGAAACCATTATCATATCCACCAATTCGTCGATTAGTTTCACGTTAGATGCTTCCTGGTAGCCGGCTTTCACGACTATGTGCTCGGCTGGAACCGGCTTTATGTCCACGTCCGGCATCCGGTAACAATTCTGGCCGACCGGCACAAGCTTACTTTCGTTGTCTTTGAAATCGACTATCCGGAATTTTCCTATATCTGCGTTACCGGCACTAATCTTCCCATCAGCCGAGACATTTAGTTGCGAAAGTCCTACATTGGCCGGCACTGTGATTGGTCCGGCCTCGCCGGAGACAATTCTTCCCTGGCTATCCACTATCTGACCATTCCGGTTTGTGCTGAATACGCCGTTGCGGGTATAAAGCGGCCCCTGAGGCGTCTCTATCACAAAAAACCCTTTACCATACAAAGCAAAATCCAATGGCTGACCCGTTTCGGTAAGGTTGCCCTGGGAGAAATCCAGTGCCGTATTCAAAGCAACACTGCCGGCTGGTTCCGTTCCTGCAGCCGTCTGCTGCACGCTAAGGGAGTTTGAAAAGGCGTTGCATCTGCGCTTGTATCCGGCGGTGCTGACATTGGCCAGATTGTGGGCGATTACATCAAATTCCTGCATTAATGCATCAACGCTTGAACTAATTTGAGCTATGGTATCTGCCATTTTATACCCCACGGACAGCAACAAGCTGCCGAACAGATTCTTCAGGGCTTTGCTTACTGCCGGAAGAGTCTGGAACGTCCTGATTTTCAGCTCTGGCCGACAAGGAAGCTGCGTTGGTAGCGCGAATTAGCTCGTTGACATCTGAGTCACCAAGTCCGGTCAGTTCAACCGCTATTGAGAAACCATTTTCTATGGCTTTGATGTGTCTAACCTCACCAACATCCTCTACTATCCTTACCGGTGCAGTTTTGTCAGCTTTTTGCAAATCTGAATCCTGGCCGGTCTTTCCATTCAGCTTAAATACCACCAATACCCTTTCGCCCATCTTTACTTCCAGTGGAAGCTCTATACGCAAACCAGGACCAGCCAGCTCAGTAACAACCGCCGGCACAAATTCCGGCGGTCCCCAGGAGCCGCTATCGGTGTTCACTGAACCCGGCTCGGCCCCGGAACTTGCTTTTATCCTGTTGCCGTTCGGCAGCATCCTCGCGAAGGGAAATCGCGCAACAAAGGCAGGTTTATTAACCGGCACACGCAGAAAACGGCGGCGATTAATAAACCGCACATCGTCACTATGATTCAAAACCAGAAGGTCACCGCTGCAACCGACCACAGAAGTGTCAAACTCCCAAACCGAGGCCCCAAAATAATAACGCGCACGCCAGAACTCTCCCGGCGCACTTTCCACCCGCATCACCAATCTGACCGTAAGTTCTACATCCTCGTTCTTTACGACTGTGCACTCAATATCAGCTAAGTTGCGTGTTTTACGGCGTGTTATATGGAGCTTCTTTCCTACCGGGATTTGCCTGGAGCTCAGATTTCTCGATTTTTCCAGCGAGCCTATCGCAGCGGGAGACTTCTTCTGAAAACCGAGCTTTTCACGCAGGAAAGATAACTCGGTCTTTAACCGTTCGCTCTCCTCCGCTGGCTGTTTTGGAAGACCTTCTTGTATCATTTTAGCGACTCCACGGTCAAAGGCGTCACCCATAGTAAAAACCGCTTCACCTCGCTTAAGTCCCGCCTTCTGTGCCACCTTGAACAAAATCTCAGACTCGTATCGGCTTAAACCGCTTTTGCGAGCATACTCAGTGAACAAGCCACCGTTAGCCCCACGCTGCTGCGTCACTCGATTGTAGCTAACCACTAAAAACATCACCGTTAGTATGACTATGGCAACCAATGCGACCAGGATAAACCAAAAGTCCGTCCCAAAATTTGCGCCTAATCGGCTGCCAACGGCCTTCAACCGCTCCAGAGGCGTAAGCGCTAAAATAACAGCGTTCAAGTCTGCCATCATTTTAAACCTTCAAAGCGTGCTATAATTTTGCGAGCTGCCACAAAATCCTAACGAATGAGATTGCTCAATTCGTTTAATATATCATTGGCGACCTTGATGGTCCTGGCGTTTGCCTGGAAGCCGTTTTGCGCCTGAATCAGATTAACGAACTCGGTCGCCACATCAGCGTTGGATTTTTCCAGTGCTCCGCCATGAACCGCACCGGCGCCACCGGTCCTTGCCTGTGTAGCCACCGCCTCACCTGAGTTGGCTGAAGAGACGAAGTAACCGCCACCGATACTTTCCAAGCCCGCTGTGTTCTGGAACAGCGATATCTGTAAGGTGGCGATATTCTTCTTAATGCCGTTGGAGAACGCTCCAATGACTAACCCTTCGTTGTTGACGGAGACGCTGGAAAGTCTCCCCGCTTCATAACCATCCTGCTCCTTTGCCACAGCAGTAGAGTTTCCAGCGAATTGTGTCAAACCGTCCAGTTCGGACGGTGTACCAAGATTTAACTCGATGGTTTGCGGATTCGAAGTACCGTGCGCAAAGGTTATTACAAACTGGGACGAATCAGAACCACTCAAACCGATATAAGAGCCGTCACTTGGGTCAAACGTTATGCCTTCGATTCGCCGGTTATCCATAGTTATCTGATTGACATCGCCGGTAACAGCGGTCAGAACCATATCCCAGGTATTAGAAGAATCTGTTCTGACAAAGGCCCCCGACAAAACGTGCTTGCCACCTTGAGAGTCGTATGTTGTGATATCGATGGTTTTGACTTCCTCACCGCCGACTGTCGATATCTCAAAATATCCCGGCGTCTCCAGTTGACCGTCACCTGAATATGACAAGGTTATATCCGACCTGCTGTAGCCGCTCTCATTGTCGGTTATCTGGATTTTGCCGTTGACCAAAGATGCTGTAGCGCCGGTAAGGACATTATTATTCAAATGGTCGATAAGGTCTCCGACTATAGTGTCAGAATCAACGGCGAACGCCAGACCGCTACTTAACTCGGTGCCATCCGGATTATAGCCGGAAATGGTAATTGTCCCTGACTGGCCAGCACCCAACTGTCCATCGCTTTCGCTGCCTCCGCTGAACTGGTCAAGCTGGTCAACTTCCGTGCTTACTGTGGCTGTGGTACCGCTACCATAGGTGTAGGATATATTTGAGGTAATCTCCTGAGTCTGTGGTGTGGAAAGGGTCGCATCAGCACTTAAGTTGCCGGCGATTACTATCTGTGAAGTAGCTTTTGCCGGGATAGCAACATCATAAGGGATATGAAGGTCGCTATCGCCGGCAACTTGGAAACCATCCGCTTCGCCCTCTGAACCGATACGCTGGACACGGTAGCCGGTGTTTGGGTCAACCAGATTCGAGTCTTGATCAACGGAGAACGCTCCTGCGCGGGTATAGACGCTTTGTTCACCATCACTCAATACAAAATAACCTTCCCCCTCTATGGCCATATCCAAAGAATTGCCTGTCTCTACGATGTTGCCTTGCGTCATGTTCGGACTGATACCACTTACGCCAACGCCGCTACCCATTTGCTGAGGGTTGGTGCCGCCGACGCTGGATGTGGGCTGCGATGCCTTCTTTATTGTCTCACTGAGCAGTTCCGAGAAGGTTATTCTGTTGGCCTTAAAAGCGGTGGTGTTGACATTAGCCAGGTTATTACCGGCAATGTCGAGCATTTTTTGATGCGCCTGCAGGCCGGTTACTCCGGATGACAATGCGAAACTCATTTTTGTTTCTCCTTAAAGCTTCTGTTAATCCGACTTTAGTTTTACCGACATCACGTCTTCCAAACCGAGCGTATAGCTGCCTACCGATAAAAAGATTTCCCCGTCGGCGTTACTATAAACCCGCTCAACTGTGCCGCTCATAGTGCTCTGGTCACCTGTATCTGTTTCCACGGCAAATTCAACATCCTTACCTATCAAAGAATTAGCATAGGTGCGCTGGAGGGTAGCAAGAACCCCCGCAAAGCTCGAGTTCATTGATTCAAGCTGCGCCAACTGCGAGAACTGCGCCAGTTGAGCAGCCATTTCATTATTGTCCAACGGCTCCAGAGGGTTCTGGTTCTGCAACTGGGTTACCAGAAGTTTCATATAATCCATCTGAATCTTGCTTGCCGAATAAGCTCCCGACACCGAATCCATACGTTCTCCAAATTCCTTGCAATACAAAAAAATAATACAGTTTTTTCTTCGAACACATAATAAAGCAAGCGGCGTGCCACAGATGAGCCGGTCGCTGGACTACCTGCAGATAACCTCTTGTTACAACAAACATTAGCGAACTCGAAAATTTGAATAAGGCTGAAATCAAATTTTTCAGAGGATTCCGGCAGAGGACAAATTTTCCTAAACATGAGAAGATTCTTCCGGCTTTAGATTAACGGTTGTGTGAAAAATTTTACTACCTTTTGTCAGTCTGAGCAGGTGTCACTAAGACGTCCCATAAGAAACGTCACTACCTTGCTACGATTTTCAGCTCTTTAATTCTACTGTTAATGGTGTCAAAATGTCCCATAATACTCTGGGGCAGTATCCATACTTTTTCAGTGACATTATTGGCCCGTCCCATAAAAAGATTAAAGTGGTTTTCGACCATCTGTCGATTATGGGTATGGCTTATCCACTATTATCTTACGAAGTGGAAATACAAATAGACCGTAAAACAGCACAGTGGGGGACAACGCTTATGGTTGGTTTTAGAATGAAATGAGTTTGTCCCGAATCCTCGTAGTAGGCAAAGAACCCGAACTTCACCAGTTGGCTCAGCAGGTTGGCCAGGAAATATTTGCTGCTGACAGCCCGGCTGACGCCCTCAATTTTATTGAAACAATCAATCCGGACCTAATCCTTTTCGACCATCGGTTTGGACCAGAGCATATCCAGGAACTACTCAATACAGCCGATAAAAACTCAAGCAACATTCCCGTCATAGTGGTTGGTGAGGATGACAGTGACACTGGCACAGCTACAGAATTTATTCAAAGGGGGGCCTGGGACTATCTGCGGGGAAAGCAAGATTACAGCCGACTGGAGCAAACTGTAAGCCGGATAGAGAGCAAATCCAACACCATTGACATCCAGGAAAATATGAGCCGTTTCTTTGCTGAAGACTATGCCACCTCCATTCCTATAGTCGGCCGCAGCAAAGCCATCGTCAATACGCTCAAAATGATTAAACTTGTTGCTGCCAGCAAGTGCAACCCGGTCTTAATAGTGGGAGAAACAGGCACAGGCAAAGAGCCGGCAGCCAAGGCGGTACATACTCTCAGGCATCCGCACAGACAGTTTGTAGCTGTAAATTGCGCGGCTCTGACGGCAAGCTTACTGGAAAGCGAACTTTTCGGACACATGAAGGGGGCTTTCACAGGAGCCGACCACGAAAAAACAGGACTCTTAGAGCTGGCCGGCTCAGGGACGCTTTTTCTCGACGAAATAAGCGAGATGCCGATGGACCTGCAAGCCAAGCTGCTGCGTGTCCTTCAGGAAAGGACCTTCCGAAAGGTCGGGGGCATCAAAGACATAGAGTGCGAGGCCACGATAATAGTCTCGAGCAATCGCAATCTCCAGCAAGAGACCCAGGCCAACCGGTTCCGGCGAGACCTGTATTACCGCCTCAACATCAGTCCCATTACCATTGCTCCTCTGAGGTCACCTGAACGAAGAGAAGACATCCAACTGCTGGCTGAGTACTTTCTAATGACGTCAACTATATTTCCGGAAAAACGCAACAAAATAACCTCTCTGACTAAATTCTCCATTGAGGCGCTACAGAAACATGATTGGCCCGGCAATATCCGTGAACTGCGTAACGTTATTGAAAGAGCTATCCTGCTGGAAACGACAGACAAAATAGGCCTAAACAGTATAATCCTCGACCCCTCTGATGGCGAGCTATCTGATGGCTCAACAGCCAGTCGGCTGGATAGTTTTTCGCTGGCAAAGGCCGAACGCGAGTTAATTTCCCGTGCTCTGGTGGAAACAGGCTGGCAAAAAACTAAGGCCGCTACCCTTTTGGGCATAACCAGAGCCACACTCTATGCCAAGGTCAAGCAGTACAATATTGAGAAGGGCTCGTATATCGCAAGGGAAGTGCAAAATGAAGTCCCAGCCCCAGTGTGAGTCTGCCCATAAGGGCCTAACCTCACTCGCGAAAAAAAGGCCAATTTCTGTCAGAAAATCTATCGGCTCGTATAGAATCCTGACGTTTTTTGCAATACGAGCAGCGCATATATAGCACAACAGGCCAATTTTTTGAGCAAAAGCCGCCCAAATCCGCTTGAGACTGGTGCCGGTCAAAATCTGGCACAATTATTGCTCATTCTTTAGAAGAGACGTTTTTGAAATACGCCTTGAGTAACTATCCCAAAACGTCACCCCTATGTGGCACGGGCTTCCAGCCCGTGAAGACACGGCCAAGCCTGTCCTGAGCATAATCGAAGGGATGGCTGTGCCACAATGACGTGCTGTGTTTTGGGACAGTTTATCAGATTCAAAAGACTGCGATTTATCGGGCCTGTCTGGAGGGCCAAGTTGCAGGATATGGCAGCAACAAAAAATAAACACGCTATCCTTGAAGAGAACTCTCCCGAAACGCTATCAGACCGTGAACTATTAGGTCAGGCTCACGAGGGACTATCGGAGCGAGAAGTATTTGCCGGAAATGAAGATTTTTACAAACTCCTCACAGGTTCCGCCCAAGCTGCCTCTACCCAACAACCTGCTGACACAAACCAACTCTGGCATACGGTAATCCGAGGCGGGCGATTCTCAACTCTTCAGAAAATAATCGCCGCCAGTATTGTTGCTATTGTGACAATATTGCTATACGCGTTGGTGAGAACTCCATCAAAACCCTCCGATAACATCGCAGCATTACCTGCAGCGAAACAACCGCCTCTTACCAAACCGTCAACTGATGATTCCACGCAGGTAACGAAGAAAGTGAGAGAAAAACCGGAATCTGCGGCTCAATCAACACAACCCATATCTTTGAAGGTTGCAGAGACGTTCTATTTGCAAAAGGATTACAACAAAGCTTATAACGCCTATAATCAGCTTTACCAAAACCTTCCAACAAAAAGTGAGGAGGAGTTAATAAGTGATTTTCTCCAGCTAAGAATGGCTCTGTGTATAAGAAAGACAGCCAACCCCGACCAAGCCGGCCATTTTTTTAGAACACTCTCACAAAGCCGCTCACCCATTATAAGACTATTGGCCAATTATCACCTGGCCTTGCTTGAAATGCAGAACAAGCAATACCTGAAAGCACGAACGAGGGCTTATCAGACCATTGCCTTAACCGGAGCAGCAGATTTTGATAAAGAGTGGGTGGCAACAATCCAGCGAGACTGCCATTTTATGGTTGCTGAATCCATAACCAGAAATATCCTCTCGCTTTGTGATGCCGAGAGGGACGTCCCGCGAGATTTGTGGGACCATCCTGCGGAACCCGACCCTTTCACGAACATAGACGAGTCACAGTTACGTTCAATTCTAAGCCGTGGCTCAGACCAATTAAGTAAAGGACTGCTTGGCCCGCAAATCCAGAAACTTGAGCACCCGGAAGGGCCTTCCCGGTGGTCGGTGGTCTGCCACGGGGCACCAATTGATGAGCTGCTTGCAAGGGTTGCCGCCAACACCGGCATTGATGTTTCCTGGGCTCCATCCATATCAGTAGCCGAGGGAGAAACAAAAGATGCTATTCGCAAAAGACCGGTGAGCTTATGTTTGCCGGCGGCAACAATGCAGGAACTTGTCTCAGTGGCAGCAGGACACGTAGGATTGTTGGCGCATCTGGATGAGAAAGGGGTCGTAAACATCTTCGACCCAGCAGATTACACCTCATTATCAGAACACCTATCTTTGCTCATACCGGAGGCCATCTCGCTCTGGCAAGGATTTTTACTTGCGTTCCACAATGACCAGCGTGTCCCTAACGGTCACTTTGCCCTTGGACTTCTGCGCTCTCAAAACGGCCAGGTAACAGAGGCAATCGCGGAATACAAACTGGTGGCGAATCGCTTTTCACAAACATCTCTGGCACCGTCTGCCTTGCTGAACTCCAGCAAGCTAAAGTCCGGTCTTCGCGACTATGCCGGTGCCAGAGAAGATTTAAAACAGCTTGTCGAACAATACCCTGATAACGAATTTTACGGCCAGGCCTGTTTGCATTTCGCCGATGCCACAATGAAAGCCGGACTCTGGGACGAAGCCGTGCGACTCTATCGCAAAGTTCATAATCTCGGTTTATCATTAGAATCACGGACCGCCTCTGCTCTGGGAGCAGCCAGATGCTCCTACGAAAAACAAGACTACGCCGGCGCCGCTAAGTGGCTGACCCGCTACATCGAACTTGCCGGAACCCGCGAAAACAATGACTTGTGCAGGGCCTATTTTCTCCTGGGCAAAACTAATCTGGCTTTAGGAAAGCCACAACAGGCCTGCGAAGCTTTCCAATATGCGCTAACCGGACAGCTCTCCAAAGAAGAATACATAGAAACCGTCTCGGCTTTAGTCGATGCAAAAACACAGCAGCAGCATTTCGTAGAGGCGCTCGCTATTCTGGAGGACATGCAACCCTGGCAGTTTTCGCAGAAAGAATATATCCAGATTCTGCTTGCCAAGAGCAAAGTTCTTCGGTCAATGGGTCTGGTCGGCAGAGCCATTACGACACTTGGTGACAGAGCGGAATATTTAGATGACCCAAAGCTAAAAGCGAAAGTATCTTTCGAGCTGGCTGAGTGTCTGGCCGCTGAGGAAGATTTGGAACTTGCTCGCAGCAAGCTGACCGAAATTCTTACATCTGTTGAACCCGGGTCCCTTGCACACGAAGTCGCTCTCAAACTGGCAGAGGTCTGCTTGAAACTCGGCCAAAATGCCCAAACCATCTCGATTTGCTCGCAGCTATTGAATTCGGGACCGTCAGCGCAGATAAAACAGAGAGCTTTGGACATTCTGGCAACAGCATATCAGCAGCAAAAAAATTATGACAAGGCGGCAATGGCCCTTGCCGGCAAATGGAACGAAAACGAACCTCCAGATGAGAAAAAGGCACCTGCAAGCACCCCCCAGGGGCAAGTTACAGGTCGATGATTTACAGGAGAACCAATAACATAACAGGATACTTACCACAAATGAAGATTAAAACAAAAAGCATAATGTTAGAAACAAAAAACCATAATCCTGAACCTAAAACTTTCCGGTCTTATGCTATGGCTTTGCACTTTTCAATTTGCATTTTTACCCTTTTATCTTTGCCGCTCCGCCCCTCAACATCCTTTGCCGGCGCCGGAAGCTCATCAGAATACATCGGCCGCAATAACTTCTCCGCAAACCGGTTAGCGGAAACTTCGCAGGATGCGAACGCACCGGGTATCCAAAACCAGCAAGGGAAATCAGAGCCAAACAGGTTCGTCATTGCAGGAAACTCAACCAGTTATACAAAAGGTCAACTACAGCAGGCCATACTCAGTGTGCCTGAAAATAAAAAGGACAACAAAAACAAAGATGAGCTTAAGCGACTAATCCAGCAGGTCCGCTCTATCGAATTTAAGCCGCAGAAGACCTCTGAACCCCCTATTGTCACCGAGCCGGCACCGACAACGGAACCCAATAAAACTTCTCTGAATGTAGAGAGCCAAAAAGGGAACAAAAGAAAAACGGCTGATGTGAAACTGCCCTACGAGCCGATAACCGACCAGACTTTGCAGATGCTCAAGAACCTGTCGCAACACCCTGAGCAGGTGAACAATCCTTTTCAACTGGCGGAGGTTTTATTTCTGGGCGGCTGTCTGAAAGAAGCAGCAATATTTTACCAGGAAGCCCTTAATCACATCGGCAAGGACAGCGGCAGGCCGGCTGAGGATAGGGCCTGGATATTGTTTCAGATAGGTAACTGCCTGCGAAACGATGACCCACCAGCGGCAATGAAGACATACAGGCAGCTAATCACAGAGTATCCCAGTGCACCCTGGACAGAGATGGCGAAAACTCTGGAGACATTGATTGACTGGTTACAGAAAGACAAACCCCGGGAGTCGATTACCGAACGCAAGTTATAGATTTCACAGGATCCATTTTGTACTGCAGGGCAAACGGAGTGCTGCGGAAGTGAGTAAGGTTGAAGTAAACAACGTGAGCCGAAACCGGCTACAAGAGGATATTGCTAATGTGCTGATAGTCGGCGACGACGCCGAACTGGCCCGGTTTATGCTCGGTATTTTAGCTCAAAAGGGAATTCGCGGCATCATCGCCAATAACAAAAAAAGTGCTCTCAACTTTATTGAGAATGGCAGTTGCGACCTTGTATTTACCAGCGACAAAATAGGCCGGGAAGCTGACCTGCCCGGCGAGTCACAGGATGGCTTCGAGCTGCTTGGGAAAATCAGAGCAAATTGGCCGGAACTGCCGGTAGTTATGATAGCGGACACCGAAAACCGGAGGATGCAAAACGAGCAACAAACTATCGAAACAGCAGTCAGAGCTGTTCGTGGCGGTTGTTGCGACTTCCTGGTCAAGCCGCTCGACCGTGGAAAAGTTGAGAGATTACTGGATACTCTACTACCCAGCCACCATATCTCGACGATAGCTTCGGCCTACGAAGGAGCCAACCGTCTTTATCAAATCGTGGGCAAGAGCGCAAAACTAACTCAGACCATCGAGCTGGCCAAAAGAGTGGCGCCCACCTCGGTGCCGGTTTTGATAACCGGTGAAAGTGGAGCGGGAAAGGAATTAATCTCTTGCCTTATCCACCAGGAAAGCAGAAGAACGCAGGGGCCTTACATCAAAGTCAACTGCACAGCTTTAAGTGACTCACTTCTCGAAAGCGAGCTTTTCGGCCACGAGAAAGGCGCTTTCACCGGGGCCTATAACCAGCGCAAAGGCCGATTCGAAATGGCTCATGGAGGGACTTTGCTGTTAGATGAAATCAGCGAAACGCCAACGAGGTTCCAGGCCAAGTTATTGCGAGTAATCGAGCAGCAGGACTTTGAACGTGTCGGCGGAAACGAAAACGTCAGGGTTGACGTGCGAATAATAAGCACGACCAATAAAGATTTATTACAGGAAGTCCAGCAAGGCAGGTTCCGCCGGGACCTTTACTATCGGATAAGCGCAGTTCGATTAGTTATCCCTCCTCTGAGAGACCGCAGAGAGGATTTGCCGGACATCGTATGGCATTTTGTCAATCTCTATGCCCGTGAAGTGCAGCGTCGTATCACCACGCTTGACCCTGTGATGATGGAGATTTTTGCCAGATATGATTGGCCGGGCAATGTCCGGCAATTACGAAATGTTGTGCGGACATCGCTGATTTTAGGGGTCGGCGAAACGCTCTCATTAGCCGATGTTTCGTGGCTTTTTGACGAATTGCAACCGCTTCCACAGAAAAATGACCCCGCACCAATTGTCAGGTCGGCAGCGTCTATCACCGAAATTTCAAACCTCAAACAAACTGGACAGTTCAATTGGTGCGGGGAGGTTTCGGGACTCGGCGGAATACCACTTGAGCAGATAGAGCGGCAGGCAATTCTGGATACCTTACGCCAGACAGCAGGCAACCAGACGAAGGCCGCGAAGGTGCTGGGCATCAGCGACCGGACGCTGCGAGATAAAATCCACCGGTATCGCCGGCAAGGTTGCCTGCAGACAATACGGTGACAGTATTTCGAATAAGTAATAGTTGAGGCGAAAATGGCAGACGAAGGTGATATAAAAGAAAAAGAACAGGAAAAACAAGAAGAGCCAACGGCAGAAAAGACCGGCAAAAAGAGTTTAATCAAACGGTTGTTGCCCTGGATAATACTGGGTGCTATTGCAGTAACCTCTGCCGGCGCCGGTTTCGGACTCGGCCGATTATTTGCCGGCTCCGGCGCAGATAAACCAGGCCAATCTGCCCCGCAGGACCAGCGCACCGAAGCGGAGAACCTGAAAGCGGTGGGTTCAGGGAGCGCACAAAAAATCTGGTATTACGATTTAGATCCCGTTGTGGCAAATCTCGATGAACCTAACGTAACGCGCTACGTACGGGCGGTTTTAACACTCGAGATGAATCCGGAGATGGATGAAAAGAAGGGCAAGAGCTTTCTTGACGAGAAAAAACCTATCCTTACAAATTGGTTAGCCATCTATCTTGCAAGTTTAAACCTCGAAGATATTAGAGGCGAGAGAAACCTTAAAAGTATTCAGTCACAAATACTCGATGTTTTTAACGAAAGGCTTTTCCCTGACAGCAAACCCCAGATCAAGCAGGTCCTTTTTAAAGAGTTTGCCATACAATGATTAGCACAG
>Ga0315279_10007601_pt1 | contig 13355 bp, 11 predicted proteins | sample YL17G06_20_MG_FD_203694 | JGI IMG/M metagenome (GOLD analysis project Ga0315279, IMG submission 203694) | Sediment microbial communities from Yellowstone Lake, YNP, Wyoming, USA - YL17G06_20 | ecosystem: Environmental > Aquatic > Freshwater > Lake > Sediment | place: USA: Wyoming | collected... | reverse complement strand
TACCACTCTGGAGAATCTGAGGGCCGCGGCTGCCGGGGAGGGGCACGAATGGGGAACGCTCTATCCGAGCTTCGCCGCTACCGCGAGACAGGAAGGCTTCGAGGCAATCGCCAAGCTGTTCGAGGCGATCGCCGTCGCCGAGAAGCAGCACGGCAAGCGGTACTCCGACCTGGCCGCCAACGTGGAAGCCGGCCGCGTGTTCAAGCGGGAGCAGTCGGTCAAGTGGCGCTGCCGCAACTGCGGATACGTGCACGAGGGAACAGAGGCGCCCAAGGTGTGCCCGGCTTGTGCCCATCCACAGGCTCACTTTGAACTGCTGGGGGAGAACTGGTAAGCGCTTGCCGAGGATTCTCCTGCTCCCGCTTCGAGCCGCCAAGGGACATGGCGTTCCGATCGGTACGGCCGCTCATCGGCCAGTTGAACCCGCTCTAGCTCCACAATGGGAGGCACCGTTCAAAGCAGAACGGGATTCAGGCGCCAGATTGCGAAGTTGAGAGCGCTGGCATAGCTCACCCAGGCGAGGTAGGGCAGCAGCAGCAGGCCGGCCGTGGTGTCGTGCCGCCAGAAGGCGATCAGTGTCGCCAGAATCAGCACCCAGAGGATAGCGATCTCGAAGAAAGCGAGGTCGAAGCGACGCATGCCGAAGAAGATCCCCGACCAGGCCGCGTTGGCGATGAGCTGAAGCCCGAAGAGCACCATCGCGGCAGACGCGCCAGAGAACCCGGCCTTTCGCCAGACCAACCAGGCAGCCACGCCCATCATCAGGTAGAGCGCCGACCACACCGGGCCGAACACGACATCGGGAGGGGTCCAGGCAGGCTTGTTGATGCTGCCGTACCACGTGGCCACTGCCGGCCCAGTGAACCGGGACCCTATCAACCCGGCACAAAACGATACCGCGATCCAGATGATCAGCACCAAGATGGACTTCAGGCTCATGGGAGTTGATCTTCCGAGGTGGGTGGTCTCTGTTCCAGCAGGCAACTCCTTCGTCTCCCCGGAGGCGCTCCCCTCTCCTGACGGCCTTCCGCCGAGGCGAAGCGCGCCTGGCACATGACCCTGGTTCTATCCGTAGCCGCGTAACACCAGTTCTGTCGAGACTCCGGGTGCCCTGCGCTAGGACGGTGTCCCCAGCCGCTGGCCCTCGACCCAAAACGCCATGTCCAGCACCTTGGCCCTTGGATAGTGTCGAGAGGTGTCTCGGCCTGTTGCGAAGTCAAGTGTCGGGACGCGATACCTGTCGATCACCTCTCGGTGGGTCTCGTAGAAGCCGGCCAGCGCTCGCAATGATCGCCTCCCGAACGACCGCACTCCTAGCAACTGGCCCAGCGCATTGCTGACAAACGAGTCGAAAGCGGGGACATTCCCGAAGACGCCGAGCATCGTCTTGGTCACCAGTGCGTCCGACGGGCGCTTCCCGCTGTCGAATGCAGCCCTGATGCTCTTACTGGCGTCAAGCAGGATGTCAAGGTTGTCCTCAGTGTAGCAGTGCGCGTCTATCTCCCACACCGCTCGGCCCATTCCGACGACAGCCTTGATCACGGGTTGATAGATCGCGAGGCTTCGCTGGAGGAGGAAGGAGGACCCACGCAACATACCCCAACTGGCCAGATAGAACCCCAGTTGCAGGCAGCTTGTCTCCATGTGCTCCGGAGCAACCAGGGCTTCTGTCGCGTCGGCCTCCCGGAACGACTGAAAGTAGTTGAAGCAGTAGTCGAACGATGCATAGCGGTCGCGAGGCCCACGGCCAGGGACTCCGCGGTCTGTGTCTCCGTGCAGGAACTCTAGTATATTGCGCTCGAGATCCATGGTCCACATCGTTGCCGGCGGGGCACACCGACTCTAGCGATCCCTCCCAGCCGGTTGCAGTGTGATCTTCACTCCGGCAGCAGCCCCGGACGCAGCCGTAGCTTCTGGCGCAGCTGTTCGTCAATCTCGCCCCAGTGCACCGTCAGCAGCTCTACCAGTTGCTCTCCGTCGATGGTGCCTATACGAGGGAAACCAGGTTCGAGGGCGATCTCGCGCGCCCTTCGGTGGAACTCGCCGGTGGTGATGAACACGCCCTGGGCACCTTGCGGTATGCTCGCACGGAGCGCCTTCACTTCGGAGGCGCCGACTTTCGCGCCAAGCTGGTACCGCTTCGCTTGCGCGTGAACCTTAACCCTCGCCATCCCGTATATGTCCATCTCGCCCTGCGCGTCCACGCCGCCGTCGCCGGGCCTGCCCTCGTGCTCGGCCTCGAAGCCGGCCGCTCTCAGGAGGTTGGTGATTAGCAACTCGAAGTCGTGCGCATCGAGCTCGAGAACTCGCTTCAGCACTGCACGATGGTATGGCAGTGAGACATCTCGCGTCGGCTCATCGGTCGGCTTATGACCGATCACCTGGAGGAACGAGTTCCGCTGGTCGGCATCGCTGATCGAGAATACGGTCTGCCATGCTCGCAGCGCGTATTGGAACGGAATGGACAACTCACTCCGCTGGAGGACCCTTTGAGACCACTCAACGGGACGTCTATGCTGGAGCGGGCAAGCCGGGTCACCTTCCACGTATTGGTAAGGCGCATCACGAAGTACGCCCTGGATAAGCTGGTCTGAGTTGAGCGTCGGCGTAAAGACGAAATCGCCCGAGCGCATGTCAAGGAGGAGGCGCACCATGTTCCCAACGTGCTGACCGGCCACATGGGGGTTCGCCTGATGGGGATGCAGGTCCACGTATCGCGCCTGGATCTGCTCCTTCGTCGTGCACCGCGAGAGGTCGGCGCTTTTCTCCCAAGCATACGCCGCGTACCCGCCGCTCCTGAACGCCTCCGCGTACTTCCCGCCTTCTGCCCGCACGCAGTAGATGCCGGCCATCCCTATGACCTCAGTGCTACGAAGGTGAACTACTCCACGTCGAGGCGTACAAGGCCGCCGATCGCCAGATCGCTCAGCGCCTGCTCGATCTCCCGCTTGGCGGCTGCGGCGCTCTCAGCGGGAATGTCGAAGACCGCCTCGACGGTGAGCGCCAGGTTCTCGCCAACTCGCAGCTTGGGAATCAACCGATGACCCAGGCGGTTCCAGATCTCCGGCGGCACCTGACCGCGCAGCCGAATCCGAGTGACTGCGGTCGGCTCGGCACCTGGAACTGGTCCAGGAGCCGGCCCGGGCTCTGGCGGTCCAGGCGGAGGCCCTGGCGGCGGACCCGGCTCCGCCGGCACGGGCGATTTCAGCGCGGCCGCGCGCTCCTTGCGGAGCAGGAAGACCCCTGGCTCAAAGGAAATCTCCTCTTCCCCGACAGCCTCCCGGAACCAGACGCGCTCGAACGTACCGTCCGACCTCTGCCCATAGGCCAGGCCGTAGTCCCCGCTCGCCACGAACTTGGGGATCTGCGTTCGCAGAACCGAGTCAGGATCCCGCAGCCGGGTGAGCACGCCGTTCACGAAGCTCTTCCGCAACCCCTGGAGGTCCCATGCCCCGCTCTCCCTGAGCGCCGGAGGCCAGTTCCGGTCAAGGTAGCCCGCGCCAATAGAGTCGTTCATCATACCTTCGGACTTGAGCGCGCTCACGATCCTCCCCGTGAGGGACTCACCGGCGCTCGCATGACCCGCACCCAGGTCAATGACACGAAGCCCAGATTCCTCGTGGGGATCGGCGACCACGACGAACCGGTAGTCGGCCCAGATCTCGTCCTGCGCCTCGTCCCTCGCCGTGCTCACCTGCCCAGAGACGCTGGAGCGCTCTGACGGCTCGAACTCCCCGGCCAGCGTGCCGTCGTCTATGTCCTTCTTGACCTGGGTCCAGGCCAACCACTCCTCGACCTTGTCTTGCAGCCCGCGTCCACCTCGGCGTACACACCAGACCAGTGCTCCCGGGTAAAGCCTGTCCGACTCGCCCTTCCGTCGCGTCCAGGAGAGTAACTGGTCTCTCAGAGCACCATTGCCCTCCCACTCCACATCAGGAGGCAAGACGACGAGCGTCAGCCTAGGGGTGTCGGGAAGGGATGCGCCGTCCTTGAAGATCTCCACAGGCAGGACCGCGCCCTTCTGGAACTCGATCTTGATGAGAGCGTCCATCTCGCGGCCTACCTGGCCGCCCCTGCTTGCGTCCAGCGACGCGCGCCGGTCGTTCATGACCTTGCGCAACGTTGGCTTCAGCCCGAACCGGAATCCGTCCGACCCCGCCCTTCGCAGATAGAATCCACGTTTCTGGAGCGCGACCGCGGCGTTGTCCACGGTGGTTGTGTCGGTCTCGGGCTCGCCGAGCGCGAAGCGCAGCTCTGGCAGATGCGCCTGTACCGACCAGAAGTGAACGCCGCCAATGACGCTCAGCGCCCAGGGGATCTCTGCAGTCCCCCTCGTGGCCAAACAAGAGACCTCCCCGCCCTAAGGCAAGGAGGCCAGAAGTGTACTCAAACGGATGTTGTCTTGTCAATGATTTCCCGTGAGCGGGCACAGATGCCCTGTGGCAGGGCGGCCGGCTCAGTGCTCAGGGACGCCGGACGTCTATCTGGACCCCAGGCATTGCCGCTGCTCCTCCCACACCATCGGCGCCCGGTAGAGCTTCTCCAGGGACAGCCCATCCGGCTCGGTGCCGTCCACGATCGCCTCGACGATGTCGGGGGCCAGCGAAGTCAGCCGCAGAATGCGGGCCACGTAGGAGTGATCCATGCCCAGGTCATGGGCGAGCTCGCGGACAGTGGCATACCGGCCCGCCTCCAGCACCTCCCTCCACCGGTGGGCGCGGGCGATGGTCGTCGCTAGGGATTCGTTCGTCCGCGCCGGCGGCGGATCGTCAGGGCTGAAGCCCACGGGGGCGATGACCTCCTTGCGGCCGCGGCGGCGCTTGATCATCAGCGGCACCTGGACTACCAGGCAGTCGCCCTCCACGGTCAGTGTCGCTCGTGCCACCTCGCTCATACGGCTGTCTCCTGCTCGCTCTCGTCGCGAAGCTCCGCCACCAGGGAGGTCAGGCCCTCGGCACGGATGTGCACCTGCGCGCGGTCGGGGTACACATCCACCTGCTTCACCAGCAGCTGCACGATGCGTGTCCGCTCGTCGGGGAAGAGCTGATCCCAGATGGGGTCGAGGGAGCAGAGCGCGTTCACCACGTCCTGTTCTGAGAAGGTTACGCCCTCAATCCCCTGCTCCTCTGCCTGCGCTCGCGCGCTCCGGTAGGTCTTCGCCAGGAACTCCGGCGCGCGGAGGATCGCCCGCAGCTGATCGACGACCGTGTGCTCGATCTCGCCCGCCGAAAGCGAGCGCGTGGGACAGGAATCGTGGCCGTTCTTCGAGGCGTGCACGCAGAGGTAGTAGCGGTAGAACCGTCCTCGCTTCTTGGTGTAGGTCGGACCCATGGCGCAGCCACAGTGGGCGCACCGCAGGATTCCCCTCAACAGCGCCGGCGTCTTCGTCCTGGTTTCCACGCCCCGTGCCCGGTAATTGTTGCCCAGGATAACGTGAGCCTTGTCCCACAGTGGCCGCGGCACGACCGCCTCGTGCTCGCCGGGATAGCGCTTCTCCCTATGGGTGACCTCCCCGATGTAGATCGGGTTGTTGAGGATTCGGTAGACGTGCATCTTGTTCCAGGGTCCGCCGACGTGACGGTTCCCGTTCTTCGCCGTCCAGGTCTTGGTGGTGAAGCCCTGCGCGTTCAGCTCCTTCGCCAGCTCGCTAGTTGAGCCGATCTGGACGAACCGGCTGAACACATGACGGACGAGTTCGGCCTCTTTGGGGTTGACCACAAGGCGCTTTCGCTCCCGGTCGACATCGTAGCCGAGCACTGGAGGTCCGCCGGTGTACTTCCCCTTGCGCTTGGTAGCCGCGACCTTGTCTCTAATGCGCTCGCCGATGATCTCGCGCTCAAACTGGGCGAAGGACAGGAGGATGTTCAGCACCAAGCGCCCCATGGAGGTCGTCGTGTTGAACTGCTGGGTGACCGAGACGAAGGAGACCTGCTTGCGCTCGAAGATCCCGATGATTCTGGCGAAGTCCAGCAGGGATCGGGAGAGCCGATCGACCTTGTACACCACGACGCAGTCAATCCGATCGGCTTCCACGTCGTCCAGTAGCCGCCGCAGCGCTGGCCGCTCCAGGTTCCCACCGGAGAAGCCCCCGTCATCGTAGTGTGCCGGCAGCGCGACCCAACCTTCATGGCGTTGGCTGGCGACGTACGCCTCGCCGGCCTCCCGCTGCGCGTCCAGGCTATTGAACTCGGAATCCAGATTCTCGTCCGTACTCTTCCGCGTGTAGATGGCACAGCGAACGCGCTGGACTGTCGCTTGCTGGGTATCTGGCTGCCGCCTCATCTGCTGCTTCCGTTCCCGCGGCCGTTCGGAATGCCGAAGAAGGCTCGGCCATTCCAGTGGGTGCCCGTGATCGCCTTGGCGATGGCGCTCAAGGACCGGTAGCGGCGTCCCTGGTACTCGAACCCGCCCTGGATGGTCGTGACCTCGTGGCGGTCACCGTTCCACATCCGCACCAGACGGGTGCCAGTAGTCGGCAGCTCCCGGTTGCGTTTGGCCAACCTGCCCTTGCCTGGGGACAGCCCGTCCTCGGTTAAGCCGGCGTCTCGCAGGATGCCTCGCATCTTCGCGCGCGCTGCCTCCGGGAGCCCGCCGTGGGTGAGTTCCTGGAGCCGGTAGGCGAGCCGCTTGATCAGGAAGGTGCGGTTGTACCCTGGCGGCTCGGTCCCATACAGCTCCCGCCAGCGCTCCTTGAGTTGCGGCCCCGTCAGCCGGTGCAGGCCGGCGATCTGCTTCACGATGCTCTCACTCACGGTCTCTCTCCCTGGACTTGGGTTCGAGACATTCATCACTCGGCCAGGGAAGAACATCAAGCGGAATCTCTCTCTTCTTCGCCTGTTTCAGCCGAAGTCGGAGGAAGCCGGCGGCAAGGATGGTGGCCACCTCGGTGCGCCGCGCGGCCGGAGTCATCGTGTCTGGGTCCGGTAGGTGATGCATGGGTGCTCTCCTCCGGACCGTTACATACGGGAAGGGGTTCGAAGGTGTCGGTGTCCTACTCCTGCTGATGACTGAAACCGGTAGGTGCAGAAGCGCTCCTTCCGCCCGTGGGTTCCGCGACAGGCTCTCGGGTAAGCATGGCGGCGCAACTCGCGCTGGCGGGAGGAGCACTGCCACCCTACTCGCTTTGCGAACGGCGGTCGGAGGACGCCGGAGGATCGGGTGAACTGGCCTACAGAGCTTGACACGAAGGCAGCGTTCGGCTAGATTCACCGCGGCTGACCACAGACAAAACCATACGGCCTGAGCAGGGATACGCACCTCAGCCCATCGCGCGCCTGCTTCGTGTCGCTCCACTCCGGAGTGGCAGGGAGCAGGCGCGTGCCGCGTTCTGTAGGCCGGCCATCGGTAGCCACCTCGCTCCCGGCCGGAGTAAGAGGCCCTGCTGAGCTATAGCATGCCGCGTGGTTGTGGGCAGAGACCTTCAGCCGCCTTCTCCTAACGGGCGGCCTGTCGGGCACTACAAGGTTCACCGGAGGGAAAGCATGAGCACGCGTTTTCTGACTGCTGAGACCGAACAAGGCCGCCGGGCAATCGAAGAGGTAATGGCCCATTCCTATTGTGAAGATATCGATCGTGTCCCTCCAGCGTGGGCTATTGCCAGGATTGTGGATGGAGTGCCTGTCTCGTTCGCGCTGGTAGATCCGAACGAGCCGCTGCTATTCCCCAACGGGGCTATCCCCCGCGGGTTCCTCCGTGACATTGCCACCCGGGAGGATCGAAGGAACGAAGGGCACTTTCGGGCCACGATGCAAGAGGTGTTTGACCGACTCCGTCTGGCCAAGATCACTGTTCTCTCGACTCACGGAGAATACCCACTGTACCGGAGATTCGGTTTCGACGTCTTCACCCACCAGCACGGAATCTTCATAACGCCGGACCAGATCGCACGCCATCTCGGGCTGTCATGCTCCCAAGAAGGGGAAAGGTTCTTGGAGGTCGAGGAAGGCCCGCCTATGCGAGAAGATCTGCTCCTGATCAGGAGCGTAACAGCCGCGACGACAGCCGAGGCCAGGTGCGCTCTGCTGGCCGCAGCTGCGATGGCCGAACACCGCGGAAAGAGCCGGATCTTGTTCGAGCACCCCCCGGCACTGCGCGTCAGCGTCGGCCATGTCAGCCTGGATAGCCCCTTCCGCTCACTGGCGCTGGCCTGCGGCGCACAGGTGCGCTTGGAGGGAGGCGTACCCGAAGGGCGCCCGATTCCGGATGGTGACTGGATCAAAGTGCTTGATGCCGTAGGCTTCGTAGAGAAAGCTATCCGTCTGCTGGCCCCTATGGCTACTTCCCTTCCGAGCGTACACATTGGGATTACCTGTGATGCAGGCGACCTCACGATCACCTCTTCGGCCGCGGGGGTAACGGTGAGCGCCGCGCGGTCTGAAGGAGTACCGGTGCTGGAATGGCCGGCGGCTATGCTTGCTCAGCTCTTCGCCGGATACCAATCCGCAGAGGTACTGGCCTGTATCCATGGTGTCGCCCTTCCACCGGAAGCAGCCGCGTTCTTCTCCGCTCTCATCCCGCGTCACTGGCGGTTGACGCGACAGGAGAGTTGGGCCTACTACCATGAGGAGATCGGGAGATAGCCACAGCGGCATGTGTAGGCAGTGCCTCAAGCACATGAGTCTCGAACTTTCTCTAGATGCGGACGGATCTGACGAGTCCGCATCAAGACAGAGAAACAGAGAGCGAGAAGGCCGACTCCGGGGCGGAATCGGGCGTGAAGAGCGGGAACTCGTCCGTAGCCGTATGCAAGCGCCTGCGTCTGCGCCTTGCCGGAGCCCGCCATCGCATAGTGTCTCCGGGGAAAGACTCGGCTGGCCGTCACATGCGAGGGGGAGTTCGAAAGCGTTCGAATCCTACTCCATGCGTGACTTTCGAACTGCTAAGACAGCGACGCGAAAGAACAAGCAAAATGCTGGATTTCTCTACATGTGGACGAGGTGGGTCGAGTCCACATGTTTCAGAGAAAGAGAGAGCGGAAGGGGGATTTCACGGGGGATTTGGGGCTCGAACGAGGGCACCTCGTCCACATGTTGCCGATAGTGCCGAAGGCCCAGGATCACGCCAGAGAAGCCACAGCAGGCGAGAAGGCGCCGTCGTCTCAGAGCGCCCGGAAGCAGAGAGAGACGGTTCGAAACGAGAGGCATGGTGGTGGCGGTGGGAATCGAACCCAGGTCCGGTCGGCCGTGGCTGCGGGGACCGAGGGCACTCTTCGGCGGCGGCAACGGCGATGACCGGCCTACCCCTCCACCCCCACCTCGCCCTTGACCGCGGCCTCGACATGCCCCTCGATCCGGTTGCGGAGGGCCCCGAGGCGGGCGGTGTGCTCTCCCGCCCAGATGCCGATGCGCTGGGTGCGGGCGGCGCCGGTGCGGGTGTCCCGGATGGTATTGTCCTCGAATAGCAGATCGGTGGTGTGGCCCTCGATGTGAACGCCGTCGCCGCTGTTGTCCTCAATGACGTTGCCCCGGAACGTGTTGCGGCTGCCTGCGTTGGTCGGCTTCTCGCCCCGGAAGTAGATGCCGTGGGAGGCGTTCGCCTTCACGATGTTGCCGACGAACGCGTTATCTGTGTCCTTGTGGCCGATCGAAATGCCGTAGCGGCCGTTATGGAGGAACTGGTTGTCCTCGAAGACCCCCTCCTGCACCCGCCAGCAAAGGAAGAACCCGTCCTCGTCGTTGTGGTGCGACTTGCAGTTGCGGATGATGGGCCGGGCGGAACCGGTGCCGGGATGGAGACCCAGGCCGGCGATTCCCGTTACCTCGCAGCCCTCGACGGTGATGTCCTGGGTGATCTGGAAGCTGATGCCATCGCCATTGAAGTCCCGCACCAGGCAATCGGCGATGCGGCAGCGGCGGGCGCGGTGGAGGTAGATGCCGCCGGCCACACACCCGTTGATGCGGCGATTGGCGGAGCGATTGCCATCAACGCAGAGCCCTTCGATGGTCACACTGTCCACGTCAACCGCCGAGATCGGCGGGAAGGCGTTGCATACCACGCCGCCGCGGTCGCCGTCGTAGTCGGTGACGAACCAGCGGTCGAGGTGCAGGGTGTTGCCCTGTACCAACGTGATCGTGGCCACGGTGTCATGCCATCCACCGGAGCGGTCGTCGCGGACCAGCACCCCCATCCCGGCGCGAAAAGCGGCCGGCTCTTGCGCGCTGACCTTCGACTGGCCGTAGTCGGCGTCCACCGCGAACCCGCTGCTCACGCCGTCTGACTTCCGTAGCACCGTGTCCGCCCCGGAACCCACCAGCCGGATGTTCGGTCTCAGCTTTATAGAGTCATGGAGAGTGAAGACGCCGGGCCCAAGCTCTACCGTGCCGCCGCCGCGGCCGGCCGCCGCGTCCACCGCCGCCTGAATGGCCACATTGGAGTCGCCGACGAAATCGCCTTGAGAGAGACCTACCTTGACGAGCATTCAGAGCCTCCAATTCCTGGGTGCCGCCGGCCTGGGCAGGAGGCCTGCGCCGGGGCAGGGAACTTACTTCCACTCCGCGAACGCAGGACCTGTCCGCAGAGGTGGAAGCTTCGCAGCGATCCAGAGGTGAGCGATGACGCAGAGCAACCGCGGGGGCAGGAGCAAGCTCTTGCCCAACCCGGATAGCAGCGTGCCAACCGCAGGAAGGCAATCATCCGGCCGTTGGTCGGCGGCGGTGTACGCGCTCTTCTTCCTCTCCGGGCTGACCAGCCTGATCTACGAAGTGATCTGGGTGCGGAAGTTCGGGCTGGTGTTTGGGGTCACGACCTATGCCGTGAGCACGGTGCTGGCGGCCTTCTTCGCGGGGCTCGCGCTCGGCAGCTACCTGGCGGGGAGAATCATAGACCGCACCAGGCTGCATCCACTCGTGGTCTACGGCACGATGGAGGGCGTGGTCGGGGTCTACGCGCTCCTGCTCCCGGTCCTGCTGGGCCTGGTCGAGGCCACCTATCCCGCCGTCTACGGAAGGTTGGGGGAGAGCTTCACTCTCTTCACCCTGTTCCGGTTCGTGATCTGCGTGGTGCTGCTGGCCGTGCCGACCACGCTGATGGGCGCGACGCTCCCGGTGCTCAGCAAGCTGATGGTGGCCCAGGAGAGCGTGCTCGGCCTGAACGTCGGCCGGCTCTACGCGATCAACACCTTCGGGGCGGTGGCGGGGGCAGCGAGCGCGGGCTTCCTCCTCATCCCGAGTCTGGGAGTGCCGAGGACCACGCTGGTAGCCGCGGTCGGCAACTTCGTCCTGGCCGCCTGTGCGCTGCTCCTGAGCAGGTCGCACGAGTTCCGCGCGCAGCCGAGCGCGGCCCCCGAGGAGAGCGGCGCTCCCGCGGGCCCGGTGGGCCGCCAGGGGCGGCTGATTCTCGCCTTGGCCTTCAGCGCGGGGCTGGCGGTGCTGACGCTCGAGGTGGTGTGGACCAGGAGTCTGATCCTGGTGCTTGGGCACACCACCTACGCCTTCTCGACCATGCTCACCGCGGTGCTGGTGGGCATTGCACTGGGCAGCGCGGTCTTCGCCCGCTGGGCCGATCGGATGGAGAACCGGGCCGCGTTGGTGGCTGTGCTGCTGTTCGCGGGCGGCCTGTGTGCGGCCCTGGGACCGGCCATCATCAACCGCCTGCCCTTCATCTACCTGCACCTGTCCGACTGGAGCTCAGGCGTCTGGGGCCTGGTGATCGCGGCCCAGTTCGCGGTCTGCTTCCTGCTGGTGTTCGTGCCGACCTTCCTCTCGGGCGCCAGCTTCCCGATCCTCGTTCGCATGTACTCCCGCGGGGCGGCCGCAGTGGGCCGCACCGTCGCCGATGTGTACGCGGTCAATACCGTGGGAGGGATCATCGGATCCCTGGTGGGCGGATTCGTGTTGATCAGGTTCTACGGCCTCCAGCCTTCACTGACTATCGCGGCGCTCTTCCTGATGCTGGTCGGCGGGCCCCTGGCGATGGCGCTGGCCAGGCCGTGGTCCCGCCCGGCGCGGGCGGGGGGCGCGGGGGCGATGGTGGCCGCGGTGGTCTTACTCGTTTTCATCCATCCGCGCTTCGACACCAAGCTGCTGTTCGCGGGCTGGGGTCCGTTCGCCGGCGGCTACTACGTCAACCGCATGGTCGGTTCCACGGTGGACGTGACCGATCGCTACATGCAGAAGCTGCTCTACCACAAGGAGGGGGTCGGCGCCTCGGTGGACGTGCTGGAGACCGGCTGGGGTGAGCGGATCATCTCGGTCAACGCGCAGCCGGTCGCAACCACATACCTCTACGACATGCGGGCCCTAAAGATGCTCGGCCACCTGCCCGTGCTGCTCCACCGCGATCCCAGGGAAGTGCTGACCATCGGCCTGGGGGCCGGGGTCTCCAGCGGCATCATCGCCAGCTACCCGCGGGTCGAGCACGTCACGGTGGTGGAGCTCTCCGAGGAGGTCCCAGGCGGCACCGCGAAGTTCGCGGACTGGAACCACGATGTGCTCCACAACCCGAAGGTCAGGGTGGTGATCAACGATGGTGCGAACTACGTCAAGGCCACCCGCAAGCAGTATGATGTCATCAGCTCCGACCCGATTCATCCCTTCATCTCCGGGAACGGAATCCTCTACGCCTACGAGCACTGGAAGATCTGCAAGGATCGGCTGAAGGAAGGTGGCGTCCTCGCCCAATGGCTCCCCCTCTATCAGCTCTCGCCTACGGATTTTGCCACCATCATCCGCACCTTCGTTGATGTCTTCCCGAATGCCACCATGTGGTTCTCCGGCATTGACACGGTGCTGATCGGGCCCAAGGGTCCGCTGAAGGTGGACTTGAAGCGCCTGGGCGAGCAGATGTCCGCGCCGGTCGTGATGGCCGATCTGCTCTCCATGGGGGTGCAGCAGCCGGCCGATGTCCTAGGCTGGTTCGTGGCAGGGCCCAAACAGCTCGACGCGATGGGGGGCAACGCTCCGCTGAACCGCGTCGAGTACCCGGTACTCGAGTTCACGGCCCCGAAGGCGATCACCCTCAAGGGCGTGTCCGCGACCATGCCGGCCCTGCTCACCGCGGTGGAGCAGATGCCCGAGCCCGAGGTCTGGCAAGAGCTGGGCGAGATGTGCACTCAGCCTCCCTCGGTCGAGACCCTCAGGGACGCGGCCGTGAGTCGGCTCGCGGGACGCTGGCTGATGCGAGGGCAGTTGCTCTATTCCTACGACTACTCCGACCAGTACCTCCAGGCCGCCCAGCAGGCCCAGCAACTGCGGCCCAAGGATGCTTTCATCCAGCGCGTGGTGGCCGATGCCCTCTGGTGTGTGGGCAACCGGCAGGACAATGACGGCTACCCGAAGCAGGCCTACGACTCGTTCCGCGAGGCCTTCGCCGATGACGCCGGCAGCCTGGATGGCCTCACCTCCGCGGTCTACACGGCG
>Ga0315279_10007600_pt1 | contig 13356 bp, 12 predicted proteins | sample YL17G06_20_MG_FD_203694 | JGI IMG/M metagenome (GOLD analysis project Ga0315279, IMG submission 203694) | Sediment microbial communities from Yellowstone Lake, YNP, Wyoming, USA - YL17G06_20 | ecosystem: Environmental > Aquatic > Freshwater > Lake > Sediment | place: USA: Wyoming | collected... | reverse complement strand
AGAACATCACGGCGATCTGGTCACGCTCCTCTAAGCTTAACTGCTGGTAGTCTCTGTGCATAACCACTTAGGATACCACATCTTTCCTCGCTATCCCAAGTGTTGCACTTCATTGTTGAACTCGTGATCCCTTAAAAATCGCTTGTTCCACGTAACTCCTCTTTTCGCATTTGACAAAACGCCAAACCTCTGCGATATAAGGGAGAGACAGGGGATAAAAAGGGTGTAAGGAGTCGGGTGCAGGGGGTGGGGAACGGAAACTTGTAACTTGCTACTGGCGGACGGTATTAGCTGGAGGGGTAGTCTTGACTGGCGTTGCGGGACGGGAGGGAGGCGTCTTCACCGCCTCGGCCTGACGGGCGATCGAGCCGGCCATCCGGCGGAGGTTCTGCCAGAGGCGCCCGCGGCGGGTGGATTCCCAGAAAGCGGCGAACTCCCCATGGGTCCGGTGCCGGAGGGCACCCACACGGCGCTCGAACCAGGAGAGCCCGGGGAGGAGACGCCTGTAGGGACGGTCGTTCCCGAAATAGTCGCGGGCCCGGCGCTGCTCCTTGGCGAGGAAGCGAGGCAGGAGCTCCTGCCAGACATCGCAGTCATGGATCAGGCCGAGCGAGTCCTGGATGTGCTTCAGGGCCGCGATCGTCCCTTCCAAGCGCCCGCCGAAAACGGGATCGAAGACTTCCAGGCAGTAGCGCAGGCGCTTCGCCGCGATGCGCATCCGGTGCAGCTCTACAGCGCAGGCCGGACGGGCCACGAAGGGCTCGTAGGCCAGGAGCTCCTCCAGGCGGGCCTGGATCAGGCCCTCGGCCCGGACATTCAGGGTCCGGGAGGGAGCGGGAGGCTTCCCGGAGTCCCCGGCCAGGGGCGACAGGTCACGTTCCATCTGCTCGATCACCCCTCCCCCGGCCAGGCGGGCGACCCGCTTCACTACCCGGGACTGCAGGTCGGAGCGCCTCTGCCTGAGGCGCAGGAGGAGACGGGCGAGGCCCCGGCGAAAGCCGGGCTCCCGGCAACGGCGAAGCTCGCCCTCCACGAACAGGATCTGAACATCGGCGTCGCGGGCGTCCCCCAGGGACCGCGTGACCCGTCGGATCTCGCGCTGCCAGGTTTTCCCGTGCCGCGGAGGACAGCATTCCTCGAAGAGCCGGAGCGCGGTGCGCAACCGGCGCGAGGCCACGCGCATGCGGTGGACCGCTTCGATGTCCCGGCCCTTCTGGACCCCAGGGATCTCCTGCTTCAGCAGGGCCAGGCGCTGGAGGGTGACCCGGGCCCCGAACACCCGGTGGGCGTCGTCCGGGAGGCCGGTCGGCGAAAGATCAGCGGGAACGTTGAGCATAGTATTTGATGAGGAACTCCTGGGCATTGTGACGCTCCTTACCCGGAGGCACCCGTGCGTAGGTGCCGTCCGGCCGCAGGACCCGGCTCTTGACATCATCCTGCCAGTAGGTCTCCAGGATCCATTTCAGGTGCTGGCGGAGCTCGCGGCGCTCGACCGGGAAGAGGAGCTCGATGCGGCGGTCGAGGTTCCGGCGCATCCAGTCCGCCGAGGAGAGGAAAACCCGGAAGGTACCGTTGTTGTGGAAGCAGTAGATCCGGGAGTGTTCCAGGAACCGGCCCACTAGGCTGCGGATCTCGATCGTTTCGCTCAGGCCCGGCACCCCCGGGACGAGGCAACAGAGGCCGCGGACCAAGAGCTTCATCTTCACCCCGGCCTGGGCCGCCTCGTAGAGCTTGTCGATCATCGGCTTGTCCTGGAGGGAGTTCAGCTTGGCGAACAGGAAGCCGTTCTGGGAGCGCTTCTGGTTCTCGATCTCCTGGTCGATCAGCTGGAAGAGGAACGGCTTCATGTCCTGGGGCGCGGAGACGACCTTGCGCCAGCGGGCAGGCAGGGAATAGCCGGAGAGGACGTTGAAGACGTCCGAGGCGTCCCGGGCGATGTCCTCGCTGGCCGTGAAGAAGCCCAGGTCGGTGTAGAGCCGGGCGGTGGATTCGTTGTAGTTCCCGGTGGAGAGATGGACGTAGCGCCGGATCCCCCCGGCCTCCTTGCGCACAACCAGGGCGATCTTGGAGTGGATCTTGAGGCCCGGGATGCCGTAGAGGACGTGGCATCCGGAATCCTCCATGGCCCGGGCCCAGTTGATGTTGCGCTCCTCGTCGAACCGGGCGCGCAGCTCCACCAGGACGGTGACCTGCTTGCCGCTTTCCGCGGCCCGGCGGAGCGCGGCCACGACCGGGGAGTCGGCCGTGGTCCGGTAGAGGGTCATCTTCATGGCCAGCACGTCGCGGTCTTTCGCGGCCTGCTCGATGAAGTCCAGGACCGGCTGGAAGGACTGGAAGGGTAGGTGCACCAGGAAATCGCGCTCCTTGATGCGGACGAAGATATCCCCCCGAGGGAAAGGGGCTGGGGTGAACGCGGGATAGGCCAGGTCCGGACGGTGGACCTGGGTGACCAGGGAGAAGAGGTAGGAGAGGTCCAGGTCTCCGTCGATGCGTTTGGTTCGCTCGGGCTCGATCTCGATCCGGCCGCACAGGCGCCGGAGCAAGGCCTCGGAGACGGTGCCTTCGATCTCCAGGGAAACCGCCCGGGCCCGGGGCCGGCGGCGGACCTCCTTCTCCACGGCCTCCAGGAGATCGGCCACGGCCTCGGGATCGAGGTCCAGCTCGCTGTCACGCATCACCCGGAAGGCTGCGCTCTCCGTGACCTCCCGGCCCCGGAAGAACGCGCCCAAGTTGTGGCGGATCACCTCCTCGAGGAGCACGAAGGACCGCTCCCGGCCCGCGCCGGGGAGGGAGATGAGCCGGGGCAATACCGCGGGCAGGGGCAGGATCGCCAGGCGGGGCTTGCCGTCGTTCACGGCCACGGCCAGGGACAGGGTGCGCGAGGGCAGGATCGGGAAGGGGTGTCCCTGGTCCACGGCCATGGGGGTCACCACCGGGAAGATCGTGGTCTCGAAATGCTGCTGGACGTAGGTGCGCTCGCGGTCGTCCAGCTCCGGGTACCGTTTGAGGCGGATGACGTTGGGGACCAGCTCGGTGCGGCGGATCTTGTCGAAGACGCCGTAGAACCGGATGCGGAGGCGGGCGATGTACTCCTCGGCCTGGCGGTAGACCTCGGAGGGCCGGAATCCGAAGGCATCGGGCTTATCCGGGGCGACGTCCATCAGGCGCCGGATGGCCGCGATCCGCTTCATGTAGAACTCGTCCAGGTTCGAGGCGAAGATGGCCACGAACTTCAGCCGCTCCAGAAGGGGATTGCCGGGGTCCTCGGCCTCCTCCAGGACCCGCTCGTTGAAGGCCAGCCAGTTCAGGTCGCGGTCGAAATAGCGGGGCGGGACCGGTCCCGCTTTTTTCCCTGCCTTTTGCTCAGGAGCCGGCATGGCCCTTGGCCAGAAGGCGGACCCCGCACCCGGTGATCGCCTCCAGGAGCCGCTTCTTATCCTGGAAGGAGATCCGCTCCAGCACGGCGTCCTCGGGGCACTCCGCGGTCACGGTGATCCACCCGGAGTCGTCCAGCTTGGCCTCCACCTGGCCGACCTTCTGGGCGTGGGCCCGGTCCAGGGCGTCCGCGATGCGGAGCAGGGCGGTCAGCTTCTGGACCAGCAGGCGGTGCGCCGGACGGAGGGAGCGGTAGAGCGCGAAATCGAGGCTGGGCATCGCCCGGCGGTGGTGGCGGGCGATGCTGGCGATGACCTTCAGCTCTTCATCGGTGAGGCGGAAGAGGTGCAGGGAGCTGATCAGGTACTCGGAGTGCTTGTGGTGCCCGCCGCTGGAGATGAACTTGCCGATGTCGTGGAGGTAAGCGGCCAGGACGAGGTAGCTCAGGTCGTTGGGCTCCAGGGCGAGTAGGGTGCGGAGGCCGGCGAACAGGCTCCGGGCCAGTCGGGCCACCTGCTGGGCATGCCGGAGGTCGGCGTTGTACTTGTGCAGGAGGGAGCGGGCCATGGAGACGAGCTGACGGAGCTTGTCGGCCTGCTCCAGGTCCGCGGGGTGCTGGAGGCGGTGGGTCAGCACCGCTTCGGGGAGGGAGGTCTCGACCACGAACGCGCTGGGCTGCTGGAAGATGGCGAAAAGGGCCTCCACGATCGCGGCCAGCCCTCCCAGGATCTCGGCGACGTCGCCCGGGATGCGGTACTCGTGGACCAGCTCGTCCGGGGGCTTGCCGATGCAGCGGCGGGCGAACTCCTGGGCGTCGGCACGGGTCAGGGTGTGGAGCTTCCCGGTGAGGCGCTCCCGGCCGAGCACCGGGGGCAGGCCGTAGGCCAGGCTTTCGCTGAGCAGGATGACCCCGTCCACCCCGATCCGCGGCAGGGACTGCCGGAGCTGGGCCAGCTCGTTGGCCACGTAGTCCCGGAGCGCGATCAGGGCGGACCCGGAGCTAACCTCGATGAGCAGTTGGTTGAGGCGCATCGTGCCCAGGGGCAGGCCGGTGGTCCGGACGATCGCCCCCCGGCGGAGCAGGGAGAAGTCCGCGGTGCCGGCCCCCAGCTCGGCGACCAGCATGTTCTTCTCCTCCACGGGGAGGCGGCGACGGAAATGGTGGCAGAGGTAGGAGACGATGTAATAGACTACGTCCCCGGGGGTGAACACCTCGACCTCCAGCCCGGTCTTGCGGCGGACGACGTCCAGGAAGATCTCCCGGTTCTCGGCGTCCCGGACCGCGGTGGTGGCGAAGACCTGGGTCTCGGAGACGTCGTACTCCTTGAGGAGGAGGGTGTAGCGCTCCAGGATCTCCAGGACCTGGCGGGTCGTCTCCGGAGCGATGACCCCGCTGGCGAAGGTGTCGTTCCCGATGGGCAGGACGCTGCGCAGCGATTCCAGGGTCTTGACCTCGGAGCCCTGACGCTCCCCGATGATCAGGCGGGCCGAGGAGGAGCCGATGTCGATCACTCCCACGCGCTTGATCGCTTCGGCCTTCATCTCCGGGCCTCGGGATAATGCGCGATCAGCTCGGAGAACCCCCAAGGCCGGCACTGCTCCGGAGAGAACCCGAGGAGCCTGGCCACGGAGTGGATATCCTCCACGCTTTGGGCTTCGATCTCGAGCAGGGGCGGGATGCGGGCGAACTCCTCCTGGTGCCGGTCGATGGCCAGGGAGGCCCGGTCCAGGTGGTAGGCGATGCGGTGTTTGAGAATGCGGAGGCGGGCCCGGAGCCCGAGGGCTTCGAGGATCCGGCGGGCCAGGGCGAAGTCCGAGACCGAAACCTCCCACTCCTCGCGGACCTTGACACTGGGGTCGGCGACGTAGCCCTTGTAGGTGAGCCAGCAGAGGCCCCCGGAACGGCGCAGCCGGAGGAGGTTGCGGGAACGCTCCAAGGAGTTGTCCTGGAAATCGAAGAACAGGGCTTCGAGATCGGACTCGGAGGCCTTCTCGGCACCGAGCTCTTCCAGCCGGCGGACCAGGGCCTGGGGATCAACCTCCAAGATTTTGACCTCGATCTCCTTCATGGGGCCGTTCGGTCCTTCAGATCAGGGCGTCCTTCCGGCTGCCGGGAAGCTCCCTCTTCATTTGACCACGATCTTCTTGGGGTCGAAGCTGAGCTTGGGGTACTTCATGTCCAAGGACTCCAGGGTCTCGATGATGATCTGGGAGACGGCCAGGTTGCGGAACCACTTCTTGTTGGCCGGGATGATGAACCAGGGGGCCCACGCCGTGCTGCACTGGGTCAGGACGTCCTCGTAGGCCTTCATGTAATCCTTCCAGAGCTCCCGCTCTTTGAGATCCTGGGGGCTCATCTTCCAGTTCTTGGTGGGGTCGGCCAGCCTCTCCACGAGCCGTTTCTTCTGCTCGTCCTTGCTGATGCACAGGAAGAACTTGAGGATCTTCACGTTGTTCTCGGAAAGGCTCTGCTCGAAGTGGTTGATCTGCTTGTAGCGCTCGGACCAAACCTCCTTGGGCACCAGGTTGTGGACCCGGACGACCAGGACCTCTTCGTAATGCGAGCGGTTGAAGATCCCGATGTTCCCCCTGGCCGGCACCGCCTTGTAAATCCGCCAGAGGTAGTCATGGTCCAGTTCTTCGGCGCTGGGTGCTTTAAAGCATGTGACTGTGCACCCCTGGGGATTGATCCCGTTCATGACGTGGCGGACGGTCCCGTCCTTTCCGCAGGCGTCCATGCCCTGAAGCACGATCAGGAGCGCACGCCTGTTCTCGGCGTACAGCAGGGTATGCAGGTCCGCCAGCTTCAGACGGTTCCGCTCTAAGACCTCCAAGGCTTTATCCTTGTTCTTGAACCCGAGGGTGTCCTCGGGGTCGATCTCCGAGAGTCTGACTTTTTTCCCGGGCTTGACGATCAGGTCCTTCCACAGGTTTTTGACCTTCATGAGTTTCTCCTTAGTAAGATGACTAAACCCTGTTTGTTCTCACCCTTCGCGAAATCTGAGGGGCTAAAGCCTGCATTCCGTGTATCGTTACCCCTCCCCATCCATGGCCCTCAACTGGCCGGGGGTCAGAAGCCATCGCAGGATCCCTGGCTCTTGGGGAGGAAGCTGGTCGACATCGACCCGGCACAGGCCCCCCTTTTTCAGGGCCAGCACGGAGCGTTGGGCCCCGGCCAAGAAGGAGGCGAACGTGCTCAGGTCGGGCTCGTGCCCGACCAGCATGAGCCGCTCCTTCCCCCGGTGAAGCGCGAGGGCCTTGAGCAGGGTTTCCGGCGGGGTCCCCGGCTTCAGGAGATCGAAGGTCACCACCTTCTCCTTTCCGCCCAGGACCCGGGCCGCAAGAAGGGCGGTCTCCTGAGCCCGCTTCAGGGGGCTGGCCAGGATGAGGTCCACCTCCCCGACGACCGCGGCAATCCCTTTTCCGGCCTTGAGCAATTTGTCCCGGCCCTCTTCGGTCAAGGGCCTTTCCATCTCGCTGTATCCCGAGGTGCCACCGGGGATTGCGATTCCGTGACGCAGGATGTATAGCTCCAAACGACCTCCCGATTATTACTATATAATCGCTATCTGGGTTCTCAGGCCGCTGCAATTCGTGGGAAACCCAAAGGCGAGGCAACTTTTGTTTCCTCGCCCTCCTCTTCTAAGGGACAGCTATTTTACCACAAATAAGGTCCTAAAGTCTACATATAAATCGTCCTAGAATCTTTGGGGTCCTGGCCTCTTGTCCGTGTAATCCCCAGCAGATCAGGTGATCTCCCCCTCCTCGGCGTGGTGCTTGATCACCCGGGCCTCGGAGATGAAGATGGTCTCCTCGGCGATGTTCGTGGAGAGGTCCGCGATCCGCTCCAGGTTGCGGGCGATCAGAATCAGGGACATTGCCCGGCTGATGACCTTGGAATCCTGGGCCATGGCCCCGAGGAGCTCATTCAAGATCCGTTTCTTGTACCCGTCCACCCGGTCGTCCTGGTCGCAGACCAGCTTGGCCTTGCCCGCGTCCCGGGAGACGAAAGCGTCCAGGCTGTCCTTCATCATCCCGGTCGAGAGCTCGGCCATCTGGAAAAGGTCTCGGGCAAAGGGAAGAGGAGGCTCCTTGGCCAGGTCCCGGGCGCACTGGGCGATGTTCACGGCGTGGTCTCCCATCCGCTCTAAATCGTTGTTGATCTTAATTGCGCCAACAATGAAGCGCAGGTCCACGGCCATGGGCTGGCGCAGGGCCAGGAGGGAGACGCAGAGGTCGTCCACTTCGATCTCCCGCGCATCCACCTTCTTGTCGTCGGAATAAATTTCCTCAACGAGGGCCACGTCTCGCGTCTGGAGGATTTTTACAGCCTTGAAGACGGCCTGCTCCACGAGCCCGGCCATCTCCAGCAGCCTCACCCGGAGGCGGTGTAGTTCCTGATCAAAATGACGTTCCATGATTATCTCTTTTTCCTAATTTCAATTATCCAAATCGGCCGGTGATGTAGTCTTCCGTTCTCTTGTCCCCGGGTTTGGTGAACAGGTCGTGCGTCACCCCGAACTCCACCAGGTCGCCGAGGAGGAAGAACCCAGTGTAGTCCGAGATCCGGGCAGCCTGCTGCATGTTGTGGGTTACGATCACGATGGTGTACTTCTTCTTGAGCTCGAAAATCAACTCCTCGATCTTGGCCGTGGAAATGGGGTCCAGGGCCGAGGCCGGCTCGTCCATCAGGATGACTTCTGGCTCGATGGCCAGGGCCCTCGCGATGCACAGCCGCTGCTGCTGGCCCCCGGAGAAGGACAGGGCGTTGCGTTCCAGGTGGTCCTTGACCTCGTCCCAGATCGCTGCCCGCTTCAAACTCCGCTCCACGATCTCAGCGATTTTGCCCTTGTCCCTCATCCCGTTCACCCGCAGGCCGTAGGCCACGTTCTCGAACACAGACTTGGGAAAAGGATTGGACTTCTGGAAGATCATCCCGATCCGGCGCCGCAAGTCCACAACGTCCATGTCGGGATGGTAGATGTCTTTTCCGTCTAGGAGAATCTGGCCCTGGATGCGGCAGGTAGGGATGAGGTCATTCATCCGGTTCAGGGCCCTGAGGAAGGTGGACTTGCCGCAGCCCGAGGGGCCGATCAGGGCGGTCACTTTGTTGGCCTCGATCTCCAAGGAGACCTTCTTGATCGCCTCGGAATTCCCGTAGAAGACCGAGAGGGCGCGGGCCTCCATTCGGATTACCTTCAGAATGGCCTCTTTGGAGGGCAAAACCTCGTTCGGTTTGGGCGACATGAATTTCTCTGCCAGGGCTATCATCCTCGCTGAAATCTCCTGCGCAATGCGCTGCGTAGCGCAATGGCCGAAAGGTTCAAGAGAAAGGTCACGCTCAGAAGCACGAACACCGTGCCGTACAGGATGGGTTTGGTGGCCTCCACGTCCGGGGACTGGGTGGCCATGACGTAGACGTGATAGCCCAGCTCCATGAACTGGTCCGAGAGGGCATGGGGCAGTTGAGGAAGAAAGTAGGCCGCGCCCGTGAACATGATCGGGGCCACCTCCCCGGCTCCCCGGCTGATGGCGAGAATCGCTCCGGTCAGGACCCCGGGTAGGGCCTGGGGCAAAATCACCCTCCAGATGGTCTGCCACTTGGAGGCACCCAGGGCGAGGGAAGCGTGGCGGTAATCTTCGGGAACCTGTTTCAAGGCCTCCTCCGTGGTCACAATGACCACTGGCATATTCAAAACGGCCAGGGTCATGGCGGCCCAAAGCAGGCAAGGCTGGCCGAAGGTAAGATCCAGGTGCAGGGCGCGGTCCATTCCGGCGCCCAGGAATTGGATGAAGAACCCCAAGCCGAACAACCCGAACACGATGGATGGCACCCCGGCCAGGTTGCTCACGGCCAAGCGCACCAAGCGAGTGAGCGGAGAGGTCTCCCGGGCGTATTCCGAGAGGTAGATGGCCGTGACCACGCCGATGGGCACTACCGCGATGGTCATTAGGAAGACAAGGAGCACGGTCCCGAAGATCGCCGGGAAGATCCCCCCTGCAGTCATTCCCTCCTTCGGGGGGGTAGTCAGGAACTCCCAGGAGAGGTGCGCGTGGCCGAACCAGATGATGTTTCCCAGGATCGCGAAAACGATGAACACGATGGCCAGGGTCATCGCCCCGGTCAGGGCCGTGGGAAAGGAAAATCTCACTTTGGCCATTAAAGCTTTCCGGCCAGCTTGCGCTTCAGCCGATCGACCATCAGGCTCGCACCGAGGTTGACGAAGAAGGTCATTGTGAAGAGCAGGGTCCCGATGAAGTACAGAGTGTTGTAATGCGGGTCGCCGAACACGACCTCGCCCAGTTCCGCGGCGATGGTTGCGGACAGACTGCGGGTGGAGTCGAACACCGAGGCCGTGAACAGGCTGGCGTTGCCCGAGGCCATGAGCACAATCATCGTCTCGCCGATGGCCCGGCCCAGGCCCAGGAGGATGCTGGCCAGGATCCCGGCCTGGGCAGCGGGCAGGGTCACCCGCCAAGCGGTCTGCCAGGGATCTGCGCCCAGGGCCAAGGAGGCCTCGCGCAGGGACTTTGGCACGGCCGTGAGGGCGTCCTCGCTGATCGTGAAAATGGTCGGGATGACCGCGAACCCCAGGGCGATCCCGGCATTGAAGGTGTTCAGGCGTGAGGCGTACCCCAAGGCCCTTTGCAGAAACGAGGCCAGGACGATGAGCGCAAAGAAACCCAGGACCACCGAGGGGATGCCTGCCAATATCTCCACGATGGGCTTGAGGAACTCCTTGGTCCTGCGGGGGGCGAACTCCGAGGTGAACAGGGCCGCGCCCACGCCCAGCGGAATGGCGAACAGCAGGGCCACGAAGGTGATCTTGAACGTGCCCAGGATGAGCGGCGCAAACCCGTAGCGCGGCCAGTCTGAAACCGGCTGCCAGATGGTCGTGGTGAAGAAGCGCACCAGGCTGGCTTCTTTCTGGACCTTCAGGCTCGTGAAGATGGGCAGAGCTTCTCGCATCACGAACAAGAAGATCAAGAGGATGCTAACAATCGTGCTCATCGCAACGAGCGCGATCGCCAGCTCGATTGCTTTCTCTGCTGCTCGGCTTTTCCTCTTCACGCCTTACACCTCACCGGGCCTTATTTTACTGGGAAATACCCCACCTTGGTGACGATCGACTGGCCCGCCGGGGAGAGCACCCAGTCCACTAGTCTCTTGATCTCGCCCGTGGGACTCTCCTTGACATACCAGTAGAGATCCCGGCTCACCGGGTAGAGTTTGGCCTTAACGTTCGCCTCGGTGGGCTCGTATCCCAGGCTTCCTGCGTCCTTCTTGACCTTGACCTGCTTTACACCCTTGGCGTAGGCCGCCCCGCCGTATCCGATCCCGTACTTGTCCTTGGCCACGGCGTTCACCACGGCCGCGGTCCCCGGCAAGGTTTGAGTACCTGGAGAATAGTCCGCCCCCTTGAGGATGTTGTCCTTCACGAAGACGTAGGTCCCGGAGCTGTTCTCTCTGCCGTAGACCACGATTTTGGCGTCTTCGCCCCCGAGCTGCTTCCAGTTCGTGACCTTTCCGGTGTAGATGTCCTTGATCTGATCCAAGGTAAGCTCGGCGACCGGGTTGGCCTCGTTCAGGTAGAAGGTCACTCCGTCCTTGGCCACTGGGATCTCCACGCCGGTCGTGAAGAACCGATCCTTGAGCTTGTCCTTCTCGCTGCTGCTCATCGGCCGGGAGGCCTCGCAGATGTCCGTGGCCCCGTTGATCAGGGCCGAAATACCGACCCCGGAGCCGCCCCCGGTGACCTGGATGGTCACGTCGGGATGAGCCTTCATGTACTCCTCGGCCCAGCGCTGCCCCAGGAGTAGCATCGTGTCCGAGCCCTTCACCGTGATCCGCTTGGCCATAGCGCTTCCGGCGAGGAGGCCGAGGGCTAATAAGATGATCGTCATTTTCTTCATGGTCCTGTTCCTTTCAGTTTTTTAGTTTTCACATTTCACTTAGAACTTGTACTGCACCTGGATGTCCGCCACGTGGTTGCGGCTGTCCCAGTTGTTATTGTAAGACGAGGAGAAGGGCGGCATTAGATCCTTTTTGTGAGTGAAGAACGGAGCCGAGAGACTCGCGGTGATCCGGACGTTGGAGTCCCAGAAGTAGTTCAACGCTCCGGTATAGGTTTTCTGCCGGGCCTTGTCCGTCAGAGCCAGGGTATCCGCGTCCGAGACCGGGTCCCAGTAATCGTACCGGGCCGCGAACTGGAGCTTCGAGTTGAGGTTTGCCACCCACATCACATAGAACCCTTGTTCGTTCACCACCCCATAGTCCTTATTGATGCCTTTGGCGAGGGTGTCTGTCACGATCCCGTACTGTGTGGCGTACTTGGCTTTGTAATCTTTGGCCCTGTAGCCCTCGAACATCAGGGCTCCGGACTTCATGAACGGCAGGGGGAGAGAATAATAGAGCTGGACGTCCCCGCCCAAGCGCTGCTTGGTCGCAATCAGGGCCGGGCTCGCAGCTACATAACGATAAGCCAAGGAGTCCACTGCGGGATCGTACTTGTTATTCTTATTGACGTCCTTGAACCCCGTGATCTGATAGGCCGCGGCCGTGGCCGGGATGTAGGCGTCCCCGAAGTAGCCCGATGTCCCGAAGTCCAGGTGCAGGAGCCCGAAGGTCGGGAGTTGGACTTTGCCCCGGCCGATGAAATCCTTGCGCCGAGTGGGGTCCTGCCAGGTGAAGATATTGTCCTGGATCCCCGTGCCGTTGAAGGCCCCTCCGTTCGCGGTGAACTTGAACCCCTTGTAATCCACTAAGGGGATCGTCAGGTTCACCCCGCGATCCCGCTCTCCGGGGAAGAGCACGCTCTCGGCCTTGCTCCGCTCCAAGACCTCGCGCACCGAGGAGGAGCGTTCGATCTCGAACCCGAAGGGCCAGTTGTTCTGCCCGATCCACAGGCTCACGTTATGCTTCGTCCAGGGCTCGGTCAGCTCCACGTAGGCTTCCTTCAAAGAGACCGCGTCTTTGGAGGCGTCGAAGTAAATCACATACTTGGACATCGGGTTGGCGGTGTAGGTGAACTTGATCCGCCCCCGTCGGATGTAGAAGTTGTCTTGATTGGTCTGTGAGGACGGGCCCTGGGTTCCCGTATACCAGGGCAGGGCGGGATTGATTGCCGAGGTCCCGGTGCGGGAAGGCCACTGCCATTCGTACCGGGCCTGGATGTATCCCGAAACCGCGAGCTTCTTCACTTTGTCCACGTCGCCCTTGGTCGTAAGGTAGTCCGTCTCCAGGCCTTCGAACTTCCCCTCCAGGTTCTGGATCTTCTCCTCGGAGGCGCCCTTTTCCGCGGCCATGGCCGCGGCCTCGTTGAGCTTGACCTTGAGGTCCGTGATCTCCTGCCTCTGGGCCTCGCTCTGGGTGGAGAGGGTTCCGACTTGTGCTTTTAATTGGTTGAACTCTTCGATGGTCAACACCGGCTGGACCACCTGGGGCTTCTTTTTCCTCCTCTGGGCATCGGCGTTCGGGGCTGCGAAAGCCAGTACTACCAATCCGATGACAAGCCAGTTCAGTTCTTTCTTCACCAACGACCTCCTATGTGATGTTTGTTGAAGGACCTTTTGCTTGATTCGTTTCCCTTTTCGCTTATATAGGATAACACTTGGACCATTACCTCCGCGTTATGCCTATGTTAAATATTTGTTAAGAAAAAGGTGGCCTTCAACAAACAAAAAAGCGAGGGGTTCAGCCTCGCCTTTTCACAAATGGATTTTAATACTATAAAAGGTTCTTACGAGTTTTCCAGGGGTAGGGTTTTGCCAGGAGATCGATGGTTAGTGTAAACAAGGAGAGGCAACGGATAAAATCTGCAAAATAAGTCTAACCAGTTGCCTTTAGATAGGATACACGAGTTCAACAATGAAGTGCAACACTTGGGATAGCGAGGAAAGATGTGGTATCCTAAGTGGTTATGCACAGAGACTACCAGCAGTTAAGCTTAGAGGAGCGTGACCAGATCGCCGTGATGTTCT
>Ga0315279_10007599_pt1 | contig 13357 bp, 9 predicted proteins | sample YL17G06_20_MG_FD_203694 | JGI IMG/M metagenome (GOLD analysis project Ga0315279, IMG submission 203694) | Sediment microbial communities from Yellowstone Lake, YNP, Wyoming, USA - YL17G06_20 | ecosystem: Environmental > Aquatic > Freshwater > Lake > Sediment | place: USA: Wyoming | collected... | reverse complement strand
ATTCCTCTCCGAGAAATCCATTTCTCGCTGCATAGGGCATATCCTCCTTTCTATCGTTTCCTAAATGGATATGCCCTTTCGCTTTATCCTGTCAATATAAATTTACACAAAAGAATTTACACAATACTGAAAAAGTACCAGAATTCGGCGGGCTAAGAGCCCGCCCTACGCGGAAGGATGTTGAATAACAATAACTTGGTCCCGCGTAGGCGGGGCTCCCAGCCCCGCAAAAATGACTTTTTCAGAGTTCTCTTTGCATTGTTCTGTTGCTTCGGGAATAGTCGCAAGATTCCCCCAAAGGCGGGGGAATTGCCGAAACAAAAACGCATGCGTATGCATCCATACAAATCGGCATTTCCCCTCAGGACGAATCTTAATCCCGATGCATCAAGACGAGGTGCGGGGTAGGGGTGCCCCGCCCCAACGGTAAGTGGAAGTAGGGGGAAAATCTGTTCAAACGATTTCTAACATCCTATCTATGGATCGTTTTGCCCTTTGGGCAATATCTGGAGGAACCTCTACTTTATAGATCATATCCTCCAGAGACCATAAAATTTTCTCCAAATTGTTCAATTTCATATTAGAACAGTCAGACAGGATGCTGGCAGGGTAAAATCTCTTATGGGGGCTTTCTTTCTGCAGACGGTGAAGTATTCCAATCTCCGTTCCGATGATAAATTCCTCTGAATTGCTTTCTTTGGCATATTTACAGATTCCCGAAGTGGAGAGAACTTTGTCTGCCATGGCAATCACATCCGGGGTGCATTCCGGGTGAACCAAGACTTCCGCCTTGGGATACTGTGCTTTTTTCTTTAAAATGTCTTCAGCCAAAATACGTCTATGCGTGGGGCAATAACCTTCCCACAAGATCATCTTGCGGTTGGCTTGTTTGGAAACGTAGTCCCCTAAATACTTATCCGGGATAAAAATGATTTCTTTCTCTTTGGGAATGGCTTGCACCACTTTGACCGCATTGGCGGAGGTGCCGCAATAGTCGCTCTCTGCTTTTATCTCGGCACTGGTATTGACATAAGAGACCACCACCGCCTCAGGATGTTTCCTTTTCATCTCCTTAAGCTGTCTTAAGGTGATCATGTTTGCCATAGCACATCCCGCATTCAAATCCGGCATCAAGACGGTTTTATTGGGGGACAAAATCTTAGCGGTCTCAGCCATAAAGTGAACCCCGCAGAAGACTATCACCTCTGCATCGGTCTTGGCCGCTTGTCGGCTCAAGTCCAAAGAATCCCCCACAAAGTCGGCTATATCCTGAACCTCTCCGATCTGATAGTTGTGCGCCAAAATGATAGCCTTCCGCTCCTCTTTGAGCTTCAGGATGTCGTTTACTAACTTTTCGTCTTTTACTTCGGAAAGACTCATAAACCCCCATGTAAATTCAAGATTTAAGATTCTCCGCCGAAGGCGGATCCGCCTCTGGCGGAAAAGTTCAAGATTTAAGATTCCAATTTTGAATCTTGAATTTTGAATTTTAAATTACTTATTTCGTGTCCGCAGATTTTTCGGAATCAGCTTCAGCTGTGGATGAAACGGTTTTGTTCAAGTCTTCCATAAGTTGACCAATGTCCACCCCGTGCGCCAGAGCTCCTTGCTCGATGGTCTCCGATACCGCGATGTGACACCCAAAACAATGCATGCCATATTCAAAAAATGTTTTGACCGTCTCCGGATATTTCTTCAAAACCTCACCAAAAGTCATGTCTTTGGTTATTTTATTATCCTCTGTCACGAAAATCACCTCCTGGTTTTTAAGTCTTGAGTCTTGAGACTCAAGACTCGAGCTTACAAATCTCAATTCTCAAAACTCAATTCTTGGATGGCCTTGCGAATCCTCAAATTCCAAATTAATCATGTTCGCTTTTAGAATTACTCTGATATCACGCAAAATATTGGACTTTCGTACTCTTTTTCGTCTTTGAAACTCGATGCACTCAAAAAGGGTAAACTTTCAGTGCAAAGACAATCAAATTTGAACGAAGTCAAGCATACCAATAGAGGGTTAAAGACATGCAAATATTTGTTTGTTTTCTTACGCTCTTTTTTTACAATAGGTTAAAAGTTATTTCACAACGCCTTCTCCACCAGTTCAGCCACATCGAAGGCAGAAATCAATTGCTCCACTCCCTTTTCTTTGATCCCATCTCCTAACATGGTGAGGCAATAAGGACAGGCACTTGCCAAAACCGAGGCATTGGTCTGGACGGCTTGATCCACTCGCATCTGATTTATTCTTTTGCCCAAAGTCTCCTCCATCCACATCCTTCCTCCTCCTGCTCCGCAACAAAAACTTCTGTCTTTTCTTCGCTTCATCTCAAACAATTGGGTATCTTTTATTGATTCCAAAAGCTTTCTGGGGGCATCATATATATTATTGTATCGACCCAGGTAGCAGGAGTCGTGATACACCACGCTCATCTCCACGCTGGTGGAGAGTTCTAATTTTTTCTTTTTGATCAGATCCCAGAGGAATTCGGTATGATGAAATACCTCATAATTTCCCCCAAACTGAGGATATTCATTTTTGAAGGTATTATAGCAATGAGGACAATAGGTGATGATCTTTTTTATCCCATATTTGTTGAGCAGTTCGATTTGTTGTTGCATCAAAATTTGAGCCAGATATTCATTCCCCATGCGTCTTAAAGTTTCGCCACAGCACATTTCCTCACTTCCCAAAATTCCAAAATTTACTCCAGCTTTTTCCAAAAGATTAACCAAACTCCGACTCACCTTTTTGTTTCTTTCGTCAAATGAACCGGCGCATCCTATCCAAAGAAGGAAGTCGACACTGCTATCCTCCGCAAGAATTTTTACTTTTAAATCTTTTGCCCAATCTCCTCTCGTAGCGAAACCGATGGTCCAGGGATTGTAGTTAGTCTCCATATTTTTGAAGAAAAGCTTAACTTCCGGGGCGAACTTGCTTTCCATTAGCACTAAATATCGCCTCAGGTCCACCACCTTATCCACCACCTCCACAAAGACCGGGCAGACCTCCTGACAGGCACCGCAGGTGGTGCATGACCACAGTTCATCTTCGGTAATCACACTGCCTGCTATTGGCTGACTTTGATCTTCAGGATTTTCCTTTTGAGAGGGAACCTTCCCCTGCAACACCAAATGATTTTTCAAATCCTGAATCACTTTCTTTGGAGAAAGTGGCTTTTCACTTAGATAAGCGGGACAGTTATCCTGACATCTGCCGCATCGGGTGCAGGCATCGGTATCAAAGAGTTGTTTCCAGGTGAACTCCGAGAGTTTTGCCACCCCAAATGTTTCCGCATTTTCAATATCCAAGATAGGATTGACTTCTCCCTTGGGAGAAAAAGACCTGAAAAACTGGTTCAGAGGTGAAGAAATAAAATGCAGGAGTTTTGAATACGAAATATATCCAATAAATCCAAAAGCCAAAATCACATGAATCCACCAGGAGGCCAGATGAAGGCTTTCAAAGGAACTTTCGCTTGATCCAAGTGCCAAAAATAACTTGCTGAACTGCCAGCCCACAAAAGACCATCTTTCGAACTCTGGTGAAGTGGATGCAATTCTGAGACCTTCATTGGTGAATCCGGTGAGCAAAATAAAGAATAAGACAATTAAAACCAAGGCGTCCTCGAATTTATTGTCCAATCTTTTGGGCTTAAGAACATATCTTCGGAATAAAGCCAAAAGGACACCGATTATGGCTAATAAGCCGAAAAGGTCTAAGATAAAAGAGAAGGTAAGATAAAAATTGCCAAAGATGAAATTTTTGTTAAAGAATAGTTTGGTGAAGTCTTCCTGAAAAAAGATAAGAACAGTTCCAATGAAAAGAATGAGAAATCCCCAGAACAAGAAAAGATGCATGATTCCCGGATAGGGGTCTTTTAAAATTCGTTTATGTCCGAAGCCAAAAAGAAAAACTGAAAGGATTCTCTTGACGGGGTTGTCAACTCGGCTCTCAGGTTTACCAATTCGCCAAAGTCGGATGCGCCTAATTAAACCGTAGATTAAAATCACTATAACGATCAAACCCAGGACATAAACCGGGATGCGAACCCCCGATCCTACATTCCAAAATATCTCACGAGTGATTTCCATAGTTTTCTTGACTTCAAACTTCTAACTTCTGACTTCTAACTTTTTACCCTTGTTCCCTTAATCTTTTAATCTCTTCTGTGAGGAGAGGAACGGCTGTAAAAAGATCAGCTACGATACCATAGTCCGCCACCTGAAAAATGGGAGCCTCCGGGTCTTTGTTAATAGCCACAATACATTTCGAAGTGCGCATTCCGGCAAGATGTTGAATGGCTCCGGAAATCCCGCACGCGACATAAAGATTTGGATTCACCACCTTGCCGGTCTGTCCCACCTGTATATCATGTGGAGCGAAGCCTGAATCGACCGCCGATCTGGAGGCCCCCACTGCCGTTCCCTCTCCAAATGCACAGGCAAGCTCCTCCAAGATTTTAAAGTTGTCTCCACTTTTCATCCCTCTTCCCCCGGAAACAATCACGCTGGCTTCGGTCAAATCGACCTTCTCCTCTGCGGTCTTTATCAACTCTTTTATCACCGCCCTGAGATCACTTGGTTTAACATCCACTTTGACCTTTTCGATCTCAGCCTTGTTGGACTGATTCGGTCTCTCGACCTCCAAAACATTAGGTCTTAAAGAAGCCATCTGTGGTCTTGCCTCTGGGGTGACTGTATCGACCAGAACTTTTCCCGCATAGATCGGTCTTTTTGCCACCAAGTGCCCCTCTTGGTTTATCTCAAGCCCGACACAGTCTGATGCTAAACCGGTCCCAAGTCGAGCCGCCACCCTGGGTAATAGGTCTTTCCCTTGAGCGGTGGCTCCACCTAAAAGGATAGATGGTTGGTGAAGTTTAACCAAATCGGCAATGACTTTGGCGTATGCTTCATTGGAATAGTTTTTCAATACCTCGTCCTCACAGACGAATATTTTCTCTGCTCCGAAACTATCAAGTTCCTCTGCTAATTTTTCTACCTCATAACCTAAAAGAATTGCGGATAAATGCTCACCAGTCTTTGAAGCCAATTTTCTCCCTATAGTTAGAAGTTCAAAGGAAACCTTCTTTAGCTTTCCTTCTCTTTGCTCCGCAATAATCCATACTCCGTTAGACATCTTTTTTATTCCTTTCTCTATTTCATAAGTCTTGTCGGACAGGAATTCATCCTGAAGGACAAGCCCTGTCCCTACGTTTTGTGAGTTATGTCAGGACCTGGTCCTGACACTCAAAATAGCGTCAGTCACCGGGATTCCGCCAAAGGCGGAAGAATAACTCCTGACGCAACACTCGGAAATAAACAGGTGTTCTTTCGCGTAGCCAAGGCTTCATGCCTTGGCAAGCCCTGAAGGCTTGCCTACGCGTAACTTATCAAAGAACGCAAAAGCTAACACTTTTTATTGTCGGGCAAGCATACGCTAGCCCGACCTACCTTCTATTCTATGACTGATCTTCTGAACTCCTCTGGATACTCCACTTTGGCTGTTCCAGCCGAGCAGAGGGGAATTGCCTTGATTAAGTTATCCATTTTCTCATAAGGGATGGTAACTATCAACTCATCTTCGCCAAAACCCTTTATCTTCCGGGAAGTGAAATCAATAAAATTAGCATTTATCTCTCCAGAGACAATCGAATAGGCAATGGACATATGGCAAGTTGCACCTATCACTTCCAATTTAGGTGGGATTCCATCAAAGTAGGTTGCCAAAGTGATCAGCCGGGAAGCTTGCTCGGCATTGCAAATAAATAACACCAAATCCGGACTGATCTCTGATTTCTCCAACGGTGAGATTATCACGTTTTCTGCCAAGCCTAAGGGTGGGGGAGTGGTTAGGGTTTGCATTCTATGAAAAACTGTAACTGAAGAACAGAATTTTTCACCTTCAACCAAAAATATCTGCACATCCTTAAGATCTTTCCCGCTTGGTCTTGGACCAAGACCCAAATGCCAAGTTGCACCTCGACAACTTGAGTTTTCCTTAGTCAAGTTTATAACCTCCCCGTCCCGTGCTAAAACAAGGGCATCGCAAGCCCTGCATTTTCCTTTCCTGTAATTCTTGGGAGGATTCATAGAATAGGTAACGGCAATCGGGTTTCCCTCGATCTTCAGCACCCCTTTTAATTCTTTACAATATTCTTTCCATTCCATGTTACACCTCTATTTAATACAAATGCATCTATGAAACGCCATTGCGAGGAGTGTTTCCCGCCTTTGGCGGGAGACGACGAAGCAATCTATATCTTATTTCTTTCTCAGAGGGCAGGGCTAATTTATACTTGGAGGCAAAAACCTTGTTGCTCAGTCCACCCAAGACATACTTTGCAAAAATCTCGTCTTTTTTGGCACAGAGGATAAGTCCTATCGGATCATTTTCGTCTTCTATCTTTTCATTTTCTTTGAAGTAGTTTAAATAAAAATTCATTTGCCCAATGTCAGCGTGATCAAGTTCGCCAGTTTTCAAGTCTATCAATACAAAACATTTGAGGATGCGGTTATAAAAAACCAAGTCAATATAATAATGACGGTTTGCTATGGTTATTCTTTTTTGGCAACCAACAAAGCTAAAACCCTTGCCAAGCTCTAATAGAAAATATTGGAGTTTATCAATTAGCGCTTGTTCTAATTGAGTTTCAGTATAAGAAGTCTCTTCTTTTAAATTAAGGAATTCCAAAATATATGGGTCTTTAATAGCATCCTCTGGTTTCTCTATGATCTGCCCCTTTTCAGCCATTTTCATTACAGCTTTGATGTCTTTGCTTAGAGCCAATCGTTCAAAAAGCATGGAGTTTATTTGTCTTTTGAGTTCCCTAACCGACCAATTATTCTGAATTGCCTCTTGTTCATAAAAGGAGCGAGGAAACGGTTCTTCTACCTTTAATAACTCGCAATAATGCGACCAAGATAACATCGGCTCAAATTCCGCAGACACTGTCTGCTGAATTCCAGATTTCCCGGACAGTGTCTTGGATTTCTGTCCCTCGATAAATTTGCCAGACGGTGTCTGAGTTATTTGAGATTTGACAGACAGTGTCTGGCATTTTTGTCCTTCTTCCAATTTCCAAGACAGTGTCTTGGATTTTCCAAAAGTTAAATAAAATTTTCTCATCAACCTCAGATTTTCTGCCGAAAACCCTTTTCCAAACTTATTAGTTAAATCTATGGAAAGCCTCTGCAGTAGTTCCTCTCCATACTCTGCTCTTTTCTTACCTTTCTGCTCAAACTCAACAATTTCTCTTCCAATCTCGCAGTATGCCAATACCTGGGCTTTGTTTATTTCTCTAACTACCTTAGTTCTTGCCTCAACTAAAATGTTGGCAATCCTATCGAGCAAGTTGCCGTAACTTCCTAAACTTATTTCTTTCTTCTTCATGCGTATACTCTGTATACTTTTATTAACAATTTTTGATGTGTCCGGTTCTTTTGGGACTCGTTATAGAAACGATTTTGATCAAATCAATTTAGCCTCCACGTGAAGCAACATAGTTAGCTGAGCCACTGCTTCCTTGGGTTCCCCTTCAATCTTTTTTCCTGCTTTTCTTTCTGGAGGAAGAGAGAAATTCATGGTTTTAAGCTTGGATCCTTTTTCCCCCACCTCATTTGCATCCATTCCCAAAGTGGCTAAATTTATTTCCTTAATAGGTTTTTTCTTTGCCTTCATAATCCCGGGCAAGGATGCGTATCTGGGCTCATTTAAACCTTTCTGAGCGGCAATCACCGCTGGCAGGTTGATTTGAATGATCTCCTGAATGCCTCCTTCGGTTTCCCTTTTTACCGTTGCGCTTTTTTGATCAGCTGATACTTCCAATCCTGTAACCACCGAGGCATAAGGTAGATCCAAAATTTCAGCCAGACAGGCGAAGACTTGGGCACAATCAAAATCGACCGCCTGTTTTCCCGTCAAAATCAAATCGTATTTTAAATCCTTTATAGCTTTCGCCAAAATCTTAGCGGTGGTCAAACTATCCGAACCCTCAAAGGCTGGGTCATTCAAGTGGATGGCATCATCTGCGCCCATAGCTAAGGCAGTTCTTATAGCTTCGGTAGCTCTGGGTGGTCCCATACAAACAATGGTTACCGTTCCTCCAAACTTCTCCTTTAGCTTTAAAGCCTCCTCCACCGCATACTCATCATAGGGATTCATTACATATTTAATCCCCTCGGTGACAATTCCGGTTCCTTGTGGATTTATCTTTATCTTTGTCTCAGTATCCGGAACCTGCTTCATACAAACCACGATATTCATCTTAAAACCTCCTTCAAGCTTGAGAAACGTTTCACAAAGATAAGAAATCAGCCTGACCTTGTCAAATAAAAAACCATAAAGGAAATGTAGACACCAACACCTGACTTAAGTTAGGTGCTGGGGCTTCGCAACCCGGGCTTTTACATCTCAACAAGTTCAAAATACATTCCAGTGCTAAATGAAATTACCCAATCATTTGATTCTAAGGATTTAGCAAAATCAAGGCGGGTAACCCGCCAGGCATTAGATTTAGTAAAGCCGAAACGCAGACCAACTCCCACATCAGTATGAAGCCTTTGTCCCGTCAATTTCTCATTCCAGATATAACCGCCATCAAAGAATAGAACTCCTCCCAGACCAACAGTTAGAATTTTCCAGGGGGAAAATATTCGATCCTCAAAATTGAAAACAATATCATTTTTTCCAGCAAACCGATATTTTTCAAATCCCCTCACACCATTTGTTCCATCTAAAAATAGCTGAAAACTATTTTCCTGGCGTGAAGATAGAATTCCCAATGCTCTAAAAACCAGAGTCTGCCGATGAGGGATCCTCCAATAAAGTCGCATCTCGGTCTGGGATAATATCTTTTCCCAGCGGATATTTTCAAATTCTCCCTTGGTCAAATGAGAAAAGAAAAGATACTGATTATTTCTCAGACAAAATGGGAAAAGGAATTTAAAAGAAAAAACATCCGCCCTCTTTTGCGAAAAAGGACTATTTACATTCAAACCCCATTTCCCCTGAATACTAAACCCGAAATCAATATCCTCAATTTTGCCAAAATTGTCTACATAACTTAATTTTTCATATTGAGGGTGCCAAAGTTTAAGGGAAAAACCGAAATGTTGTAAGTTTCTATTGGGGAGTAGAAATTCAGCATATTGAGAAGAATCCTGGTATGAATAAAATGAGGAACGTTTACTTTCCGATTGGTAGAAAGGTGAAAATATCTTTTTCCATTCCGCACCAAAGGATTTGCTTAATTCAAAATAGAATCGCTCATTTTTTATCTGATAAGCGAAAATATCTTTACTCTCCTGGTAGTAATTTACCTTACTATCTTCATTCAGATATTGACTCCCAAAAGAATATTTTGTCTCAAGTGAGTAAAAAGGGCGGGCGAAAGTCATGTTATAGAGGTGCCCGTCTGAATGATTGTATATATCTGTATTCAAAAAGAGGTGTGTTCCCAAGATGTTCCCATCTAAAAAGGACAATTGCCTCGTTTCCTTTTCCGTGGTTTTAGTGTAACCCAAGAATAGACTTTTGCCCCAGCCTAAAAGATTGTGTTCCTCAAAATATATTTCTAAGGAGTAGTATTTGCCTACTGCCTCACCAGAAAAACTAACCACAGTGCTCCATTGGTCTTGAGTTTTCACCAAAATCCCCACTCCACCATTATTTCTTTTCACTTCTTCAATCTTGACTTTTCCCAAGAAACCTAAGTCTCGTAAATTTCTTTCGCTTTCCTCTAATAACTTTTTATCATAAATATCTCCCTCTTTAAATAAAAGTTCCTGTCGGATGATTCTTTCCTTGGTGAGGAAATGAAGTTTGTTTACCCACAAGTAAAGTTTTTTGTTTTCCTCTTTTATCTCTGGGTCAAAAACATTTTTGCGGGCAATTTTTATTTCTTCAATGTAAAGTGTAGAATCTTTTTCTCCCAAAGCGAATTTTTCACTGCTATTGGCAAAGGTCGGGATTGAAGAGAGAAGAATGAACGAAAAGAGCAATCCGAAAAAGCTTTTTTCTACATGCGCTTTTTTAAAAGCTCTAATTTTCATAGATTCAATCTTTGATGCGGGAGGCAGAAATAAAAAATCAACATCTGAATAGTTGGATCGGGTTACCCTTACCCCGATCCAGCATTATATGGTCAAGGGTGAGGGTTCATCCTGAAGGGCACCCTTGACCAACAAGTTATTGTGAATTTGACTCTACAAGAACCCCTTTTCCTTCATCCAGTCATCGTTAAAGATTTTGCTCAAATATCTGGATCCAGAATCAGGAAGGATTGCCACCACTATTTTATCCTCACTCAAATTTTCTGCCACCTTCAAAGCCGCACAGACCACGCCTCCGCTTGAGCCTCCGGCGAAAATTCCCTCTTCTTGAGCTAATCTCCTCGCCATTAAAAAACAATCTTTATCCGTGACCTGAATCACATCGTCCATCACCTCGAAGTGCATGGTGGGACAAAGCATGTCTTCGCCAATCCCTTCCACCAAATAAGTATGAGGCTGGATTGATTTTTTAGATTTGAAATAATCATAAAACACCGAACCCTCTGGATCAACTCCAATCGCCTTTATTTTGGGATTCTTTTCTTTTAAATATTTTGCGGTCCCGGACATAGTTCCCCCAGTTCCTATCCCTATCACCACATAGTCCAGCTTGCCTTCGGTTTGCTCCCAGATTTCGGGTCCTGTGGTTTTGTAATGCGCCTCTGGATTTTTCTGGTTAAAATATTGCTCCAGGATAACGCTTCCGGGGATTTCAGAATGAATTCTTCTCGCTACCTCATAGTAGCTTTCCGGAGAATCAGGGGGAACGTCGGTAGGTGTAATTATAACCTCAGCCCCGAACGCCTTAAGCAGATTGATTTTTTCCTGGCTCATCTTGTCGGGTATGGTGAAGATCGCCTTGTAGCCTTTAGCCGCCGCATAAATGGCAATTCCCACTCCCGTGTTTCCGGATGTAGCCTCTACAATGGTTCCTCCCTTTTTTAACCTCTCCTCTTTTTCCGCCTCCTTCAACATATAAAACGCCATGCGATCTTTTACGCTTCCCCCGGGGTTTAAAAATTCCAATTTCGCCAGAACCAATGCTTTGACTTTTTTCGTCACTCGATTTAATTTCACTAAAGGAGTGTTTCCCACTAACTCCGAGATGTTTTCATAATACATGCCTTCCTCCGCTCGAAAATTTGACTAAAACCCATGTGATCCTGATTTTTGCAAAGTCATCCTTACTATTAACCAAATCATGGATCCTAACTACCGCAGATCACTTTGAATATAAAAGGAAGCAAAGAGGGGTCAAGGAATTTTTGGGGGATTTCTGAAAAAGGAGAAGCCCTCCGATTTTTTGGATCGAAGGGCTTCTCTTGAGGGAAAGGCTATGTAGTTTTTGCTACTTTATAAGGATCATCCTCTTGGTCTCTGTGAATTTGCCTGCTTGTATCCGGTAGAGGTAAATTCCGCTGGAGACCTCCATCCCCAGGTCGCTTCTACCATTCCAACTTATGCTGTGAGCACCTGCGGGCTTATATTCATTAACCAGCGTGCGGACCAACTGTCCTTGGACATTATATATTTTGAGTGAAACCACTCCCGGCTGGGGCAGCTGATAAGTTATCTGGGTTACCGGGTTGTAAGGATTAGGATAGTTCTGACTCAAGGCATAAGTTGAAGGATTCTGGGATTCTTCATCTTCTCCATCCGCCGAGGTAGGGCAGTCGATCTGAATTTCCGCTCCACTTGTGCGATGTGGAATTTCCTCTCCTTCGGAGTTTTGCAAGCTGGAGCGTTCTATGCTTACCTGAGCCGAAGTGACGTAATTGTCAGCCATGAAGACTATGCCCAAAATCTTCCCCGGTCCATCGAAACTCCCACTGAGAACTGTCAGGCCAATCAGAATCGAATCGGGATGAATTCCATAAGAAAGATCGAAGTTACCTGGCGGAACGAGAGCCGGTCCCTTTATTACAGTATCAGGAGTGATTAAGGTGTCCTCATAGGCGATCTTGAAGAAGGCCGAATCCATATCCACCACCTTTTCATTCAGGTGAATCCACAGAGTATCCTTATGCTTGCACTCAATTGAAAGAGGATCTGGAAGGATAGAAACCTGCGCAGATTCAGCCACACTGATGGTAAAGCACTGGGTGTCCGCGCCAGCCGAGTTGACCGCTTCAACGCAAACAAGAGAATCGCCGACTGCGGTAGGAGTCCACTGAATCAAACCAGTGATGGTATCAATGGTCATACCAGTTGGGTAAGTGAACAGGTGAAAGACAGGTGCTGGAATGCCTGTGGCTTCCACATCGTAGGTATAAGGCACTCCCACAAACGCAGTAGTGTCCGGAGTGGATGTAATCACCGGAGCCTGGACGTAAACATTTACCGTAAATTGACAGGAGTCTATACTGAAACAGGAATCGGCAGCCAACAGAACAATAGTATAAGTACCTGCAGTGTCAAAACCGGTGGTAAGCCACTCCACATGATTACCAACGATAGTTGGCTCATTGTAGGGGGGACCTGCAGGAAGAGGATACATGTTTATGATTTGCAACGTCCACAAATCACCTCTTGGATCGGTAACTGTAAAGTCCCCACTAATAAGCGTATCCCCGGCAGATACGCTGGTATCGTTGGGGCAGGTAAGCTGAGGAGTGTGATCGTAATCATTTACAGTTACAGTAAACAGACACGAGTCAATATTCCAACAGGAATCAGCAACCCCCAGAACAATAGTGTAAGTCCCTCCACACCTGGGAATCCACTCCACATGATTATCAACGATAGTTGGCCAGTTGAATCCAAGAGGATCCACCCACACGCCTATCATCCGCGAATCACTTCCCGGGTCGGTAACTGTAAAGTCCCCACTGATAAGCGTATCCCCGACAGATACGCTGGTATCGTTGGGACAGGTAAGCTGAGGAGGATGATCGAGAACATTTACAGTAAACAGACACGAGTCAATATCCCAACAGGAATCAGCAACCCCCAGAACAATAGTATAAGGACCTAGAGTGTCATTACAGGTCGTAAGCCACTCCACATGGTTACCAACGATAGTTGGCCAGTTGCCTGCAGGAAGAGGATACATGTTTATGATTGTCACCATCCCCAAATCACCTCTTGGATCGGTAACTGTGAAGTCCCCACTGATAAGCGTATCCCCGGCAGATACGCTGGTATCGTTGGGACAGGTAAGCTGAGGAGGGTGATGGTAAACATTTACAGTAAACTGGCAAGTATCCGCAAGTCCACGAGGATCGGTTGCCACCAGACGGATAACATAATCTCCGTCCTCATCACAGGTGGTGATCCATTCCACGTGATTAGCAACGATAGTTGG
>Ga0315279_10007596_pt1 | contig 13359 bp, 15 predicted proteins | sample YL17G06_20_MG_FD_203694 | JGI IMG/M metagenome (GOLD analysis project Ga0315279, IMG submission 203694) | Sediment microbial communities from Yellowstone Lake, YNP, Wyoming, USA - YL17G06_20 | ecosystem: Environmental > Aquatic > Freshwater > Lake > Sediment | place: USA: Wyoming | collected... | reverse complement strand
GGTCCCGGTAATCATGGTTACCGGTAAAGCAGTTACTGATGACGAACGGTGTAAATTTAGTACTTATTATGCGGATTATCTTATGAAGCCGGTCTCACCCAGGCATCTCCAGGAGAGAATCGAACATGCACTGCATACTGCTGCCGAAATAAAACCGGATCAACCGGACATGCAGCCCCACGATCTCCTGTAAACATTTCCAGATACGTTCCGGTTTGGACGGGTAGCTGGCATACAGCTAAAATAGATCGGCTCATGATTGTTCCTTTCACCTTTAAAACACCCACCGCTGCTCCTGAAAGCTGACAAAAGTACTGTCACATTTTGGAATGAAAATGTATGTCATTTTCATGCGTAAGCCCGGTGAATATCAGTCTCAACGGTGTTTTAGGACTGGAATACTGGCACGATACAGTTATTATCAGGTATTGCCGTCAATCGGGGTGCAATTACCGAAATGTTATCGACGTTGGAAAAATCACGATTATTGGTAATGATCCGATCGCGTGTTATATACAGGGAAGCAGTTCTAATATTTCACCCGTTGAAGTTGTGGAAGTCGTAGCAGTTCCGGATGAACTCCTGTTTCCGGTGCTCGCTTGCGTTAACCGGCGGTTTAAGATACCCAATCCCGGGTGTCTGGAGGGCGGGACAGAACGGGCAGAGGGCTGCATCGACATCGTTTGCTTTCGTCCGGACCGGGCAGTAATAGATCCCGTCGATAACCTCCACCTTGTCCCCACCGGGAAATGGCATGCCTACAGGATGTCCGGGAAGACCCTGCACGAACATGCAGAATGCGGCCAGGAGGAATTTTAAGAACCTGAGCCGGTCCTCCGCCTCATTCCCTGTCGTGCACTGCGTATCGACCATCTTCCAGTATGCCGGGGTATCATCCAATACTGCATCACGCAGTGTTACAAACGATCCCTGCTGGTTCATAAGTCGCACGTTCTGGTATGTCCCATGCAGGTACCCGGTGATAGTCTCTTCAAGGCGTTTCCGATATTCAGGACTAATATCGCGAATCTTTTCTGAGAAATTCCATTTCATCTGCTGCAGGTCCCGTGGGGAGTATGCGAGCACAATTGCGGCAATACCCCTGCCCAGATCGCCCCGGGTCTTCATGGACGCAAGCAGGTTACATTCATTTTGTATTTTTGAACCGGCCATCGATTTCTCCTTTGTTTCTGATGACGAGATGTCAAAGATAATCCTCGAAATACGCCGACAGAAGATAACCCGGACTGGCGGGTTTGTCTTCTCTCCTTTACCGGATAATTTTCTGGTCCTGATCACATTTATTCTTCCGGTACCGGTCATGAAACCGTTTGGTGAAGAGTATGATCTGCATGAGATACGTGGTGGCAAACATGCAGATTGAACGTATTTTCTGGTTTGTCTGTATTTTTTTCAAAAAAAATTCTCCAAAAAAAGAGAATAATAGTATGCACGTGCCGGACGACAACGATCTGATAAAGCGGGTGTTGACGTTTACTCTCATCGTCCGGGGGATTTGGGTATGAGCAGTAAGATACAGATAGCAACCGATGAGCGATCGAAAGTGTGATGGCGAACCAAGCTGGCATCCAGCCGAAAACCGGGCTTCCTCACATCGCCCGGGTGTGTCGGAGGAGGGGCGGTACAGGTGAACGGGAATGATGCCGAGCGGTTGAAAACAGGAGGTGGAGAGGTTGGGAAATTATCTATCAAGGTCCTGGTTAATTCTCGAACGTTCGACAACCCGCGCGTTCCCATTTCATTGATGGGATCTCAGATTCATAATTGAAACGCACATGAATAGTGAGTCACAACGAACTATGAAAACCGAATAATCAATTCTCTGTTGTGGACGCAAAAACGCATGCAGAGGAGGACTATCAGAATAATAAAATATTGGCCGTATAGCTAAGTAATTAATCTAATATCTTTAATTAGGTATATGGTAAGAGAAATAATTTTAACCACGCTAAAAATTTTTATGAGGTTATAATAAAACGTCGCGTGAAAATTTTTTATCATATGACACTCTTCAGCAAGCCGACCATGCGACTCCTGAACTCATCAACAGTTGTCGCAATCTCGGGGGGTCTTCGGCTGCATATTGCCTTTCTCCTCGCAGGTCTTGCTATCAGTATACCGGCATACTTTGCATTTACCCTGATCACCTATGCAACCTATACACTGGATCGTGCGCTCGGTTGCAAAGAGGACGCAATCAACAGGTCTGAACTTTGTGGAGCAAACGGAAAAATCGGGATTCTCGCGTGTATCGTCGCATTTCTTTTAGGTGCATTCCTTCTTGGGCGGGACGGAATATATTTGGCATCGATTTTTCCCTTCATTGTAGGTTACTTATATTCCCATGGCATCCGGATCGGGTCGCATACCTTCAAACTCAAAGCGGGTGGAGGTGTAAAAAATATTATCATCGGTATCACCTGGGGAGGTACGATCGCCCTTATTGTAGGCAACTGGTGCAGCAGCATTGAAACCGTTCTGGTAATTTTCCTTTTCTTTGGATCGAAAATATTTGTTACATCCTGCGTGAACGATTTTAAGGATGTCAAAGGAGATATGGCTGCAGGTATCAGAACCCTGCCCGCATGCCTTGGGGAAAATTTAACAAAAAAGGTCCTGATACTGATATTATTGGGACTGCATTGTGTTATGTTGTACTCGTTGCTCACGGGTATAATCAGAAATGAGTGGATCGTATTATTGTTCGGTCTCGCTATCACCATAGCATTTCTGATGGTATATTCTTCATCCTTTGAAACAAAACCAAGGCTTATTTATCGAAAGTTAAGGGAATTTGTTATCAGTTGGGAATCTGTCATTTCATTGACATTACGGGCGTTTGCAGCCGGCTAATCAAGTGTAATAATTTTTTCTGACAGATTCTGGTAGTACGAGAAGATACGTTCACCCCATTTAAGAGCTGAAGGATCATAACTGATCACGTCATTTTTAGAATCAAACATCCCGTTCTCATAAAATAATGAGATCGAAAAATACGAATCGCTTACTGCAAACGAGAATTTGAGATCATCTCTGCTGACATACAGGCTGGCATTTTCGCAGCGAATAAACTCTTCAAGCAGTTCACGATATTTTTCTACTACGATTTTAAACACCCCGGGCGTTAAAATCAACGAAGCGGCTACGCCCTTATTTGCAAGATTCAAGAAAAAATTCGGATATCTGGGATGTATTGTGTGGGATACACCTTTTATTGTTTTCGATTTTGAAAGATTGTCGAGAAATGTGTTTATATCAAAAATTTCTTCATCTGAATTTTCAATGATCCGGTAATCCCCGAGATCTTTTATATCAAGAAGAATTTCATACGGTAACGCTTCGAGATGATGCTCGTGCCAGAATTTTTTATATTTATCAAAAATTTCCATTGTTCTGATAAGGGGCACCAAGTGCGTAGTAAGTACCTTTCCCATCGGGGTAAGAGAGAATTTTCTGTCGTCTCCTTTTTTTATCAGGTGTTCTTCTTCAAGAATTTTTATCTGAGGAAGCATACCGGTAGACGTAACCTTGAGACTGCTTTTGATTTCATCCCATTCCTTTGGCCCGCTGTCCAGGAGGATCAGGAGATTCCGCCGTTTATCCGATGCCGAGATGATACTCAGAAGATCGCTCATTTTTTCACCGGGTTGTAATGTTGTACACTGTTATCAGGTAAGGAGAAACATCCATAAATAATATGTTATTAGATCTCCTTTTCTGATGAACAGGAACGCGGTTGCCTCATATCCTGAAAATTCCGATTCGTCGCGCATATTCCGATATCAGGATGAGTGTTAATGAATAATGCGAAGTACTTCCATGGCAGTGAGCATCAGCACTGCGGAGTGTGAAATTTTTTTATATGGATAGCAGGAAATACACTTCCTGATCGGCTGCATCAGGTGCATTTGGTTATAATGGCGTTAAAATTTTTAATGGCATTAAAATCGACAGACGGGTAATAATATACTATTACCCTTCGGATATGGTGTATAGTGTGTGATTTACTACATAGATAATGCACACATCCACAATAAATCACACACTTTCCCTGAAGGTGCTAAATTATGCAGGAAACAAGGATCGTTAAGCCAGCTGAAACCGTCTGGCAGTCAGGATTTTCGTACGATCTTCCTTTCATTGCGTAGCACAGGGGATTTTCAGGAGAGTTCTATAGCAAAGACATGACCCACGATGCATCCCCCGCCCTGTCCCGGTAGACAACAGCGAGGTTAATGAACGCGTTTACAGGTACAAACATCACGGCGATCCGGTATGATACAGAGGTTAGGTATGACCACTATAATTGAACCGAAAAAAAGTGTTATTGGCAAAATTGTTGAGCCCGTATCACACGGTGCAGATCTTTCAGAAGGTATCCTGGAGATCCTGGGCACCATTGTCCGGACGTCTTCGGTTCCCAAGTTTATGATTAACCGGAACCACCGTGTCATCGCATGGAACAGGGCGCTGGAAGAATTTACCGGGATTAAAGATAAGGACGCTCTCGGTACAGCGCAGCACTGGAAGGCGTACTACAATGTGAAGCGACCATGCCTTGCTGATCTTCTGGTGGATGAATCATTCGGGAATCTGAAAATCTGGTTCCGGGACAAATGTACCAGGTCTGTGCATGCTGATGAGGCTTACGAAGTCACCGATCTCTTCCCGCACATGGGAAACGGGGGAAAATGGCTGCATGTTACCGCAGTACCGATCAGGGACAGCAGCGGGACTGTCATCGCGGCCGTTGAAAGCCTGGAAGATGTAACCGAACAGAAACTGCCAGAGCGCGCGTTAAAACTCTCCAACAAAAAACTCCATCTCATGAACAGCATCGCATGGCATGATATCCAGAATAAAATTACCAGTATACGCGGATATGTTGAACTTTCAAAAGACGTAATACAAGACGAGAAGGGCATAACATATGTCGAAGCGGAAGAGATTATACTTAAACAGATTCATGAACTGCTCAAGTACACAATGGAATACCAGAAGATAGGCACGCTGCCTCCCCGGTGGGTGAATATCAGGGATGCCATCCATTCGGTCTCGTCTCTGATGGAAACCGGTCCGTTGTACATGGAACTTGATGTGGATGACCTGGAATTATTTGGCGACCCGACACTTGAGATGCTGTTCTCCCTTCTCATCAAAAATACCCTTAAAAATAAGAAGACCGAACCTGAAATCCGGTTAAATTTCGCTGAGAAAAAGGAGGGTCTCCAACTCACGTACGAGGATAATAGTGCCGGCATTCCCTACAGCAGAAAGAAAAGTCTGTTCACAGAAGACATCGTCAAAGCCGACAATTTTTGTATGAAGTTTGTCCATGATATTCTCGAATTTTCCGGTATGAGTATCAAAGAAACCGGCAAACCCGACAGGGGTGCACGGTTTGAGATTATGGTACCAGAAGGGGCGTACCGGTTCGTGAAAACCCAGGATAAATCATAAAAGACAAGATCATTCTGGTTTTTGCCAGATCCTGCCTGCGGGATTAGTCACTCACCGAGATCCACCGTTCTGTTTGTATAAACGGTATATCTGTGCCCGTTTTGATGAAGTTCTTTTGTGGGGTTTAAAACAGATACCTGTTCAATCGAACCTGAAATTACATTCTGCTTAGCCTTTCTGGTCCAGATAGCGGTTCCCCGTTGGGCAGGATTGTTGTACTCAGTTACAACATAGTTGGTTAAAAAAATAATTGTCGGGCTCTCAGCGTTAACAAGCGATGCCACATTTGCCCGGGTACCTTCCCGTGCCCCCTTTTTGCCCCAAGCCCCGCCGGGTAAATTATGGACCGGGTGCCGTAATTCCAGCCAAGGAATTTTTCGGAAAATGCGAATCCCATCACGGGTCGACGGCCGTTGCCGACGACCCATGGTCAGGATATATCCCTGTGATCGCAGCGCCGTCAGAACGTCAATACGGCATCAGCATCAAGCGCGAGATCATTCAAAGTCGCAGCGCCGGAAATTTTTGCGGCGTCAATAAAGTCTCCCCGCGGTATCCCTAAGAGCTGGGTGCTCTGTTCGCAGACGTAAAATTTCACACCTGCGGAAGCGGCCTGGTCAATGACATCTTTCAAAGAAGGGAACGCTCCGATCTTAATCGTCTCTGCCACGCCTTTTTTCATGACCATGATGCCCTTGATGACGAAAAAGATGCTCGCTTCGACATCCATTGCCCGGGCTGTGCTGCCTAGGATAAATGGCGCGTACAGCCGTTCCGGAGTGTCCGGTCCGTTGGTCAATACATACAGAATTTTTGCCATTATTTCACTCTCCTGATGTAAAATGTCATTGTTGCTCCGCTTTTTTCAATGTTCATTACTTCATGGCCGGTCCTTTTTGCCCACCGGGGGAGATCCTCCTCGGCAGATGGATCGTCAGTATCAACTTTCAGCACCTGGCCAGTGCTCATCGTGTCGATCTTGTCCCTGGTCATTGCGATTGGCCCGGGACAATAGATCCCGATACAGTTCAGTTCTGCATCAGCGGTAATAACCTGTGGCATGGGAAGATCTCACCCCGCATACCGTCCTTACGGATATCCATAAGACGAATGGATTTGCGGATTTATTAAATTCCGATCCCATAAAGGATAAATGTATGGATTTTTGGAAGGAACCGGAGATCCTCAGGTTTCTCATAGGCAGGATCAGGTTCTTGCACCAGCCTATGCCCTAGGGAATTTGTGCAGCGGGAAACTTTCGGGCCGGGGGATGGCGGCGATGGCTCTTTTGTGTGGCCCAGACCCTCTGGATGATGCGAACAGGACTAATATGGGTGAAAGGGAAGGGATTTTTCGTGCGGCGCAGGGCATACAATCGCACCCTCCATTCCCGACTCCCTATTGTGCTCCCTTCTGATTCAGCAATTATGTGCAGGTATACAATGGTTTCCTGCAAAGGATGCCAAGGGCTTTGGCGGCAGGTCAATGCCCAGTGCCTCTTTTAAAACCTCTTCGATGGTCTCGACAAGGACAAAGGCAAGCTCACTACGAACATCTTCGGGTATCTCTTTGAGGTCCCGTGCGTTCTCTTTTGGCATGATTATCTTTGTTATGCCTGCCCGGTGCGCTGCCAGGATCTTTTCTTTGATGCCGCCAACTGGCAACACGGAACCGCTTAACGTGATCTCCCCGGTCATGGCAAGTTTCGGGTCAACGGTTCTGCCGGTAATCAAGGATGCAAGCGCTGTAAAGAGGGTCACACCGGCTGACGGGCCGTCCTTTGGCGTAGCACCCGACGGCACATGGATATGGACATCGCTTGTCATGAAGTCAAAACTGTTTGCCGAGTGAGCCAGACGCGACCGGATCAGGGAGAGCGATATGTTTGCCGATTCTTTCATGACATCCCCCAGCTGGCCGGTCAGCGTGAGCTTTCCTGTTCCTGGCATGAAGGTACCTTCGATGAAGAGAATATCCCCGCCGACTGGTGTCCAGGCAAGTCCGGTGACAACACCCGGTACCGGCTCCTTTCGTGCCACTTCCTGCCTGTTCACCTCTTTTCCGAGGATCTCGTCAAGCATATCTGCTTTCACAACGTAGGGCAGGTCAGCCTTCCCGGACACGATCTTCTCGGAGACAAACCGTGCCGTCTTTGCCAGCTGTTTTTGCAGCCACCGGACCCCTGCTTCGCGGGTATAGTTTTCAATGATGAGCTTCAGGGCTTCGTCTTCTATTTTAAGTGTATCAGCATCAAGACCGTGTTCTTCGAGAGTCTTTGGCAGCAGGTGATCCTTTGCAATGGCGAACTTCTCGTTTTTCGTATAGCCCGAGATCACGATCAGCTCCATCCGGTCGAGGAGAGGTGCAGGAATTGTTGCGAGGGAGTTGGCTGTTGCGATAAAGAAAACCTCAGACAGATCGTAAGGAACCTCCAGGTAGTGGTCCGAGAACGTATTGTTCTGTTCGGGATCAAGGACTTCCAAGAGGGCACTTGCAGGATCTCCTGAAAAGGAAACGGCAAGCTTGTCGATCTCGTCAAGAATGAAGACGGGATTTTTCGTGCCGGCACGCTTTATACCCTGGATGATTCTTCCGGGCAGGGCACCGATATATGTCCTCCGGTGACCACGGATCTCTGCTTCATCACGGCTCCCGCCTAGGCTGATCCGGATATACTTCCGGCCAAGGGCATCCGCAATGCTTTTGCCGAGACTCGTTTTACCAGTACCCGGCGGTCCTGCAAGAAGGAGAATAGATCCCTGTTTCTCGTGTTTCAGTTTCATGACCGCGAGGTGCTGGATGATCCTTTCCTTGACTTTTTCAAGGCCGTTATGATTACTTTCGAGCACCCTGCGGGCCTCTGCAATATCGATGCTCTTTTTCTCTTCGGTTATCCAGGGAAGTTCGAGCAGGAGGTCCAGGTAATTCCTGATGATCGGGGCTTCATGGTTCTGGCTGCCTCCTGCTTCCAGTTTCTTTACCTCGGACAGGGCCTTCTTTTTCACTTCATATGGCATCTTCGACTGCTCAATTCTTTCCCGGTATCCATTATCATTCGGACCTGTGCCTTCCATTTCATTGAGTTCTTCCTGGATCACTTTGAGTTGTTCACGCAGCATCGCTTCCCGGTTCGATCTGTTCACCTTGTCAGACACCTTGTGTGCCATCTCGATCCGGAAGTTGATGTTCTCCTTTAGTCTTACGAGAAACTCAACAAACGTACGGTATCTCTTTCGGGTGGAATCGATCTCCAGAAGGGCCTGCTTTTCCGCCAGCTGCACTGGCATAAACGGCACGATGAATCCCATGATCTCGGCAATGGAATCCATGTTGTCAATTGGTCGGGTGAAATGCCCGGAATCCTGGAAACGGTCGCTGATCTCATGAATGATCTTTTTGATATCCATTATCAGTTCTGCATATGCCGCTTCATCGAGATCCTGCAGATCCGTAGCAGGCTGATACGCGGCATAGAGCAGTCCATCCTTCCGGGAAAAAGTTTCGGCCTTTACCCTCTTGACAGCCTGTGCACATACGAGATACCCGTTATCGGCAGGTATCACTGACGAGATTCTGAGCAGGTTCCCCGTGGTATATAATGCACCTTCTGATACTCCTGAAGGGTCAGTACCGCTCCTGACAGTCAGACCGACCGCATATGCGACATTGCCATCGTTCATCTGCCGTGTGAAGATATCCCCTGTCGTTTTGTCAACCTGGATTTTAGTCCGTGTTTTCGGAAAGACTACTATCTCAAAGAGCGGGAGCACGATGTGTTCTCTTTTCCCCTCTGCTGGTGTTGAATCTGTAATTGTCATTTCAATCATTTAGTTTGTATTTACCTAACCAAAGCGCCAGACAAAAAATTTATCTGACCTTTCCGAGGATGTCGATAAGGACATCGATCTCATGTTCGTCAAGTGTTGCCACCATCCGTTCGATAACCCGCATCAGGGCTTCCTGTTCGGCACGGGCTATCATCTGCCCTTTTTCTGTCAGCCGGATATACTGGATCCTCCTGTCATCAGAGCAGGATTCCCGGTACGCACAATCCATCCTGACAAATTTGTTGATCATCTCGGTCACCGTGGGTTTCGAGGTTCTCGTGATTTCTGCAAGCCTGCTGAAGGTTACTTCCCCGTTTTCATCAATGGTCTTTAAGTAACGGATCTGCTTCACCGTTATGTCCGGCACACCGCATTCCGAGAAGATCCCGCACGAGCATTCGTTCCTGATCCTGGACAGGTTGTCAAAAACCTGGAACACGTGCTCTTTTCTCGCAGTCATGGACCGATCTATCGTTAGTTAGGGTTTACCAAATTATAAAGGTTGTTGTCCCGTCACGGTTATTGATTTTTTTATGCATCATTCTCTACAGGAGTTCTACACAATGATTTCGAATATTATTTTTGGAAACGTCCGAATGTGAACCTTTAATGATCTTCCCTTCAGAATGGACAGGTCATGGACAAAACCCGGGATCCGGCAATACTCTTTTTAGTCGCAATGACCAAACAGCGCTGGGTACGCGGTGGAATACAGAGCGCACGTCCAGAGCTGCGCACCCGGCGTCAGTGTTTCATGTGGGAAATCGGATTAATCACGGTACTGCTTGCGTTTGCCTTCACGTTTACCAACGGGTTTCAGGACGCAAGCTCGATCGGAGCGACCTTTATTGCGTCCCGGTCAGCAACTCCCAAAGCCGGGATATTGCTTGTTGCCGGCATGTCATTTCTGGGAGCAATTCTCGGGGGAAGTGCTGTTGCCTTCACCATCACCGGTCTTGTTTCGGTCTCGCCCGGTGTGCAGACACTCCTCGTCCTGATGGTCGCGCTCTTATCCGCGAGCACCTGGAACCTCCTGACTTGGAAATTCGCCCTGCCCTCATCGTCAACCTACGGGCTGATCGGAGGTCTTGTCGGGGGAGGAATCGCTGCGGCGGGAATAGAGAGCGTGAACTGGGGAATTGAGCAGCTCTTCTCACCGTCCCACGAACTGAGCGGCCTTGTCCTGATAATGGTCTTTTTTGTCGTATCAATCCTGATCGGGTTCTTTGGCAGCTACTTCATGCACCGGGCAACGGGTATTATCCTTCGCAACGCAAAGAGGTCGGTCAATGGAGCAATCATCCGCCTCAACTGGATCGCGGCATCAGCCATGGCTTTTTTTAACGGGGCGAACGACACCCAGAAACAGATGGGGATCATCGCCCTCGCACTGTTTGCCACGAGCCAGTCGGCAGTTCCCGAAGTCCCGTTCTGGGTACGGTTTTTATGCGCCGTGCTGCTGGCTGCCGGGACGATCTCGGGCGGCTGGCGGATCATGAAGACGCTGGGAAGCCGGATCTTCAAGATCGCACCGGTCCATTCATTCGATTCCCAGTTCTTTTCGGCATCAGCGATGGGGATCTCCACCCTTGCCGGTGCACCGGTCTCTTCGACACAGGTGATCGTCATGTCGGTGATCGGCGCAGGTGCCGCAGAAAATCCAAAAAAGGTGAAGTGGTCGGTCGGAAAGCATATCCTTTTCGCCATGGCAATAACGATCGTTGTCACCATGGTAATCGCGGCATGTCTCTACCGGATTATCGCACCAGCTATCGGAGTATGATCAATCATGGAAAAAGATGATAAGACAAGTAAAAAAAAGGGGACGCCCGGGCTCTTCTCGGCAATCTTTCCCAAGGAGTACGATTTCGAGGCGATGCTGGCTGAGCAGGCTGACCGGACAGTTGCAGGGGTCAGTGTCCTCGTAGACTGGCTCAGGACGGACCCGTTGACGGATCCGGTCGAACTGGAACGGATCGAGAACGATGTGGATGCGATGCGCCACGACATGGAAGAGAAACTGATCAACTCGTTCTCCACGCCATTTGACCGTCAGGATATCTACAGCATCTCACGGCAGATGGACTATATCCTGAACTCCTCAAAAGAGACAGCAAAAGAGATGTATGTCTTCGGCGTGAGCCTCGACACACCAATCCTTGCCATGGCACAATCGCTTTACAACGGGACTTCCAGTATTGCCCAGGCAATCAAGATCATGAACTCAGACCATGAGCGGGCGCAGGAGATAATCCGCGAGGGCCGGCAGGCGTACAATGCCATCGAGGATCTGTACATCACCGGCATGGCCGAACTCTTCAGGACAAGCGATGCCATGAAAGCGATAAAAACCCGGGAGATCTATCATCACCTTCGCTACGCAGGCAGGGCGCTGCGTGACACCCTTGACATCCTGCACAATGCCGTGATCGATCTCGCGTAAGGACACAGTGTGGGGATGGGCCAGGTTGTTTTTTTTACCATCTTGAAACTGGCAGAAAATTTGCCGAAATGCAACCTTTATCAACCCCCGGTGCCATTATGGAATTATGTTAACCCGATCCCGCGCCATATTCTGGTCGGCGTGTGCAGTCATGCTGATTCTTGCCTGCCTCTTTGCAGGTTGTGCTTCCTCTCAGAGTTCATCAGCTCCGGCTGCTGCAACACCGGCCCTGGCTCCCGCAGGAAATACAATTGCCATCAAGGACTTCGCGTTCACCCCGGCAACGCTGACGGTGAAATCCGGAACAACCGTGACCTGGACAAATAATGATAGTGCACCGCATGCGGTTGTTTCCGATTCCGGGGCTCCGGTCTCGTTCTCCTCCCCGGCGCTCCCAACTGGATCATCCTATCCGTTCACGTTCACCCAGGCAGGAACCTATGCCTATCACTGCTCGATTCACCCGTCGATGAAAGGCACCATCATCGTGCAGTCGTAAAAAAATACCCTTCACTTTTTTTGCTGTCTTAAAAAAATCGGCAGGATGCAGGATATTTACACGGTATGAGGGAGTTATATGCCCCGGGAAACTGGTGCCGGGTGATAAAGGAAGCGTATGCTTCCACCCCCTTCTGTCATTCGCAGACAGGTATCAGTTTTCCTTTTAATTTTGTCTCGAGATCCAGGTTCAGGCTCTCCACGACATTGTTTACCATCCCCTTGACCTTCAGGGTCACGAGCGGGTCATTTTTTAAGAATTCGGTATCGGTGATGGTGTTATACTGTGCACCATGCACCCGGTAGGAGATACCAAACGGTGCGAGCACATACCCCATCTGCTGGAAGTATAGGTAGATATCCATCGCTGCTTTGGTCGCCCCGTCTTCATGACCGACAACCGTGATGCCGATGATTTTACCTTCGGTCAGCCCGGGTTTTTTTAAGAGGTAAAGGTTCTGGATGCAGTTCAGCCGGTCGAGGAAATCCTTGAGCCGGGCAGACATATTGTTCCAGTTGATCGGTGAGGCGACGATGACCGCTTTTGCAGCGATGATCATCTCATGAAACGCGGGCATGTCATCGAGCTGGTCCCTGCAGGGATACCTGCAGGCATTGTCCCGCATGCTGTAGCAGCACCAGCAGTGGTTGATCACAAATTCGTTGAGGTTATACCGCCGGTAGCTCACACCCTGTTTCTTCAGTACTTCCTCTGCCAGATCCAGCATGTATCCCGTATTGTTTGCCCGGTGGCTGCTGCCATTGATGAGAAGGACATCGAACTTTTCCCCATCGTATCTGAGTTTCTTTTTATCCGATATCTCCTCAAATTCCCTTCTGGTGCTGGCGCATTGCGGGCATTCATCCGGTGGGCTCTCACCCCTTGAGATGAAGCCGCAGACATGACATTTCCAGATGTTACCGGGCAGCACGCTGATCGGTTTCGCTTCCCCGGGTGCAGTAATAGACATGGGAAAAACCCTCCTCCTCAAGTACCGGGCATCCCGGACAGAGACACCCCTGTTCATCCTTAATGCAGGCGCTTTTCCCGCTTGCCGCTAGACAATAAGCGATCTCTTCTTTGCAGTCAGTATAACTCGGGCACATCCT
>Ga0315279_10007594_pt1 | contig 13364 bp, 12 predicted proteins | sample YL17G06_20_MG_FD_203694 | JGI IMG/M metagenome (GOLD analysis project Ga0315279, IMG submission 203694) | Sediment microbial communities from Yellowstone Lake, YNP, Wyoming, USA - YL17G06_20 | ecosystem: Environmental > Aquatic > Freshwater > Lake > Sediment | place: USA: Wyoming | collected... | reverse complement strand
ACGTATCTGGTCGAGTGGACGCGCTCAAAAGAGACGTTACGACAGGTGTGAACTACCTCAAGAAGACACTGAATGTCAAATAGGACGTACGTGAGCTATAGTCTTGTGGGTCTGAAATGAGCACGTAGTGTAGCGCGCGCTTCCTTTTTCAGGGTATTGTTTGCAGGATTGCCGTCAGAATGGGACATTAGATTTATTAGTGTCATGTTCGGAGGATGCCATTTAAAATGCGTGCTGCGCAAAACGCTATGAACCACCCGCGCTAATGGGGATAGAACCATCCTCCATAATGTTTAAGTCCGTTGGAGCCCGTATGAAGGTTGAAGAGAAATCGGAACCTGCGATTCAGGATTTCTTATAAACTTGAATCAACTTTGTCCCCGACAATTGTCTAGAAGCGCGCGCGAAATTCTGTCCAATGGAAATCAAGCGTCACCCCTGCTGGTTGCTACCTGAATCGGGATGAATATCAGAGAATTATCGCTCTCTAGTTCTTGAGTGAAAGTTTTCGCCCTATGCGGTTTTTGGTTTTGCGGAAAAGTTATAGCTGAACCGCATAGTTCAAAAAGACTTTAGGTAAGAAAGACTGTCAATTGAATGTATGAGCGACAGATTCACAGATGTTTGGGAAAGAAGAAAGAATACCCAATTGAATGTAACGAAATATTGGGTTGACAATGAATGGACTAAAGGAAGAAATCAATATCTGACTTTTCATGTAAGGATTAGAGATGCGGGACTGATTGAGAAGATAGTTGAGATTCAGAGTAGGCTATCCACTATTTCTTGTGTTGCTCGCTTCCCGAAAGACTATTTTCACATATCTGTAATGGGGCTTGGATTCTTGGCAAAATCAGAAGAATATGAAGACGATATTTTGGTTGAGACTTTGCAGAGAATAATCAATCAAGCGAAAGAAGTTTTACAACAATTCAGCAAATTTGACGTATTCCTTTCTAAACTCAACATTTTCCCAGATGTTGTCTTTGTGGAGGTTCATGATGGGAACAAAATTGAAGAGATACATAGAAGACTGCAGGCAATACCCGCGATAAGAAAGAGGAAATTTGACTATCCAGGTTTTTTGCCTCACATCAGCATAATGCATTTTCAGAAGAAAGAAGATTTCACCAGACTAATCAGCTACCTAGAAAAGCTAAGGGATACAGATTTTGGAAAAATGACTGTCAATTCCATAGAGCTAGTGAACGCTCATTTATTCAAGAAGCATCCAAAACTCAAAACTATCCATACTTTTGAGTTAAAATAACAGCTTAATTGGGGAGCCTCAAACTTGTTGGAAACATACGAAGAACTGAGTGTTGTAAAATACACAGAAAAAACAAAGGGAACTGCTTCCGAGTAAATGGGAAAAAATTGTAGAATTATCCTCTATTGGTCCTTTTAAGCCAGTTTGACCCATCTAGTCATAGAAGAAAACGGTCATGTGATGACGGATTTCGGGAGATATCCGCGTTTTTCATCTTGTGTAGGGTTTGAATTGCCACGCGTCTTTTTCAGTATATATCTGTCTTAGTGTTTTTGTGGCTCTTTCTCTGTCCATTGACAGAAGCAGTTTTCCAATGTGTTTGCACAGTTTCTTTGTGGATAGGATTTTGCCCCAATCTGCACAGTCATGGTAAATCGTTTTGTTTCCCAGATCTATGACGATGTGATACTCTCTTACTGTTGCTTCAACTCTCTCGTCCGTTTGCCTTGTAATGCTCAGTTCGCTGTTCTTAATGCTTTGAGCTCTTTCCAGCCTCCCAGCCGCCACAAAGTAACGCAGCAATTCCTCGAAACCCATCGTCTTCGGCTCGGCAAAAGCTTCCAGCTTGAACTCCTTGGTCTTGCCAACACTCTTGAAGTGGTTTTCAACCTTGTTCTCGACTATGGCCTGTTGAGGCGTTTGTATCCCCAGCATTTCCAGCACCTGAAGACAATTCTCCACCGCATAGCCATGATAATGATTATTGAAGTATCCAAGCACTTTCTCAACTTTCTGTCCAGCATCTTTAACCTTGGGAATCCACGGCTCAAGCTGCTTCCGGTCATAACGATAATTGTACCACGGTCTGGTTCCGTGCCCATGCCACCGGAAATATGCGATGCTTGACGTCAAATGCACTTCAGGCGGCAACAACGGCTCATCAACAATCGTGTACGCCACTTTGTACTTTTCCAGCAAAGCCCACGTTTCAGGTCTCATCCACGAATGATCCCTGAATTCCACGGCAAATCTGACATGCGTCGGAAGTATTTTGAAAAAGTCCTCCATCACTTGCGGCTTATAGTCAAATTTCGGTGGAAGCTGTATGAGCATGCATCCAAGTTTTCCCCCAAGCCAAAGCGGTTCCATTAAGCCTATGAATTTCTGAAGGTGCTCTTCGACTCCTTGGCTCAGGTCTAGTTTTTTCTCGTGCGTTATTGTCCGAGGCAGTTTTGCCGTGAAGACAAAGCCTTCGGGCGAGTATTTTGTCCATCCCATAACCATGCCCTTGGATGGATACCTGTAGAACGTGGAGTCAATCTCCACTGTGTTGAAGACTTTCGTGTAGGCTCGAAGCAGGCTTTTGTCTTCTTTTGAGTAGAATGGGCCGACCCACTCTCTGTAGCTCCATCCAGACGTGCCTAAGAAAAGGTTTCCAGCCAACCTTGTCACCCTGTTATTGCTTGGAGGTTATCGACGATTTCGCCTATATTTTTGTAGGTCTTTTCTGGAAGTTTCTGCAGGAAATTGCTTGCATGAACTCTTTCGTTCTTGTCAACATCGAAGAGTTTCCATCCTTGACTATTGATTAGCTCTTGCTTGGTGGTTGGGAACTTGGCATCCTCGCTTAAAGATTCCTCCAAAGACTCGAGACCTGTTGATCCAGTGATCTGCGGAAACTTGCCTGTCTGCTTGTATATCTTCAGTCGGGCAGCATCCTTATACATTCTGACAAAATGGAAACTCATCACCATCTTTTGAGAGCCGCTGTTCAAAATCTTACTGTCCATTTCAGCGAGCTCTCCATCCGTCGGCTGATACTTGTTATGCTCTCCTTTTCCGAACAGCCTTGAGTACAGCACATCAGACTCGTAGGCCGGCATTTCGCCCTTTGAAACATCAACGCAATGAACCATATTGAAGTCTTGCATGGTGTTTATAAGTTCAGTTGGAAGCTTCGAGGAAGGGACTCCTCTGACTTCCAGAGCTATTCTCAGTTTTCCGAGATCTGTTGAAGAGATTAGGTTGCGAAATCCGCTGATTGAGGATGGGCTTGGCTTAAAAGAAGGCGGAGTCTGAAGATGCAAAATATCTGCTCCCAGAGCGCCGCAAATTTGCTTCGTCTTGGCTAAATCCTCTAACGCTTCTTGGTCTGGCTGCAGTTCATACTTGTGTGTAATCGATCGATAGGCTCTCACCGAGAACTGGAAATCAGGCGGAACGATTCTTCTCCATCTTTCTGCCTGTTCCAACTGTGGCATTTGATAGAACGTCGAGTTGACCTCAACGAAGTTGAAGGCTCGAGAATAGGCTGCTAACGAGTTGAGTCCTGGAATGTGGAAGTATGCCCAGCCGCCTGTGCCGATGAGGTATTCTATCAATGCTTTTTCTCTCGCTTGATACTTCAGTTTGCGTGAAGTTAAATATTTGTTTGAATCCTTTCACCTATTGGTACCTATGATCTCTATTGTTGGCGCAGGAAAAGTAGGAAGCACTGCGGCATTCAACATTCTCAGACTCAGAATTAGTGACGTAGTTTTGGTAGACGTTGCTGAGAACCTGGCGAAGGGTGAAGCTCTTGACATGATGCAAGCTGCTCCCGCACTGGAGTTTGATGGAAAAATCAAAGGGACAAGCGATTATACTGCAATTGAAGGATCCGAGCTCGTGATTGTAACTGCGGGCTTAGGAAGGAAGCTTGGGATGTCACGGATTGATTTGATGAATCAGAATGCCAAGATAGTCAAGTCGATGGTGAAAGGAGTTGTCAGGTATGCTCCTAACTGCAAGCTCATGATAGTCACAAATCCCGTTGACGTCATGACATACGTGGCATTCAAGGAATCCGGCTTCGATAGGAATCGGGTTTTCGGAATGGGAAACGTCCTAGACACGTTGCGCTTCAGATCGTACATCGCTATGGAGCTGAATGTTTCGAGAGAGGACATTCGAGCCTTGGTCATAGGCGAGCATGGCGACTCGATGGTTCCTCTTGTTGAATACGCGTCTGTTTCAGGAATCCCGATAACCCGACTGCTTAGTAAGGAGCAGATTGACAAGATACTGCACTTGACAGTGTCTTCTGGCGCCGACGTGATCAATCTGAAGGGGTCAACAACCTATGCGCCAGGAGCAGTTATCGCAATTATGGCTGATGCGATTTTGAGAGGCAGAAACAGAGTGGTTGGTGTCTCTACCTATCTGCAGGGAGAATACGGGTTTTCAGACGTTTCAATCGGCGTGCCCGTGGTTCTGGGAAAGAAGGGTGTCGAACGGATTCTGGAGCTTGAATTGATGCCTGAAACGCGGAAACTCTTTGAGAAGTCCGTCTTGGCAACAAAAGACGCCCTGCGAAATTTGAGTGATTGAGATCGACTTATCTGCAGATCAAGAGAACAGATTTTTCGCGAGTAACTAAACGGGAGAATTGACGTTTGATATTGACGGTGGATTATGAAGTTTTGTCGTGCTTTTGGATTAATAACATATAAGTGAGCGTCTCAACTCTTACTACGTCAGATGAAGATGACTATCAACCTCAAATTCGACCGCCGAGTACGAGTGCTTTTCCACACCTTGGGTCTGAGTTGCCTAGGCGGAGCCCTATTCCTCCAAATCCTAGTTTTCTCAGACATTTTCCAGCACGGCTACTTCATGGCGGTCGAAAGAAACCCAGCCATACTGACCTTCGAGATAGCTCTCACGGCCTTTGCACTTGTCTACTTCATTTATATGTATCAGCGGTTCATGCGGTCAATCAGATAGCACTCTTTTAATCGTATTAGGACTCTAGAATCTTCTAGCAGCTGTTTGATTGTCTGGGAAGGGCAATAAACCTTAAAAACAAACCCCTACAACACTCAAACGATTCTGTTTCAAGGTGAGAACAATGAGAAAAAGTAGTGTCCTAATCACGGTTTTGGCTATGCTACTTTTGACATTGGCATTTGTTCAGAATGTCACGGTTCTAGCACAAAGTGAGATGAAAACGTTCTTCTCTAAGCAGGACTGGCCCGGAATCTCAATTAGGGTCGATGCGACAACGCAAACCGTCCCCGGCGAAAACCTAACCGCAAAATTGTGGATCAACTGCACTGCCGATGGTGTCAAAGTTGACTATCTTAACCTCAGTCTCTATGGATTCAGCGGTGGTCAGCAGAAGATCTCGCTAGGTGCAATGAATGTGCTGTGGAATAGTTCGCTGGTTTTCAATCACACGAGCGAATACAACTATACCGTGCTTGTACCGAGTGATGTGTGGGATGCAACCTACATGGATATGTCCCTGAAATACTTCATCTACAGCTCTCCTTTTGAGTATAGCCCAAGCTTCTCGATAACAGTAGTTAGAAACGTCTACTATGAGCAACTCAAAGAGGATTTCAACAATTTGAATGCTAGCTTTTATCAGCTTAATAGCACTTATTGGCAACTCAACAAGACTTATTGGGAGCTTCAGAAGAACTACACTGCCCTCCAAGGAAGAATAGGTGACTTAGACAGTACAAGGCAGTTGGCATTGATCTTAGGTATAACAACGGTCTTCTTCGTGGCCACAACGCTATATTTAGTCATACGGAAACCCAAACAATACTGGTGACAACTCCAAGCGCGAGGCTAAAAACCTTCATTTTTTGTGGAGGTTCTGAGCAGCTATGAAGGTCAAACCGTGTTCAGTCAGAGCTTTGGCCGTTCTATTCAGTGCATCATGCTTGTCAAGGCAGTTCATCAGCATTTTCGGCATCAGCCCCTTCTCGTTTATGTCCTTTTTCGGGATGAAGTAGTCTAATATGTCTGATGGATGCTCTCTGGTCTTCTCAATCTCAGGAATTCCGCCTTCATGTTTGGCGCTTATGTTCTTGACATGATCCGCAAGTTTCACGAGCTCGTCAGTGCGGTCGTACGGTTGCCTCACAATGCTCTTGTAGGCTTCAGTAATGTGGTGCTCAAATCGAACGATGTCCTCGAAGTTGAAGGTCTTTCTGATGTAAGCTGCCAGCTCGATTGTCTCGTTGCTCACAGAGTTTGAAAGATTAAAACCTATCAGCGGAGTAGAGCCATCATCCCGGCTGAGAAGCTTCGCAGTCATCAAAGTCCAAAGAATCGAATAGGGATTATCATTGCCAACGAACACGGAAATCTTGAACTCAATATCTATTCCGAGCTTTCGCATCAAATATCCCAACAAAACCGTGCCAGGGTTGGTATTCAACACTTGCGTAAGCCCATATTCGGTGTAGTAGTGAAGAAACTCGTCAACCCACTTTAACGCGTATTCGTTTGGTGCACCAACCCCACCGAAATATCCTGTTATGGTTTCGGCGCCACCCAAGTGAACATTTATGGGCTTGCCATCAGGTCCCGGCATCGTGCCCTTCGTGTCCAGTGTCTGCACGTAGGAAGCGCCAATGATTTGCATCGCCGCTGCAAAGGCGAGAACGTCATCATCTTCAACCTGCTCCTTCATGGAACGAACCCGAATATAGCGGCTCGGCATCAAGTCTTGCCTTGCAATAGATCTTTTTGCCTCTTCCATTAGCCATGGGAAAAAGTTGAATGCACTAATTTCAAGCGTGATTGCAAAAGAATCGTCAAACTTCATCGAATCCGCTTTCTTCCCTAGGATTTTTTTGCGATAGTCAGGAATGTTGATGAACGCTTGTTTGTCCCGTTGCTTGATCAGCCAATCTAGATCTTTGACAAACGGTGACTCTTTCTTTTCAAGCCTTTTCATGAGGTTTTCAAGCTTGCGTGATTCCTTTGCCTTGCGATTTATTTCTTCAACCCCACCATATTTCTCAACAATCTTGAGTAAGCCACTTGTGAGAGGATTATCCTTCTTCAGGAGAAAGTCATTAATCTCGCCCAAATTCTCTTCTCTGATCTTCAATTTCCTTCTAAGGTCATCCAAGAATGCGTCCTCCCGATGTTCAGTGTGTTCAGTTTCTGGCAATTTAAGTATTTTCACTAGGTAGCTTTCTTTTCAAGAAAACAGATGTTGTCAAAATTTGCCGTAGCCTTTTCTTCTTGTTCTTTCAGCCAATTTTTGTAGCCAATCTGCTTTATTCTTGCATAGCTTTCATCTACTTCGTGCGTTTCTTTCTGGTAACCGAGCTTTTCACACTTCAGAAAATTTTTGCGGGAGTAGCAGTTTTCCAAACCTTTTTCTTTATAGCAGTTCCTGACTTCGCAATTTGGCATTCCACCGCCTTGAAGACAGCCGCTGCAGTTTGAATTGGCAAACCAGCTTAGCGCCTTCATGAAGCTGTCGAATTCAATCGTCTGCGTCACGTGTCCTATCCATTCGCCATATCTGTAGGCTTGAACAAACCGCTTCAGTTCTGACGCCATCTTCGGGATGCGCGTTTGCATACCACAGTGACTGCAGCAGACTCCGCAATAACTCATCTGCACGTTTTTACTCAGCTTTTCTTGACTCCCTGCGGGAAAGCCTTCTTTGTGTCGTCGAAGAACTTGTCCATGTGCCCATATGCCCCGTAGAGTTTTGGGCATGGAAACTCTTCGCAGAAAGTGCGGAGTTTCAAGCCTTTACTTTTTGCACAGTCCCTTATCTCGCATTTCTCTCTCTTCCAACAACCTTTGCAAGTGAACTCTTTGCTTCCTACAACGTAGAAGGGGCACCATCCGCAGTATAATCCGCAAGGTCCGATCAGGTTTTCGCTCATTTTCCTCATCCTTTAGCATGCGGACGTCCAACTTATAGATTCAAAGCTTAAATGATATAAGAACTATGCTTAAGGTAAAAAAGGGTGAAAGAGGCAAGATGTACAAACCCGAAGGAATCTTACCCGCTTTGGTCACGCCTTTCACGGATGACGGGAAAACCATTGACGAGGAAAGGCTGCGAGTTTTGGTTAATCATTGCATCGAATTGGGCGTTCACGGAGTTGTTCCGTGCGGCACCACAGGCGAGTTTGTGAACTTGACCGTCGAAGAGAAGAAGCGCGTAATCAAGGTTGTCGTTGACGAAGTTAACGGTAGAGTACCCGTGGTTGCTGGGACAGGAGCAAGCGGAACGCGGGAAGCTGTAGAAATGACAAGATATGCAAAGGACGTTGGAGCAACTGCTGCACTTGTCGTTACGCCTTACTATTTGAAGCCAGCAGACAGAGGAATCTACGAACACTACAACACAATCGCAAGCGAAGTTGACCTGCCCATAATCCTCTACAACATTCCACAATGCACTGGCCTGTCGCTGCCCTGGCAGATGGTTGAGGATTTGGCTCAAATCCCCAACATAGTCGGCGTAAAAGACAGTAGCGGACAGCTAAGCTTCATTCTGGCAGTCCTCGAAAAAGTCCGAGACAAAATCAACGTGTTATGCGGACACGATGAAGTGGTGGTCGCCGCCCTTGCTGCAGGCTGTTCAGGAGCCATTCTTGCAAGTGCAAACGTGATACCCGACATTTGGGTTCAGGTCTACAATTACATCAGGAACGGCGAGCTGCAGAAGGCTCGCGAACTGCAGTACAAGGTGCAGAAGATCGCCAGAATCATCGCTGGGAGCGGAGCCGTAGGCACAAAGGCAGCCCTGAACATGATGAAGATCAAAGTTGGCCCTGTCAGAATGCCCCTAAGTGTTGGTGGCGAGCTGACCTACGAATCCAGAGAAGAACTTCGCTTAGACCTAGAGAAAATAGGTAAGATAGAGCCGAAGCCTATAACCTTCGAAATCGAGGAGAAACGGATAGAGGAACGCTTTAGAGCAATTGACGTGACGCCGGAAGTCATAAAGAACTTTGACTTGAAGGTGGGCGAAGCTTTGGCAGGAGCAGGCGCAGAAGTGGCCCACATTGACTTGATGATTGGCCTCAAGAAAGGTCCGCTTGGGGAAGCCTTTGCAAAATCAAAAGCGATGCCAACAGTCGGCCATGAACCGTTGCAAGCGATTTTGGAGCCAAACCTTGCAGTCAAACCAGACACGCTCATAGTCCCAACGGTCACGATTACAGGTATGCGCCAGGCAAGCATGGTTTACGGACCTGCGCAGACTGCCGTGGCAAAGGCGGTTGTTGACAGTGTCGCAGACGGCACAATTCCGAAAGAGGCCATTGAAGACTTGATCATGATAGCTAATGTCTTTGTTCATCCTACGGCTGTTGATAGGCAACGCGTTTACATAAACAACTATAAAGCCATGAGGCACGCCATCCGCAAGACGATCGAGGGAAGACCCGGCATAGATGAGCTTATAGAGAATAAGGATAGGTCTAAGCATCCTTTCAAATACACACCATAGTGAAAGGCATTGGCAAAACAAGAAATAGCCAACGGCGACTACATTCTGCTTTGTCTGAAGCCTCATAAAACGTACATGGTCAAGGTTGAAGCAGGCAAGAGTTTCCATACGCATAAGGGTTTCATAAAGTTCGACAGTCTGATTGGCAAGGAGTATGGATCTACCATTGGAAGCAGCTTGGGCTTCGAGTTCGTGGCTTTTAGACCATTGCTCCGAGACTATGTTATGAAGTCCGCTCGGCAGACTCAGATAAACTATCCGAAGGACATAGCGCTGATCGTTATGTTTAGCGGAATCGGTCCGGGAAGCCGTGTGGTGGAGGCTGGAACAGGCACAGCAGCGTTGACCATGTCTCTAGCCTTCTATGTTAGACCGAGAGGCAGAGTCTTCAGCTATGAGGTCAGAGGGGAGTTCATCAAGACTGCAGAGAAAAACTTGAACCGTGCTGGGTTGCTCAAATATGCAAAGCTGAAGAACAAGGACATAACGGTAGGAATAGATGAGACTGATGTGGATGCAGTTATTTTGGACTTGGCGGTTCCATGGCTTGTCGTCCCACACGCATACTCAGCCCTTAAGCCCTCTGGAACGATTGTTTCTTTTAGCCCTACGATTGACCAAGTTGTCAAAACTGTTGAAGCTTTGACTGAACATGGTTTCACGGACGTCGAGACCATTGAGTGCCTAATGCGTGGAATGCAAATCGAAAGAGGAAAAACGCGACCGCAAACGTTGATGACTGCACATACGGGGTACATAACGTTTGCTCGCAAGGCAATAAAACCTAATGCCTTAGCATGAATCGTATTGTTATAGTCTTAGTTGCGACATCCTTAATGGTAGTAGTAGTCTTTGCGACAGTTACCAGCTTTGCCTAAATCATGGTGAAAGGTTTTTATGCCTTCGCAATAGAACTGTTGACAAGTTCCGGAGGTTTGTTCTGTTGAGCTTCTCGATAAGCGAAGCGGAGTACAGACTTCGAGTAGAACGAGTCAGGAAGGCTCTAGCTAGACGGAAACTTGACGCCCTATACTTGACGAGTGGCACAAACATGTTTTACTTGACTGGATATTCATTCATTTCAACCGAACGCCCAGCCGCACTGATAGTGCCCGCAGATGGCAAGATAACCTTCATGGGGCCACTTTTAGAAAAAGACCACGTACCCTTGGAAACAAAGCTCATTGAGGATGTTAAAACCTACGTGGACTATCCTGGCGAAAAGCATCCCATTGAAGTTTTTGCTGGGTTTATGAAGGACATGGGTCTGGCCAATAAACGTATAGGCATAGACAATAGGGCTGGTGTTGCTGGAATGTGGGGCTACAAGGGTGAACCACTTTCAAGAAAGCTACCAGAAGCGAGGTTTGTTGATGCTTCAGGTTTGGTGCCTTCAATGCGTCTCATAAAATCCGAGGAGGAGATAAGGTTGATGAGAGAGAGTGCCAAATGGGCGAATCTAGCAATGGCATTGCTGCAAGAATATGCAGAAGAAGGTTTATGGGACGTTGACATTGCTTTGGCAGCCATGCATGAAACGTCTGTAATTATGAAGAAAACACTGGGACACGACTATGAGCCGAAACGGAGCCATCCTGCGATCTCTCCAGTGTCAGCCATGTTTAGAGGTCAAATAGGAGAAATGAGCGCTATACCGCATTCCGTGGCCACAAAGCGCATGATCGGGAAGGGCGACGTGATCATCGGAGAAGTCGGCGTCGATGTAGGCGGATACAGTTGCGAACTGGAAAGAACAATGATCCTTGGAAAACCGTCGCAGAAGCAGAGGCGCTATTTCAATGTGATGCTGAATGCTCAGAAGGCAGCGTTCGAGGCATTTAAGCCTGGAGCCAAATGCAGCGAAGTTGACAGAGCAACCTTCAACGTGTTCAAGAAGGCTGGATTGGCTCATCTGGTTAGGCATCATAGTGGTCACGGCTTGGGCTTGGAGCCGCATGAGCCTCCATGGTTAGACATAGGCAATGAGGAGCCGTTGCGTGCAGGAATGGTTGTAAGCTGTGAACCGGGGATTTACGAAGTTGGGTTTGCAGGTTTTCGGCATTCAGATACTGTTTTGATAATTGAGGATGGTGCCGAGTTGATAACATACTATCCACGAAACCTAGAGGAATTAATCATCGAATAGATGTTAGAAAAAACTAGGGGATTTTGAGGATTATTGTCCTGCTTTTGAGAGCGTCTAGGCAGAATGGACAACGTGTGCGACCTTGCGTAGGTGCGAACGTTCTTCCACAACGGACACATATTTGGACTAGCGCGATCAATTTTCCGTCAGGCATTCTGTGGTGAGCTTCAAGACAATGGGCTAGCCCCCTCGAGAATTAGTAACTACGTGAAAGCAATTAGAGCGCTCTACAGGGTCAACGGAATAGACGTTAAGCTCCCACAACCATTAAGCCGCAGAGCCATGCATCGGGACAGAGCACCGAAACCAGAAGAGTTCCAACGCCTAATCGACATAGCGGGCTTGCGAGAGAAAGTCGTAGTTAGCATGTTGGCCTTAGGGGGATTCCGCGAAGGAACCCTCGTCAAACTCAAGTATAGACATGTACGTGAGGACCTAGAGAAAGGCATAGTGCCCATTCACATCTATATTGAAGCAGCCATAACCAAGGGAAAATACCATGACTACGACACCTTCCTAGGAAAGGAAGCTGCAGACTATCTGCAAGCTTATTTAGAGACACGTCGCCTTGGAAGCCCAGACGGCAAGATTCCACCCGAAACCCTTACGGATGAGTCTCCGCTAATCCGAGACGAAACTTCTCGTAGCGCTAAATCAATTGGAGAGAAGCAGGTCTACAAGACTGTGCACAACCTATACTTCAAGGCAAGCCTTCTAAAACAGGGTTACGGCGAGTCCTACAACCTGAAAGTTCACAGCGCGCGCGCTTGGCCATGGGTTCGTTAGTGTGCTAGGCTGCGAATCCGTTTCATCCTGGCATGATAGGCTGGGCGGTCCAAGAGTTAATGAGGAAGGCGTTTCATAAGAGTGTTGAGAGAGTCTGTTTATGAGCAGGCGTAGACGGTTTGACAGGCTCGAATGCCAGGGTTGTATTTACAAGGCGAGCACGTACTGTTGGAGACAGTGTCCGTACAACATTTGGAAGAGTGAAGAATACTGAAGCGCACGGTAAACGATTGCAGCGACTTCATACTCTCTTGTACGGTTTTGTGTTGTCTGGAAGGAGTGGCGCGCTGCCTTGTCCCTTTATTATGTGTTGAAGTATGTTGGTGAGACTGCTTTGTCTGGTCGCCCGAGGTTTTCTGCTGCTTCTCTGTTCAGAACCAGGCACAGTAGGCTGTAGAGCGCGTAGGACGCTACGTTCTTCAAGCCTCTGACCTTGTTGACGGCTAGGCTGTACTGCGTCTTCAGGAAGCTGTAGACCGCTTCTATGTGGGGTCTCTTGTGATACTCTCTTTTCTGGTCTTCCGGTCCGTAGGTTCGAAACTTCTTGTCCACCCTCAGCAAATCTCTAACGTCGCGTTTCTGGTTTGCCGGATATGGAGTCACTGTCTCGTCGACGGCGTTTCTGAGTTTGCTGTCGCTGTATTGGCTGTCAGCTATCACGCTTCTCAGTCTGGCTGCAGACCGCTTGAGAATGGTCTTCGTCTTCTCCAGCATGTTCAGCGAGTGCTTCTTCTCGTTCTGGTTGGCAGAAGCAAAAGCGCAAGTCAAAGGAAGCATGCTCTTCGAATCTATGGCCAAGTGAAGCTTGTAACCGAGTCCGAAGGTTCTGCCGGCTCTTCCAACCCTTGCGTCACCGTCGGAATAGCCTTTCTGGTTGTCCAGTGGATGGCGCGTGCTCCAAGCCTTTATGAACGAAGCATCCAATACGGCATCAACGTCTTTTGCATCGTTCCGTTTCA
>Ga0315279_10007593_pt1 | contig 13365 bp, 10 predicted proteins | sample YL17G06_20_MG_FD_203694 | JGI IMG/M metagenome (GOLD analysis project Ga0315279, IMG submission 203694) | Sediment microbial communities from Yellowstone Lake, YNP, Wyoming, USA - YL17G06_20 | ecosystem: Environmental > Aquatic > Freshwater > Lake > Sediment | place: USA: Wyoming | collected... | reverse complement strand
GCCCCAGACCCTTATCTGCGCACACCCTCGTGATAGCGGAGGTGAGACACGTCTTGCCATGGTCGATGTGACCGATTGTGCCCACATTGATATGCGGTTTTGTCCGTGCAAATTTCTCCTTAGCCATGAAAAGCCTCCTGTCATTAGTTCGGTTTTCGATATGGTCATGTTAAAGTTATCGGGTAATGAATGGAGCCCGCGACCAGAGTCGAACTGGTGACCACTTGCTTACCATGCAAGTGCTCTACCGACTGAGCTACGCGGGCGGATACAAAAGAAGTAATTATATTCATTTCCCAGGGAATACTTAAGCTGAAAGAATCTAATGAACGTGCAAAATGCATGTCAAGTACAAAATTCCCCTTTTTCCTTTTTTCTCTCTCATCTCATATTTAACCAATCCCAATAAAATCAGTCATGCGCATGCAAATGAGAGGAAAAGGAGGTTTTTTATGTATTGTTTATCATATACAAAAACGCATTTTTCATATGAATTATTTTTTCTGTATGCAAGTAAAAAATTACATTTTTTTCTTATTTCTGATTCCCAAATCCCTGGATAATTTCACGCAGAGAATGCAGCAGGCGCAGGGATGAAAATTAATCCAAAGTGTGAAATAATCAGACTCAAATTACATCAAAATTTATTTTGATTGACACCAATATCAGGTAAAAGATATTCAAAAATTGTATTACTGTGAGAAAGGATAATTAAATTGAGCGAGTCCCAACGGTGGAGAATCCTTGCCGTAGATGACCATGAGGAAACCCTTGAGCTCATCCGGATGACCCTTTGTGAACAATTTGATGTGATAACCCTTAAGGATCCATTGGAGATATATGAGGTTATTAATATTTTCGAACCTGACCTTCTGATACTGGATATCATGATGCCCAAGATAACCGGTTTTCAGATTCTGGACCTTCTCCAAAAAAATCCTGAATACAAAGATATACCTGTAATCATCCTTTCTGCCAAGGACACCTCGCGCGAGATTAAATATGGATACAAGCTTGGCGCCCGGCTATATTTAACAAAGCCCGTTGTCCCTGAACGTCTCCTGCGCAATGTGGGACTTTTATTTGAGCATACCCCGCCGCCCAGAAAATCCAAAACAAACAGTCTTAAACAGGTCATGATGCAGATTCAGATACTCACAAGTTACCAGAATGGCATTATGACTTTCGCCAGTGCCTTTCTTGATACTGATGAGATGCAAACCAAGGAAATCAGGCGGGCGGTTGAAGATGCAAAAAAGCGCCAGATGAGGGATAGAAAGGATAAGTGGCGGGACTGAATAATTGCAGTTTGTCTATTTTTAATAATAATGCCTTGCCAATGATGTTTTACATCCCCGAATCCACATGAAGTATCACGAAAAAATTTAGCCTTAGATTGTATGGACAGGTCCTCTGGTTGACACTTCCAGATAACTTTTTACTCGCGTCCAACGATTTGTGGAATCATGAAATAGGGTAGATAAAGCGCAATGACGATGGTCCCGATAATTACACCGAGAAAGACAATCAGGAGCGGTTCCATGATAGAGGTCAGGGCATTGACCATGTCATTCACCTCGCGTTCATAAGCCTCCGCCACCTTTGTGAGCATGTGGTCAATGGCACCTGTCTCCTCTCCAACTGCAACCATATGGACAACCAGCGGGGGAAAGACCTTTGCCTCCGCGAGCGGCTCATGAATCGTCTCGCCATCCTTAACACTGTTATACACATTCTCCATTGCGCGTGAAATGACCTCATTGCCGGATGTGTCCCGCACGATATCCAGCGCCTGCAGGATGGGGACGCCTGAGTTGATAAGGGTGGAAAGGGTATCCGCAAATCTGGAGATGGCAACCTTTTTAATCAGTTCCCCGAGGCCGGGAATCTTCATTTTGAACTTGTCCAGATAGAACTTGCCCCACTTTGTTTTGTTCACCTTTCTATATATAAGGACCAAGATGATAATTCCTATCAAGACCCATATGCCATGGTGAAGGAGAATATTGCTGGCGTGTACGAGCATCTGAGTGGGTGCTGGAAGTTTGGCGCCCAATGAGACGAAGATATCTGCGAAGCGCGGAATGATGAATATAAGAATGAGGGAGACAATGAAGCTTGCCACAATGCTGACGACCAGAGGATACATCATGGCAGAACGCACCTTGCTTTTCAGCGCCTGCCGTTTTTCAAGAAACTCGGCGATTTTGTTCAGGACGTTTTCAAGGACACCACCGATTTCGCCCGCCCTGACCATGTTGACATAAAGGTTATCGAAGATTTTTTTATGCTTTCCCATAGCCTCAGAGAGGGAAGAACCGGATTCAATATCCTTTGCCATATCTCCAATCTTTTGCTTGAACACCACGGACTCCTGCTGTTCCTGCAGGATGAAGAGTGAACGCAGGATGGGGAGCCCTGCGTCTATCAGGGTGGCAAGCTGGCGGGTGAAGGTCACCACATGCTTGAATTTGACGCGATGGAATATGGTACGGAGCACGGGCAGGGCAAAGAGGTCCATCTCGGTTGCCTTTTTCTTATGGGGCACCACCTTGAGGGGATAATAACCCATACCATGCAATTTTTCAATAATGACATCCTCACTGGAGGCGTCAATTATCCCCTTGACCTGTTTCCCGCCCTTGTCTAAGGCTTCATAAAAAAATTGTGGCATATCTGCTCACCCCTTTTCTATGCCTTTGGTCTGGAGTGTAAGGTATTAACCTCACACCCATGCTCCTTTTTAACCAAACTCACAGCGTACTTCCCTCGCTGATATCTCAGCTGGAGGATTCCTGTTCCTGTACTGTTGCCTCCTCACCTTTGACGTGGATTGGTTGTTTGCGGGATGGGGCGTTTTCCTCCAGCGCAACCGCCTCTTTTTCCGGGGAAGGTTTTTCCTCCTCCACCTTGACTTTTTCCTGCCCCGCCTCCTGGACTACACCACGTTTTGAGGCTTCGACACGTTTGAGAGTATCCTGCACAACCTTTTCCATCTCTTCCGCGATCTGTTCTCTGCTTTCCTGTGGTGTTTGACGTGCCACTTCCTCAAAGGTTGTCATGCCAAGGCAGATTTTTAACCAGCCATCCTGCCTCATGGTATTCATCCCCTGATGCAATGCCATTGCCTGGATTTCATCCGTGGAGGCGCGGCGAAGTATGAGGTCCCTGATTTCTTCTGTGATTTCCATTAGTTCAAATATGCCCATGCGACCTTTGTATCCAGAGTAGGAACATTCATCGCATCCAACGCCCTTGGAGAATTCCACATCTGCCACATCCTCGGGTGATATGCCGAACTCTTCCAGCTCCACAGGTGTTGGGGTGTAAGGCTTTTTACAGTTGGGGCAGATGGTGCGGATGAGGCGCTGACCCAGAACCGCCTCCATTGTGGATGTTATCAGGAATGGCTCAATGCCCATGTCTATAAGACGAGTGATAGTTCCGGCGGCGCTGTTGGTATGCAGGGTGGATAACACCAGGTGACCTGTGAGTGATGCCTGAATGGATGTCTGTGCGGTTTCAAGGTCACGAATCTCACCAACGAGGATAATATCGGGGTCTTGACGCAGGATGGAACGGAGACAGGTCGCAAATGTCAGCCCAACCTTGGGATTGACATTGACCTGTACAACCCCTGGCAGCTCATATTCCACAGGGTCTTCTGTAGTGATTATCTTATCCTTGGGGTCATTGATTTCACTCAGGGAGGCATAAAGGGTTGTGGTTTTTCCGCAACCCGTCGGTCCTGTAACCAGGATGATTCCGTTTGGCAGGTGAATGAGCTTCATTAATCGCTCAAGGACTTCCTTGATTAAGCCGATCTGGGAGACACCGAGCATCATCATGGACTTATCAAGGATACGCAAGACGATGCTTTCCCCATGCACGGTTGGAACGGTAGAGATACGGAGGTCTATTTCGCGCCCCTGAATGGTAAGCCGGATGCGCCCGTCCTGGGGGAGACGGGTTTCCGAAATGTTCAGATTTGCCATGACTTTTAGACGGGAGCATAAACCAAGCTGGAGCGATTTGGGGGGTGAGGGAATTTCTCGGAGGACTCCGTCCACGCGGTAGCGTATACGAAGTACCCCGCCGAAGGGCTCCACATGAAGGTCGCTGGCGCGGTCTTTGATGGCTTGAATCAAAAGGAGGTTCACAAGCTTTATGACTGGTGGTTCGTTTGCTATTCGTTCAAGGTCGCTTAAGTCCATTTCCCCGGGTGAGGTGATTTCAATTGTTCCTGACTCTTCCTTTTCAAACTCCTCCACCATCTTTTCAATGGTTTCATCACCCATGCCATAATAGAGGTCAATATTGTCCAGGATATCTTCCTCACTGGCAACCACGGGGGTGATGTTGCGTTCAAGGAGGAGGCGTAAGTCGTCAACGATTGTGATGTTCAGTGGGTCAGAGATGGCAAGGACAAGACTGCCGTCCTCCTCGATGCGGATGGGAAAGACTTTGTATGTTCTGGCTAATTGAGCGGGGATTAGTTTCAGGACGTCAAGGGAGCCTAATTTATAATTAGCCAGCTGGACATAGGGCAGACCGGCTTGCTCTGATAGAATCTGGAGCATGTCACCGCCTGTGGCGGCGATGTCATGCACAGCCTGTTCACGCACCTGGCGGACAGATGTTCCCATCTCTCCTTCTTCGGAAATGGAGCGGTCAAGCGTTTTTTCAGGCTGACCAGCTTCCTTCTTGATAAGCTCTTTCATCTCATGGGAGTAATCCCTGTCAACATAATCAGTTGGGGTTATTTCCATGAAACATCACCTCATTTTTCTAAAATGCATGGAGCTTCGGTTATTCCACGAACCCGCCGCCGGCACCAGCTCCTACTCCTTCCACCTCGCCGACTAATTGCATCATTTTCATCCGCATTTCAGCCGGATATTGGGAACGTTCAAGTGCACTTTCTCCGGAGATAGTACCTTTGCGATAAAGGTTAAGGAGATAATCATCAAGGGTAATCATACCCTGCTTGGCACTTGTCTGGATGACGGAAACGATGCGGTTTGTCTTATGCTCGCGGATCAAGTTCTGGACAGCGGGTGTATTATGCAGTATCTCAAAGGCAGCCACCCGCCCCTTGCCGGTGATGCGAGGAAGAAGTGTCTGGCAAATGATTGTCCTCAGTGAAACTGCCAGGATAGCGCGGATCTGTTCCTGCTGGTTAACCGGGAAGGCATCCACGACGCGGTCAACGGTCTGTGATGCACTCATAGTGTGCAGGGTGGAAAAGACCAGGTGACCTGTTTCTGCGGCAACCAATGCTGTTTCCATTGTTTCAAGGTCACGCATCTCTCCAAGGAGAATAACGTCCGGGTCCATACGGAGTGCGCCACGCATTGCATAAGCAAATGATGGTGTGTCAACATGCATTTCCCTGTGGGTTACAATGGACTTCTTATGCGGGTGATAATATTCAATCGGGTCCTCAATTGTGATGATGTGTACATATCGGTTAGCGTTGATGTAATCAATCATGGTGGCGAGTGTGGTGGTTTTTCCCGAACCTGTGGGACCCGTCACAACGACAAGACCGCGGTAGGAATGGAGAAGTTCAATAATGGACTCCCTGGGAAGCCCCAGCTCTTCAAAGGTGAGAATCCGGTGGGGAATGAGACGCATGACAATGCCAGTATTCCCGCGTGTTCGGAAAACAGCCGTGCGGAAGCGAGCGAGGTCGCTGTATGCATAGCCGAAGTCGCAGCTGCCGTGCTCCTGAAGAAGCTGTTGATAACGGGGAGGTGTAATTTCCCGCATAAACCTTTCCGTATCCTCAGGGACCAGGATGTCGGAGTCAACAATGTCCAGTTTTCCATGAATGCGCATGACGGTGGGTTTCCCCACCGAGCAGTGGAGGTCGGAGGCGTCCCGTTCCACGATAATCTTCAACATCTGGTTCATATCCAGCATATTACAACACCCCGGAAAAGCGTTTGACTTTATATGCCATTAAATCTCAGATTCCACATCCATCTGGGTGATGCGGATGACTTCTTCCATGGTTGTTATACCGAGCCGGACCTTCTCCATGCCGTCCATGCGGAGTGTATGCATGCCCTGCTTGAGTGCCTCTTTTTTTATCTTGAGGGCGGGCTCGGTTCGGATGACCATCTGGCGCGTGCTGAGCGACAGGATAAATATCTCATGAATAGCCGTTCTGCCGCGGTAGCCAGTGTTATTGCAACGTTCACAACCTCTGCCCCTGTAAAATGTAACATTCTCCCATCTCTTGACGTTTAGACCGGCGTCCCCCATCACCGCCTCATTAGGCTTATATTGCTCCTTGCAATAGTTGCAGATGGTACGCACAAGACGCTGGGCAATAGCCGCCTGCAATGAAGATGCCACAAGGAACGGCTTGATTCCCATATCAATCAGGCGGATGGTGGAGCTGGCGGCATCATTTGTGTGGAGTGTGGAAAAGACCAGATGGCCGGTGAGGGCGGCACGCACAGCAATCTCCGCCGTCTCCATATCGCGGATTTCCCCCACCAGGATGACATCCGGTGACTGACGAAGAACACTTCGCAATCCGCGCGCAAAGTCCAGCCCGATCTCCTGATTCACCTGAATCTGGTTGATGCCATCAATCATATACTCCACAGGGTTTTCAATCGTGATAATTTTGGTCTCGGGGTTGTTCAGTGTGGACAGGGCGGCATAAAGTGTTGTGGTCTTTCCGGAACCTGTGGGGCCGGTCATGAGGATGATGCCGTTCGGCGCACGGATCAGGTTGCGGAAAATCTTGATATTGTCCGGCAGGAATCCGACATCCTCCAGGCCCATCATGACGCCGCTCTGGTCCAGAATACGCATGACGATGGTTTCGCCAAAGATGGAGGGGAGCGAGGAGACGCGAAGGTCAAGTCTCTTTTCTGGCAGATTTAGCAAGATACGGCCGTCAAGTGGGATGCGCTTTTCTGCCAGGTCCATGCTTGAAAGGACCTTCAGACGTGAGATGATGGCATTCTGCCACCTCTTCGGTGGTGAAGGCATGTCATTTAAACGACCGTCAATGCGGAACCGGATAGTCACACCCTGGCGTGTGGGTTCGATGTGGATATCTGAGGCGCGCTCATGCACGGCTTGCTTGAACATCAGGTCAACAAATTTGACCACCGGGGGCTGGTTAATATCCTGTTTTTCCAGGTCAATGGTTTCATATTGCTGCAAGCCCTTGTTATCCCCGGAAAGGTGGTCCGTGAGTCCCTCATACATGTCAACGACCTCGCTGCCCTCATAGTATCTCTTGATGCGCTTGTTGATTTCATCTTCAGGTGCAACCATTCCGATGACCTTCTTGCCAGTTATGCGTTCGAGGTCGTCCGTTGTCTGGATATTAAGAGGGTCGGAAAGTGCTACCCAGAGAGTGGTCTCATCATACTTGATGGGGAAAATATTGTATTTCAGGATAGTGCGTTTCTCGACTTGTGACAGGAGTTCCGGTGTAACAGCGACCTCCGCGAGGTCGATTTTCTCCATGCCCATTTCGCGGGCGAGGGCATCAAGGATGTCATCCTCGCGGACGAGACCCTGGGAGATAAGTGTCCTTTTGAGGGAGGCGGCGCTCTCCTTATTGTCGTGGAGGATATTCCGAATCATCTCCTCATTAATCAATCCAGCCTCTTCAAGGATGACCCCGAGTTGTGGTGTTGCTTTGCCGAATTTTTTACCCGGGTCCTTGCGCTCTAAGAACCGGCGGTCTTCTTCGGTTGGCTTGTGAACAAATTTCTTACCTGCCTCTTCCTTTTGTATTTCATTATCACCCATGGCTTTCACCTGTTCTTATATATTCCTTAATAAAATCACCATGACTGCATAAAAGGTGATTCAGACTTTCCCGAATTATTAATAGTTATTTATTCGCAAAGCTGCCACCTGTGTCAACTCAAAATTGCCTTATTTTCCCTGATTTTTTTCCTTCGTTATTTTTCTATTTTCTGCCCGGCAAGGGTCTTATACGGGGATTCTTAAACCTTACATTCCTCCTCAAGTTCTTCAATCTGGCGCAATGAGAGATTTTCTTTCCATAAAAAGAAGATGCCCAGAAGGATAATGGGTATAGTCTGCATGGAGTGGATCATCAGGGAGAATCCCAGGGCTGTCTCGTATCCATCCTTCGGGCCGATAAAACCCAGTGTGAGAAGGGCGAAAATGGTTCCACATTCATAAAGACCCCAGTAGCCCGGGGCGGCTGGCAGTAAAATGGCAAAGCAGATAATTATCATTACAGCCATCCCGTGGAGGAAGTTCAGCGGCAATCCGGGAAATCCCCATGACATGACCTGTAAACTGAAGCCCACAAGCGCCCAGATGATGAGTGAATACAGGGCGATCAGGGCGACATATTTTACATTCCTGAGGGAGTGGAATCCCTCGGAAAAATGCCTCAATAGTTCAATCAGTTTGTTTTTGAATGACTCCCTGAAAAAGGGAAGCCGTCCTATGACTCCTTCATAGATGCGCCGTGTGGGATTCAGGAGCAGACTGAATGAAAATACAAGAAGTATGGCTATCATAATGGTGAAATCTCTGCCGGCGCTTTCCAGCATGCTTCCTGTGATTGTGTATTTCCCTAACGGGACGGATATTTCAGGATTGATCTTCACAAATAAGGGCACAATTAGAAATAAGAAAATGAGTGTCATGCTATCGATAATGCGTTCCACGAAAACGGTGGCGAGGAGTGTAGAATAAGGAATTTTTTCCTTTCTCGCCAGCACAAGGGGACGGGCAAACTCCCCTGCACGTAAGGGAAGAAGACTGTTCAGCGCAAATCCAATAACGAGGGAGGGGAAAAGTCTAACTGAACTGAAGTTATATCTTGACTTCAGAATCCAGCGCCACCGGACGGAACGCATATACATGCTCAGAAGGGTAATAAGGATAAAGGGGATAGTCCACCAGTAATTAATTGTTCGGAAGACCTGCGCAAGCCGCCTGAATTCCACATTCCGAAAGGCAAGAAAGAGGAAAAATATGCTCAGGGCACATCCGATAATCAACCTGAGTGTCTTTTTATGAGATTTCATGGCGAAAGTTTCTTGAAATCTTCGTTTTTAATAAATATTGCAAAGTTAAGTTCCCGTTAAAAAAAGCAGGGCGTCAATAAAAAAGGAGATGGGGTTATTTTTGTGAGACATGTTTCTAAAAGATATTCATCTTCGGCTGAACGGAGGAAAAACGCAAAACCGAAAGAGAATGTCCCGGAAGGGTGCCTGATTACGGATGTGGAAAAGGGAGGTGTGGGTGAAACGGCAGGATTGTGCGAGGGTGACTGCCTTTTATCACTGAATGGGCATCCAATAAGAGACAAACTGGATTTTCTTTTTTACACAACTGACCACATTAGAAATATAGAGTTCCTCCATGCGGGAAAAAGGCGGACAGTCCGTTTGCGGCAGCCGTTAGAAGCCCGGCGGGATTCAGGTATCACACTGGAGGACATGCGTCCACGCGCCTGCGGCAATCGATGCATCTTTTGCTTTGTGGACCAGCTCCCGCGCCACCTCCGCCTTCCACTTTATTTCAAGGATGAGGATTTCCGGTTTTCTTTTCTTTATGGGAATTACATAACCGCCACAAATCTCTCCGAGGGGGATATCCGACGCATTGTAACCCAGAGGATTTACCCCCTTTATATATCCGTTCATGCCACGAATTCTAAGGTGCGGCAAGGGCTTCTGGGCAATCCAGATGCCCCCGATATCATCTCACTCCTGAAGCGACTTGCTGAGGGCGGTGTCCGGTTCCACACCCAGATTGTCCTCATGCCAGGTATCAATGACGGCGCCATTCTTGAAGAAACACTGGACGCGCTCGACTCGCTTTATCCATCGCTCCTCTCTATTGCCATAGTGCCGGTCGGGCTGACGATTCACAGACATGGTCTGCCACGATTGCGCCCTGTTACATCCAATTATGCGAAAAGATTAATACCTTATATCCATAAAAAACAGCGCATCCTTCACGAGAGGCATGGCGAGAACTATCTCTTTTTGAGCGATGAATTCTATCTTCTGGCAGGAAGGAAACCGCCCGCATACAGCGAATTTGACGAGATTCCGCAGCTGGAAAATGGCGTGGGGATGGTGGCGGAATTTTACCGTGGATTTAATGCGGCTGTCAGACGGTTCCCATGGCGTATAAGCCCGCCGCGCCGCATTGCTATAGTTACTGCGCGGCTGGGAGCGCTGGCGCTCAATAGACTATGCAATCGCTTGAATAAAGTGAAGGGTTTGCATGTCAGAAAAGTTGTGGTAAGAAATAACCTCTTTGGCAGGCAAGTCACGGTTTCCGGGCTGATGGCGGGTCGCGACATCGCAAGCGCCATCCGCGCCCATCCGGGTTGCGACTTTTATCTCCTCCCTTCTAATTGTCTGAATACAGATGGGCTTTTTCTGGATGATATGGCGCCTGTGCATGTGGAAAAAGAAACGGGGGCGCGCATTATTATTGTGCCCCCCCGTTCCGTGGAAATTATAAAATGCCTGCTCAGATATACGTCAGCCAGTTGAACTTGTCCTCCGCTTCCGCATTGATGATGCGGAAGAAATAATCCTGGATTGCCTTTGTGATTGGACCACGTTTGCCATCGCCAACGACAATTTTATCCACCATGTTGATGGGCGTAATCTCTGCCGCTGTGCCGGTGAAAAAGAGTTCATCGGCGATGTATAGAGCCTCCCTCTGGATAATGTGTTTTTCCAGACGCAGTCCCATGTCGCGCGTAATCTGAAATACGGCGTGGCGCGTGATGCCGGGGAGGATGGAGGCGTTGGAGGGCGGGGTGTAGATAACACCGTTGCGCACCATGAAGATATTCTCTCCCGAACCCTCAGCCACATAACCGAAGGAGTCCAGGGCGACCCCCTCATCATAGCCGTTCATGAGGGATTCAAGTTTGATAAGCTGGGAGTTCATATAGTTGCCGCATGCCTTTGCAAGCGAGGGGAAGGTATTCGGCGCCGGGCGATGCCATGAGGAGACGCACACGGAAACTCCCTTTTCGAGGGCGTCCTTGCCGAGATATTTCCCCCAGAACCAGACTGCGATGAGGGACTGCACGGGGCACTTTGTGGGATTGACGCTCAGTTCACCATAACCGCGGAAGATGAGCGGACGGATGTAGCATTCTTCAAGTTTGTTTTCACGGACGGTATCAATGCAGAACTGGCAGAACTGTTCCTGTGTGTAATTGGGCAGCATCCGGTAAATCTTTGCCGATTCAAACAGGCGGCGGACATGCTCCTTCAGGCGGAGAATTGCCGAGCCTTTTTTGTTTTTATAACAGCGGATTCCCTCAAAAACACCTGAGCCGTAATGCACCACATGCGAAAGGGCGTGAATCTTGCAGTCCTCCCAGTTAACGAACTTGCCATCAAACCAGATTTTGCCTTTTCCGAATGTCATGTTCCCCCTCCCGCGCAGAATTAAAGAACATTTACTTAAGGAGAGATAAGATGTGCAAGGGATTTTTTATCGCAGGAGGGAACGCAGGCGTCGGACGCCCTCGCGGAGGTAATTTTTCAAGATGCGGGGTTTGCCTGCAACACGCGAAAGTGTCCGGAGGATGAATCGGGGACGCAGATAGAGTGAGAGCAATGCCTTTTTGCGCCAGCGTGTGAGTTCATCGCTGGAAAGATTGTAAGAACGCATTGCCGCAGAGGCATAACTCCCCCCGGCAAGAGATGACTTCTCAAACAGTCCATCCCGCAGGGCAATCTCATAAAGTTCCGTGCCCGGCAGGGGGTAGGCGATATTGAAGTCAAAGAAGTCCGTGTCAAGTTCCCGTGCAAAACGAAGGGTGGCTTCCAGTGTTTCCCTTGACTCCCAGGGAAGTCCGATGATGTAAAAGGCGTGGGTGCGGAGTCCGGCATTTTTTGCAATTTGGACTGCCCGGCGAGCGTCATCAAGAGTTGCCTTTTTCCTCATCCTGTCAAGCATCTCCTGAACGCCGGATTCAACTCCAAATGCCACAACCCAGCATCCCGCCTCCTTCAGAGCCTGTGCCCGCTCATCATCAAAGGTGTCCACGCGGCTGTTGCAACCCCAGTGTATATCCAGTCGGCTTTCTTTAATCAATTCGCACAGTTCGAGGAGCCATGATTTGTTCATGGTAAAGGTGTCGCCGTTGAAAAGGAATTCGCTAATTTTATAGCGTTCAACACACTCCTTCACCTCTTCGATGATGCTCCCGGGTGAACGGAGATAGAGTTTGAAGCCGGACAGGCGGCCTGCCGGGCAGAAGATACATTGCGCCGTGCAGCCTCGGTTTGCATAGATGACCGTGAGCGGATTGCCCGTTTCGGGGCTTCTGTAGAGGGTATTATCCAGAAGGTCGCGGGCGGGGAAGGGGAGGGTGTCCGGATTCTCCAGTGGCTGGCGTTCCTCAGTCCGGAAAAATTCATCAGAGGGACCGGATTTGCGAAAAAGTATTCCCCGGATATTTTCGAGGGGAGCTTCTTTCAGGATTTCAAGAAGTATCATTTCGGGTTCGCCGGTGAGTATGATATCGAGGGCGGGGTGTGTTTTCAATGCCTCTTCGCCGAAATGTGCGAGATATTCCCCCTTGGCGAGCACCATGCAGTGTGGATGAAGTTTTTTGGCAAACTCTGCGGCGCGGAGGTCATCATCAACGGTTGCCGAGGTGGTGCTGATTACAAGGACATCGGGTGAGAACTCACTGAGGACGTGTTCGAAATCTTCCCAGGAACGGCGCATGGCAGGGAAATCCTCGATGCGAGGCGTGGCGCCGGCGAGTCGCACCATGGCGGCAAGCATGGCAAGGTCGATAGGGGGAAAGATGATTCGGACAGTCTGGTACTCCACCCGCGATTGACATCGGTCATCACGGCGATATAGACCAGACGGAGGATTGATTAAAAATACTTTTTTCATTTTCATTCTTATATTTTAGTGTCATGAAGAAATTGTGCTTTCGTCAAACGCATTTTTTATCAATCATATAAAATTCGAACCAAATCCTTTGAAAAGCGTCATATATTAGTGGAACGGATTAGCAGGGAAGCGAAGACGGGGTTCTGGAGTGAGGCGTTGGTGATGTGAGGGAAGGAGGCGCCCATGAGTGATTCGTCCGATACCTCACGCGGTCGGAATGAAGAGAGGATAATACAGTTGTTCAGAAAGGCTGTGCGGGGTGACCGGGATGCCTTCTGGCAGCTTATTGAACCAATGGGCGGACTCATTTATTCCGTTGCCCTTGGAATCATGAAAGACCCTGAACGTGCGCGGGATATCCTTCATGAATCCTATGTGAAAGCCTTCAAAACGCTTAATAATCTCCGCGACCCGCTCCGACTTGCCTCATGGCTGCATTCCATGGTGACA
>Ga0315279_10007591_pt1 | contig 13367 bp, 10 predicted proteins | sample YL17G06_20_MG_FD_203694 | JGI IMG/M metagenome (GOLD analysis project Ga0315279, IMG submission 203694) | Sediment microbial communities from Yellowstone Lake, YNP, Wyoming, USA - YL17G06_20 | ecosystem: Environmental > Aquatic > Freshwater > Lake > Sediment | place: USA: Wyoming | collected... | reverse complement strand
CCCGGATCTCGCCCAGCAGAATCACGTCCGGATCCTGGCGCAGGATGGAGCGCAGGCAACTGGCGAAGGTCAGCCCGGCCTTGGGATTCACCTGCACCTGGTTGATGCCCGGCAACTGGTATTCGATGGGGTCCTCGACGGTGATGATGTTGATCCGGGGCGACCGGATGGTCGTTAGCATGGAGTACAGCGTCGTGCTCTTGCCCGACCCGGTGGGGCCGGTCACCAGGATCATTCCCTGCGGCTGGTGCAGGACGCTTTCCACGGTCGGCAACTGCGAATCGGAGAATCCCAGCGACGGCAGGCTGGGCACGTCCGCATTCCCGAGAATCCGCAGCACCACCTTCTCACCGAAATGTGTGGGCAGGGTCGAAACCCGCAGGTCCACCGAGTGCTGCAGGTAATTCACCTTGATGCGCCCGTCCTGCGGCACCCGCCGCTCGGCGATGTCCAATTTCGCCAGGATCTTCAGCCGCGAGACCAGCGGTGTCTGCAACCACTTGGGGATCTGCATGTACTCCCGCAGCACCCCGTCCACCCGCATCCGCACCTGCACGTAGTTGACGGCCGGCTCGATGTGAATGTCGCTGGCCTGGTTCTTGATGCCGTCACCGATCAGGACATTGCACATCTTGACCACCGGCGGCAGATCGACCGCCTCCAGATCGATGTCCTCGGACTCCGCCTCTTTTTCCTGGGGAACAAACAACAACTGGCTGGGGGTGGCGACATTGGCCAGGAAGTCCTGGAGCCGGTCTTCGGTGCCGAAAAACTGCTCCAGCGCCTCCCCGATCTCCGTTCGAGTGGCGACCGCCGGCCGCACCGGCATACCGACGATGAATTCAATGTCCCGGATGGCCTCGTAGTTCGCGGGGTTGGCAATGGCCACCACCAGCGCCTTGCCTTCCACCCTCAGCGCCACGCAAACGTACTTGCGGCATGGCTTCTCCCCGAGCAGCTTCATCGCTTCAGGTTCCAGGGAAACGGTCGGAAGGCTGAGGCGCGGCAATTCCAACATGCCGGCCAGGGCGTCGGCCAGTGCTTCTTCCGACAGGGTCCCGCTCGCCAGCAGGCCGTCGAACAGCGGCAGCTTTTGATATTCCGGCTGCCGCCCGATGGCCTCGATGGCCACAGCCGTCAGGACACCGCTTTTCACCAGAAAGGCAGCGAATCTCTCATCAGCGACACGCGTCCGCTTTTGAACTTCGCCTGCCGGCGTCTGTCTGGGCGTATCCGCCCGACGTACTTCCGAATCTCCCTGCCTGCGGCTTTTCCGTGGATCTTTCATTGTGCAGCGCCTCGGGTTGCTCTTGAAATGAGCCAATCCTAACTTGGGGGGAATCTCTATACAATAGTACAAAAGAACCAATTACACTAGACGTTTTGGCCTACATCGAAAACTGATGTAAACTCGGCCTGTTGTGCGAGCGCTCTTGCAACCCGATGGCCGTGGCTGCCGCGCCGAGCGCGCCGACAACGGTTACTCGATGGTGGAGGCGACGGTGGTGGTGGCCGCGGTCCTGGTTTTGTCTGCCGTCTCCGTTCTCCGGATTCAATCGGTGCGGGCGACGTCTCAAGCCGACAGTGCCTGCTATACGGTATTGGGGAGCCTGCGGCAGGCCCGTCGCTCAGCCCTCACCGAACAGCGGAAATTCGTGGTCACCCTGACGGCGCCGGGCTTGATAGTGGTGCAGCGGGTCGAGCCAAACCTGCAGTTGACGGAAATCAGCCGTGCGACGCTGCTCAGCGGGGTGCGGTTTTGGGCCGAGCCCGGCATCCCGACTTCGACGCACGACACCCCCGACCACTTCGGAACCGGCTCCGTGGCCATCGACTTCAATGGCGGCAACCAAGTATTCTTTTACTCGGACGGCTCCGCGCGGGATGCCACCGGGCGGGTCAACAACGGTGTTGTCTACCTGGCCCGGCCCGGGGATATTGGCAGCTCCCGCGCCGTAACTCTGTTCGGAGCAACCGGACGCATCAAGGATTGGCGCCTGTCCCCATTGGCTTGGCGGTGGATTTGAAGGCGCGAGAGAGGCAGATGCGGCAGGAAGCGGGCCAGGGCGGCTTTACGCTGATCGAGGTGGTGGTGGCTACGTTGGTCCTGGTGGTCGGCCTGGTCAGCATGCTGGCCTTGTTTGCCCAGGCTGTCGTCGTGCTCTCCTGTGCCCAGGAGGACCTGGTGGCCCAGCAGAAGGGACAGGAAGCGCTGGAGAGCATTTACACCGCGCGGAACACGCAGCAAATCACCTTCGACATGGTGCAGAACACCAGCGCGGGGGGAATTTTCCTGGACGCATGGCAGCCGCTGCAAACGCCCGGCCCGGATGGCCTGCTGGGCACGGCCGACGACGGGGCGGTCGAAACGCTGACCTTGCCCGGCCCGGACGGCCTGCTGGGGACGGCCGACGACGAAATCCGCCACTTGACGAGCTTCAGGCGCCGGATCGACATCACGCCCCTGGTCATCGGGGGCACGGCCAGCCCGGACATTCGCCAGGTGGCTATTACCGTGCGCTACTCGACAGCGCGCGGTTGGCGGCGTTCCTACCGGGTGGCCACCTACATTTCTCGCTTTCGGTGAAAGAGACATGGGACGGAGAGGGGCGTTGGACTCGCGGCTTTCATGCGGCACGTCCGGCGGCTTCAGCCTGTTGGAGCTGCTGGTGGCGACCGCGGCCGGCCTGGTGCTGCTGTCCGGAGCGGTGGTCGTGTTCCGGCAGTCCACCGACCTTGGTTACGTCCTCACCCAGCGCGCGGAGATGCTGCAGAACGAGCGCGTGGCCATCGACCTCATCACTCGGGACCTGCGCGCCGCGGGCACGGGGATGCCTACCGGCGGAATTCAACTGCCGCAGGGCGGCGTTGCTCCCGTGTTCGCCTGCGACTTCGCGGGGGCCTGCGCCATTGCCCTGAATACTTACGCCAATGTGCGCCTCTACGCCCTGAATCCCGGCGATGGTCTGGGAGCGGTCATCAACGCCCGGTCAACCGACGTGGTGACCGTCTCCTACCGCGACCCCTCGTCCAATCTGGACCAATACCCGCTGATCAGCATCACGGCCACCGGCGACCAGATCGTGTTCGATGCCGGGACCAGCCCGCCGCTGGACGATCCGCGCAGCGGGGTGCAGGCCGGCGATGTGCTGGTGCTGTGCAACGTGAACGGCTGCGCGGCGGCCACCGTCACCGGGGTGAATGCGGCCTCCAGCCAGGTGAACTTCGCCGCCGGGGACCCGCTGCACCTGAATCAGCCGGCGGCCGCGCTGGGCAACGTGGCCTCTCTGGCCGCGCCGCCGGGCTCCGGGACCTATCCGCAGACGCGGGCCTTTCGGGCTCTGATCGTCACCTACTACATTGACACTGCCACCGATCCGGCCGCGCCGCGGCTGATGCGCCACGTCGGCGCCAGCAGCGCCGTTCCGGTCGCGCAGAACATCGAAAATTTGCAAATCAGCTACGACACCTTCGACGAAAACGTCGGCGCCGCCACCGTCAACCTTCCTAACGCCGGCGGCCTGCCGAACCAGATTCGCAAGGTAAACATCCAAATCACCAGCCGGGCCCGGTTCGGGAGGCTGGTGGGACGCGGTTTTGACCGCCTGGGGCTGGTGACTTCCGTCAGCCCGCGCAATCTGAGTTTTCGGGACCGTTACCAATGAGCCGACCTTCCTCCGGCATGCGAACTCGCCCATCCTCCCGCGCTCGCGGGGACCAGGGAGTGGTGCTGCTGACCGCGCTGCTCATGTTGCTCCTCCTGGCCGCGTTCAGCGCCGGGCTCATGTATATCGTGAGCACGGAGACACGCCTGGGCGCCAGTTACCGGGAGACCAACATGGCCTACTACGGAGCCGAAGCGGCCATGGAGAAGATGACCGTGGACGTCAGTTCCCTGTACACGGTTCGGCACGCGCCGACGGTGTCGGAAATCCAGGCCCTGGGCGGTTCCTCCAACCAGCCGGCCCTGCCCGGCACTACGTTCCCGGTCTACACTTTCACCGTGCCCAGTGCCGGCGGCATGCCGGTGAGCCAGTTTCGCAACGTGAGCTCGGGGCCCAACGAGGGTCTGGTGGCCAGCATCGTCCCGCTTACGTTGACGGTGACCGCGCACCGCTATTGGGGGGCGGAGGTGACCCTGACCCGCAGTATCGAGGTGGCAGTGCTGCCGGTGTTTCAATTTGGCGTCTTCTTCGACCGCGATCTGAGCTATTCGCCCGGCGCCCTGTTCGACCTCGGCGGCCGGGTCCACACCAACACCAACTTGTTCCTGGCCAGCAGCTCCCCCAGCGGACTGATCTTCCATTCCAAGATTACGGTGGCGGGCGATGTGATTCGGACCGAGCTCTCCAACGGAGTGAGCACTGCGACACGCAACCAACCCATCTACATTCCGACCGCCCCCGGCGGCTGTGATGGAGGCCGTCCTGCCTGCCGCAACTTACTGATGAATGAGGGCAGCAGGGTGGGCGGGCCTACCAGCGCCGAGAACGCCAATTGGCCCAACATCTCCTCCAGTACCTACAACGGCATGATCCGCAACATCAAGACCGGGGCCCGGCCGCTGAACCTGACCTTCGTGGCTCCGGGGCTGCGGCCCATTGAGATTATCCGGCGGCCGCCGGCCGGGGAATCGCCCACCTCGTTGATGGGCGCTTCCCGGCTTTACAACGTGGCGCAGATCCGCGTGCTGATCTCTGACAAGATCGCCGATCTGCCGGGCGGCGCCGGCATCCGCCTGGCGAATGTCGCTCCTTACTATAGTGGCGGGCTCTTTGGGCTTACCAACACGGCGTTCGCCGAGGGCACAACGGCTGCCGAACCAGGGGGCACCGGCATCGATCTCATCCGGCCTCCCAACACGGCGGGACTGGATCCCAATTGGCCGGGGACGTGCGCCCCACCCCGTGCCGGCGGTTCAAACTGCTGGCCGCTGATCGACAGATACCTGAAGGTGGACCGCCGGAATGCCGATGGAACGTACAGCGACGTCACGGCCGAGTGGCTCAATCTGGGAATTACCCGGGAGAACGCCAACGCCATCCTGAAGTTTCAGAAATTCCGCGACCTGGATGGGGACGGCACGGTGGACGCTTCCACCCTGGCCATGGCCAACAGCAACCCGGACAAATTCTATCCTTTGAATCTGTACGACCCGCGCGAAGGGGAATGGCGCGATGTGGACTTTTCCACCGATGCGACGGACACCACCTGCGCGGTGGGCGGGATCATGAACCTGGTGGAACTGGACGTGGGCAACCTGCGGCGGTGGCTGACTGGCGCCATCGGCAGCAGCGGCACGCAAACCGAATATAGCTCCCTGAACGGCTACCTCCTGTATTTCTCGGACCGGCGCGGCCAACGGGATGCCTCCGGCAATGCCACCGGGAGTTACCGCTATGAGGACCTGATTGATCCGGCCAACGCCAATGGCTACGGCGGAAGTGCTCCTCTGAATCCCATAACTCCCAACGGCGTCCTGGATGCCCCCGAAGACGTCAACGAAAACGGCGTTCTGGACACGGACGGCGCAGTCAACATCGGGGAGGGGTTCGGGGCGGCCAACGGCAACCCCAGCCGCCGCGTCTTGTGCCGGGTTCCGTCTTCACTCAACTCGAACGATGATTACGGCCGCAAGAACCGGGTCAGCGGTGCGCGCCACGCGCTCAAGTTGGTGAATGGCGGCCTCGGCAACCTGCCCACCAAGCCCGACGGCAGCGGCGGTTTCACCGTGGCCAGCGAGAACCCGGTGTATGTTCAGGCCAATTACAACGCCGATAGTTCGGGGTTCGGAACGGGCAACGCCGCCGCCGCCGTCATCGCCGACGCGGTCACGCTGCTCTCCAACAACTGGAACGATCTGAACAGCTTCAAGAACCCCACTCGCGTTGGGCAAGGGCGCCGCAACGCCTTCACCACCTGGTACCGCTTCGCCGTCATCTCCGGAAAGACGCTATCGTTCCCCCGTCCTACCTGGGGGTCGGCCGAAGATTTTGGCACCGACGGCGGCCTTCACAACTTTCTCCGCTTCGTGGAGAATTGGAGTGGACAGACCCTCAACTTCATGGGCTCTTTGGTCAGTCTGTACTACTCGGAATACGCCAACGGCACTTTTAAGTGCTGCTCTACGGTGTATTCGGCCCCCGCTCGCAACTTCTCTTTCGATGGCAACTTCCTGGATCTCAGCAAGCTCCCGCCTGGGGCCCCGCAGTTTCGCGATATCGTGAATGTCGGCTCCCAGCAAGTCTTCGCGCCGTAGTGGCCGTTCACAATCATCGCGCCGCGCTGCGTGCTCCATTCGCACTTACGGGGAAATCGGTGCGCTGAAGGGTCCGGCCGCGCCCGCTAGCGCGAAGCGGATGACGCCCGATTCGTCGATGTAGTAGGAGCGAACCCCGGAGAGCTTGGGCCGCGCGGGAACCGCGGTCAGCGAGTACACCACGGGGCGCACTCGCTTCTTCACCGCCGCAGCGCCGCCGGAAACCGTCACCAGTGCGCCCGGCGCATAAATGAACTGGTACCCGTCGCTGGTTCCCGAGGCCAGGGCGGCGGGGATGAGGTCGGCTGCCAGCGCCGAGGGGGCGCCGCTGTCCGGAGGTCCGAGCGCGCGCAGGGTTTCAGAATAGCCAACGTCGTAGGTGCGGAAGTAGATCTGCTCGGCCGCGCCGATGATGCGCAGGGAAGCCACCGCGGCCGCCTCATGGCGGCGCAACTGGGCGAGCCAGATCCAGTTGGCGGCCACCGCCGCCAGGGCCAGCAGTATGGACACCGCGGTCAGCACTTCAACCACGGTGACTCCCCGGCAAGCCCGGCCACAGCTACAAGCGCGGCCGCTTGTGAAGAAGTTCTCCGTCGCTGATCCGCACGGTTCCCTCATAGGACTCGCCGCCGCCGGAGCGCTCCAGGACCACGTACAAATCGAACGGCCGGTAGTAGAGAATTCGCTCCCTGCCGTCCAGGGTCAGCGTCTCGGCCGGCGGTTTCCCCATCGCCGCCAGCACGGAATTGTATCCCGTATTTTTGTCGAACTGCTGGTAGTCGGCGGATTGCGGCCGGGCCGGCTGGTGGACGGCCACCGGCACCTCGGGATTCGGCCCGTTCCTCACCAGCCACGCGGAATGCAGCCCGATGGCCAGAAAAACCAGGAGGGACACCGCCATCAGGCCTTCCCGGATGGGTATGCGGTGCAGGATGGAGGCGATCCGGACCGTTGTAAGAGGCGGCTCGTAGTCGATTGCCAGGCCGCAGGCACAGGGATAAGGGCCGGCATCCGCCCCCTTGGGCAGCATCACCAGGGATCGGCAGGCGCTACAGCGCAACACGGCAGCGAAGCTGGCCGCCTCCACGCTGAGCAGCGTCAGACCGCCGCAGGGCCGGCAGGGAAACAGGACGCCGTCCCTGGCTTCGGTCGGCTCTCCCTCGCACAGCAGGGGAAAGCCGCAGTGCTGGCAGGCCGCCCGCGAGGTGCGCAAGAAGACCTCGGCCCCGGTCGCCCGTAACGACTCACGTATCTTGCGGGCGGCCCTGGGGCCGACATAGCGGGCCAGTACAATCGGGTCCCGCAGCACTCCGCCGGGAACCGCGTCGGCGGTCTCCGCCAGGTGCCAGCGCGCCAACTCCGCCGCAAAACCAACCCGGTCGGCGCGCTTCAGGGACCGCAGGACGATATCGGAAAGGATCAGCATCCGGCCATCTCCGGCCCGCGCCGCCCCACATGCCGGCCCCGAGGTGATGGCCCCAGCGCTTCCCTTTATGGCTGCTGGCCGGCGATTTCCATTGCCCGCATCACCTCGTCGCCAAGAATCGGGTTGAGACTTTCCGGAATCTCCATCTCACCCGCCTCAAAGGACTTCTCGAAGGCCTTCACGACGTTTGGGTCGAAGTGCTTGCCGGAAGCGGCAAGGATGGTCTCCTTGGCTCGATAGGGGTCCAGCGCCTTGCGGTACGGCCGGTCGCTGACCAGCGCGTCGTAAACATCGACGCAGGCCAGCACCCGGGCCTCCATCGGAATCGCGTCGCCCACGGCGCCGTGGTACCCGCTTCCGTCATGCTTCTCGTGATGGGCCAGCACGATGTCCACCACCCGGCGCAGGTGGCCGCTGACCGGCCGCAGAATTTCGAAGCCCTGGGTCAAATGGCTCCGGACTTCCGCGTATTCGCTGTCGGTCAGGCGGCTGGCCTTGTACAGCACGGAGCGGCTGATCTTCAGCTTCCCAACGTCGTGGATCAGCGCGGCAGCCCGCATGTCCTCCAGTTGCTGCTCCGTGAAGCCCATCCGCACCCCGAGCCGCGCTGCCAATACCGACACGCGATAGGAATGGTTCTGCGTGTACTTGTCCTTCCCCAGGAAGCTCATCAGCATCTGCAGGATTCCTTGATAGGTATCCCGCAATTCTCGATTGGTCTGCTCTTGCTTTTCACAAAGGCTGCCGGTCAGGTATGCCGTGATCACCAGGAAGGACCCCCAGGCCGCCAGCGCGGCGATGCGGATGAGAAGGTTTCGGGTGTCGCCGCCGAGAAAGTCCGTGCGAGCAATGGCCAGAAAAACCACGATCAGGATGGAGAGCACAGCCGACAACACCGCCACCCGCCGGCCCAGGAAAAAGGCGGCGACGACCACCGTCATGTTGTAGAAGTTGAGAAAGGCGGTATCGGTGATGACCGCGTAATTCAGCACGCCTGCTACCACCAGGCAACTGAGCACCACGAGCACTTCGCGCATCACTCCGTGGGGAAGGAGTCTCTTCAGGCGCCGGAATAAGCTTTTCATTACCTTGTCCTCTTGGGAGGTGAACAGAATTATACACCCTAGCCGGTGGTTCAACACGGATGAACGCCTTTGCACACCGAGTAGGGGATGTGGAGCCAGGCAGCGGGGAACAGCGGTACGCCGGCCGGGCAGACAGCTCCGGGCCGTGGAAGGCGAGGTGTTGGCGTCATCTGTGTGGCAATCAGCAAGAAGGCGATTCCTTCTCTTCGCTTTTCCTCCTGACAATGGTAAGCTTTGGCGCGGAAAAACTCCGGCACTGGAGAGGAACGAAGATGTTTCGCTGGACAAGAATTGCGTGCGTGCTAACGATGATCGGGACGCTGGCGGCGGCGGGGCAACAACCGGCCGCGCAAAAGCAGCAACCGGCAGCCAAGAAGCAGCCGCGGCCCGCGCCCGATCCCAAGCTGTTCGGTCCGCAGTGGGTGGCGTTGTTCAACGGCAAGGACCTGACCGGATGGGTGAACATCGGCGAGGAAAAATGGGTGGTGGAGAACGGCGCCATCTATGGAGAGGGCGTCTCCACCAAGTACGGCTACCTGGCCACCGACAAGGACTACAAGGATTTCGACCTGAGCCTGCAGTTCAAGTGCGAAGGCCCGGGCAACAGCGGCGTTTACATCCACACCCGCTTCAAGCCGGGCACGGTCGATGTTTCCGAGGGCTACCAGGTGGAAATCGACCGCAACCTGAACCGCCACACCGGCGGCCTATACGGCGACGGGCGCGCCTGGTGGGTCTGGCCGGCGGCGGAAAACGAGACCGTGTTGCGGCCCTACGACTGGAACGACATGCTCATCCACGTTGTCGCCAACCGCACCTGGGTGCGGCTGAACGGCGTGCTCATGGTCGATTACACCAACCCCATCCCGCAATCGACCGACGGCGTCATCGCGCTGCAGTTGCACGCCGGCGGCGAGGGCAAGATGCGTTTCAAGGACATTTACATCCGCGACCTCAGCATCCGCTGAGGAAGGTCCAAGGGGCCAAGCCGGATTATTCACGAAACGGCAGCCCGCTGGCGACAGCGAAGAGGGAGACAACGACGCGGGGACGCGTTATGATCGACGTGATGACCGTGCACATGACAGAGGCCGAACTTGCGCGCGACGTGCATGCCGTGCTGGAGAAGGTCCGGCAAGGCATTGAAGTTGTTATCGAACAGGACGACCGCCCTGTTGCTGTCATGAAAACTCCCCAGGTGAAAGGGCGGAAGATCTCGGAGGTGATTGCCGCACTCGAAGCTGGCGGAGCCAGCGCGGTCGTCGATGAGGACTTCGGGCGCGACGTGGAAGAAGGCATCAAAGCCCACCGTGAACCATGGAACCCGCCATCCTGGGAGTAGTCCTCGACTCCAGCGTTTTGGTCGCCGCCGAGCGCGCCAAACTCACCACGCCGGAGGTGATCAGGCGTATTCATGCCTCTGTCGGTGATGTGCCGATCTTGATGAGCGCGCTGACCGTGGCGGAACTGGCTCACGGCATCTACCGCGCCAACTCGCCGGAGCGCAGCCAGCAGCGCCGCCAGTTTCTCGATGAACTGAAAGCCCAGATTCCTGTCCATCCGGTAACGGAGGCCGGCGCGGAAGTCATCGCTCGGATCGGAGCCGAGCAAGCCGCCAAGGGGATCAATCTTCCGCTCGCCGATCTCATCATCGGCGCTTGCGCTTTGGAGCTGGGCTACGCCATTGCGACTGAGAATATCCGCGACTTCTGCCGCATTCCCAATCTCAAGATCGTGCAACTCTGAGCGGCACGTCTTCCTCCTCCCCACTTCTTGCTCATGATCGCGCGCGGCTTCAATCCGCGCACTCGGTCTTCTGGATCGCAGCTCCCCGTCCGTCCGCGGGAATCTCTCTTCACCTGCGGCCCCGCCGGGCATATAATCCCGCAGTTCAGGAGGAATGAAGATGAAGCTGAAATCGCTCGGGGGGATGGTCGCGGTGATGGTGCTTGTCGCGGCCGGTATCGCCATTTATCCGCAGCAGCGCACCAGCAAGGAAACCGACATGCCGCAGGCCGTGGCCTTCCGCATGCTGCTCGGCGTCGGGGACCGGGAGCCGACGGTGTGGGACGGAACCGTGACGGTCACGCCGGGCAGCATCCAGCGCATTCAGGGCTGGCGATTCCGCAGCGAGGAGGCCATCGGCTCAAAGACAAGCTGGACGGCTTCCAGCGGCAACTCCCCCGGCCAAGTGGGCCGGCTGGCTGCCGGGCAGCCATTGCCGCTGGTCGAGAACGGCGTCATCGTCTCCACCGCGACGCTCGATCCCGGCGCGCGCTTCGACGTCAAGACCAAGCAGGGCGATTTCTCCTTTCAGGCCCAGGATGTTCCCTGGGGCGCCAGGATACGGTTCCTGAACGGCCGCGTGGCCGTGGATCGCGTGCCCAACACCCTGGAACTGGCTGCTTCCAAAGAGGATGAGGACTTTCCGGCGATCGCCCAAGGCGAGGACGCGGTCTGGGTGAGCTACGTGCAATTCACGCGCGGCGACCGCGCCCAGCACCGCTGGGGGCAGATGGGCGCCGACCCGCCCAAGAACCTGGATTTCGTCGCCCGGCCCACGGGCGGCGACCAGGTGTTCTTGCGCCGTTACTCGAAGGCGAAGAAGAACTGGGGCGAGGCGATCTCTGTCTGCGATCCCAAGCAGGACGTGATGCGCACCGCCGTGGCGGTGGACGGAAAGCAGCGCGTCTGGGTTTTCTGGTCGGCGAACCGTTCGGGCAATTTCGACATTTACGCCAAAAGCTATGACGGCAGCCGCTGGTCCCGCGAACTGCGCCTGACCAGCGACCCCGGCACGGATCTGAACCCGGTGGCGGCCGCCGATTCCGCCGGCCGCGTCTGGGTCGCCTGGCAGGGCTTCCGCAACGGCAACCTGGAGGTGCTGGCGGCGGCGCAGGACGGCGACCGATTCACGCCCGAAACCGCCATCTCATTCTCCAAGGCTAGCGACTGGGACCCCTCCATCGCCGCGGCGGCCAACGGCGAAGTGGCCGTCGCCTGGGATACCTACGACAAGGGCGATTATGACGTGTACTTCCGGCGGCTGCGCATGCGGGGCGCCATCGCCATGGACGAACCGGTTGCGGTGGCCGCCAGCCTGGCCTTCGAAGCCCGGCCCTCGATTGCCTACGACCGGCAGAACCGGCTGTGGGTGGCCTATGAAACCGCCGAGCTGAAGTGGGCCAAGGATAACGGCGCGTATGCGCACAAGGGAGTGGGCATATACCGCAACCACAACGTGGCGGTGAAGTGCTTCCAGGGATCGCAAGTGCTCGACCCGGCCTCCGGCGGCCTCGAGAGCGTGTTGCCGCGCGCCGCGACCCCCGCCGCCGCCGCGGCCGCGCCCGCTGGCGAACGGCCGCAGGGCGCGGGCGTGCCAGCGCAGGCGCGCGCCGCGGCCAAGGCCCAGAAACAACGGGCGCAGATTCAGGCGCTGGCACAGGCACAGGGCCAGCGCCCGCCCGCCGGGCCGCAGTCGCTGAACACTTTCCCGCGCCTGGCCGTGGATCCGGAGGGCCTCGTCTACTTGGCCTTCCGCACCCGCCAGCTCCCCGGACGCTCGCCCGCCGGGACGGTATGGGTCGAGCAGATGGTGTATTTTGACGGCGCGCAGTGGAAAGGACCGATCGTCATCCCCAACGCCGACCAGTGGATCGAGAACCGCCCGGCCATGGTGGCCATCGCGCCGGGCGACCTGCTGATGGCCGTGGCCGGCGACCGCCGGCTGTCGGAGACCATCTTGCCCTCCCGGCGCGCCGCCGGCGGCGGCATGCAGGGCGCTCCCGAGTCCATTAACAGCGACGTCTATGCGGCCGAGATGCTGGTGAAGGACCGTGCGCAGCCCGCGCAGCTTCGCCCCATCCCGGCCGAAACCGCGGCTGCGGCCGATGCCGACGCGACGGCCGAGAAAGACCAGATCGGCATGATGCGCGCCTACCGCGCGCCGCTGGCCGGCCGGCAACTGCGCCTGATGCGCGGCGAGTTTCACCGCCACACCGACCTCTCCTATGACGGCACGGGCGACGGGCCCATTATCGACGCCTATCGCTACATGATCGACGCCGCTTCCATGGACTGGGGCGGCTGCTGCGACCACGACAACGGCACCGGCGAATATCCCTGGTGGATCCAGCAGAAACTCACCGACGCCTACAAACTCGGAGACAAATACGTGTCCGTGTTCTCGTATGAGCGCAGCGTTAGCTACCCGGAAGGCCACCGCAACACGGTGTTCGCGCAACGCGGCATCCGGCCGCTGCCCCGTTTGCCGAAGGTGGCCAACGACGCGCCGGGCAACGCCCCCGACACGCTGCAGCTCTACGAGTACCTGCGCAAGTACAACGGCATCGTGGCCTCGCATACCTCGGGCACCGACATGGGCACCGATTGGCGCGACAACGATCCCATCCTCGAGCCGGTGGTCGAGATTTACCAGGGCTGCCGGCAGAACTATGAGATGCCGGGCGCGCCGCGCTCCAACACCGAGGAGAACTCGATCGGCGGCTGGCGCCCGCTGGGCTTTGTCTCGCTGGCGCTGAAGAAAGGATACCGCCTGGGTTTCCAGGCCTCCAGCGATCACGGCTCCACGCACATC
>Ga0315279_10007590_pt1 | contig 13368 bp, 6 predicted proteins | sample YL17G06_20_MG_FD_203694 | JGI IMG/M metagenome (GOLD analysis project Ga0315279, IMG submission 203694) | Sediment microbial communities from Yellowstone Lake, YNP, Wyoming, USA - YL17G06_20 | ecosystem: Environmental > Aquatic > Freshwater > Lake > Sediment | place: USA: Wyoming | collected... | reverse complement strand
TGACCAGGCGCGCGAGAAAAGAAAGGAGAAAGTTTTGTCTCAGCGACCGACATAACGTCATGGCACATTGTTGTCAAAGCCTTTGGACCTTATAATTTTTCTGGTGCGCAGGCATTGTCAACCTGATGAGCTTTTTCCTCTTCTCATGTCTCATAGAGTTAGCTTAGACAATATGAATCGATCACCAGATGTTGCTCGGTTCCTTTTCTTTTAGGAACCAACAACTCACTCATTCGTTTCACTTTGTGAAAATGGCAAGGGATTTCTACCCTGAAGAACCGTGAGCGTACACTGTACGCAAATGTTGCGTATTCAACGGGAGTTGGAAACATCGAAAATGGGGGCTCTTTGTGTCTTATTAACTGGAGAGCTTTACCGCTTTTGTTCGAGTCCAGTGAGTTGTTTCTTAGCCCGATCTTCGCGGAGTCTAGAGAGCATTTTGGAAAATGAGTGACTCTGCTTCTCGCGTTCTTCTTTACGTTTTAGTTCTTTGTATATTGCATCGAAAAGTGTGCCAGAAGGAGGACTGAATTCTCCGTTCCTGAGCGTCGAATTTCGTGTTTCGCGGTCGAACATGCGATCGTCGATGCTCTCCAAATGCCTCTGAAGCTTCTCGTCGTATTCAACGAGTGTCCTCTGAGAGTATTTCTTTCTTCGGTATCTAGCAAGACTGACTAGCTTCATTGTTTTTCCCCTCTTCTATTTTCGGCGCGCCCACCACGCACTGATTATGATTATCAAAGCAAACATCGACCAGAACATGAGCACGAGCATTGATGAAGCATCAGAAAACACGTTCTCAAACATCCTTCCCTCTCCTTTCTCCCGAGAATGCATATCCTCGGATTAGACTAAAAGCATGGCTTCAAAAATTGGAATAGTCTTTCAGCAAACATATTCCGAAAGAGATATCACACTTGTGACTGACGCCTCTAGCATACTGGTTCACTGATTCCTCGATAATTTGCTCATTCTACCTAATTCAGGGAAATAAGGGAAATATATGAGTCAAAAGGCCGATGCCTCGACTTGTCAAAGATCACTCTTATGAAAAAGCAATAATCTTCGACTTTGACCCTTACCCACTCTCAAATGGTTGTTGAAATTGATTCTGCTAGAAGCAGCTGATCATGGAGGAAAGCGTGCTTGTTGTTTCCAGATCGTCAGCAGTGCCTAGACCGCCCTGGCCTTTTTCGAGTCAAAGCTATCGTCTAGAATAATACCCCAGTCGGTTTAACCGAATTCCTTCTTCGATATGCCGGTGAAAATAATTCTGAGGATTGAGAGAATCATTACCGGCAGTCCAAACAGCAAGCCTACGATCCATGCGTCATATCCCGCTGCGGAGAAGAGTATCATCGTGACAAACGCAGAAAGCAATATGAGACTTTCACCAATTATTGGCAAAGCGAAGTGGCTTCTTCTTAGCGTGAGTATTCCTCCAGTTAAACCTAAAGCGAAGGCTAGAGTGCCAAGAACCCCCATAAGAACAAATCAGTAATTGATAGCGAACCCGATATGTCATTTTCTGCAGAAGGTCCAAAAAAATGGGTTTTGGGCTCGTCTTGGCCTATCGAGCCCCAACTAGGTTTGACCTGCGCCGTGGCTCTCGGAGCGTTATTCACCGCGCACTAGTCCAAGTAGGGCATCCGTCCCCCGCCGCCGCTCATTCGTTCGATTATTTGCACTGTACTATCGACGAACGTGTTGTCAGCCACTGCTATTTCACCCGGGACTGGCGTGACATAAGCGCTTATTGCATAGTCTCCCAAAGCAAAGCCGGTAGTGTCCCACATATGGAATAGCAGAATTGAGTGGCCACTGTTCAGGGTGACATCTGTAAACGTGTAGACGGCCGTTGTATTCGCAGTGAGCGTCATGTTAGCATATAAGGTGACGTTGAAGGTCGCAGCGGAATTACCCCTGTTAGCAACAGTCACTCCTATGTCACAACCGTAGGTTTGGCAGACCATGGCAGGAGCCGCTGTAACACCAACTATAGCCAGATTAGGGAGCGGTGAAGTCGCTATTGCCGCCCTTATGAACGCGTGATAGGAAGGATCGAAGAGCGGCATGGTTTGCAAGTACCCTAGGAGCTCCCACACAGTCTGCGGGTAACCTGGCGGGGCCTGCGGCCCGAAAACGTATGGCACCGCTGAGTAAGCGTCTTGTGAAACGTACTGAGCATCATTGTGGACTGCAGAGTTGTGCGGGTATGCGTGTATGACAGGCGAGCGTCCTGGGGCTGTTCCAATTTCATATGCGTCTTGGTATGGGTCGCAGATGAGAAACTGAGACGTCGTGCTGTTAACGCCTGCAGCGGTTACGCAGTGGCCAAGTTCTAGGTTGTAGTCAGGAATGGTCGTGTTCGTCCATGAGGATCCAGTCCACTGCCAGATTTCGAGGAAAAGCTCAACGTCTTGGCACTTTTCAATTTCGTTGTCCATCCATATGAAGTCTGGGAAGGATTGATTATGAACCTCGAAAAGATTGGCAACGCCCTGCAATGCTAGATATTGTTGGATTCCTGTTTGAACATCGTTCAACCGTGTTCCCATGTGAGGGTCATGAGTTCGAATACCATCCGTGTCCATCAGAATTGCCAAGATCGGTACAAGTCCCATAACGGTATTTGGGTCGTGATCGTCCAAAGAGGAGTAGCTTGTCACCAATGGGAAGTGGTCGCTGATCGCTGGCGGCGGCACGGGTTTGGCGAACACGATTGACTCGTACTCCGAGTCAAGCCACCACAACGAGTCTGCCACGGCTACTGGAACACACCACGTGTATGTTCCTGGGCCTGGACCCCAAGCGTCTTGCTTCTGGTCGAAATCTGGCATACCGCTGGGAGCATAGTCCGGAAATGAGGGCTTGACATACCCAGGCCATTCGGATACTGGTTTGGGCGATGTCGCAACAGCTGCCCTGATGAATGTGTGCCAAGTAGCGTCGAAGCCCATGGTCTGCAGATAACCTTTCAACTCCAATGCAAACGTCGGATAGCCTGCCGGCGGAAGCGGCGGAGGAGGAGGCGGAGGAGTACCAATGAATTGGTATAGAGCCGTCTGGTAGGCGTCTTGCGAAACGTTTTGAGCATCATTGTGAACTGCAGAGCCATGCGGATACGGATGTGTTACTGGTGAGCGCCCTGGAGCTTTTAGATTTTCGTATGCGTCTTGGTACGGGTCGCTGATAAGCAGCTCGCTCGTTGTCGTGTTCGTGCCTGCGCAAGTCACAAAGTGTCCTGATTCAAGACTCGGAATGCTGGTGAGTGGTTGCCAGCCTCCAGGAGTGTATTGGTAGAATTCGAGGAAAAGTTCAACGTCTTGGCACACCAAAACCTCATTGGATATCCAGTTGAAAGTTGGGAAAGTCTGGTTGTGGACCTCGAAGTATTTTGTCAATCCTTGCTGAGCTATGTAGTACTTGGTTCCGTTCTCAAGGTCCTGCCAACTCGTTCCCATGTGTGCAACATGAGTTCGTTGACCGTCTGTGTCCATAAGGAAGGCCAAGTTTCTGACTAGCGGGTCGACGTTTTGCGAGGCATGGTCGTCCCAGACGCCTGGAATGTATGATGTCACAAGCGGGAAGTGATCGCTTATTGCTGGCGGAGAAACTGGGGTCTGGAAGTAAAGTGACTCGTATTTTGAGTCAAGCCACCATAAAGAGTTGGCCACTGACACTGGACCGCACCATGTGTAGATACCTACACCCGGTCCCCAAATATCCTGTTTCTGGTCAAAGTCGGGCATGCCGCTAGGAGCGTAATCTGGAAATCCGGGTTTAACGTAACCCTGCCATTCGGCTGTTTGTGGCGCCTGCGCACGGAAGACTGCGATTGTGCTTGCCAAGATCACTGTCAAGAAAATCGAAGATACGACGTAGACTCTAACATTCTTCATTTCTATCCTTTCTCCGTAGTTTCGAATCTTTTGAGAAAGACACTGTCCTCTCAGCGTCTGAGAAGGAAAAGTCTCTCCCAAAGGCGTCTTATAATATGTGGTTTTGGCTTATTAAAGTTTATAGGAAGAAAGTTCTATGGTCAAGACTGTTAAATACTTGTTAATTCTTGCATGCAAAGCTTCATTAGAAACTTCTAAAGTAGGATTCAAAAACACACAACCATAACGCGTGCACTTCCTTGTTTCGGGGACAATGCACGCACGGAGCCTGCGAGGGTCTTGAGCTTCTGTGCAAGCCTGAGCTTTCGCAAGCGTCGAAGTCTTCCAATCCGCACTCGTGGCGTGCGCACAACCCGCGAATCTGAAAAGTCTCCTCTGAACTCATCGGCATGCTTAGAATGTTGCCCAAGACAAGCACCAAAATCTTTGGAGACGGACCCATAAACTCAATGAAAAGCACGTACATCAAAACAAGAAGACGCCTGGCAGCTAAACTCCAGAATCCGAGACTACTCAACATTTCATTTCACACCTTCAGGCATTGGAAAGCAACAATGCTTTATCATAAGACCAAGGATCCGTACCACGTCAAAGACTTCCTGGGCCATAGGTGTCTAAGCAACACTGAAATCTATATCAGCCTCGAGCGCACACTATTCGAGGATCAGTCTGACGAGTTCACCGTCAAAGTCGCAGAGAAACCTGAAGACATCAAAGCACTGTTAGAAGTCGGATTCGAGTACGTATGCCAGAGAGACAGCCTGGTCTACTTGCGAAAAAGGAAATGATTCAACCAGCGGTTTAAGAAAGTAGTCGGAGCTACTCAAAAAGTGGCCGGGGTGAGGTATTCTCGACTGTTTGAGGATTCTCTCAGAACAAAATCCCCCTTTTTCGGTGAGTTTCGTTGATGCTTTCGTATACAGATATCCTGTATGGTTCTCTGTTAGTCAAGAGAGAGCTTTGATTCCTCTTCCTCTGCAACATCGCGCACCAAATCATTTGGTACAATTGCTGTTCTTTTCAACATTGCTCTAAGAGGTCTCAAGTTTCGGTTTGTAGCAAAAAGCGTAGTCAAAAGAAATTCGTGAAGTCCTTAGCGCGCGTCTGAAAGAAGAAAATGGTTTGTGGAGGGCACGAGCGTTAATTCACGTAGCGCGCGCTTCAGAAAGAAAAAGGGTTATGGGGGTGGTTCTCCGAAGTGCTCTGCTACTATGCCCAAGTCTTTTCCATCTGCATGGCCGTCATTGTTTATGTCGCAGTTCGGATTCCAATAGATCGTTGGGGATCCTGGATAAGAGCCAAAACACCAGGCAACCCATCCCAGGTCCTTGCCATCCACTTTCCTATCACCATTCACGTCGCCGGCGATCGTAACCTCAAACCACCCCCCCGTGAAGTTGTTGTCCGCCGTCTCAGTCTCACCTGCAACAGGGCATAAACAGAAAATCAGACTGCTGTAATTGACATATTTTACTAAGCTCGTAGTGTTCCAGCCAAACCTGGAAGTAAAGTCAAAGCCTGTAGCATTCCAGGTCCTAGCCTGTAACGTGAAATTCTTGCTATCAAATTGAACCCCGTTGGCATAAGCTATTATACTAGCGTTTTCATCGTTGTTGCCATAGTTGATTATGCTTCCATACGTGCACAAGGGGAAGCCCTGGCAAACAAAAGTTTTCCACTGTTCTGGGTTGAGTAATCCTATGTCGTGAGAAGGCTGCGTGGAAGGGCTGAGCGGATAATTGTCATGGTTGTTGACGTCGATGACGTAGGGCGTGTCGCCTATTCCGTCCTGGCCATTTATATTCTGATTGGGGCCTTTCTTCGTGTCGTTGCCCGTGTAGTCGCTCCAGTAGTTGCCGCCAGAAGGATAAGAATCGTTCCACGAACGAACAGAAGAACTCCCATCGATCTCAACTAGATTTTTATTGTTGACGAAGTCGTTATGATAAATAGTGTTGTCTCGTGAATATGTGAACATCTGGATTCCATAGGAGCTTTGGTTCACTAGATAATTGTTCGTTAAGATGTAATCAATGACGCCGGTGATCACAATCCCGTTAGTATTGTTCTCCAGCTGATTGCCTTGCACTCTGCCACCGTGGAAATCGTACATGTAGATGCCGTTCCCCGTGTTGTACGATATTTGATTGTCCGTCACATTTGCAAGGCCAGGGCGCATAGGCACAGGTCCCAGGGATGCCAGATGAATGCCATCGCCATTGTTTCCAGATATGCTGCTACCGTTCACGAGGGCGTCGGAGCAGTTGTACAGCCATATACCAGTATTGTTGTTGTTGTTAACAGTGTTATGGTTCATCTTTTCATTGGGAGAACCATAGATAGAGATGCCAACGCCAAGGTTGCCAATTACAGTATTGTCGTCTATCACATCGCTCAATGAGCCTCCTATGGAGATACCTGTACCGTTGTTGCCTGATATGGTATTGCCATTAATTGCATTATATGAGCCTTCTATGGAGATACCTGCACCATCATTGCCTGATATGGTATTGCCGTTAATTGCAATATCAAGAGAGTCCCACATGTAGATACCTGCACCATCATTGCCTGATATGGTATTGCCGTTAATTGCAATATCAAGAGAGTCCCACATTTTGATGCCATCTTTATTGTTGGACACGTTGTTGTCACTCAAAACTGTGTAGTTGGAGAGATACGAGAAGATACCGGCGTAGCCGCAGCTCGTCACATTACTCGTTGAGATTGTGCTAAAATTGGAATATGATTCGTAGACTCCATAACCACCGCAATACGTTATGTTGTCTTCGGTTACGAAGGTACGACTAGAATTTTGAATATAGATGCCAAAAATAAAGTTCGCTATGTTCATGTTCTTGATGGTTACATTGTTTACTTGATTCAACATGAAGCCATACGGTAAACCGTTGCCTTGAACCGTGTAGCCATTCCCGTCAATCACTATGTTGCCCCTCTCCACATCGATCAATTCACCGATGATGTTGCCAATGAACGTGTAAGTCGTGTTGTCAAGCGTTGTAATATTCGCTGTTGATGGGTCTATGTATCCGTCAGATTTGATGGTAACTACCCCGTCTGCCCGAACCAGTTGAATGTCATACGCTAATGCCAACGTGCTCATTACGAGCAAAGCCAGCATTACTATAGAAGCAGTTTTCATAAGCAATTCAACTCCCTTCCCTACGCTCTAAATCAACGTGTTACGATAAAAGGTTTGTGAAACAATCTTCTACAATGAACCTCACCTGCAATTTCTATTCACTTCATCCATTCTGCCTGCATCAGATTCGATGCCTTAGAAAGCATTTGGCTGTGGGTCTAGGATATAATCGTACTCCTGTTAGCGAGGTTAGACTACTGGCCATAGCGCATTCCAAACGATAGAAAGGACTGTGCTGCAGCAGAGCTAACGTCCTAAGAATGACAAATTAGCGCGTGCGCAGTGAGCAGGTAGACAAAGAAAAAAAGGGTGTGTTAGGGGTGTGGTTCTCCGAAGTGCTCTGCTACTATGCCCAGGTCTTTTCCGTCTATTTTGCCGTCGTTGTTTATGTCGCAGTTCGGATCCCAACTCATCGGTGGCGGTGCTCCAGGATAAGAGCCAAAACACCAGGCTACACCGCCCAGGTCCTTGCCATCCACTTTCCCATCACCCTTCACGTCGCCGACCATCGATACGTAAACCCAGCCAATACGATGAGAATAAGTGCTTATAGAGTAGTTGCCCTTGGCAAAGCCTGTAGTGTTCCAAGTGAAATTCAGCGTTTCTTGGGCGCCTGGGTTCAATTCAACTATTTGATACGTTGTGGGAAGCTGAGTTGTGTTGCAGTACAAGTAGACATTCAAGTTTGTCTGCGGGAAGTCTCCCTGATTGCGGATGGTGACGCTGACGTTTGCACTGTAGCTTTGGCACACCACCGTTTTTGGACAGCTCGCACTTGCAACCATGATGCCGTCGGGAGGCTGTGGCAAAGAGGTGACTCCGAACATCGACAGATGAGGCGCTGAACCGTAAACGGTGTGGTCTGCCGTGTTAACGCCGGTCGTTATGTCCACCCATGAGGCTGAGGACTCGTTCCACATCCACATCCGAGTGAAGATTTCCTCTTCTGGCGGGATATTTCCGTAGTTGTATCCGAGGCTGAGGCTGATCGGTGCCGATAGGCTTTTGGTGGTGTTGATCTGGTAGAAGTTCAGAGCGGCAAGGCCGTAAGGAGGGGCCGGTGGTGCGCTGGGTATGCTCACATTGGTTGTGCCAGTCACACCTAGGTCGCCACTTATTCCCAAGTCGCAGGTGACTCCGAACATCGACAGATGAGGTGACACGCCAGAAACAGTGTGGCTCGTAGTGTTGACTTCAGTCGTTATGTCTACCCAGCATGTTGCGGAGCTGTTCCAGAGCCATATCTTCGCGGCTTGCTGGTCTTGTAGCGAAAGCCCAGGGTTGTATGCAAATTGAAGGGTTATGTTGCCACTATAGCTGGCATTTGTTGTGATTTGATCACAGACGACGGATGCGAATTGGGGTGTGGCGGGCTGAGCGCTACTTAGAGTAGTGAATCCTTCCGTGGTTATGTTTGCGAAGGTGATGTTAACGTTTTGTGTAGGTGCTACTGCGACGTTGGTGCCCGCCGGTGTTGACACGACGATCGGTCCAACAAATTCGTACGTGCCATCGTATGACGTGAAGGCTAAATAGTTGGAGGATGGATCGAGGACGAAGGTGTTGTTGAGGTCATGTTCCGTGCTTATGTCAAAAGTGCTGTTCAAGGTTTGGTTCGTGCCAGGTGTCTGCAATATCTGGAATTCTATCCAGAAGAGTGTTCCGCTTTGTGGTCCTTGTATAGAGTCGTTCGCGTGGCATGTTTCGGCAACGAGTACGCTGCCGTTGCCATAAGGTGGACTGTCGATTGAGACCGTTGAATTAGCTACGTGGCCGGTCATGAATCTGCTGGTCGTGTATCCCGTGACGTTCGCGTCGACACACATCAGCTCAGTACGGTCGTAGTGCATTACGACCTGGTACGCGAACACGTTCTCGGCCACGTCTAGAGAGATCGTCACATTGAATCTGGTGCCGACGGTCTCATCGTTCGTAGGGGACACGATTGAAGGGCTCACCGACATCCTATCAGCAGTCTGATAAGTGATGCTGTAGTTGCTATCATACGCTGTGATGGAGATCGTGTTGAGGTCTGGATCCCAAACCCAAGTGTTGTTTGGATATTCGCTACTTATGTCCAATTTGCTCGTTAATGTTCTCCCCGGAGAGGCCAGAGCCGCCACCTGGAATTCTATCCATATCAGACTCCCAACGTGTGGCGCGGGAACATAGTCCAGGCCATTGCATCCTTCATAGGCCAGGACGCCGCCCGTCACGTTGTTGATCACGGGGGAAGGCGCGCAAGTCATATGACCCGACATAAATTGGCTCGTAGTATCTCCGGTGTAACCTGCTCGGACGCATTGCAGTTGAGTACTATTGAAGCGTAGGGCAATCTGGTAAAATGCCACGTTGGTCGAAGTAATGTTGAGCCATACAGTCACGTTAAATCTGAAACCCAAGCCAACAGCATTCGTAAGGTTAATAGCAGACGACTCCACCCACATTGCGTCCGCATCATGAGGTTCCGTTGATTGTCCCAACACTGTCCAACTAGTCTGATAAGATATCGCTTCTACAATCAATGCGGAGACCATGATGAAGAATAAGAAATGAGCTCTAATTTTCAAACTCCTCTTATTCACCACACGAATCCCCAACCAAATTGCCTATTGATCAAAACGATGTCTTTACCGTCGATTTTATAATCTCTGTTGACGTCGGCTATCGAGTTCCATCCTGTGGACCCAGCATAAGTGCCGAAGGTTTTTTGGACCACTGCAATGTCTCTGCCGTCCACCTTCAGGTCAGGCGTAGGTACTTCTTTCTTCAGCCAAGTAGGGTAGGAACCGTAGCCTAGGTCGTCGTAGAGTGTGCTTCCGGCGATGTCCATCGCTTGAGTTACGTAGAGTGGAAGTGTCACGTTGACCCATGTCCCGATCCACGGGTTCGGTTCGCCGTCGGGAAGCGTTGCTGGTCCTGTGACCTTAAAGGCTACTTTGACGAAGTTCAGACTCTTCTGTGAAAAGTTTAGGTGCAACGTTTCAACGTCAGCCGCCCCTGCTGGATCTGCTGGGTAGGGATAGGTCACATTCCATGTTGCAATGGAAGCCAGCGTCTTCGACACTGGGAATCCCCCCTGCAGCGCACCGTTCACAAAGACGTACTTACTTCCAGTAAGGTTGCCGCCCTGCCACAGGTTTCTTGTAGTTATGGTCACGTTAGACAAGACTGAAGTGGCGGTCGGCGAAATGTTAACGCGAATCAGGCCGTTGTCTGGGTTGACGTCCACGTAGATTGGGTAGTACAGGTAGTATCCTGGGCCTGTTATGCCGTTGACGACGCTGCCTGGAGTGTTCGCGACCAACGTGACGGTTGAGCCTATTGTGTCACCGGTACCCGAGCTCCATCTGAATGGGCCCGTGCCGATGATGTTGGGGTCTGGCCTAGTGTATTGGACGGCGTTAGTAGCTCCAGACGGAGCCATTGTCCAGCCGCCACTGCCGTTGGGCTGGCCGATTATTGACTTCCATATGTGCTCCGGTATGACAACGCTGCCAATGACCCATCCCACTGCCCAAACGCTGTTCACGTCCAGCAGGACCTGTATGTTGTAGGCGTCGAGTATTTCGATGGATCGCATGTACTGCACCGTTGGGTACCACCATGGCGGAGGCAAAGCACCTCCCGGCCTAGCCGGGTCGATCAGGTCTCTGCTGCACTCCACCAGAGTGTACATCACGTCTGCGCTGGTCAATGGTTGACCGTCCTGCCAGTACACGTCAGGACGCAACGTTATCGTCACCGAAATCTTAGTCTCTCCTGTCTGAGGATCAGTCCATGTTCCCGCTGTCCAATTCCTGTACAGCTGCGGAACCCACGAGGCCAGCGTTATGGGGTCTCTGACCGCTCCGCCGTCGTAGATTCTACCCAATACGTCGAGGTCCCAGTACCACTGCGCGTAAATTTCGTTCTGCAGCGTGACCGTTGATGACAAGCCGTAGTAGGTGTAGTTGTTTGGGTAGAGTGCGCCTGCCTGGTACATGTTCAGGGTCGACCACCAGCTGTTGACGCCCTGGCCCTTCTGGTTTACCAAGTGTGTCCAGTTTCCGGCTGCACCGGTTGCGAATGGCACGTTCGCATAAGCCTTGATGCCTGAAGTACTCCACAAAGGACCAGCTGCGGCGTGCGAAGCAAAGAAGTATTGAGCTTGCAACGTGGCCGCCTGGCCAGCTGTTATGTTTGGCGCGAGGCTTATGGCTGTAAGCTGAGTGTTCAGGTCTGCGTAGTTGATGCCGTCGTAGTTGTTGGGCGAGCCTGGGTGGTAGTAGTTGCTGCCGTTGTACAGGTCGCAGAGGAAGTCTGGATCTGGGCCGATGCCGGTCCAGCCGCCCGTGTAAATGTTAAAGTCCTCCTGAGCAAACACTGGGCCTGTGACAGTACTTCTCGGTACGTGGCTCGAATAGGTCGTTGTTATGTTCAGGACATTATTCAAAACGGTGTTGTAGTGGTCACCGTAGTCTCCTCTCAGGCCGGCTCTTGAATAGAATATGAGGTTCAAAGGTTGGTCCTGAGCATCCTTTACGGTGTCCCCATCATGGTCATAGTCCCAGAATCTCAAGTGAGTGCCGGTGTCGACTGGGAAGAAGTGTGCGTCAAGAATGGCGTTTGCCGTGGCGTAGTCGCCCGTAAAGCCACCGTAGGTGTATTGTGCACCGGGTTGGCCAGGGGCGATGTCTGCATTGATGTATCCCGACATGTATGCTGGCACAGGAGTGTAGATCGGGATTGCCGTGCTGTCCAAGCTTACTATGTAAGATCTGTTGATGCAGTATGCTAGTGCCTCACGCAGGAAGAAGTCGCTGGTCGGGTTGGGAAGGAATGGGCCAGCGTCCGTTGCTGCCATCGTCGCGTTGTTGTTTATGTCAAAGACATAGTAGTCGGCTTCACCGCCGTAGTATGCTTCAGTCCACGAGCCATTAACTGCGCCAAAAGTGGCTATCCACGCGGGATCTAGAGCCCAGTCTTCAATGTCTAAATTATGATTCTGCATGTCCGTCCATTCAGCCACAGTAGTAGCGTAGACCTTTATTATGATCCCTTGAATGTGCGGGCCGTAGAGTTCATACTTATTGTCTTCGCCCGCAGGGTTTGGTGCTATAACCCAAGCCTGTACTGGAATGGCGGTTATTACAAGGACAGTGGCCAATACAAATCCCAATAAGGATGCTTTTTTCACGTTTTTTCTCCTTTCCCCCTTGATTGTCGTGGTTCAGTGCGCGCGAGGAATGCGACCGAAGCGCGCCAATAACTATGCTGTAAGCGTAGTCAGTAGCGCAACGTTCAACCTGAAATGCTAAATGGTCTTCGCTAAATAAATTTTGTGGTAAAATCCTCTATAGAGCAGTTCTCTACCTCGCCATGAACTCGCCCGGGTAGTACATCTGCATCTGTCGAAAACTTCGACTAAGGTTCTGATCATACGCTAATCCACGAGCCCGCGGTCATTTCAGCCACACTCCCCACCTGACACCTCTGAGCGCGCGCTAACCCGTAAAATCCAACTACGCGAAGAAGCCCAGCTCCCATCGTGATCTTCGGGTTGTATTTCCCGAAATCCGCGCTAAATCTTGTCGAAAACTGTTTTATGACATTCTTTGTTGGTTATTCTGAATCATTGTGTCAGTATAATCGGTCTTTTCTTCGTAACGATGAAGTGTGTTTTCATGCTAGGCCGTCTACTCTTGGTTTAGCCCTGTCCTTTCAGCCAGCCTCGGATTCCCAGTTCTTTGACGTTGATGGCTACTTGCTCCAGGGCAAAGGATTTGTTTTCTCCTTTTTCGTCCATGAAATGTATTTTAGGCGTGAAAACGAATTTTCCCTTCTTTCGAGGCTTCAGCGTTAGCTTCATCTCCGTGGCTTCAAGAGGAGCAAGCTTTCTCCCTTTCAGGTTTAGAACACCGTCACTGACCATGCATTTTTCAGGTTTCTCCGTGATATCGAATCCTTCTGGAATGATCTGCTCCAACCGGGTCAGAAAGGCTGGGCTCTTTCCAAGATTGGCAAGATGAATTTCCAATTCCCAGTCTTCTCCAACTACTAACTCCAGTTGCCGAGCAATCAGATTTGCTTGAATGGACTCATGCTCAAACTTTGACAAACCAACAGGCTCTTCGACCGTCAAGCATGGTGAAGAGATCAGACGGGTACTTGACGCGTCGCTAGGAGCTGTCAGCAATTCTCCTAAACAGAGCGCAAATTCGCGTTTCTCCTTAACCTTCTCGAGAATCTTAAGAACTTCGTCTCTTTTGCCGACGTACTCCGCCGATTCATATAGTTTGGCCGATTTTTCAAGACATTTCTCAG
>Ga0315279_10007588_pt1 | contig 13369 bp, 11 predicted proteins | sample YL17G06_20_MG_FD_203694 | JGI IMG/M metagenome (GOLD analysis project Ga0315279, IMG submission 203694) | Sediment microbial communities from Yellowstone Lake, YNP, Wyoming, USA - YL17G06_20 | ecosystem: Environmental > Aquatic > Freshwater > Lake > Sediment | place: USA: Wyoming | collected... | reverse complement strand
GACTTGACTTCCCTCGACGTCACGTCTTATCATCCATGACGCTGGGAGGAGGAATATTCTACGCAATTCCTGGGCACGAATGATCTCTCTCAGCCATGGCAGCGGATAAGGAGTTTCTTTTAGATGGGAGAGCGAGGATAAGGATGATTAATCGGCCGGCGCAGCCGAAAATCAAATTCCTATGAACTTCATCTTAGGCAAGTCGTCGAGGGGAAAGACAGAGGGCGGCGCCGGCGGCTGAATATTGATTCCTTAATATGGTACAGAGCATCCCGGGCAAGGAGGAGAGGGGGAGAGGGAAGAGTGAGGAAAGAGGGGAATTCATACAAATCGAAAAAATAAATTTTCCTGCCATTTTTGTCATGTTGACATCGACCCGCACGCGGGATTATCCTCTTTTCGTGATGGGGAGTATCGATTCCGAGCCTAAGGGGAGCGAAAGTCGCGCAATACGAGAAAGAAATTTCTTATACCCAAAACAGCGGCGAAAATAGGGCTACGAAAAGATAGGCCGCGGCAATGGCCCAGGAATAAAGCACGGTATTGATGATCGGCAGGCCGAAGAAATCCACCGTGAAATCGTTCCCCGTCCGCGTTATCTGGTTGTAGTAGATCGGGAATATGGCCGAGGCGATGGCCAGTTGGTAAACAGAGTTGGCCCAATCATAGATCATCCAGCCGCGGATGATTTTCTTGTCCCCATGCGGGATGGCCTGCGATTCTCTTTTTTGCGCCAAGAATGCCTATCTGAACGCTGATTTGCTTGTCTTCATTTTTATCTTGATGAGGCCGAAAATCAAGGTTTATTTTGGTTGTCTCTGGGCAAGAAATGGAATATTCTTGCCTCCAGAACGTCTTCTGTATGACATGACGGAGCCATGGATATGACCACACCGGACGATGGGCGTTTCCGGGAAATCATAGGTTATAAGGAGGACGTATTTCGGGTCTGCTTGGGCTTTTCCCGGAACGTCGCCGACGCCGAAGACCTATGCCAGGACGCCTTCCTAAAAGCGTTTGCCCGGGCCGGCGATCTCCGCCAGCCTGGCAGCTTGCGGATATGGCTGCTCCGGATCGCCCGGACGACGTGCCTCGATCACAGCCGGCGCATGCGGCGGAATCCGATCGACCTTGTAGATGTCGTTCCCGACACCGCCGCCGACCCTCGCACCCCGGAAATCGTATCCGAAGTGAACGAAAGTTTTCGCCGGCTCAAAGAAGCAGTCCAAAGTCTGCCCAGAAAACAGAGAGAGGTATTCGTCCTCCGTGAATACGGCGGTCTCTCCTACGAAGATTTGGCCCGGGGCCTAGAGCTCCGTCCGGGCACTGTCATGTCACGGCTGAACCGGGCCCGCCGGGCGATTACGGCCGCCATGAAGGAGGAATGACATGAACGAAAATGACACAGGGAAGCCCCTCCTCAACATGCCTGAAAAGGTCCGGTTAATCATTCAACGTGAGACCGAGGACGGACTCCGCCGTTTCCGGGCTGGGAATTTCGATTCGCGGCTGGAATCATTTCGGCGGAGCAGGCCGGAGGGAAAAAGGTTTTTCTTCGGCCTTCCGAAATGGGCATGGATCCCGGCCCTCGGATTTACGATCGCCGGAATCCTAGTCATCATGGACGTCCTATGGTTCGGTCGAACGCGGCCGGTTTTCCCGCCTGCGGAGATCGGGACGATCGATGCCGCCCTGATCAGCCTGCCCGGCTTCCGAACCCTGTCTATTCCGGGTCCAACGGAGACCGCGGCGGAAGAGGATCTCTTTCCGGCTGCCATCATTGTCTCACGGGCCCTTGCGATCGCAGCCCGCAACGCGGCGGAAAGGAGAGAAACGGTCGTTCCGCCTGCGGATAAACTCGTGCCCCGCTACAGCCTCGAACAAAAAATAAAAATCCTGTTTGGCGATAAAACGATCGAGCGTGCGTTCTCGTTATTCAAAGACAAATTCAAGGAGGTATAACATGTCAGGAAAATTGAAAATCGTAGGAGCGATCCTTCTGTTCGCCCTGGGCGGATGGGCCGCCCAGCCAATGGCAAGTCCCTGCCGGGATGCGCAAGCGGTGAGCGCACCTGCGGAGACGGCGGTTGTACAACCAAAGGATTCGCCGCAGATTTCGCCCATGACCGGAACGGCCCTTCTTGACCTCTTCATCGACAACCTCCGTGACATGGCCCAGCGAGGATCGTCGGACGCCATCGAAACGCGCCTCCAAGAGATGATGGTCGCAGCTGACAAAGCTCAAGAGGCTGGGAAAATCAATGCCGTCTTCTTCCGGCGCTACAATATGATGCTGGCCGTGACTAAGCTCGTGGCCACGCCCGATTCGAGTGGAGTCCTAGCGCCGGTCATCGATCAGGTGCTATGGGAATTTACGCGAGACAGGGTGGCCAAGGATACCTTCCTGCATTTGCGGGGACCGATGAGGATAAATTTGGTCGCCACTGCCCTCGCCCAGGAAATCATAGACCTCCAGATCTACTTGGATACGCTGGGACAACGACAAGCTTTGCAGAGGAAGATCGAGGAGCGGATGGCGACGCCTCCCAAGAAATAAGTCATATCACACCCCAGCCACCCGGAGAATCGGCGAGGATTCTCTAGCTAGAAGCCCGCCGCGGTAATGGCCCAGGAATAGAGCACGGTGTTGATGATTGGCAGGCCGAAGAAAAAGCGGTCGCGCTCGCCGAAGGATCGGCTGTCGAAACATTCAAGAAACGGATTGAAGCCATCAAAAAGGCTCAGGCCGAAGACAAAAAGCAGAGGACACTCAGGGCATCTGTTAGGACCCGGTTCTTGCTTATATGACTAATGATTTTCTGCCTTCTCGGTTAACTTAAAGCAGAGATTAAAGGTAATTATTAATGAGAAAAAAAAGATTCGGAGATGAATCGATGTCCGCCGCTTGCTAAAGAACGAACGTAAATAATGTTCATATCTGTAAAGAAATATTATGAGCCCGGCCATAGAACAAGACCCGTTCTCATCTCACAGAACTAATAAAAAAAATAATGCAACTTGGCATGAATAGCGCTTGTTTTATTATCGACTGTATAGAAATTGGGAATTAAGCTTCTGCTAGTTTTATTCGAAGCTGATTATTTGGCTCTAGGAGGGTGATTATGAATAGCCTTAAGATTCAATGTTTTTCCGTATACCTCTGTTTTTTACTTTGTATTCCGCTTTTCTCCTTTGCTCAAACCAATCCGACAGCGGCGGCATCTCAGACCGATATCGATGCCCTTAAAAAGAGCGCCGTCAAAGTTTTTATAGACTGCGACTCTTGTGATATTGAGTATATTAAAACCGAAATTACGTACGTCAATTATGTGCGCGACCGGAAAGAAGCCCAGGTTCATGTTCTGATCACGATTCAATCGACCGGCGCGGGCGGCATCGAATACACAATGACCTTCAGCGGCCAGCAGGAATTCCAAGGCATGGACGATATCCAGAAGTTCGTATCCAATATAACCCAGACGGAGGATCAGATCAGACAGGGGCTAGTCCGGGTCCTGAAAATGGGTTTAATGCGCTATGTGGCCAAAACTCCTATCGCTGATAAAGTGGCTATCGTTTTTCAAGAAAAAGTCAAGCCGACCGCCGTCGTCGATAAATGGAAATTATGGGTATTCAGCCTAAGTGCGCGCTCATATTTGAGTGGAGAAAAATCGACGAGCAGCAATTATATTTACGGTTCGGTCTCGGCTAACCGGATAACGCCGGAATGGAAGATTCAGACCAGCATTTACGTGTCCCACAGCGAAGACAGTTTTACGATCGACGACCAGACAATTTCGAGCGTTTCCAAATCCCAGAGTTTTTCCGGGTTGATCGTCAAAAGCCTGGGCGAGCATTGGTCGGTGGGAGTGTTTTTATCCGCCTCTTCATCAACGTACAGCAATATCAAATTCTGCCTGCAACCCGCCCCCGCCATCGAGTACGATTTGTTTCCTTATTCTCAATCGACTCGCCGCCAGCTGCGATTTCTATACAGGATTAATTTTAAAATGATGAACTATCGCGAAGAAACCATCTATAATAAAACGTCGGAGAATTTATGGAATGAGAGTTTGTACACTACGCTCGTACTCAAAGAAAAATGGGGGACGATCAGCACTTCGCTCGAAGCGGCCCATTATTTTCATGACTTTAAGAAAAATCACGTGGCTCTATACGGAGATATCAGCCTGCGCCTCTTTAAAGGGCTTTCCTTAGACGTTTATGGGAGCTATTCGATGATTCACGACCAGCTTTCTCTGCCTAAGGGCCAAGCGCCGATTGAACAGATATTATTGAGGCGGACCATGTTGGAGACAAATTATTCATATTACGCTATGTTCGGATTGAGCTACACGTTTGGTTCGATCTATAGCAACGTCGTCAATCCTCGATTCAGCGGAGTCTATGACTGATAGGAAACAAGGATAAATAATTATATTAATCAAGAGCCTTTTCGTTGCTTGATGTTCGCCTCTCTCCCATCCCGCCAATGTCGTTTGATCGATCTCCAACAAACGGACACGCTCTCTTTTAAAAATTCTTGTCTTTATTTTAAAACATCCGGGGCAAGTCGGAGAGGTAGAGCGGCGCCGGCGGCTGAATATCGATTTTAAGACATAGTTTCAGAACATCCCGGGCAATTCGTCGAGGATTAAAAGCGGCGCCAGCTTATCCTGGAGAAACTGGCGGATCGGTGAAAATAGAATTTGACATATATCATCTGCAGGCGCGATAATTTAGTAAAGCAAGTTCGAAGAAGAATCGCGCCAAATATATGGAAGAACAAACATGCCATACTTTCCGTCATTCTTTCGCGACGCATCTGTTGGAAAGCGGCTATTATATAAGGATGCCGGATTCTCCGGCATCTTATACGGCACTTGATGCCATCTTTGGTTTTTTATATAAATCCATTTAAACATTGTTAGGCTGAATGTACAATTTGAGGGAAGAAATTTATGCGAAATAATTTCTTTGTAGACTGGTCATTCGCTACTCAAGGATCAATTCAAAAGGTTGTAAAACAGAATTTTCAACATGAGGCGTTTAGGTGGCCGTCAACCAAAGAATTTGATTCCGAGGGTTATATATGGGAATCATCCTATTTGATTATTGTTCTCCGTGACAAAATGTCAGGAATTCCGACGATTGGGAAGGTAATTGAAGATGATGGGAAAGATTTGCCCTCCGAAAAACCAACTGTGCGAAATGCTCATCTCTGGCAGGATTTAGCCCGCAAGAAATACAGAGTTAATCCTCAAGATGTGATTGTAATAATTCCAATCGTTGGAAATGGTCCGAAGGTAGAGGACGATTGGGAAGAATGGGGTGACGAAGAAAAGCAATTATGGCATCAGCAAATCAACCATAATATTCAGGTTCATTTTTACCTCCTAAAAGGATTTGATAAATTGGGCGATTTCTTTCTTCCACCTGGATACCTTTTTCTTGCTGACCAATGCAAGCGTTTTTTCGATGATCATCCAAACTACGATCGTAATGTTTTCATTATGACGCGTTTTGTGAAAGGTAATCGGTTGCTGGAAGAGCTCGACAACAAATTAAGACAAGTTCTTCGCGATCATGGTCTAAACCCATTACGCGCCGATGACAAGATGTATATGCCTGACAGGAATCTATGGAATAACGTCTGTGTATATATGTTGAGTTGTAAATTTGGAATTTCGATTCTGGAAGATAGGGTTGCTGATGAATTTAATCCTGATGTCGCTATTGAATATGGTTTTATGAGAGCGCTTAATAAGCCAGTCCTATTGCTCGCAGATGCAGGATTTAGGAATTTACGAGCAGATATCATTGGTACACTTCGCGAGCATTTTGATATTACTGATATTGTTGGAACTATTCGTCCACCAGTGGAGAAATGGTTGCAGGAAATTGGATTGATCTAAATCAACTAGATCTTTCATTCAGCCTAACCACTCGCTGGAGGCGACCGGGGATGCAGCGGAGAGGAAGCGGCGGCGGCTGAATATTGACTTCTGGATATAATTTCAGGAAACCCAGGGCGAGGAGGAGGGGGGGCGGAAAACGCCGGTGGCTGAATATCGAGTATTAGAAATGGTTTCACAACATCAAGCGCAAGTCGGAGAAAGGGAGGGCGGCCGAAAGGCGCCCACCTTTTTGGCTAAAGGAAAGGGACAGTCTGGGTTGGGATACAGGATCCTCTACGGATGGACTCGAGTAGGAAAAAACAAGAACGTTCGAACGGGATATTCAATACTAACAAGAGGGTTGTTCATAAGATTACTGTAGAAGTATGTTTAATTTTATTGCCCATCAAGATATCTTCGCCTAAATGCCAGACCAGTTAGCGTATTTTGTGGCATGTAGCGTCGTATCCAATCGTCAATCCATGAGAGAAAAGATTCTCTGCCGACAAGATTGCTGATAGCCAATTCATGTAAGAATAATGTGCCGTTAGCAATCCTGCAAAGCGCGTTTCGAATATATCGAGAACTATTGTCGTCTTCAGGTCCATCGCTGAACATATTTGAATCCTCATAATTTGTTTTTAAGCGCAGACGGTATAAATAATCCATGATCGTATAGGGACGCAGGCGCAAATCAATGTCTGCTTTTTCTTCGTTCGAAAGCCTGGGCAGGCGAAAAATAGGCGCTTGCCTCGGCCTTGATGCTCTAGGCAATCGACTATTTACACGTTGTTCCCAAGCTCGGCGATTTTGCCTTCTTTTGTTTTCTCTTTGTTTTTTTAAATGTTCTTCTAGGACTTCCCGCCTCGTTGTCATTAGAGATTTTAAAGCAAGACTCCAAGCATTTGTGGCATCGCATGCTGTCCATGGATGGATAGACGTATCAGGCGTAATCATGGGATGAACGTTTATAGCTCCCGAATGACCAAAAGCGAGGCTCCAAGGAGGGAGACAAATAGACCTTGAAGCCCAATACATAAAATAAGTTTTGAGTAGCAGGATGGCTTTCTGGTCTATTTGGATGCCCTCTTGCTATATGAAGTGCCTGAGTACAATGGTAGAATATGTAATATACCTGAATTGATGACCAGTTATTTGAAAGCCGTAAAAGTTCATCTTCATGAATTATCCTTTTAGTCATCAGAAGAAGCGTCTCAGTTCCCCAGGCAGATTGAAGACTTGATCGCACTTGATCTAGATTAATGGAAGGATTATGAGACTGCGGTAATGCGTTTGCCTGCAATATACGATTTCTAAGATATTGGTATATATTAAGAGCGCCAGAAGAAATTGGATCATGTACAAGAAGATTAAAAGCTTTAATATAATTGGAATGTGTCCTAAATGTTTCTATCGATTTTTGTGGCATTTCATATTGATATTATTCGTATGCCTGAAAAATGTAAATATTGGCTTTTTCTCCTATTAAACCAGTTTCGATTTATTAAGAAAGCGCTTCGAACTTCGGCCGTGTCAATTGATTTTCGCAAAATGTAGCCATCGTAAGCCTCTTCAGTTTGCCGCTTGAGCCATCACGAGTTTCTCTTAATCTTTACCCCCTGATCCGGCACAATCTCAATCTTCCCTTAGTTCTGAAGCTCTTAAAGGACGAGCTAGGTCTTTTATTGGCGTGCGATCGCTCTGGCCATCTTCCAGAAAGAGAAATCAAGAGCAACTCGTCGGGGGGGAAGAGAGGCGCCGGCGGCTGAATATCGATTTATATACGTGGTTTCAGAACATCCCGGGCAAGTCGTCGAGGGTAAGCGGCGCCGGGCGGCTGATTGTCGATTTACGGACGTGTTATCAGAATAGTCCGGGCAAAGGGGTACGGGGGAAAAGGAAGGCGTAATCTTTCTCCGAAATACTGGACACTCCGAAAAGAATAGAATAAATTAAAAAAGAGTTCTAGAGTGAGTGAAGACGTAGCGACAGAAGAAAATAAATCAGAAAATAAATGAACGCATATTTGGATAATAATATTATAGTCAGCATTGAAAACGGGGAAATATCGATTTCTGATTTGTTAGATAATGTCGATAATTCGATCACTGATTTTTATTATTCTTCTGCTCATATTGGAGAAGCGGAAGAGATTTCAGCAGATTCAGAGACTACCCGAAATGAGCGAATCAATAAAAGATTAGAGACAATAGATAAAATCACAAATTTAAATTACCTTTATCACTCCTTAAAAGAAAATACAGTTATCAAAATTAAGGAAAAACCCTCAAGCGTACTGAACACCATTAGGGATGTTCCTTTTGCGAATCAAATGATAAAAGCCATTATTAACATGATTAGTGAGGCCCAACGAAAACAAATAAGAGATATCTTGGGTCTTGATTCAAGAAGATTAAACAACTATAAACCAGAAGAAGTAATAACTCATTTAAATGCAAAACTTAAAAATTGGGAAGGCAACCTCTCTTTTCTAGAATTAATCGAAAAAGGTATATCACTTCATCCTCAAGGTAAGGATTTCGGTTTACATAATAGGATTGCCGGTATTTTTGAATTGCTTGATATGCTTGGATACTGGACAGACAAGTATAGCGCTAAATCAAATTATGCCCGCATGTGGGATTCTAATCATACGTTTTTCGCATCATTTTGTGATTATTTTATTTCAGATGATAAGAGAACGAGGATTAAAGCAGAAGTCGTATATAAAATTTACGAAATTCATACAATTGTAATATCATCAAAAGGTGAATAATGATATAGGCCCCATTATCTGGACAATTGATGGGCTTTATGAGCGTATATTCTTCCCCCCAAAAAGATACAAATCAATCTTCTATATATCCTGAAGCTCTTTCAGAATGAGAGAGGCGTTTTTATAGGTAAGAATCGCCACAACCTGATCAGCGACAATTATATTTCGGGAATAATACTTGACGTTCATCAACAGCCATCTTCAAGCAAGAAAAAGCAAGGGTAAGTCGTCGAGGAAAAGAAATGAGCGGTGCCGGCGGCTGAATATGGATATATAAACGTGATCTCAGGACACCTAGGGCAAGGAGGAGAGGGAGAAAGGGAAGAGGAAAGGCGGGGCAGGTGGGCTGAGCAGTTTTATGAAAGGAGATTTTGAGAGGAAAACGGGGATTATTGTCTTTCGGCCGATTTTCCGATCGAATGCGACGATGATCTGGCCGGACGGCCTGGGTCGCAGTCATCTCCTTTTTCTTGACATCGATCTGCGGCCGGGATTATCTTTTTCACATGAAGGGCGGTTTCGATTCCACGCTTAATGGGAGCGTTAGTCGTGCAAAGCGAAAAAGTAAATTCTTATAACTTTTAGAATTTATCGTTTTTCGGCCGGAAAACTTCAATTTGATTTTGCGGGCTTCTTTGTAACACGATGAATTTGAACTCTCCGTTTTCTTTCACCAAAAAATCATCTGCAATGTAATCATAAGAGCGAACAAACCAATAATCATTCTTAATCTCCCCTTTTTCATTGATTTCAAGAATTTGTGTAAAAGGGGCATTATGCATAATATAAAAACCTTGCTTTCCGGCCCTTATTCTATAAATGACAGGCCAATAGACTCTTTCATTGTTTTGTATGCTATTTACATTACTTTTTTCTCTTTCTTTCATCGCCGCATTATTTATTTTATATACGGCAGTCAATTGTCCTTTCTTGTCATATTTACAGACAGTAGAAAAATGCTGGAATGCAACATAGACTTCTTTATTTTCATTTACGTCTATTTTTATAAAGTTCGGTATTGACCATTTTTGCGCATTTCCAAACATCGGTTTTCCAAAAGAAAATAATATTTGCCCCTCATCATTCAATACGTCAACAAGTGGCATATCGCTTTTCATCCGCATAGGAGCTCCATATATTAGCCCATCATTACTTGCAACAATTTCCATGTAGGCTTTAAATACTTTAAATGATTTTTTATAGTTTAATTCCAAATCAAATATCAGTATTTCATATTTACTAGTATCACTCACTAGGACATACTTATCAGCTACATACATGCAATATGGATTCATGAATTCGCCCGGACCCTGTCCATTTCGACCCTGCCTTTTTATAAAGGCCCCTTTCGAATCGAATTTAAATATACTTTTCCACTTTGAATCAATGACATATACATTTCCTGCATGATCAATTCCGATATTTTTAGCGCCCCATAAATAAATGTTTTTCTCTTGCAAATCAGCCTCTGGGAATGAAAATAATAACTCGATTTCTTTTGAATATTTTGAAGGCGGATATTTTTTAATATTTATTTTCCATTGTTCTATTTGTTTTTCTTCCGATTTATTATCCTGGCCAAGGTACCCGGCAATGCCGATATTTATAGTCAGCATTAAGGCTGAAGAATAAATAAGCGATTTGTATCTTTTCATTTTTTTGCCTCTATAGCCTAATTTGTTCTATATATTCAAATAATTTTTTATAACAATTGCAATTCCTATCTGCAAATCTCAATATATTGCCTTCTTTGTCGATGATAAATATCAGATAGGTGAGTTCATTGTCACAATATTCTTCAATTAATCTATTCCAGGTTTGACTCAAGAGACCATCCGCAATAATTATTTGAGGGACAGGTAACATGATGATGTGATGCACCTCCCCCGGGGGTCTGATAGACTCCAGGCAGGCAACACATTTTCAAGAGATGCAAAGATGAATTATGTCGGGATTGGCCATCATCGTCAATACTCACATTTGGCGTTATCGATCACCATCTTTAGCAAGTTGGAGAGGGAGGAAGGGAAGGGGGGAAAGGGGAAAGCGCCCCGACGCGTGTTCGAAATTCCAAATTATTGTCTCTATGCGCTAGCCGATGTATCCTTTCGTGTAGATTGAAATCACAATCGGTCTACTAAATATTGGGGCTGGCCATTCATAACACCAAAAACCAGCTTTGAAGGCAACTCGTTACAGAAAACGAAATAGCTTTGTGTCGGAGTGGCTTCATTTTGTGCAAATACAAAGTACCAATCGCCTTTATCGCTCGTGCCGGTGCCTGTGTTTAACAAAGCGCCGCTTTGAGGAACAGCACCGCGGGGTCCATGGAGGATGTAGGGAGAGACTCGATCCTTTTCATCATTTGGGACAGCTGCTACGAACGGTGACCACGTGCCGGCACGCGGACGAACTTCAATAGCAAAACGTGAAGCACCCTGACCAGCTATAGTGTGAACTGTAAGAGCGTAAGGCTGCACGTTTGGCGCTACTATGCTTGGAGCCCTTCCTTCCGCCGCAGCCTTGATTCGTTCCCTCCAATCTGGATCGGTAATGCTGACGTATAGTCTGGTTTTGAGACCTGCTGGGATAATTGATGAATCGATAGTAGAAGGAAACAATCCAATGACTGGAAAGGGATTTCCGCGAGAGCAAAGGGCACGATCAAGTGCATAGGCAAATTCTTCTTTGCACGCTTCGCTACCAAGACTATTCTGAGTAGCATATAGAATCCATGCGTCGGATTGATTCGGATCGGTAATGAAACGTTCAATCTGTTCCCAAAGACGGCGGCCAGCTCCAATATTCCATCTGTCCAATTTGACCATCAGGCCAGCGCGACCGAGTTCTTGAGCAGCAAAATCGACGTCCCCGTCCGAATTGTCTTCCCAGGCATATGTAACCCAGATTGTTGCCATTGTTCCTCCTTTCAAAAATCAGTGCGTAAATGATGCCTAATCGCTCGAGCAACTACGCCGTGCCGCATCACTAATGATGCACATCCCGTTTCTTATCCATTTTCTATGCAATTATAAAAATATGTGTGTCCCCCTCTCCATTCCTTGGACAGATTAGCGGCCTCCTGAAGACGCATTCCTGTCCTGCCGTATGTAACCATTTTATCCTTTCCGATACCGAAAAGCTATTTTTCACGGCCTTTCTTAAAATCGTCTTCACCAAAAGCCTCAAGAGAAGAGATCTAGAGCAAGTTCATATCAAACCATTGGCTAAAGCTTCGGCCCTGATTTTAGCGAGAAAAAGCAAGGGCAAGTCGTCAAGGGAAGAAAAAGGAAACGGCGCCGGCGGCTGAATATCTATTTATGACCATGGTTTAAAAACATTTTTGGGCAAGTCGGGGAATGGGAAAGAGGGGTGCAAGTAGCAGGGGGATTATCTTCTTAACATCTTTGGTTTTTCTCAAAGGCCGGACCAGGCCCAAGCTGTCATAGGAACATTCCCTATTGTTAAATGCGAACAGCTCTCCATATCCGCATCCCTTAGAACCGTCAACGTTTGTAGCGGGCTTTTATCCTCTGTGCGATTTCGGGCGTTTTTGAGCTTCCCCGGGCCTTCCTAGCCGTCCTAAGCCATTTTTCAGCTTGACTTGACTTCCCTCGACGTCACGTCTTATTATCCATGACGCTGGGAGGAGGAATATTCTGCGTAATTCCTGGGCACGAATGATCTCTCAGCCATGGCAGCGGATAAGGAGTTTCTTTTTTTGATGGGAGAGCGGGGATAAGGATGATTAATCGGCCGGCGCAGCCGAAAATAAATTCCTATAAACTTTTTTTCGAGGAGGTCTGAAATGTTGAATCGACGAGCGTTTCTGCGTTTGTGTGGTGCCCTTGGGACGGCCGCATATGCGGCGAAGGCCAGCGGCCTCGAGGGCATTGAGGCCGCTTCGCAGTCGGTTGCGGACCGACTGCCCGGGGAAGTTGCGAAAGACGAGTTTTACTGGAGGGAAATCCAATTAGCCTTCAAGCTCGACCGCACGCTTATCAACCTCAATAACGGATTTACCTGCCCCTGCCCTCGGGTTGTGCTCGAATCGGTCTGGCGCTATATGGAAATGATCAACATGTTGCCCGTCCATTACCAAGGCATGGTCGCGAATAATGTCCAGACGGTTCGCCTGCGGATGGCGGCGGAGTTCGGCTGCGATCCCGAAGAGATGGCCCTGACGCGTGGCGCCAGCGAGTCTCTGCAGATCGCCCAGAACGGGATCGACCTCAAGGCCGGCGACGAGGTGATCACGACCGAGCAGGATTACCCACGCATGCTGACGACGTGGGACCAGCGCATGCGGCGCGAAGGAATCAAGGTAACGCGCCTCCAGTTCCCGGTGCCGGCGACACAGGATGATCTCTACGAGCGGTTCGAGAAAGCCATCACGCCGCGGACGAAAGTCTTCCATTTCTGTCACATTACCAACCTGACGGCCCAGATGTTTCCGGTGCAGCGGCTTTCCCGCCTGGCCCGCTCAAAGGGGATCGTCACGATCGTTGACGGCGCGCATGCCTTGGGGCATTTCCCGTTCAAGCTGCGGGACCTCGAGTGCGACGCGTACGGTGTCAGCCTGCACAAGTGGCTGCTGGCGCCGATCGGCAACGGCTGCTTGTACGTGCGCCGGGAGATGATCCCGAAATTCTGGCCGCTGCAGGCGGCGCCTGAACGGCAGGACGGTGACATTCGC
>Ga0315279_10007587_pt1 | contig 13369 bp, 11 predicted proteins | sample YL17G06_20_MG_FD_203694 | JGI IMG/M metagenome (GOLD analysis project Ga0315279, IMG submission 203694) | Sediment microbial communities from Yellowstone Lake, YNP, Wyoming, USA - YL17G06_20 | ecosystem: Environmental > Aquatic > Freshwater > Lake > Sediment | place: USA: Wyoming | collected... | reverse complement strand
CGGCACCGGGCACGCCATCGAGTACACCGGCAGCGCCTTCCGCGCCATGTCCATGGAAGAGCGGATGACGGTCTGCAACATGTCGATCGAGGGCGGGGCGCGGGCCGGCATGATCGCGCCCGACGACGCCACCTTCAACTTTCTTTGCGGCCGGCCGCGGGTTCCGCAGGGCGAGGCCTGGGACGCGGCCGTAGCCGCCTGGCGCTGCCTGCCCGGTGACGAGGGCGCGCCCTACGACCGCTCCATTGCCTTCGATGCCGCGCAGCTCGAACCCATGATCACCTACGGCACCAACCCCGGCATGGCCATCCCCATCACCGCCCCGGTGCCCGATCCGGCGCGCATGAATGACGCCGTCCAGCAGAGCGCCCTTCGCAAGGCGCTCGGCTACATGGCCATCGAGCCGGGCAAACCGCTGCTCGGCAAGCCCATCGACGTGGTCTTTATCGGAAGCTGCACCAACTCGCGCATCATCGATCTGCGGGCAGCGGCCAAGGTGCTGAGGGGGAAAAAGGTGAGCCCCAAGGTCCGGGTGCTGGTGGTTCCCGGCTCCCAGCCCATCAAGCGGCAGGCGGAGGCCGAGGGCCTGGCCGACGTGTTCCGCCAGGCGGGCTGCGAGTGGCGCGAAGCCGGCTGCAGCATGTGCATCGCCATGAACGGCGATATGCTGGCGCCCGGCCAGTATTCGGTGAGCACCAGCAACCGCAATTTCGAAGGGCGGCAGGGGCCGGGGGGCCGCACCTTGCTGGCCAGCCCGCTGACCGCGGCCGCCTGCGCCCTGACCGGCGTCGTCACCGACGTGCGCACTGTTCTGTAGGTCCAATGGTCCAAGGGTCTAAGGGTCCAAGGGTCAGTTCACTTCGCAGACTCTTAGACCCTTGGACCCTTGGACCCTGGGACGAGGAATTATGGAGCCATTCACGAGACTAACCGGCCGGGTCGTGCCCTTGCCGGCGCGCGATGTGGATACGGATCAGATCATCCCCGCCCGCTTCCTGAAAGTGACGGACAAGATGGGGCTGGGCAAGTGTCTGTTTCACGATTGGCGGCACGACGCCGAGGGCAGGCCGCGGCCGGACTTCATCCTGAACCAGCCGCGCGCCGCCGGCGCGCCCATTTTGCTGGCCGGTGACAATTTCGGTTGCGGCAGCTCGCGCGAGCATGCCCCGTGGGCGCTGGCCAGCTTTGGCTTCCGGGCCATCATCAGCACCTCGTTTGCCGATATTTTCTGCGGCAACTGCCTGAAGAACGGCCTGCTGCCGGTGATCGTGGACGCGGCCACCCACGCGGCGCTGATGGAGCGCGCGCTGGCCGATCCCGCGACCGAGGTCGGCATCGACCTGGCCTCGCAGACCCTGGCGTTGCCCGGCGGCGCCACCGTCACCTTTCCCATCGACAATTTCTCGAAGCAATGCCTGCTGACCGGCGTGGACCAGCTCGGCTACATCCTGAAGCACGCCGACAAGATCGCCGCCTACGAACACGGACGATAAAACGTTAGCCGCAGATTCCGCCGATTGCACAGATTGCCAAAGATAATCTGTGGAACCGGCGGAATCTGCGGCTGCGGCCCCTGCTATCTTACCGCGCAGGAGACCTGGGCGGCGGGCGGGGCGGCGGCGCGCAGCCGGCGGAACCAAGCGACGCCCGAACACGTAATCCGGCCCGCGCCATCCACCAAGCCGAATCCCTTCACCTCGCCCTCGGTGTTGTCGTAAAGCTGCCAGTAGACGGCGTATGGGACGCGGCCGCGCTCGACGGCGTTCAGGAACGCGTCGATGCCCGTGCCGGGCGCGCCGGCCGGCAGCTTCCATTCGCGGGCATAGCCGAATTCGCCGATCAGCACGTGGTTGTCGCCGAACAACGCACGTCCCGGCTGCGAAACCCGCGGGCGTGTTCGTTGCCCGATGTCGTCCAAAGCGGCGCGCAGCGCGGCGGGCACGTCGGCCTGGGCCACGATTTCCCAGGCGGAGAAGGAAACAAAATCAAAAGAGAGGCGCGGCAGCACCGCTTCCAGCGCATTCCACCCTTGTCCTGCTTTCACCCATTTACCGCCCGGGGCCGGCGCCAGCTTCAGCTTCCACAGCGAGATTTCCGCGCCGGACAGGACCTTCAATCGGGCTGCGGGGAATTTGCGCCGGGCATCGGAAACCGCGCGGAAACGGACTTCCAGGTCCCGCGCCACGTTGCCCATGGCCATCTCGGGCGCGCCGCCCGCATTCAGGATTTCCAGCAGCTTCTCGTCGGCTTCGTGGTTGCTGATGAGCACCACTTTGTCGCGGCCGCCGAAGTTGGCATAGAGCCAGACGGCGGCTTCGTAAAGCTGGTCGTACTCCCGGCGCCAATCGGCTTCGCTGACCGGCTGGCGCAGGTCGATTTCGTCGGGCCCCTGGCCATAGTCGAAAACCGGATAGGCGGTCAGCCACAGCGTGCGCAGCTCCGGCCGTTCGAGCAACGATTTGAAGCGAGGCAGGGCCAGGATACGGGCCAGAGTGAGGGGGCCGGCGACGCCGGCGAAACGCTCAGGCGAGCGCAGCGGGTGCAGGTAATCGTAGCGGCCGCCCAGGAAAATGCGCATGGCGCCGAAGCCGAAGCGGCGCTGCTCACCCGCGGCGGCCGTCAGCTCACTATGCGCGGCGGGCGCCTGCCCCGGCGCCTGCCCCGACCAGACGTACACTCCGACGCGCCCCGGCGGCAATTCCCCGCCACAAAGCCACAAGGTCCAAAACAGAGCCGCGAGCGACAGCGCGCGGTTCGCAAGCCGCGCCGGAAACCGCTCGCTAACGCTCGCGGCTCTGTTGGCGACGTGGGCCATCACATGCTGATGATCTTGCTCAGGGCCTCGGAAACCAGGCGGAGGTGGTCCGGCTCGTTGCTGGCCCCGTACTCGGGGCTGAGCCAGCCGCTGTAGTTCACCTGGCGGAAGGCCGCCATCACGCCTTTCCAATCCACGTCGCCTTCCAGCAGCGGGACAAAGCGGCCCTGCTCGGATTTCTGCGACAGCTTGTAATCCTTGATGTGCACGCGCTTGATCCGCTGCCCGAGCGTCAGGATCCAGTCCTGCGGATAGCCCCATTGCATGATATTGCCCACGTCGAAATACGTTCCCACCCAGGGGCTCTTGAATTGATCGACGAAGTTGCGCATGTCCAGCGGACTGACCAGGAACTTGCTCCAGATGTTCTCGGCGCAAAGGAACACTTTCTGCTTCTCGGCGAAGGGAACCAATTGGCGGATGCAATCGCTGGAGCGTTTCCAGGCTTCTTCATAACCCACCTCGAACCGCGGCCCACTGCCCAGCCGGCCGGGCACCACCAGCAGCGCGCCGGCGCCCAGAATCGGCGCCAGCTCCAGTGCCTTGTGGATAAAGCCGACGCCTTTCTCCCGCACCACGGGGTCGGGGCTCGTGAACGGCGCCGTGTTCAGGATGCTGGTCATGATGTCGGTGATCTCTATGCCGATGCTGCGGGCCTGGGCGGCGAGGCGCTCGGCGTCGGCCGGCGTGGTTTCCGGCGTGATCATCGGGGCGCGCTCGCGCATCGAAAGCTCGATGCCCTCGAAGCCCGCGTCGCGCGCCCGCTTCATTTGCTCCTCCACCGGCATGTCGGCGGGAAAGATGACGTGGCAGATGCCCTTGCGGAATTGCTTGGTTTGCGCCTGAACCATGTCGGCGGGGAAAATGGCGCGTTTGGTTTGAGACTGGGCCAGGGTAGTGAGCGACGCAGCGGCGCCCAGTGCCCCCATAAACTCGCGGCGATTCATCACAACCTCCTGTTGTCGAAGTGCTGAGTGCTAAGCGGCCCCCTTTTCCCTGACCCAGCACTTAGAACTTAGCACTCAGCACTCGTTACCTACGCCTGCGGCGCTATTTTAAGCCGCCCTTGCCATTCCGTGAGCAGCTTGCGATGCGCTTCCAGCGCGGAAGAGTGCGCGGGTTCCGGCGCCAGGTTGTGCATCTCGCCGGAGTCGGTTTTCATGTCGAAAAGCTGCTCGACGGGATCGGCCGGGTAAACGACGTACTTATGGCCCGGGGTGCGGATCATGCGGCCGCCGCCGGCCACTTCGCCCGCCACAAACTCGCGCCAGGCGCCGGCCTTACCGTCGATCACCGGCTTCACGCTGCGGCCGATGACCCCGGGCGGGGTCTTCAGGCCGGCGTAATCGCAGATGGTGGGCAGGATGTCGATGCCGGAAACCAGGTGCGCGCGGTCCTGGCGGCCTTCCGGGATGCGGCCCGGGTAGCAGGCCAGCAGCGGCACGCGGGCGGCCTCGTCGTACAGGTAGTTCTTCAGGACCAGGTGGTGGCGCCCGCGGCCCTCGCCGTGGTCCGACGTGAAGACCACCAGGGTGTTGCGCGCCTCGCCGGACATTTCCAGGGCGTCCAGGATGCGCCCCACTTCGGCGTCCACCATTTCGGCGTGCCGGTAATAACTCCACAGGTAGAAGCGCCATTGCTCGTCGGACCACTGCGGGCGCTGGCGGCGCTGAAGCATGCGCGGCTCGCGCGGATCGAAGCCGAAGTTAACCGGCAGCGGCGGCAGCTTGCCGTCGATTTGCGGCGTCCGCTCCCAGCCGGCGGGAGCGACGTGGCTGCTCACCCAGCCGCAGATGTCATGCGGCTGTAGCAGCGAGGCGACCAACAGGAACGGCTTGCCGGCCGAGCGGTTCAACAAGTAGCCCTGGCAGGCGCGCGACACCGCCGGATCGCCGGCGTTGCCCTGCCCCCCGATGCCGCCGGGCAGCACCGTGAAGCCCGGGATGTCGGCCTGGTAGCTGCCGGGCATGTGCCACTTGCCGACGTAAATGCTTTCGTAGCCTTCCTGCCCGAGCCACTGGCCCATGTTCGGGATGGTGGGCAGAATCGGAATGCCGTTGTTGACCACGCCGGTCTCCGACGGCATGCGGCCGGTGAACATGCTGCTGCGCGCCGGCGAGCAGAGCGGGTAGGCAGTATAGGACTCGCGGAAGGAAACGCCGCCGCGCACCAGCCGGTCGATGTTGGGCGTGTGCACGTCGGCGCAGCCGTGCGCCGAGATTGCCTCCAGCGCGAGCTGGTCGCTGATGATGAACAGCACGTTGGGCCGCGCGCCGGAGGGAACCGCCGGCGCCGCTCCGGCCCATGCCGATCCGGCCAGCGCCGCTGCCCCGGCCGTACCGGCCTTCAGAAAATCGCGGCGCGTCAGGCCGCGCTGGACGCCGGCGATGAATTCACTTGTTCGTTTCATGCTTTCCTCCTGCCCCGCTGTTTTGCGTTGCCCACTTTGGTTCGCGCCTCGGGATCGTAGATGTAGGCCCGTGGCCCGCTCAACACGAACAGCAGCCGGCGCTGCTCGTCGAGCCAGTAATGGAACGGAAGCACGCCTTCGCCGATCTGTTCATAGCCGGTCAGCTTCAGTTCGCGTCCGCCGGCCGCCTTGACGGTGGCCGTTTCAGCGAACGAAAGCCGGTGGTTGGGCTTGAGCAGGTCGAGGTCCTCCAGCAGCGCGAACCGCAGCGGAGCGGTGTCCTTGCCGCGCAGGTGCTGCACCGCGTCGAACAGCGACCAGTTCGAGGTGAACGGCCCCGGCAGCTTGATGGTGCGCTTGTGCTTGCCGAACTCGGCTTCCACGGCGCCGGCCTTCACGGTGGCGCGGCCGGTCATGCGGGTGCTTTCCAGCGGGCGGCCCGTTGGGTCGGCCAGCACCGACTCGAGCTGCCAGGATTTCGGCGAACTCAGCGGATCGTTCGCGCAGGCGATTTTTGCCGTTGTTTGTTGCAGTCCGCCGGTCATGTGCAGCACCTGCATCTCGACGACGAGCGTGAGGCCCGCGCCCGACACCTCGCGCCGGATCTCCAGGAATCCGGGAGCGCTCGCCTGCCCGTCGCTCCCGAGGTGCATCTGGTAGGCCTGCTTCCACGAGCCCTCGGGATCAAAGGGGCCGGTGGGCGGATGGAAGGCCCCCAGCAAATCCGCGATGCCCGCCAGAGTGCCGTAGCGGCCCGATTGCACAGCCCCGGAACGGATATCCTGCTTCCGCTGCTGCTTCTTGATCTGATTGCGCGCTTCTTGCGCAACCTGTTGCGTGGCAAATGCCAACATCAGACTCTCCTCTCGTCGGCTGACGGCTTTGGCCTTCCGCCAGCCGAAAGCCGGCAGCCGAACGCCGAATTAGACGCTAATGGCGCGGCCGGCGCGCGCCGATTCATAGCAGGCGGCCAGAACCATCTGGCTGCGCAAGCCGATCTGGCCGCTCAGGCAGGACGGGCGGCCGTCGAGCAGCGCCTGGCTGAACTCTTCGATCTCGGCGCGGTAGGTGTTCACCGGCTCCGGCGCGATCTCGAAGCCCGCGGCCGAATCGCGCTGCTGCTGGGCGTCGTAGCCGGCGCCGGCCGCGCCCAGCCGCGCCAGCATCCGGCCCTGGCTGCCTTGCCCGATCGTTCCCTTCGCCAATATACTACCGCGCGAGCCGTACAATTCGAGCACATTGTCGCCGGCGTCGTCGGGGATGCAAAAAAAGGTATCGACGGTGGCCATGGCGCCATTGGCAAAGCGCAGCAACGCGGCCGCGCTGTCTTCCGGTTGGTACTGGTGCACCGAGTTATGGATGAAGCAGCTCACCTCGCTCACCGGCCCGAAGAACATCTCCAGCAGGTCAATCGAGTGGCCGCCCATATCGATCAGCGAGCCGCCGCCGCCGCGGGCCGGGTCCTGCCGCCAGGCGCCGGCAATCGGCGGATACCAGCAGGAGAGTTGGGCGCGGGCATACACGGGCGCGCCCAGTCTCCCCTCGCGGATCACGGCCAGCGCCGCCTGGTGCTGCGACTGGAAGCGCATCATAAAGGCGGCGCCCAGTTGCACGCCCGCCCGGGCGCAGGCCTCCAGTATGCGCTGCGCCTCGGCCACGCTCAGCCCCAGCGGCTTCTCGCACAGGACGTGCTTGCCGGCGGAGGCGCAGGCGAGCACCTGAGCGCAGTGCAGATGGGCGGGCGTCGCCACGTACACCGCGTCGATACCGGCCCCCAGCAGTTCCTCTTCGGAGCGCGCCGCCGTTTCGCCGAAACGGCGCGCAACCTCCTGGTTGACCGCCTGGTCAATGTCGTAGACCGCGGCCAGCCCGGCGTTGCCGGCGGGCGCGATTCCTTCCGGAATGGTCCTGCGCCGCGCTATCCCGCCGGAGCCAAGGACGCCCCAGCGAATCGTGCCGGCCATCCTCCACCCTCCTGGTAGAAAACGACTGCCGGGGATGATACCATGCCCCGCGAGGGGAGGACCTGAGACTTGAGACGTGAGACCAGTGCGCACGCCTGAGGTCCCAGGTCTCAGGTCTGAGGTCTTCCCGACATGGAGGAGAGCATGAGAGACAACAATTACAGCCGTCGAGATTTTCTGAAGACACCGGCGGCGCTGGCGGTGGCCGGAGCGCCGGCCATCCTGCACGGCCAACAGGGCAGCGACACGGTGCGGGCAGCGTTTGTCGGGGTCGGCAATCGCGGTTCTTTCCTGTTGCGCCAGATGCTGAAGGTTGCGGGCGTGCAGGTGGTCGCCGTGTGCGACATTCTGCCCGACCGCGCCGACAAGGCGGCGGGCGCCGTGTCCCAGGCCGGCGGCTCAGCCAAGACTTACACCGACTTCCGCAAGATGCTCGATCAGGAGAAAGGCATCGACGCGGTGGTGCTGGCCACGCCGGATGTCACCCACCGGGAGATCGACATCGCCATTCTGCGCACCGGCAAGCACCTTTACGCCGAGAAGCCGCTAGCGGTGACGGTGGCCGACTGCAAGGCGGTGGCGGCCGAGGCCGCGCGCGCCAAGGGCGTGTTCCAGGTCGGGTTCCAATTGCGGCATGATCCCAACCGCAACGCCGCCGAGAAGTACATTCAGTCCGGCGGCATCGGCAAAGTGATCTTGTGCCACGGCATCCGCCACGGCGGCGATCTGCCCCGCGATATCCCCTGGTATTTCGAGAAGAAGAACACCGGCGACATCATCGTGGACCAGGGCATTCACATCCTGGACCTGTTCACCTGGGCCATCGGCAGCCACCCCTTGCGGGCCATGGGCTCCGGCGGCACCAACCTGTTCATCAACGAGCCGCCCGGCCGCACGGTAATGGACAACTACAGCGTGATTTTCGAGTATCCCAACAACGTGCGGGTGAACTTCAGCCACCACTACCTGGATCCCTCCGGTTTCACGGGGACCAAGGAACTGGTGTTTGGGTCGGAGGGCGCGGTGGACCTGGCCGGGGGCGCCTGGCAGCCGCGTGTGGGGAAGCGCGGCCTGGTGAAGTTGGAGGTCCCCAACGCCGGGCAGGATGCCACCTACATGTCGCTGGCCGCCTTCGTCGACAACATCCGCACCAACAACCGCAAGCCGCTAAACGATGCCGAATCGGCGCTGCGCTCCACCCTCGTGCCCATCATGGGTACCAAGGCCATCGAAGAGCGGCGCATCGTCACCTGGGAAGAAGTGGCCGGGTAATTCGGCTGTTGGCTGTCGGCTTGTGAAAGGCCGGGGAAAGACAAAACCCCGAGCAGAAGCATCCCTACGCTTGCGAATGGCACGCGGAGTTGCGTGAAAGACCGCGCAGATCAGGCTGACCCCTTTCCACACCTTTCCACCTCAGCGGCGTCCGCCACGCTTCATTGACAACCAATCCGATCACGCAGAGGCCGACCTGGGTCGAACCGTCAGGAGGACGAGAGCCGCAGCGACAAGGATGGCCGCAGCGAACTGGAAGGCCAGGCCGAGGCCGATCGCGGACTTCAGATAGCCGGCGGTGACTGCCGTGATGCCTCCCACCATGCAAGAAACAAAGTTGAAGACGCCATACCCGGTCGAGCGATACTGAGCTGGGGCGATCTGGCACAGGACGGGCATGGCGTTGCTATCATAGATTCCCCTGCCCATGCCGAACATCAGCAGCGCCACAATGAGCAGGGTCTGCGAGTTTGCCACTGCGATCAGGAAAAGGAAGGGGGCCGCTGCCGCCAGACCGGCGCTTTGCACCCAGATCCTGCCCTTCAGGCGCCGGGTGCCCCAGTAGTCGGCTGCCAACCCGCCGATGAGGATTCCACCGAAGCTCGCCGCCTGGATGTAGAAGGTCGCCGAGAAGCCCGCCGAAGTCAGGGTCATTCGGAATCGCTCATAGAGGTAAAGCGGCAGCCAGGTGTACACCAGCCAGTTTGCCAGCCCAACGGCGCTGAACACCAGCGTGACCCGCCAGAATCCGTGCAGTCCGGAGAGCTTGCTGAGCGAGCCAGCGAGATTGAGCGCCGAGCCGGCCACGGCAGGCTTAGCCGAGCGGCGCAGTCCCCAGGCGAGCAGCGCGAAGTAAGCCACGCCGGCTGCGCCGAGCATGGTGAACGGCGAGCGCCACCCATAGGTCTCGCCCAGCCACCCGCCCCCAACTCCGCCCATCACGATTCCGGCGTAAAGTCCGCTCTGGTGGAGGCCGGTCGCCAGGGACCGCGTTTTCTCGCCGTGATAATCGGCGATCAACGCCAGCGCCGCCGGCAGGTAGCATGCTTCGCTTAGTCCCATGAGGGCGCGTGCGGCAACCAGCTCGCCGTAGCTCCGCGCATGGCCGGTCGCCCAGGTCACCACGCTCCAGATGAGCAGGCTCACGAGGATCATGCGTACGCGTCCGAAGCGGTCGGCAAGGTAACCGGCGAAGGGGCTGACCGGGCCATAGACCCATAGGAATACTGTGCTGAGAAACCCGAGTTGTGCACCGGTGAGATGGAACTCCTTCTCGAGCAGCGGGAACAGCGAGAAGATCACCTGCCTGTCGACGTAGTTGAGGAAAGCAACCACCCACAACAGGCCGACCAGCAACCAGGCGTAGTGAGGCCGGTTCATTTCTGGTTCGCAGCTCCGGAGGCCAGAAAATCAAAGGACGAAGCCCGGAGAAGCTCGCGCAGGCAGCGGCTCTCCTCATCGGTCAAGCGCCGCCGGGGGGGCAAAGCCTCGCCGCAATCCAGGCCCTGCCATTTCAAGATCGTCTTGATGGCCGGGACAAGCGGGAACCGCAGGCCGATTTCGACCAACTCGTTGATGCGCGTCTGCACTTGGCGCGCCGCGTCCCACCGGTTCTGCCGCACCAGCCCGAATGCCTCGACGAAAAGCTCGGGAATGAGGTTATAGAACGAGCCGACTCCGCCGTCGGCGCCCATCAGCAGGCCGGCTATCAGCACTTCGTCGTGGCCGTTAAAGATGACGCACTCTCTCTTCTTGAGCAGCGACAGCTTGTATAGATCGAAATCCGTGAACTTCAGGCCGACGACGTTGGGGACTTCAAGCAAGTCGAGAATCTGTTGCGTTCCCTGCACGGCGGGACAGATCGCGGGGAAGTAGTAAACGAGGATCGGGAGGCCGGAGGCGGCGGAAAGGGCCTGATAGTAGGCGCGGACTTCACCGAAGGAATAAGGGCCGAGCGGCGGCAGGCTGGCGATGGCACGGACGCCGATGCTCGTCGCGTGACGAGCCAGTTCCACGGCGTCCGCCGTGCGATAGGCGCCGACGTGGACGATCACCGACTTGCCTTTGGGAGTACAGCGCAGCGCGACTTCGGCTACCCGCTTCCGCTGTTCGACCGGCTGCAACAGGCCCTCGCCGGTCTGGCCGGTCACATAGAGGCCGTCGATGCCGGCGGCGTAGAGGCGCTCGATCAGCCGTTCGAAGGCCGCTGGAGCGAAGTTCTCCTGTTCATCGAACGGTGTGACGACGGCGGGGAAAATTCCGCCTAAATTTGAAGTTCCCATTTAGACCACTCCTTGAATAAGAAGAACCCGTGCCGAGCGGCTGCCTGGGCGGTCTTCGCCGCCCGGTATCACCAGCGAACCGCACCAGTGGGTAATGCCGGTGGTGACGAGACTTTCCGGCAAAGATGCAATCTCCCGCCAATGACCGTCTTCCAAGCGCAATACGGTGCGGCGGAAGCCGGGATGACGGGGACCGAGTTCGGGGCCTTCGCTCGCGAGCGCTCCGTCATCGCCTCCGAAGATCAAGAATCGGCCGCTCGCATCCGAGCAAGCCGGAGCTGCGACAACGGGCGCTGGCAGCGGGGGCAAGGGACTCCACCCAGCGCCGCGCTGATAGCGAAATGCGTCGAGCAGGTACTTGCGTTCTAACCCCCCGGAGGCCCTTTCAGACAGCGACGCTCCGCTGGCTACACAAAAGCCACCCTCGCAGGGAGCGACGGCGGGAAGGATTCGGCCAGGCCCCGGAATGGGTGGTGCCGCCCGCCAACGGGCGCGATGCCACTCGCCGTCTGGAGCCTGCAGTTCCCAGACAGTAACAGCGGCCGTGGTGGCTTGCGGCGAGCTTTGCCCGCCCGCGGCGAAAATGGAATTGCCGGCGAGGGCGGCCCCCAGCACCATCCTCGGCTCGGGGAGATCGGCGAGACGGCGTTGTTTGACGCGGGAACCGTCCCAGAAGAGCAGGTGGACCGAAGCGGAGGCAGCGGCCGGTCCCTGGCCCGCGATGCACACCACTCCGGCGCTCGTGCTGACGGCGCCGCCGTAAGCCAACGGCTCGATCTGTTCGCCACTCTCCCGCCATCCAGTCTCGCCCGGGCCAAGGGTGTAGATTGCCGGAGTCCAGCGTTTCTCGCCGCCCTCCCACTTCGGTTTGCTCCAACAGGTGCCGCCGGCCACGATCAGCCGACCGGCGTGAACGCCGACGTACTGTCCGGCAATGGGTTGTGGAAGTTGCGGCAGATCAGTCACGCGCACTCGTGTTCCTGTGGCGGTCAGACCCACGGCCCCTAGAAAGCTCCGTCGTGTCATCGTCGCACTCAGCGCTCCCCTCCTCGCTCCGACTGCCGTTGAAACCGATCGCGCATCCACTCCTCCGTCTTGGCTGGATCGTAGTTTTCGGGTGCGGGAATCGGCATCTGGGCGCCGACCGATTTCCGCCATGTGTCGAGGTCGCGGCGCAATTCAGCAGCCTTGTCAGGCAGGGAACGGGCGAGGTTCTTGCGCTCGCTGATGTCCTCGCGGAGGTTGTACAACTCGACAAACCCGTCTTCATAGAATTCAATCAGCTTGAAATCACCCTTGCGGATCGCGCCGGACGGGCGGGTGGGGATGAGCGGCTGATGGAAGTTGTAATGGGGGTAATGCCAGTAGATGGAACTCCGTTGCAGGCCGCCCTGCTGCCTCAACAGGGGCACCAGACTTACGCCATCCACCGCACCCCTCGCCGGGGCCGGGGCGCCCGACATTTCCAATATGGTCGGAAGGAAATCGGTGCTGATTACGGGGACGTCCGAGACAGTACCGGGTCTGACCACGCCTGGCCAGCGAACAATCAATGGAACACGAATTCCGCCTTCGTAGAGCGTGGCCTTCTCTTCACGCAACGGCTCATTGGATGTAATGTGCCGCCGCCCGACGACGCCGCCGTTGTCGGAATTGAAGATCACGATGGTGTCGTTCAGGACTTTCAGTTCCTCGAGTTTGCGCAAGACGCGCCTGACGCTCTCGTCTACGCTCTCGATCATCGCCGCGTACTCTGGGTGACTGTGGGCCTGGCCTGGCCGGACCCTCGGGCGGTAGCGCGCCGCCATCTCCGCCTTCGCCTCGACCGGCGTGTGCACCGCATAGTGCGCCAGATAGAGGAAGAACGGTCGCGATTTCGAGGTCTCGAGGAAGGCCACGGCTTCGTCGGCCAGGCGGTCAGTCAGGTATTCGCCCTTCCCGCCGGTGCCGATATTCGGAATCTTGTAGGGATAAAAGTACGTGGGAGTGGCGCCGAGATCGCAGCCGCCGAAGTTGACCGCGAATCCCTGTTTCTCCGGATAGTACTCTTCGCCGCCCAGATGCCACTTTCCGATGCTGGCGGAGACGTATCCGGCCGGTTGCAGTGCTTCCGCGATGGTTACTTCCTTGAGTGGAAGATAGGGTGTCCAATCGGGAACGCGCATTCTTACGCCCGGCGGCGTGCGGCCGGGGATCCAATCCGTCAGGTGCAGCCGAGCGGGGTACTTGCCGGTGAGAATGCTGGCCCGTGTAGGGGAGCAGACCGGACAGGCAGCGTAGGCGCTGGTGAAGCGCATTCCCTGCTGCGCCAGGCGGTCGATGTTCGGCGTCTGGTAGAAGCTGCTGCCGAAGCAGCCGAGATCAGTCCAGCCCAGGTCGTCGGCCAGAATGAAGACGATGTTCGGCGGACGCCGGCGCTCGGCTACAAGGCCCACAGCGCCTCCCACAAGGGTGCCGAGGAATTGCCGTCGCGATATCATCGTTGGCCTCCAGTACGCAAATCAAGGCACAGTCAGCCACTTTAGAGGGAAGCGGGCGAATGTAATCCGCTCGTATCGATCGGCGTCGCCTCTCTCATACAGAAGCCCCGCTGTGTTTCCCTTCAACTCCACGAGATTGGAATACG
>Ga0315279_10007585_pt1 | contig 13371 bp, 9 predicted proteins | sample YL17G06_20_MG_FD_203694 | JGI IMG/M metagenome (GOLD analysis project Ga0315279, IMG submission 203694) | Sediment microbial communities from Yellowstone Lake, YNP, Wyoming, USA - YL17G06_20 | ecosystem: Environmental > Aquatic > Freshwater > Lake > Sediment | place: USA: Wyoming | collected... | reverse complement strand
AAAGTAGGGCGGGATGCCCTCCTGCCCTACTTATCTTGATGTGTTCTGATATTAACGCTTACTATGGGGCTTCCGGACCAATATCACCCTCCAGCAAAACAGGTTGGAACGTTTGCCCGCAGTACTGGCACAAATTCGCGTCGGGCGCATTCGATCTCCCGCAAAACAGGCAGGTTTTGGCGGTCAGGGCTGGCAGTTGGGCCGCTTTCCGCCGGCCCAATTGTGGACGTGGCAACCGAGGGCGCGGCAGCTTGGGTGCAGATATGCGGGTGCGCGGCAGCCGGGCTGCCATGCTTTGGCCGACCTTTTTGCCGTTCTCTAAAGCTTTTATATACAGGGTGCGCATCTGCTGATTGGAGATATGCCGCCCGGTGAGGTACCACTGCAATACCACGTGCCCGACCACATAGGTCCCAGAATAAGCCACTACCACCTTCGGCACGATACCCGCCCAAGGGATCAAGCCCACCAGCTGGCGAGCCATCTGGCGCCACACAAACCCGCCTCCGAGTACACTGCCAAATTCGCCCAGATAATCCTGCCAGCGGGTAGAGAAACCTAACGCAAGCCCCAGCCGGTAAACCAGGAAAGCCTGGGCTTTGGTCAGGACGACCATGTCCGCGACGTTTAGCGGGACATTGAGGATCGGAACAGCCTCAGCGACTCCTGTGCTTAACGAATATAAAGCATTGGCATAACTGGCATCGTGGATCAACCGGTTGGCGATGAACGACCGAAAGAGGGGAAATTGGCGGCCTAGAGCCAGGTGGCACTTTGGCAGTAAATCCAGAACCGCCGGCACGAACTCGCTCTGCAAAAAGCCATCATCGATAGCCATACCATACAGAACCCGCTCCATCTGCCATCCCACCGGGCTAGAAATAACCTGCTGGCTACCTAGCAGGTCAGTCTTATTATAAAATGCCAGGACTTTCTTGCCGGCATCCGTCCATTCCTTCGCCAGCGTTTGTTCCAGGCGGAAATCATCCGAGCTCGAATCCAGCATCAGGATGATCAAATCCGCTGCGGTCCAACGGTCCTCCGAATTCAAGTCAGCAATGCTAAGGAGAGTTTGAGTCTGGCTTCCCGGCTTATAAGGATCCCGGCGCATCTGGTCCGCCAGGGTATGGCGTCCCGTTCCAGGCCGGCCAACGATGGCCAGCTTCACCGGGCGAAGCGCCTCCTCCTGGATAGGGCGTAAATCAACTTCTTTGAGGTTTTTCCAGACGTTGGAAATATCTTTTATCCCAGGCACAGATACCAACCTTTCTATTCAATCAGCTACAAAAAAGATCGGATTCGAGATCAAGGCCGGCAGCAAAGGTAAGCCAGGTATGAAGCGCCGTAGAATCTCGACATAGGCAAATCCCGCCTCTTCCAGGGTGTATACCCCATGTAATGTTCCGTTCGTCTCTGCTTGCAGGATGGGCGTGCTGCCGCGTGCAGTGACCACCTGGACGAAATCCCCAGCCAGCAAATTACTGGCGCTAATTTGAACCTCCCTGACCCTGGAAAATGGCACACTGTCACCCATGAGGGCATCTCCGGCGGTCATCTTCAACGCGGGGCCATCGGGGGCAAAGGTTATATACGCATGCCCCTGTCTCAATGCGGAAAGGATATCCGCCGGGCTTGGCGACATGGCATAGACACACGTGGTAGGCCCGCCGGGGAACAGGAAGAGTTGATTGCGGTGATAATCACTCCCGCCGCAAATGGGCACTTTCTTCCCAGCCGCAAGCATACTTTGCCATAACCCTACTGCCCGCAGGTTGGATTCCCGCATGGGGCCGTTCCATATTTCGAGGCAGTCAAAGGGCAGTGCGTCCAATTTGAACTGGAACCCATAGCCTGCCTCGAAAGGGTGGTTGATGGTGATCAGCGCTCCCCGCGAACGGGCTGTGTTGAAACGAGCCTGTACTTCCTCCAGAGTGTTTGTAAAAAAAGGTTCATCGTAGGGCCGGTCAACTCCCAGGAAATTGGCGTGTCCTTGGTAATGGGTCCATTCGAGTCCGGGGATTAGGGTTATTCCCGGTATTTGGGGTAATAAATCCGCCGAAACCATCTGGTTATGGTCGGTTATGGCAAGGAAATCCAGCCCATGCCGCAACGCATGCCGGGCTAATTCCTCAACCGTAAGAACACCATCCGAGGCCAGCGTGTGGAGGTGGAAATCACCCTTTAGTAGACACAGGCGCTTCGGGGTGAACGAAAGCTCGTAGAAAACATTCACCCCCGCAGGCGCCACCTTGTATGCCCCGAGGAGTATCTGCCATTCTCCGGGTACCAGGGGCCAGGGCCGGTAGCCGGGGGTAGCATAAGTTTCGCTGATCGTTATTTCGGTTTTATCCGAGCCAGAAACTCCCACCTGGGCACCATTGGGAGCGAGGATACCCAGGTCAATTATATTGATCTCCTGCCGCGATATGAAACTGCCATTCTCCACGTGGGTTTCGCTTTCGTGGTGGCGCTCATACCGGTAGGTAAGAGAGAAGGTCTCGGTATTGGGGGGCATCGTAAACGGGAGAGTGAAGTAGGTGCCCTCCCGTTCATGCTCGACGAAAAATTGGATGGTTTGTTGAACTACGATAGCGAAAACTCCTTGTCGAATTTTATCGATATTCGTGTCATATTCCCGGGCAGCTGATCCTTTGCTGCCAAGCTATTTAGCTACCGAATCAGCTGGGGCAGTATCAGCCTTTTCAAAGTTGATAAAAAACGAGAATGCGAAACTGATCACCATCAAAATAGGAGGGCATACGGTCAGCAGGAACCGGGCGGCATTCCCCGGCTCGGGCCCGGGATTATCACCACTTTCAAACTTAAACAGGATGAAGACCGAATAGAAAGCAGCACTGGTGAACAGACCGTTCAGCCGGTTCATGAATCCCAAGGCGTTGGAGATGATGCCTTCCCGGCGCAAGTTGTGCTTTTGGGTGTCCTCATCCATGATCTTCGCGCCCACCAAATCCATGGTTGTGATCACCCCTGCAAAGCCAAAGCCCACCAGGGCAGCGCAAATGATTGCCGAGATGAGTGTGTTGGCGAAAAACAACGGGATGAAAGATAGCGCCAGGGTAACCAGGGCGACCCGCCAGACAGGGATCAACGAATATTTCCTGACCTGCCTGGCCCAGATCGCCACGCAGCCAATAGCGATGAGCAGAACGGCGGCAAAAAGGAACGTGGTCTGGTTCTCGGAGATTTTTAACGTATATTTGGTAAAGAAGGGCATGGAGACCAGCACGAGTGACATAGCCGCGCTGTAAAAGGCATTCGCAAAACCTGCCACCCAGAACTTACGGTTCGAAAACAAGTTCTTAAGGCTGTCCCAGAGCTGAGGTTTTTCTTCCTCGACTTGAATGGCTGTTTCCTTGCTGGTAAAGGTCATATACAAAATAACCCCGCCGCCCAAAAGCCCGTAGAGGATCGAGGTGAGGCTGTACCCGAGCGCATGGGTCACCATCGGCGTCAGTGCGATGCTGATGATCATGGCAACAAGCTGAAAGGCCTGCCGCAGAGCGTTGGTTTTCGCCCGGCTGGCGTCGCCGCGGAATAGTTCCGGGAATAGGGCGGCGTAATTGGCGTTGATTACCGAATCCAGCGTGCCGGTGAGTATGTAGAAAAGCATACAGTAGGCAAACAGGGAATTCCCAGCCAGGAAATCGGGAGTGCTGTAGAAGGCGATGAAACACAGGATCAACAGGGGAGTGCCGATGGTCAGCCAGGGCCGTCTGCGCCCCCACCGTGAGCGCGTCCGGTCGGAGAGAAAACCATACACAGGATTATCGATGGCATCGATGAAGGTGTAAATCAGCAGCATGAGTGATAATTGTACGGTGGTCATCCCCAATGTATCCACATAGAAGATGGCTGCATAAGTCTTGAGCATGTTGATGGGGATGGACGTACCAAACATGCCAATGGCATAATTGAAGGATTTCATGCCGGGCCTGGACATAGGGGAATTACCTCACGGGATTTCGACGGAATTTGACCGTTTGGCCATCTTTGGTTTCGCCTTGGTTGTAGTCTTTTTCTGGCTGGTTTTAGCAGCAGGTTTCTTTTTAGCTGCCTTTGTGGAAGCCGTTTTCTTCGAGCTGCGCGGCTTGGTTTTCGCGGCGGTCTTCTTTTTGGCTGGCTTTTTCGAGGTAGTTTTTTGGGCTTTCGCCGCGGTCTTCTTCTTCGGTTTTTTAGAGCTGCTGGGTTTCTTTTTTGCTGAAGAGGCGGCCTTTGGTTTTGCCTTGCGACGCGGCTTCTTTTTCGTCGTGGAATCTTTAGCGGTGTCCTTGCTAACAGAAGACTGCATCTTCAGGATGAGCGAGGCTATTATCTTCGCCACTGCAGGAGAGAGTTTGAACTGGCTGGTCAGCAATTTGATGACTTCACTCAAACCGCTGCTGCCGCGCGTGATCGCGGCGCGGGTGGTCTCATGCAGAACGCCTTTGCCTTCCATAAACTCATCCAACGCGGCATCCAGCGCTCCATCCGTTTGACCGGCTGCAGTCTTGAGGCTTTCAACCAAAATATCCTTCTTCTCGTCTGTATTCTCCTCACTCGGACCGGGATCAGCCTCGGGCGTATCGTTCATCAAATGTGAGATTTGATCAGAAAGTGTCTTTTCGTCCATAGGCATAATACCTCCTTTAGAGATGGTTACAATACCGCTAGTATACTGTAAACTTTCATTCCAAGGGGAAAACATCGGAAATTTGGGCGTTTCAGATAGGGTCGGGTGAGCATGAAGGCGGGCAAAGGCAGGCAAAACCCGCCCGGACGCCTGGACACGCTTTGGAACCCGAAACGGGGGAAGGGTAAGATCCAAAAACAAGCATGAAGCAGTGTGCAGTGAAGTCCACTGCCAAGCACCGCTTCATGCTTGTTTTTGGCCTCCCTCCCTTGACCCCTTCCCCCCAATGGGGGGAAGGGGAGTATGGAGGAAATCTAGATGCTTCAAAAGCCAGGCGCCTACTGGCTTGCATCACACCAAAAGCTGTAAATGTCTGCGGAAGTGAACCCTGAGCCCCTCATGATATGCAGCTAAATGACGTTCCAGCGCGGCTTTGAGTTGTGCGCCAAACTGTGCCAGCACCGAACCAAAGGTCACGTGCAACACTTCGCGGGCATGAAAATTATCCAGCAGGGCAGGCAGATCGCCGTCCTCTGGCAACTTTTCCAACTGCGCCGAAACGTGATAAGTACGCCGGTCAGCTTCGTAATGCTGGCGCGAAAACGCGTAGATATCGGTAAACAGGTCCGGTTCCAACCGCGCCAAAACGCGCAATGCTTCAAGATAAGAAGTGCCGGCTGTCTTTACGTGCACGCGCTCACCCCAATGTTTGGCAATCAGCGGGTAGACGCTGAACTTATCGGAGCCAGAATGCAGGCTGAGCTTGTACGTGCCAAAATGAGCCGTCACTGCCGCGTGCTTTGCCATCTCTGCATCTAAGGCAGCCAGGTCACCGAGATAATCGACGCCCTTCTCGAAACGGCCGATAAAGCGCGGCGCGAGTGAAGTAAAGCGCACCCCCAGGCGGGTCAATTCGCTAGCGATGAAAAAATGCTCCAGCGGCGTGGTAGGCGAATCGGTTTCATCCACCGAGATTTCAAAATCAAACTCATCTTTCATCAGGGAAAGTCGGCGGTACATCCCAACAGCATGGCGGACAGCCCTTCCATACTTGACCGCCGCCCGCAGCAAGGTTTCAGAATCAAAAGTTCCGAAGACTGCATCACCTTTTCCATTCAGATACAGGGCCGAAAGCTGATCCCAATTCAGCTCTTTGGCCTTTTGCTGGAGTACTGGCAGCGGATCGGCATCTGCGCCATTGTCCACATACTCACCAGGATCAACGGTATAAAATGTGTAGCCAGCGGTGACGAATGGCGACAGGTCATCGGGCGATTTCAGGTGGTCGGCGTCCGCTCCCCAGGGAGCATCCCAATGGGCAGCTTCAACGGCGCGTTGAGCATCATCCAATACCTGTTGGGGCGTGCGTCCCGTACGGGCATTCTCGCGGACAGATTGTTGGGCAAAAATCGGGGCAAAGTTTGTGCCTTTGGCGGCAGCAATGTGCCCCGGTGTAGCCAATCCCAGCCGGTCACCGAAGCCGAAAGAGGGGGTAAGGGAGAGGGTAGAAAGCATAAGGAGTTCTCTGGCAATAATTTACCGGGTAAGCCAGCCGCCATCGACCGGGATCACTGCGCCGTTCAGGTAATCCGAGGCCGCAGAGGCAAGGAAAACCGCTGCGCCTTTAATATCGTTGGGAGTGCCCCATCGCCCGGCTGGAATACGCTCGAGGATAGTTTTCGATCGGTCAGGATCCGCTCTCAGGGGAGCGGTGTTATCGGTCGCCATGTAACCGGGAGCAATGGCATTGACATTGATGCCGTGTTTCGCCCATTCGTTGGCCAGGGCGCGGGTCAGTCCAGCTACACCGCTCTTCGCCGCGGTGTAGGAGGGGACCAGGATCCCGCCCTGGAATGAAAGCATCGAGGCGACATTGATAATTTTCCCGCCTCCTTGCTGCTTCATGAGCCGCGCGGCAGCCTGCGAAAAGAAAAAGACCGCCCGCAGATTAATTTGCAGTACATCGTCCCAATCCTTTTCGCTGAATTCGAGCGCCGGAGCCCGGCGGATAATCCCGGCATTATTGACCATGATATCGAGATGCTCCATCCTGGTTACAATCTCCGCGACGATTTTTTGTAGATCGGCAGCAGATGCCTGGCGTAAATCGCAGATGACAGGGTGATAACGGCGTCCGATTGCGTGGATGCTCTCGCCAGTTTCGCCGCTTTCAGTCCAATCCAGTCCGACGACATCCGCTCCGGCTTCAGCCAGCGCCATCGCCATCCCCTGCCCCAGCCCCTGTCTGGCGCCAGTGACCAGAGCGACTTTGCCATCTAGTTTGAAAGAGTCAAGAATGCTCATGGTTAATGTCCGAGTTCTTTCAACATTGCCACCGTACGGCTGACCCAACCCAGCGTTGGATCATCCTGAGTGGCTTGAACGCGCTGGTTACCAGCCAGAAACCACAGGTAGTAGGTGGTGTATCCCGGTGCGCTGACCACTGTGTGATAGCCGTGCGGCATCATGTGGATACTGTTATCACGCACGGTAAAGTTTTCTTCTTCGCCTTCTTCATTGTAATAATGGCAGATGCCGAAACCATCGCCTGGGTTCACCTTGAAAAAATACATTTCTTCGTGGTAAGCTTCGCGCGGCAGGTTATCCACCTGGTGTTTGTGAGGCGGATAGGTGCTCCAGTTACCGCTGGGCGTGTAAGTCTCTCCCACGATAAGGCGACAGGCAGGAAGATCGGGCTGGGAGGCTAAGGTGAGAATCTGGTGGAAATTGCGCTTAAAGTTGGCTGCTCCCCACGCCCCGGTGGCAACCTGGGCGGGAGGTATAACATAAGGTTCCACTTCCAGATTGCTGAGGGCACTGGGAAGAGCAATTTCGACTGCACCTTCGGCTTTGATGGTAAATTGCGCTCCTGCGGGGATATAAACAGAATACGGTTTGCCAGAAAAAACATTCGGCCGCCCGCCGACTTTTTCAAAACGCTTGCCATTGATCTCGAAGCTGGCTTTACCCCCCAGGACGACGGCCAGGAACTCCCTCTCGCCGCTGTCCGCGCTGTAAGTTTCGTTAGCGCCCAATATGAGGTAACTGAAGTTGAGCAGTTTGCATGGGTTCATAGGTGGGATGTTGATACCCGGGTTAGCTGTTAAGAGAGCATGGTATTTCATGTTTTTTCTCCTATAGGTTACCTGCAGTGTCATTTATATCCACAAATTTAATCTGTTCGGGGCTGACAACGTTGCCGGTCAAAGTGAGATGGTGCTCAAAATTATGCTTACTCCCTTCAAAATGAAGGAACGAGCTCGCTCCGATGGCGCGGCATTGGTGGATACAGACATCCGAAAGATTCTGCAGACGGAAAATGGGAGCGGATTGGTCTGGAGTAGATGTGCCGCTGGCATTGATTTCCACATCCGTGGAGTCCCCCAGGTCAAAGGCCATGCCAATCTGATTGGTGACTTCCACATGATCGAGGCGGATGTGATGTGTATTGCGGATGAAAAATCCTGCCTGGAGCATTTTTTCCAGGCCATCTGCCATTTCAGGGTAGCGTGGTTCTGCACCGTCGGTGAATGATACCGAGATATCGCTGAGCGAAATGTCTTCGATGGGCATTTCGCCCAATCCATAGATAAAACCGGCCGCAATTTTTGCGTTCCGGGCAATTACATGACTGATGTGGATGTGACAGAAACGAGGTGTACCAGCATCCAGGGTTTTAGCAGATTTGTCGGAGACGAATTCGTCCCCCCAGGCGCCGCAGCCATAGTAAAGGTTCATGGTAAATGGACACAGCACGCCATCCATGATCAGGTTGGAAATGCGCACATTTTCCACGGTCCCGCCCCGCCCGCGCCGAGATTTTAGCCGGATGCCGCGATCGGTGCCGATAAAAACGCAGTTGGAGACCACCACATTTTCTACGCCGCCGCTCATCTCACTGCCAATGACGATGCCCCCGTGACCGCGCTCAAGGGTGCAGTTGGTAATGGTTATATCGCGGCAAGGGGGGCGCAGTTCGGTGCGTTCGTGCTCGGCTCCCGATTTGAGCGTGATGCAATCGTCGCCAACACTGACTAAACAATCGGAGATACGCACCAGAGAACATGAATCAGGATTGATGCCATCGGTGTTGGGGGAATCGGGCGGATTCTTAATGGTGACGCCGTGAATGCGAACGTTTTTACAGCGCACGGGGTTGATCGTCCAGCTGGGGGAATTGATCAGGGTGATATTCTCAATGAGGACGTTCGTGCATGCAGTGAAACCAATCAAACGGGGTCGAGGGTAAGCCAGGGACTTTTCTCGATGAGCTTTCCACCAAGTTTCGCCGCGTCCATTAACAGTTCCCCGCCCAACGATGGCAATATTCTGCAGGTTTTCGCCGGCAATCAAAGGAGCATAGGTGGGTTGCTGCTCACCCGCCCAGCGGTTGGGGAGAACAGGGTAATCGGCCGGATCCTGGCTTCCGAGCAGTGTCGCGCCTGCATCCAGGTGCAGCGTGATGTTGTCACGGAATAAGATTGTGCCGGTAAGATACTGCCCCGCAGGAACCCACACCGTGCCACCCCCCTGCTCATGGCAGGTGTCGATCGCAGTCTGAATAGCAACAGTATCCAGCGTATGTGCATCTCCGAGAGCGCCATACCTTTGCACGTTATGGAATGTCTCCCGGCCATAGTCAGCAGGCTGCTGGATCATGAGACATCCTTCGTTTCTCCGGGTTCCATTTCGAGAGCAGCTAGTATGAAGGAGCCAACACCCTTGAAATCATTGGCTGCGATCGGTTCACCCACGTAATATTCGAAAGAGCCATCGCGGTAGGGGCTACCGCCCAGCCCGCCCACACTGCATGTGCCTTCGAGGGTAAGTGTGCCGCGCGCATCGACTTTGACCATATTTTCGAGCAGTCCGCGGTAAGCGCGCTGGGCCGCAAATTGAAAATCACCTGGCAGATAGCCCTTACGCGCCCCCCTCGCAAAGGCATACGTCAGCATCGAGGAAACGGACGTCTCGCGGTAGTTGCCAGGATGGTGAGGAAGATCCACGATCTGGTACCACAATCCGGTGATTGGATCCTGCACCTGCAGCAGAGCACTCGCCAGGCGGGTAAGGATCTGGACCAGCGCAGGACGATCAGCATGCGCAGCGGGCAAAATATCCAGCACATCCACAAGCGCCATCGCATACCATCCCATGGCCCGCCCCCAAAAGTGCGGCGAACAACCCGTATCGGGATTGGCCCATTTTTGTGCTTTGCTTTCATCCCAGGCATGGTAAAGCAAACCGGTTTGTGGATCGCGGGTATGCTGTTCAATGAGTTTGAACTGGTGGGCCACATCTTCCAGGAGCTCCAACTCGTTGAAAGTCAAAGCATATTCTGCATAGAAAGGAGAGGCCATGTAAAGCCCGTCCAGCCACATCTGAAAAGGATAGATTTTCTTATGCCAGAAGCCTCCGCTCTTGGTACGGGGCTGTTGCTGGAGCTGGCTGTACAGGAGTTGGAGCGCTTTGGCATAACGCTCATCACCGGTGCGCCGGTAAAGAGGAAACAAGAGCTTGCCAGAATTGATCTGGTCGAGATTGAGCTCGCTGACACTATAACCGCGAATATCACCCTGCGCTGTCACGAAGTGATTCACCCAGCTGTGGACAAAGTGCTCAAAACATTCATCGCCTGTAGCCGCGCCAATTCCCGCAAGGGCCTTCACAAACAGGCCATGCTCATAATGCCACTGCCATTTGCTTGACGGATAATTGGGAAGCACGGAGGCTGCCATGCGAGTGGCCCAAGAGGTATTCGTGTAAGCAGTTTTGGGTGTGGTTGGGTTCATGGGTTTTCTTAATTTCTATATACTTTTTTCGCCATTTCGGTACACCGGTGCCTCTCCATTATAGAGAACTCCATTAGGAATATACCGCACAATAGTTGCACAAAACCGTCCTATATTGCGGTAAACTTATAGGGATGAGAAAAATATCCCTACCAGGCCAGCGCGCCACGCTGGGTTTCCTGCTTGCCTCCCTGCATACGGGCGCCAGCCGTGCCCTGTGGCCAGGACTGCTAGATGTTGCCGAGCGCCAGGATGTCAACTTGATCTGTTTCCCGGGCGGCCGCTTAAAGACATCTGTCGCTTATGAAGGCCAGCGCAACCTGATCTATGACCTGGCTGGAGAAGCCTGCCTGGATGGTCTGGTCACCTGGTCCTCCAGCCTGGGGGATGTGGTCGGTCCCGCAGGTATCCAATCTTTTCACCGGCGTTACCAGGAACTGCCCATGGTCAGCCTGGCGCAGTTTATGGAGGGGATGCCCACGGTATCGGTGGACAGTTATCACGGGATGCGCGCCTTGCTGGACCATCTGATTGACGTGCATGGCTACCACCGCCTGGCATTCATCCGCGGGCCTGAAGAGCACTACTACGCCCAGGAACGTTATCGCGCTTACCTGGATACGCTCCAATCCCATAACCTGCCGTTTATCCCTGAGCTGGTTACCCGCCCGCTGCGCTGGGAAGCGGGCATTGAAGCGATTAATTTATTACTCGATGAGCGCAGCCTGCAACCCGGCGTCGATTTCCAGGCCATCGTGGCTGTGAGTGACATGCTGGCAGTTTGGGCGCTGAAAGCCCTGCAGGCGCGCGGCATCAAAATCCCCGCAGATGTGGCGGTAACTGGCTTTAACAACTCCATCGAGGAGCGGTTAGCTACCCCGCCGTTGACCACCGTAGACTTACCTTTCTATAACCAGGGCGCAAAAGCGCTTGAAGTGTTGCTGGCGCAGCTGAGCGGCGAACCCGTGCCTGCGCTGATCACCCTGCCTTCCAACTTGATCGTGCGCCAATCCTGTGGATGCTCCTCTGCCGGGGTAGCGCACGCCGCCTTTACTCCCCCCTTTGCTCCACCAGATTTACCTGCTGAAGCCTTAAAGGATCTTCCATGGAGCGAATGCCTTGCGGAGATGGAGGGCTACCTGGGGGTGGTTGATGATGCCGCTCATGGCTGGTTGAAATCCGTCCTTGAGGCCGCGCAATCGGATCTGCTCCAATCCGCTTCACACCAGCTCCTGGCTGTGCTGGAAAACGTTTTGGATCAGTCCGGGCGCGCCGGGCATGCTATTCCACCCTGGCAAGATGTTATCTCCGTCCTACGCAAACACATATTACCCTTGCTTTCGATCCACCAGCGCACCAATGCTGAAGCAATTTTCTCGCAAGCGCGCGTGGTGGTCAGTGAAGGCGCACAGCGTGCACAGGCATACTGGCAATGGCAGGAGGAACGCCAGGCTGAAAAACTGCGCGAGATCAACCACGCCTTATTAACTTCCTTCGAGTTCCAACAATTGACCGATGTTCTGGTCGAGCACCTGCCGGGACTGGGAATACCCAGCGCTTACCTTGCGTTATACGATCAATCCCCCGGTACGCCAGAATACGCACACCTGATCCTGGCTTATACCGAGCAAGGGCGCGCCGCTCTCGAGCCGGGAGGAATGCATTTTGCTACCCGTCAGCTCATCCCGCCGGGTTTCCTCCCCCATCACCGCCGCTACAGCCTGGTGGTAGAACCCCTATACTTCCAGGAAAAATCGATCGGTTATGCAGTTTTTGAGATAGGCCCGCATCATAGCGATATTTATGAGCTCCTGCGCAGCAACCTGAGCAGCGCCCTGCAGGGTGCCATGCTCTTCCAGGAAATCAAGCAGGCGCGCATTACTGCCGAAAAAGCCGACCGCGTTAAAACGCGCCTGCTGGCGAACGTCAGCCATGAGCTGCGCACCCCGCTCAACATCATCATCGGCTACACCCAGAATATCCTCCAGGCTCAGGAAGCCACGCATGCCCTTGAGCCTGACCTGGAAAGCGATATCCAGCACATTCACAGTCACGCCGAACATCAGCTGCGCGTGATCAACGATCTACTCGATCTGTCGCGGGCTGAGATTGACGAACTCGACCTTGCACTCGAACTGATTGACCCTCTCCCCTTGCTGGTGGAGGCCTTCCACAGCATCGCCGACCACGCGGCTAACCCGGGATTGATCTGGCGTACTGAACTGCCTGAGCGCCTGCCCCTGCTGCGCGCCGACCCGGTCCGCCTGCGCCAGGTATTGTTCAATCTGCTGAACAACGCCGGGAAATTTACCGAACGCGGGCAGGTGGTGCTGGGCGGTGAAGTCGCGCCCCCAAACTTGCACCTCTGGGTGTGTGATACGGGGTGGGGCATTTCGACCGAACAACAGGAGCGCATCTTTGAGCCCTTCATAACCATCGAACAGGCCCACGACCGCCAGATCACGGGCGGTATTGGATTGGGCCTGTCCATCACCCGTCACATTGTTGCCCTGCATGGAGGTAAGCTGGTCCTGGACAGCGAACCCGGCAAAGGCAGCACTTTCCACATCTATCTCCCTCTTCCTGCCCTCGAACACGATCTTTCCTCCACAGAAAATACGCACCCCGTTCTACTGGTACTATCGGCATCCGGTGCGCCAGCGGCTGAAATCGCTGAAATCGCCTCCAGGCAGAAACTTGAAATCATCACCATCCGTCAGGTGGAAGATATCGAAGCAATCCTGGCTAAAACGCAGCCACTGGCGGTTGCCTGGGATCTCTCCAGTGCTCAGGCGGGAGACTGGTCGTTAGTGCGCCGCCTGTACCACCATCCCGCCATCCACCAGACTCCCTTTATTGTCTATGGGCAGCAATCTGAAAGCGAATCGGGCAAGCCGGTCCTCAACGTGGGCATGACCAGTTTTGTGGTCAAATCTCCACAGCAGAAGA